>JGI20130J15133_1000570_pt1 | contig 34216 bp, 39 predicted proteins | sample WasSprMetagenome_FD_15133 | JGI IMG/M metagenome (IMG submission 15133) | reverse complement strand
TGCATAAACATAGCCCGCAGGTTAATGAGATCTGCGGGATGGGGGAGCTGTGAGCCCCCCGAACCGGCAGATGAGGGGAAGGGCGTGAAGCCCTCTCTTAACGCCGGAAGCTCCCGAGTTTAGTTGTGGAGTAGCTCACAGAGAATTTGTGAAGAAAACTTAATATTACCTATTTTGCTTCTGCTTTTAGCATGGATGAAAGAGACGCGCTGAATATTTCGAGAGAAGTTGCGAAAAGCGTACTTAAAGCCGTAAACAGCATTCCCATAGGCAAGAGAGGCGAATTTTATGGGATCGGTAAAAGCGGTGTAACTAAGCTGGTTGACAAGGTTGCAGAAAATGCAGCTCTAGATATTCTCAAAAGGGAGAGACTGAGAATTTTGAGCGAGGAGTGTGGATATGTTGGAGAGGGAGACGTCTTTGTTGCTTTGGATCCTCTTGACGGTACTTTTAACGCCGTCAGGGGAATTCCTATCTACTCTTTAAGTCTTTGCTTTTCAGATTCAGAAAACCTTGCTGACGCTTTTTTCGGTTACGTTTTCAATCTATGCAGCGGTGATGAATATTATGCGAGCGAAAGGGCTTTTAAAAATGAAACAGTGATAACGGTAGGCGGAAAAGAGAATTTGGAAGAACTCAATGCGATTGTGTACTATCCAAACCGACCACTGCCGTTCAAAAGAATAAGGGCACTAGGAAGTGCGGCTCTTGAGACTTGCTTTGTCGCAGAAGGACTTTTTGACTGCTTCATCGACATAAGGGGTATGCTTAGGATCTTCGACGTTGCGGGGGGAATTTATATACTAGAGAAAGCCGGTGGAATTGTAGTGGATGAAAAGGGCAACTCTTTGGGAAGTAAAAGATTTGAATTGTCGGAGAGGTTAAATGTAGTGGCGACAAATAAAAAATTGTACAGGAAACTGCTGGAGCTGATTTTATGAGATCTGTAATTGTCTACAAATCCCCGGAACTCCTAGAAAAAGTTGAAAAGGTTCTTTTGGATCTAGGGCATGAAGTAAAAAGCTTCCCAAAACCTTCAAGATCTCTCGAAAGCTTCGATTTCATAGTTAGCATTGGGGGGGACGGTACAATTCTATCGATTCTCCAAGAGGTAAGAAGATGTCCTCCGATTTTTGGCATCAATTCAGGGAAAATTGGGTACTTAACGCATTCGAATTCTACAGACTTTGAAGATAAAATTAGGATTGCACTTAAAAAATTCGAAACGGAAAAGTTTGAAAGGGTAAAATGTTCTTGCGGGGATTCAGATTGCTTGGCTTTGAACGAAATAGCGTTTTTCGGGAAAGAGAGGGGAAAGCTGACGGAGATAACAATAAAAATTGATTCTGAAGAGGTCGACAGGATAAGATGTGACGGAATAATAGCCGCAACGCAAATCGGATCGACTGCCTACTCGTTCTCTGCAGGTGGTCCCGTGGTCGAACCTTATCACCCTTCTATAATAATCGTTCCAGTAGCCCCCTTCAGGTTTGGGTGGAGACCTTTTGTTGTCAGGATGGATAGAATTGTTGAATTCGAGGCCAAAAACCCGGGTTTGGTAATAGCCGATGGAAAGAAAATCTTTGAGGCCAAAAGGGTGACAATAACCAAATCAGATTTCCCTGCAGTATTTTTCAAGCGTGATGATAGGGTTAAGAGGGTTTTCCAAATTATAAGGAGAATAGAATAAGATTTAATATCCCAGAGAAAGTACTCATTCTATCCCCGAACGGGGAAGGGGCTGAGAGAGCTAGGCTTCCTATGATGCCTTTCTGCGAGCTCGGGGAGACATACCATGTTGATAGGTCCCCTGATGAGCGAGCAAGAGCTTGCAATGATTCTGGGGCAACCCGAACATGGGACAGCCCCTCGGGGGGTCAAACGCTTCGAGCGAGCGTCTGCTTGCGGTGAGAAGTGGTGTTACTCCCGAGGCACAACTTTGGTTTCCTGTGGTATCTCTAAGCGCCCTCTAGAACTGCAAGCTTGGACCCTCCGGCAATTCATCCCAGTTTGGGCCTAGGATTTTTTCCGAGTATTTTGTAGGTTTCAACAGCCCTATTCCATTCCTTCTCGCTCAGCAGTGGATCTCTAACTCCGTTAAGCAGGAAAGCCTCTGTTCTTTCGATGCAAGTTCCACAGCTAAGGCATGGCCTTTCCTCGCCTCGGTAACAGCTCCAGGTAAATTCATAGGGAACTTTCAGCCTTAAACCCAGTTCAACGATTTCTGCTTTTGTCTTGTCAATGAAGGGTGCTTTTAGTTCAACCGGATTCCAGAGATTGCCCAGGTATATTGCAGTATCTAAGGCTTTAACGAATTCTTTCCTGCAGTCAGGATAAATGCTGTAATCGCTCCTGTGTGCAGCATAGTAAACTTCCTTTGCTCCTATCTTCACAGCGTATCCTGCAGCAATTGAAAGCAAAATCATGTTCCTATTTGGCACTATAGTCACTTTTTGACTTTCTTCCGTATAAAATCCCTCTGGCACCTTTTCATTGCCTGTAATAGCGCCAAACGAAATCAGATCGTGAATAGAAGATATGTCCACGATTCTGTGATCAAGTTTTCCAATCTCTTTAGCCTTTTCGACTAGCTTTTTTGCGAATTCAATCTCCTTGGAATGCTTCTGGCCATAGATGAAAGTTACTGCTGAAACTTCGTATCCTTTGCTCAGCAAATGATAGAGGAGGGTCGAAGAATCCAATCCCCCGCTAAATATCAGTACTGCTTTCATAGTTCTGATTTGTCTGTCCTAGATAATATCTTTATCCTCGAGCACGTATTCTCTAACAACTGCCACCCCTGTACTCCCACGCCACGTTTTTTCAAGCTTTTTGATCGAAATCCTTCTCCTGAAAAGTGGGGCATTTAGAACCAAGGATTCGTATTCACCGCCTTCCCCTACTAGACTAACCCCGTATTTTGCGCTCACCATCTTTAAGTGTTCGATGCAGCTATGATCGATTTTCCTAGCCAAAAAGCTCTCATCGAGACCCATCGCTGAAACACTGGTTATAATAGCCTCAAATCTGTTAGCAACCTCATTTAAAATCTTCTCTGGTTCTTCGCCCCATAAGGGGGCAAAAAGTCTTAATCCGTGCTTTTTGCAGATGGCATCAATTCTTTTTAGCTGATATCTGGAAGCAATAGCCCCAATGCAAATGGCTTCGGCATCTAAATTAAGTAGTGCCTCCTCTAGCTCCAGAACTTCCCTTTCCTCCTCTCCTGAAACCTCGGCCTTAAACAAGGGTATTTCAAGGCACTTCGAAATTGCATCAAGCATGTGTAGGTTCACTGTATGGAACATGAATGACTCGGGATTCTTTGGAATAACTCCAAATAGAATTATTTCCCTTTTTTCAACTAATTTTCTATCTAAAATTCTGTGTAATGCCAGAATCGAATCCTTTCCTCCTGAGGTTAGCACAACGGTTCTCATTCCATCTCTACGAGCTTAATCCTTTTCCCCACAGATTTTTCAACGGCCTTCTCGTAAACTATCTTGGCCACAGTAATGTCTTGTATTGCAAGCCCAGTAGAATCGAAAATCGTAATTTCGTTGCCCTCTCTCCCTTTCTTCAACCCTGCAACAACCTCACCAAGAGTTGCGTGAATATTTTTCTCCGAAATCAGCCCCTTTGAGACGGCAACATTAACTTCTCCACCATGTAGAGCCTGGTGCACGTCGTCAACGACTATTTTTGCTCTCAGCAGGAGTTCGATTTCGAGTTCTTGCTTTCCAGGAGCGTCTGCCCCAATAGCATTTATGTGCGTGCCCTCTCTAATCCAATCATTTCTAACAACGGGGCTCGTAGAGGGGGTCGTTGTTATGAGCACATCGCAATTGCAAACTTCTTTAGGCTCTTTAAGCTCGCAATCAACCCTAAGCGACTCACAGAATTTTTTGAATTTTTCTTCAGCGTTTTTGTTTATATCGTAAGCCTTTACAAGCTCAATCTTACAAATTTCCTTGGCTGCTAGCAACTGGTAGCGAGCCTGCTTCCCACAGCCTACAAATCCGAAAATTCTACTATCTTTTCTTGCAAGATATTTTATTGCAACCCCTCCAGCTGCTCCAGTTCTCAGGGATGTGAGAAAGGTTCCGTCCATGACTGTAAGCGGAAAGCCGTCTGATGGGTTGTTGAGAATAAGCACGGCCATTACGGACGGTATACCTTTTTTTGGATTGTCCGGATGCGAGTTTACCCATTTTACGCCAGCATAACCCATAATTGAAGCAGGCATAGCCCTGAAATCTCCCTTTTTGAAGTATAAGTATACTTTTGGAGGCATTATTGCTTCGGAAAGAGCGTAAAGTTTGAATGCCTCCTCAACAGCACTTATAGCTTCTCTCATGGTTATAAGGCTCTTTACATCTTCGGCTGATAGGATCAGAGTTTCCATAACCTTAGGCTGTGAGGAAGATATTTAACTTTTCAGAAAAGGTAGGGTTATGCAAATGGGAGCTAGACTTGCTGGATTGAACGTGAAGCCTTCTTCGTTGTCGAGGGAAGTGGAGCTTTACCTATCAAAGAAGGCATATGAGAATCCTAATATAGTCCAGTCGAGGATGGTAGTTGCAACCTAGTATTTTCTCCCGATCACGATATATCCCGTGTGCCAGACGCCAGTTGAAGTCCTTGTTCCAACCCTTTTTATGTCCAGATCTACGCGCAGAATCTCGAAGGCTTCAAGTTCTCTGAACTCGTTTTTCCCCATCACCTCATACACACTTCTTGCCGCCTCTATGTATGGATTATAGACAGCCAAATAGCCTCCTAGCTTGAGGATCTGTTTAGCCTTTGGAACAAAGGCAATATCATCCTTCATATCCAAAACAACGAGATCAAACTCCTTTTTGAATCCATCTGCCACTGTTAAAGCGTCACCTATGATCTGATGCACGTTTTTTAGTCCTGCAAGTTTGAAGTTTTTACGTGCGATCTTTGCGAACTCTTCTCTTTTCTCAACTGTAATGACTTCTCCGAACTTGTTGAAGTATGCTAGATAGGCTGCGAGCATTCCACTGCCCGTGCCAGCATCGAATATAAGCGAATCTGGTGATAAGCCAGTGTACGTGATTATCGCTCCGATATCCTTCGGCATCAGCGGTGTTGCACCTCTTCTGAAGTGTTTGAAGAACTCCGACGGATTGAATGGGACGATCCTGTACTCCACGCCCAGATGCGTTCTTATCGTGTCCCCAAATGACTTATTCCGCAGTTCAGTTAGATCTATTACCCCATGATGCGTGTGAAGCTTCCCCTCGAAATTCTCAACTAAAAAGCTATTTTTTCCCCTTGAGAGAACAACAGGAGGCTTCATCCCTGCAGTTTCAGCAATGCTTCGGCAATATCTCCATTTGCCTCAACCAAAGCTTTTTTTGCCGTCTCTTCGTCCACCTTGGCTTGCTCCATTACAAGTTTAACATCTTCATCGCTTATCTGGGGCGCTATCTTTCTGATTTCGTATTCTCCCATAACCTGAAAGGTCTCCATACCTTTTGCAGAGATCTTTGTTACGCTGGGATTCCTAAAAATCAGTTCTTCTGTGCTCGTCTTTATTATTACTTCTTTTGCATCCAGTTCATCCATTTCAATGCCCATCTGCTTCATCATCTTCTTCATCTGCTTCGCATTAATTGGAAGCATAGATTGAGCTGTTCTAAGAAGTTAAAAATACTTTGCATTCAAGATGCGAAAGATAAAAATACCCAACCAAGACTTTTTGATATGCCCGGGTAGCTCAGCTTGGGAGAGCGTGCGGCTGAAGACCGCATAGTCGCCGGTTCAAATCCGGCTCCGGGCATATTGTAAATGCTAAGTTCGTTCTTTCCTGCGAAAAGTTGACTCTCTCCAAGGCTAAAACCGGGAGATTCTTGCTTCTAAGGCTCTCATCGGTCTGCTGTTCACAGCCCTTTTAGGCTCCCAAGTCACCCGTTTCACCTCAGAAGCAAGGGCTTCGTCCCCCCGTTAACGCCACCCCCATGGAGGTAGCCTACACTCTGGGAGCTTTCTCTCGGCTTCGAGCTTCTTTAAGGCTAGGAAGCTCCTCTAGGCTTCGTTGTTCTTGTTTATTATCTGCTGGGCAATTGCCGAGCCTTTTTCAAGGTCGTTAAGGCATGGGCTATATTCATATCGCATATCTGGACTTTCCTCTGCAAGGAAACATCCCCAAGGCTTTTTCAACACAGAACTATTCAAACCTTGCCCATTCATCCCAGAGCCAAAGCTCTGGGTTTTCTTGGCACCCATTTTTATAAAGGTTTTTCTATTACTCTTGAGATGTTATCCGTGCTTTTCTTTAGCCATTCGTAACGGCCCATAGAAACCCTTTTGGAATCAGTTTTTAAGAAAGTAAAGCCTCTAGTTTTCCTTGTTATGCGGGGGGAGGGATTTGAACCCTCGAATCCCTACGGAACTGGCCCCTCAAGCCAGCGCCTTTGGCCACTCGGCAACCCCCGCTTTTTCATTCAAATGAAAATAGACATATTAAACTTTTGGTTAAATCTTCTGAAATGGTTCCTTTAAATCGTAAGGGTTAAATATCTCAAAAGTGATTCGAGTTATGANTTGTGCCACTTTAGCAAGATGGATATCTGTTTCGGCATTGTTGATTTTCCTGTGTATTCAGACCNGTCATGCTTCTGGTTGGATAAGAATAAGCCCCATAGAGGGGAGTGTGGGGGATTCTGTAAGAATTAGTGGCGGTGGCTTTGGGCCAGATTCCAACGTTGGTATCTTTTTTGAAGAGAAAATCGTTGCAATAGCAAAAACGGATCTAAATGGTGTTTTTTCGGTAAGATTGGACGTCCCCGAAATTTCTTGCGGGATAAAAACAGTTAAGGTAGTAGATGAAGTAAGGAGAAATGCATATACGACCTTTAATCTAACACCAAAGATAACGAGGTTATCTTCCAGAGAGGCACCGGCAGGCTCAAGCATAACCGTGACCGGTAAAGGATTTTCAGCGAATTCAGATGTCGAAGTAATATTGGCAAACTTCTTCGACGTTTCCGGTATAGTTCTCAAAGAAGTTCTTGCGAAGAAAATTGCTAGGACGAACGAGAAAGGAACATTTGAGACGAACTTTGAAATTCCCTATATTGCCTCTGGTTATTATATCATCTATGCTAATGATCCCGTTTGCGGATTGGAATCAAATTATATATATTTCAATGTGTTGGAGGCTAAGAGTAAACCTACACCAACGCCAGCAGCCACTTTTACGCCAAATGTAACCTCTTCGCAGGAAAAGGAGGTAGCAAATATGACTAAGCCTACAGAATCGCCTCCTAAAAAAACTGTGGAAACATCAACAAAGGTTCAAAGATCCACACCTGGCTTTGAATTTTTGCTTGCGGTAGGTGGAATTGCATTGGCATATTTGATTTTAATAGATAGGGACCGTAAATGGAAAAGTTGACTCTCTCCAAGGCTAAAACCGGGAGATTCTTGCTTCTAAGGCTCTCATTGGTCTGCTGTTCACAGCCCTTTTAGGCTCCCAAGTCACCCGTTCCACCTCAGAAGCAAGGGCTTCGTCCCCCCGTTAACGCCATCCCCATGGAGGTAGCCTCTGCTCCGGAAACTTCCTTTCAAAGTTCAGCTCATTGTACAGCCTGGCACAGCTGTCCGCAAGCTCCCGCAGGGCAATCCTCTAGTATGAAAGTGTTCGTTCTCTTCACTTCAGACACCTTTCTGAACTTCAATGAATTTTTAATTTTTAAGGCCTATTATATATAAGTTATATATAAGCATATCGACAATCCCACGGTTAAAACTGTAGGCTTTCTTGTCGATTTTCATGTAATCAAAAATTTTTGTAATCTTGAAATCGTAAGCGTTAAATATCGCTAAACTTATTTTTTTCATGAAGTTTGTTAAAGTTCTTAAATTGCTATTAGTTGCAAGTATAGCAGTTTTTGTCATTCAATCTAGTAGTGCTGTGATTCCATCGCCATCTATTAAAATTTATCCCGTTAACGGTAGTGTTGGGAGTTCGGTAAGTATAAAAGGCAAGGATTTCTCCATTGAATCAGAAGTGAGAATATTTTGGGAGGGCAAAGATAAGATTATGGCAAGTACCAAAACCGATTCGAAAGGCAGTTTTTCGGCGTCAATAACAGTCCCACAGGTTCCCTGTGGTTATTATCGGATAAAGGCTATAGATGAAGTAGGATTCAACGCATACTCAACTTTTAGAGTTACTCCAAAAATTACGAAAATTTCTGCAACTAAGGGTTCTCCCGGGACGGTTATTACTATATCCGGAAACGGATTTTCGGCAGACTCTGATGTGGAGATAAGGTTTTTAGATCCATTCAATGAGACATGGATCATATCCCAGAAACTTATTAGGTCAAACGATACTGGTGTTATCCAAGCAAATTTTGAAATTCCACAGACCTCCGAGGGTGAATATAGAATATACGCAATAGATTCGAAAACAGGACTAAAAACCGAATACTTTAAGTTTACAGTCCCAAAAACTACCCCAGTTCCAACTACAACCACGTCAAACGAGCAGAGCAACAAAGCTAATCAAACTACAAAACCAACAACCACAGCATCGAGAGTCACACCAAAAACACCTGTTACTTTTTCCCCAAAGTCAACTCCTGGCTTTGAATTCTTGCTTGGAGTAGGGGGAATTGCAGCAGCTTTTTTAATGTCAAGAAGACGCAGATAAGGCCGAACTTTGTTTTTTTCTTTTCTAATACCTCTCCCCTTTGTTCGCAAAATATTTAAATATCGCCCTTAAACTCTTCTTCCATAGCGGTGATGGAATGTTCAAGCACATAGTTAGAATTGCAGACACCGATTTAGACGGAAACAGAAATGTAGTTCATGCCCTGACAGGGATACCAGGAATTGGCATCAGAATGGCAAGGAGCATAGTTAACGAGCTGGGATTAGATGGAAATAGAAAACTAGGTACTTTGGAAGACGAAGAGATCGAAAAACTCAGAAATTTAGTCGAAGAAGAGATAGACAAATTCCCTGGTTGGATGCTTAACAGACGTGCCGACATTTATAGCGGTAAAGATTTGCATTTGATTTCTAAAGATGTTAATTTCGCTAAAATGCTGGACATAGAAAGATTGATCAGAATGAAATGCTACCGTGGCGTTAGACATGCAAAGGGCAAGAAAGTAAGGGGACAGAGGACTAGATCAACCGGCAGGAAGGGCAGAACGGTTGGGGTTGTAAGGAAGAAGACCTGAAGGTGGTGATATGGGCGATCCTAAGAAGAGTAGAAAGTGCTATGTCTCTCCTGTCCGTCCTTGGGATAGGCACAGGCTTGAAAGGGACAACCAGCTCGTTATAGCCTATGGTTTGAGAAACAAGAGAGAGCTTTGGAGATTCCAGAACATTCTTAGAAAGTATAGAAGGGTTGCGAGAGACCTGCTAGGGAAAATAAACCTCCCCGGTAAGGAAGGGGAGATTGCGAAGGCTAAAGCTCAGGCTGTGATAAAGAAGCTGCAGAAATATGGTGTGCTTCAGGAGAATTCAACGCTTGATGACGTTCTGAGTCTAACTGTCGAGAATTTTCTTGAGAGAAGGCTCCAGACAGTCGTTTTCAGGCAGGGACTTGCAAAGAGTATAAAACAAGCAAGACAGATGATCGTTCACGGTCACATTGAGGTGGATGGCAGAAAGGTTACTTCTCCGAGTTTTATCGTGTTGAAAGATCTGGAAAAAAAGGTAGGAATTAGGGTGAAAGAGAATGCCTGAAAAGGAAAAAGTTAGGTGGGGTATAGCACACATTTTTTCATCTTATAACAACACGATCATAACAATCACCGATATCACCGGATCTGAGATCATAGCGAGGGTTAGCGGTGGAATGATCGTGAAGGCAGCAAGGGATGAAGGAAATCCGTATACTGCGATGCAGGGAGCTTTAAGAGCTGCAAGCATAGCAATGGAGAAAGGTATTAACGCAGTTCATGTAAAGGTACGTGCTCCTGGCGGGAACAAACCCAGAATTCCCGGACCTGGGGCACAGGCAGCGATAAGAGCTCTTGCGAGAGCTGGACTTAGAATAGGCAGAATTGAAGACGTAACGCCAATTCCGCATGACGGAACCCGGTTACCCGGTGGCAGAAGGGGTAGGAGGGTATAATGCCAAAAATTGAATTCGTCAGCGAGGGCGAGAATAAACTTATTTTTAAACTTACTGAAGCCCATCCCGCACTAGCTAACGCCATCCGAAGAGCAATGAAATCGCTTGTTCCAGTTTTGGCTGTGGATTTCGTTGATTTTTATGTGAACTCAAGCAACTTCTACGATGAAATGATTGCACACAGACTTGCAATGCTGCCGATCAAAACAGACTTGGAAAGGTTCAACATGCGTGAGAATTGTAGCTGTGGGGGTGTTGGCTGTCCTAATTGCCAGATCTCCTTCCGGCTGAATGTCGAGGGGCCTAAGGTCGTGTATGCGAGGGACTTCATAAGCGATGATCCGGCAATCCACTTTGCATATGGCGATATTCCGGTGCTCGAGCTTTTTAAAGGTCAGCAATTGATGATTGAAGCCGTAGCAAGACTGGGAATTGGAAAAGAGCACTCGAAGTTCCAGCCAGTTTCGGCTTGTTTTTACAGAATAATCCCTGATATAGAAATAAATGATAAATGCGATTTGTGCAAGAATTGTGTTTCTGCGTGCCCGAGAGATATTTTGGAGGAGAGAGAGGGAAAGATCGTAGCCAAGAATCTGGAGAATTGTTCTTTGTGCAGAGAATGCGAAAAAGTATGTGAGCCAAAGGCAATTAAAGTCGTCGAAACTAATAACTTCTTCTTCGTTGTGGAGGGAACTGGAGCTTTACCTGTCAAAGAAGTACTATCAAGGGCAATAATGATTTTGAAGGAAAAGGCAGAAAACTTCAACAAGCTTCTTTCTGAACTAGATGTTTAGAGTTATACCTGCTGTTGATTTAAAGGATGGAAAAGTAGTTCGACTGAGGCAAGGTAAGGAGAAAGAGATAACGTTCTCTGCAGAGGATCCTGTCGGTGTTGCTACAAACTGGATAAATAGAGGAGCTAGGGTTCTTCACGTGATAGATCTTGATGGAGCCTTTCAGGGGAAGTTGAAGCATGAGGGGATCATTTTAAAAATAGTCTCTTTAGGTGTGGAAGTTCAAGTGGGTGGTGGAATAAGAGACTTAAAAGTGGCGGAGAGATTGCTAGAGCTTGGAGCTACCAGAGTGATATTAGGCACACTCGCTGTTGAAAAAGTGGAAGAGGTTAGAAATTTTGCTAATAGATGGAAAGGAAAAGTTATGATTGCCGTGGACGTTAAAGGGGGTAAAGTGGTAGTAAAAGGCTGGAAAGAAAAGACTTCGCTAAAGCCCGAGGATTTCATCAAGTTATACGAGGATCTAGACGTTTCTTTCCTATACACCAATGTGGATGTTGAAGGTTTAGTCTCGGGCATAGACAGAGAAGTCATGGGATTTTTGAGGCGTTTAAATCGTCCCTTCTACGTTGCGGGCGGAATTTCATCGCTGGATGACATTTCCTTTGTCAAAAAATTGGGGGCAAGAGGGGTCGTACTCGGTTCAGCACTCTATACAGGAAAAATTAAATTAGAAGAGGCGCTCAAATTTGAGTCATGAAAAGGGTCAGTAGAAAAACTAGGGAGACTGAAGTTACAGCAGTTTTTGATTCAGAAAAGCTCGAGATTGAAACCGGAGTGAAATTCTTGGATCACATGCTTGAAACTATTTCTACGCATTCGGGCTTTAATATCGAGGTAAAAGCTACTGGAGACGACAAACACCATTTAATCGAGGATGTAGCAATATGCCTCGGAAAAAGCATTTCGGAGTTTGATAAAAAGGGAATAGAGAGGTTTGGGAGTGCTATTGTTCCAATGGATGAAGCCGTTGCAATATGCGGTATAGATTTCAGCGGTAGGGGAACTCTAGTTTTCGAAGGAGAAATTAAAGACGGTGAAATAAGGGCGGAAGATTTTCTGCACTTTTTCGACACCCTTTGCAGAAATTCCGGGCTAAACGTTTATCTAGCGGTTAGGGGGAGGAATTCTCACCACATGATGGAGAGCGCATTCAAGGCATTTGCAATAGCCCTGAAACAGGCCCTGAGCAAGACGGGAAGGGATTTCAAGAGTGCCAAAGGTGTCCTCGATTGATCGTCTGCCAGAAACTAAGCAAAAGATTCGGAGAAAATTTTGCCCTTCGGGAAATCTCCTTCAGCGCTGATGGAAAGATAGCTGTCTTCGGTCACAATGGGGCGGGTAAGTCCACACTTGTGAAAATACTCGCTGGAATACTGAAACCGAGCTCAGGCAGAGTTGAAATATTCGGGCTCGAACCAAGAAAAAGTTCCAATCTTAGAAGGCGTATTGGAGTCGTAACGCACAATCCAATGCTCTACAGAGAACTTACAGTTAGAGAAAACCTTGAATTTTACTCAAAAATATACCAGGCAGGAAATTGGGGCATCGTTTGCAGTTTGGGGTTAAAAGAAAAACTGAATTTTAGAATTTCAGAGCTTTCAGAGGGATTTGTGCAGCGTGTTGCGATTGCGAGGGCTCTTATGATAAATCCAAAGCTCCTGATTCTAGATGAGGCCCTTTCGGGACTTGATGCTGAGAGCAGGGAAGTTGTTCTTCGCATAATGCAAGAATTCGATGGCATTCTCGTTTTTTCAACTCACCAATTCGAGGATGCCGAATTCTGCGACAGTTTTATCGTTTTGGAACGTGGGAGGCTTGTATACTTTGGAGAAAGCTATGAAAAGGCCGTACGATCTCTTTCTGCTCGCTGAAATAATAAAGAAAGACATAAAGGTTGAAGCTAGGAGCAAGGCGAGCTCGAATCAGATGCTTATATTCGCGGTTACCACAGCATTTCTATTCAGTTTTTCAATTGACGTCGAGAGGTTCTTTTCCCAGATAATTCTTCTGATAATTCTTTTTACTTCAATAGCCGGCGGGTCAACTTCTTTTTTGAGAGAGTTTGACTTCGAAACAATCGAAGGTCTGAAAGCCTCACCGCTTAAGGCATCGCAGATAATGACCGCAAAGATGCTTTCAAATCTAATTCTGGTCTTGACAATTACAGCATTAATCTTCCCGATATGTTTTGCCTTATTCAATCTTGAAGGCAATTTTTTGCTAACCTTTTTGGTCTTGGTGTTCGCGGTCATTCCGATTTCTGGCTCAATAACGCTTCTCGCCCCCCTCGCGGCTAAATCAAGGGGTAGAGAAATGCTCCTCCTTGCGATGCTTTTCCCAGTAATCTTTCCAGTGCTTATGCCTGCCATGAAATCCATAAATCTTGCCTACTCAGGAGTCTTTGACCTAGTGGGTATTCTATTCATAATATCGTATTCTGGAATAATCTGGTCTCTTTCAATTCTGCTATCCGATCACATACTCTAAAAGATTTTTATACTCTCTGTCGGAATTTGTACGATGGCACTTGATGCTCTTAAGGACATTGCAAGGAAGATAATGGGTTCTACGGCCATAGACAAGAAGTTCGTTGAGGAAATGGTCAGGGATATCCAGAGAGCTCTGATAAAGGCTGATGTAAATGTTCGGCAGGTTAAGGAGATAAGCGAGGCTATAAGGAAGAGAGCTCTTAGCGAGGAAGTCCCTGAATATTTCGATGCTCGAGAGCAAATTCTCAGAATTGTCTACGAAGAGCTGCTAAAAGGGGTAGGAGAAGGGCTCGAGATTCCGCTGAAGAAGTCAAAGATAATGCTTGTTGGTTTACAGGGGAGCGGAAAGACGACCACTGCAGTTAAGCTTGCTAAGTATTTCAAGGACAGAGGTCTGAAAGCTGCAGTTGTTGCTGGCGACACTTGGAGACCTGCAGCGTATGAGCAATTAAAACAACTTGCAGAGGCAAATTCGATAGCATTTTATGGTGAAAAGGGCAAAAATGCATTGGAGGTAGTCAAAAGAGCTTTGGAGAACTCTAAGGAGGACATAATTATAATAGATACTGCTGGGAGACATGCCCTCGAAAAAGAGCTTATAGATGAAATGATAACTATAGCAGAGCTTGCAAATCCTGAATATAAGTTCTTGGTCCTCGACGCAGCAATAGGACAGCTGGCGAGCAAGCAGGCGAAGGCCTTTCATGATGCGATTGGAATAAATGGGATAATTATAACAAAGTTCGATGGCACGGCCAAAGGCGGCGGAGCCCTTAGTGCTGCAAGGGAAATCGGAATTCCGATTGCTTTCATAGGAACCGGGGAGAAAGTAGAAGATTTCGAGAAATTCGATCCAGCAAGTTTTATTTCTAGGTTGCTGGGAATGGGCGATTTGAGGTCGCTCATCGAGAAAGTCGAAAAGATTGCAGAAGAGGAAGAAATCGATGCAGAAGCCTTTCTGAAGGGAAATTTTACATTGAAAGATATCTACAAACAAATCGAAGCTATGAACAAACTCGGTCCGCTAAGAAAAGTCTTGGATATGATCCCGGTATTTGGCTTAGGTATAGATGACAAAACAGCGGAGATGACGCAGGAGAAGATGAGAAAATTCAAGGTAATCATGGACTCGATGACTGAAGAGGAATTATTGAATCCGAGGATCATAGATAGCTCTAGGATCAGGAGAATTGCGATCGGTAGCGGAACCTCTCAGCAAGAAGTGAGGGAGTTGCTGAGATATTATGAAACTGTAAGGAACTTTATGAAAAAGATGAAAAAGAGGAAACTGCCCATTAAAGGACTAAAGCTTGGAATATGAAAGCTGGAATTGACGAAGCTGGCAAAGGCTGTGTTATCGGGCCGTTAGTAGTTGCAGGAGTTGCATGCGAGTCGGAAGACTACCTAAGGAGCATCGGAGTCAAGGATTCTAAAAAGCTGAGCCAGAAGAAGAGAGAGGAGCTAGCGGAGAAGATCAGGAGGGTCGCAAGGATTGAGGTCATAAAAATTCCGGCGGATGAACTAGATGAGATGATGGAGTGCAGGACCATAAACGAGATCCTCAAGGAGAGCTACTCGGAGATAATAAAAAGGTTAAAACCTGAAATCGCTCTGGTTGACAGTCCAGATGTTAAGCCTGAAAGGCTCGCGTCTCAGCTCAGGGAGATGACTGGCGTAGAAGTTGTTGCCGAGCATAAAGCGGATGAAAAGTTCCCGATAGTCTCATCTGCTTCTATAATTGCCAAAGTCGAAAGAGATAAGGAAGTTGAGATTTTAAGACGGAAGTACGGAGATTTCGGAAGCGGATATGCAAGCGATCCTAAGACGATTGCTTATTTGAAACAGCTTAAAGAAATTCCTCCTTTTGTTAGGAGGAAATGGAAAACTGTTGAGAGGCTTTCACAGAAGTCGATTGAAGACTTCGAATGAAATTCAAAATACTTGTTTTCAGGTAAAGTTAATTTTATATGCAAAATCCGTTTTTCAATGGCTTCAATTGCAACTTTGGCGTAATCTTTTTTTGGAAGAAGAAAACTAATTTCTGGTGATTTGATGATTATTGGTAAAACTGCTGAAACTGTGCTTAGGAAGAGATACCTGCTCAAAAATGAAAAAGGAGAGGTTATTGAGACTCCAGAACAGATGTGCTGGAGAGTAGCTAATGCAGTTGCAAGTGCTGAGGAGAACTATGGAGGGGATCCCGAGTTTTGGGCCAAGAAATTTTTCGATTTGATGTGGAATCAAGAATTTATGCCAAATTCTCCAACGCTGATGAATGCGGGTACGCCTCTAGGGCAGTTATCTGCATGCTTTGTTTTACCGATCGAAGACAGCATAGACGGAATTTTTAAAGCTCTCTGGGACATGGCAAAGGTTCAAAAAAGTGGCGGCGGAACTGGCTTCAGTTTTTCAAGGCTTAGACCAAAAGGAGATCTTGTAAAGAGCACTATGGGGGTTGCTAGTGGACCCGTGAGTTTCATGAAGATCTTCGACTCTGCTACCGAGCAGATCAAGCAGGGAGGGCGAAGGAGAGGGGCGAACATGGGAATTCTCCGCTGCGACCATCCGGACATAGAAGAATTCATAAAGGCAAAATGGGAGGAGGGAGTACTGAGAAACTTTAACATAAGCGTTGCCGTTACCGATAAATTCATGTCCGCTCTTAAGAAAGACGAGGACTATGAGCTCATTAATCCTAGGACAGGAGAGGTGGTGCGGAAAGTTTCAGCGCGTAAGATATTTAATCTGATAGTTGAGGGGGCTTGGAGAAATGGCGAGCCCGGGCTCGTTTTCATCGACGAAGTTAACCGTCACAACCCTACGCCACATGTAGGGATGATCGAGGCGACCAATCCCTGCGGCGAGCAGCCGCTGCTTCCCTACGAGTCGTGCAATCTCGGAAGCATAAACCTTGCAAAGTTCGTCAAAGGAGATGAATTCGACTGGGAAAGGCTGAAAGAGGCGGTCTGGACTTCTACGAGGTTCCTTGACAACGTGATCGACATAAACAGCTATCCGATCCCGGAGATAGAAAAAATGACCAAGGCCAATAGAAAGGTGGGCTTGGGCGTTATGGGATGGGCCGACGCTCTCTTCCTTCTTGGAATTCCTTACGACAGTGAGAAGGCGATAGCTCTTGCAGAGAAAGTTATGAAGTTCATTCAGGATGAATCTCACCGGGCTTCGCAGGCATTGGCGGAAGAGAGGGGAGTTTTTCCGAACTGGAAGGGAAGCGTTTGGGAGAAGAAAGGTTTAAAGATGAGAAACGCCACAACGACCACGATCGCTCCTACAGGCACAATTAGCATAATAGCTAACTGCAGCAGCGGCATAGAGCCCGTTTTTGCCTTGGCGTACAAGAGAGCAAACATTCTCGACGGAGAGGAGTTCTTCGAGGTTAACTGGATCTTTGAGAACGTCTTAAAGGAGAGGGGACTTTACAACGAGAAGCTGATCGAGAAAATTGCGGAAACGGGAAGCATTCAGAAGCTCGATCTGCCCGAAGACATGAAGAGAGTTTTCAGATGTGCGCTTGAGATCGCTCCAGAGTGGCATGTCAGAATGCAGGCAGCATTCCAGAAGTTCACAGACAATGCAGTCAGCAAAACCATAAATCTGCCAAACTCTGCAACCCGACTCGACGTTGAGAAGGCTTTCCTTCTTGCCTATGAGCTCAAGTGCAAGGGTATAACTGTCTATAGAGATGGGAGCAGAGAAGAACAGGTTTTGATGCTCAAGAAAGCTGAAAAGGAAAAGGAGAAGATAAGAAGGCCTTCCAAGTTCATCGAACCTCGACCGAGGCCAAGAGTAACTGAGGGTAGAACAATAGAGACGAGAACGGGATGCGGATCGCTTTATGTCACCATAAATGAGGACAGCGAGGGCATAGCAGAGGTATTCGTTCAGCTCGGAAAAAGCGGAGGATGTTCCGCATCGCAAACAGAGGCGATTGGCAGACTTTTGAGCATAGCTTTACGGAGCTGGATCAACCCCGAGGTTCTTATCAAGCAGTTGAAGGGGATCCGCTGCCCGTCCATAGGCTTCGATAATGGCGAGATCATAACAAGTTGTGCGGATGGTGTGGCTAAGGTGCTTGAAAAGTGGCTCAAGGGAGAGTACAAGAGAATAAAGTTTGAGGTGGAAGGTATAAAACCCTTGACTGAGTTTGCAGAGGAAATCGTTGAAGAGGAGGGAAAGACCAAGATGATTGGTGGAGTATGCCCTGAATGCGGTAATGTGCTTGAATACAGCGAGGGCTGTGCAACGTGCAAGTTCTGTGGTTTTACAAAATGCGGATGATGAACGAATTTTTTATTTCTCCATTAAATAAAAAGTCAAAAAGTAATTGTTTTAATTTTTGAATTTTAATTAGTTTAAAATGGCACAAAATGGGATTTGGATAACAGCAGATATTAAAATTTGTTTGAAAATTCATATTATCTTCTGTTATAAAAAATGCTGATATTAACTTTAAAAAAATTTATATGTGATCAGGGAAAGGATGAGGTGGTGGTAAGATGGTTCTCGAATTTAGAAAAGGGGCGATATTTGTAGATGAGCTCAGAAACGTCAGTATAAAGATCGGAGAAATCACGGAAGAAGAGGAAGAATGGGCTCCAATGGGTCCAACGCCTTTTCCGCAGATAGAAACGCTAAGGGACTGGGATTTCACTCTGCTTAAGCGCTACAAGCCATTCTATGCTCCTTATTGCGACATGTGTTGCCTCTGTACGATGGGGAAGTGCGATCTGACCGAGAACAAGCGCGGAGCCTGCGGAATCAGCCTTGAAGCGCAGACTGGAAGAATCGTCGATATTGCGGTAGCCATTGGCGCTGCATGCCACACAGGACATGCAAGGCACATGCTCCACGATATAGAGCATGTCACAGGCAAAAAGCTTGACGAGATCCCCGTGGATCTTGGTCCTGAAATTGCCGAAGTCGCACCGCTTACCCAGCTGATCACTGGAATTAAGCCGAAGACACTTGCCGATTTGGAGAGAGCGCTTACATACGTTGAAGAACAGATAGTACAGGTAATGGATGCGATTCACACGGGACAGGAGGGCAGCTACTTGGACTTCGAATCAAAGGCATTCCACCTTGGCATGATGGACTCTCTCGGCAAGGAGATAGCAGACATTGCCCAGATTGTCGCTTTCAACCTGCCGAAGGGAGAGAGCAACCAGCCCTTGATCGAGCTGGGAATGGGAGTTCTGGACAGAAACAAGGCGATCGTGCTCGTCATAGGTCATCACGCTCCTCCAGCTATCAACATTGCTGACTATATCGAGAACAACAAACTTGGCGACGAAGTTGAGCTTGCAGGCATTTGCTGCACAGCTCATGACATTAGCAGATACTGGCCGAAGGCTAAAATAGCGGGATCTTTGGGCAGACAGCTCAAAGTTGTAAGGGCAGGCTTGGCCGACATAATCGTAATTGACGAGCAGTGCATTAGGGCAGACATTCTGTACCATGCTGGGAAGCTTGGAGTACCAGTTCTCTGCACAAATGCGAAAGCGATGCATGCGCTGCCAGACATGACGAAGAAGGATCCAAAGGAAGTCATCAAGTACCTGCTCGATGGAAATCCTGGAGCAGTCGTGCTCGATCCTCTGAAGGTCGGCGAAATTGCAGTTGAGGTTGCAAGGGCCAGGAGAAAGAAGAGAGGCGAGATAAAGCCCGTGCTTACTGAGGAGCAGTTCATGAACTACGCAAAAGCCTGCACGCAGTGCGGAACATGCACAATTGCGTGCCCGCAGAAGATAAGAATTGGCGAAGCAATGGAGGCTGCAGAGAAAGGGGACAGAAAGGTGCTTGAGGAGAAATGGGACGTCTGCATAACCTGCGGAAGGTGTGAGCAGGTTTGCCCGAAGAATATACCTATAATAGACATGTTCAACTATGCTGCTTGGAACAGAATACTGAACGAAAAAGGAAAGGTTAGGAGGGGCAGAGGTCCAGTCAGGGATTCCGAAATCAGGAATGTCGGCGCTCCGATTGTCCTCGGTACGATTCCGGGAATCATTGCAGTCGTTGGCTGTAGCAACTATCCGAACGGTACCAAGGATGCGTATACGATAGTAAATGAGTTCGCATCAAGGAATTACATCGTAGTAACCACTGGCTGCATGGCAATGGACTGCGGGCTCTACAAGGATGAAGAAGGAAAGACTGTTTACGAGAAGTACAAGGACGATTTCGATGGCGGCGGTGTCGTTAACATTGGTAGCTGTATCTCGAATGCGCATATCCACGGAGCAGCGATAAAGGTTGCGAGGATATTTGCAATGAGAAATATTAGAGCCAACTATGAGGAAATAGCTGATTACATACTCAACAGAGTCGGAGCTTGCGGAGTTGCTTGGGGTGCATACAGCCAGAAGGCTGCCAGCATAGCAACAGGAGTTAACAGGCTCGGAATTCCAGTAGTTGTTGGACCGCATGGAAGCAAGTACCGCAGGGCATTCCTCGGAAGGCCGTACAACGATGAAGACTGGATGGTCTACGATGTGAGAAGCGGGCAGAAGGTTAGAGTTGAACCGGCTCCGCAGGATCTGCTTGTTGCAGCTGAAACCATCGAGGAAGCCATACCGCTCATAGCAAAGCTCTGCTTCAGGCCGAATGACACAGACAAGGGCAGGGCCATAAAGCTGACTCACTACATCGATCTGAGCCTCAAGTATCTAGGAAGAATGCCCGACGACTGGCATCTGTACGTTAGAACTGAGACAGACTTGCCACTGGCAAAGAGAGAGGAACTGCTAAAGGAGCTAGAGGAAAAGCACGGCTGGAAGATCGACTGGAGCAGGAAGAAGATACTTGAGGGACCAATAAGGCCGTATCAGGCGGGCTTCAACCCAACATGTGTCGAGAGACTCTTCAGGGAAGGATTCTCAAGCTTGGCCAAGAAATGAGGTGGTGGAGATGCCCAAGACGATTGAGCAGCCATTTGATGCTGCAAATATACCGGGTCCAAAGATGGCGATGCTACTTGAAAAGGGAAAGCCGGTTGCAATGGCTGTAAAGAAGGCAAAGCACCCACTTCTGATAGTAGGCCCAGACATAACACCGGCGATGATTGAGAGAGTTAAGAAATTCGCAGAGAAGGGAGTGACAGTAGTAGCGACGGGTAATGCCATCAGTAAGCTTGCCCAAGCAGGGATCAATGCGAAATATGCAGTGCTCCACGAACTTACTCAGTTTTTGCTCGATCCCAGCTGGAAGGGCTTCGACGGGAAAGGAAACTACGACGTTGTGCTGATGATGGGTACAATTTACTACCACGGTTCCCAGATGCTTGCAGCGATCAAGAACTTCGCACCACACATAAGGGCGATCTCCATTGACCGCTACTATCATCCGAATGCAGCTATGAGCTTTGGCAACCTCTGGAGGAAAGAAGAGGATTATTTGGCTCTGCTAGACGAAATCGTTTCGGAACTCTAATCTTTCTTTTTTTAAATCGCAGCTAAATTTTGCAGAGTGAAACGAAGTTTCTGTAGATCTCCTTACCTTTCTCCGTGTGCGCCACCTCGGGATGGAACTGTATCCCGTAAATTGGCAGCTTTCTGTGTTTAATCGCCTCAATCTCGCAGAATTCGCTCCTCGCCTCGCAAGAAGTTCAAAATCCTTTGGCATCGACTTAACCTCGTCCATGTGGCTTGCCCAAACTCTCAAAATCCTTGGAATTCCTACGAAAAGATCGTTCTCTTTTAAAATTTCGACCTCGATGAGACTGTATTCTGCCTTTTTTCCCCTACCTACTTCTCCCCCGAAATACTTTGCGATTAGCTGATGTCCCAAGCAAATTCCGAGCAGAGGAATGCCGAACTCCTCGTATCTTTCGAGGATTTCCAAGCAATTTCCAACCCTTTCTAGACTCGGCCCACCACTAAATATAATTCCGGCAAATTGCCTACGCTTTATCTCACCAACTGGAGTCGTATTTTCAATTATCTCTGCCTTTACTCCGATTTCCTTCAGGGTTCTCCAGATTCTGTGCGTATACTGTCCGTAATTCTCGATTATGGCAATCATATCACTCAAACTCGATGGTCGCCGGCGGTTTATTCGTTATGTCGTAAAGCACCCTGCAGACTTCGGGGATTTCACTGACGATTCTGAAGGCAATTCTCTGCAGAACCTCGAATGGTACGTTCATCGCATTCGCCGTCATGCCGTCGGTGCTTTCAACGATCCGCACGGCAACTGTCTCCTTATAAGCCCTTATATCTCCCTGAACTCCAACAGTTTTTATCCCCAGAAGCACTGCAAAGGCTTGCCATGGTCTAAGCTTTGCCCTCTCGATTTCCTCTTCAACTATTGCATTTGCCTCCCTTACTATTCTGACCCTTTCAGGATTTACTTCGCCAATTATTCTCGCGGCAAGCCCCGGACCGGGGAAAGGCATCCTCGCATAGATCTTCTCCGGTATCCCGAGTTCTTTCGCAAGCTGTCTGACCTCATCCTTGTAAAGATCCCGCAAGGGCTCGATTATTCGCAAATTTAACCTTTCTGGTAGGCCTCCAACGTTATGGTGACTCTTTATCCCTCCCCTGCTCTCGATCCAGTCTGGTGCAATCGTTCCTTGAATTAGGAACTCTGCCCCGATTTTTTTAGCTTCCTCCTCAAAGACCTCAACAAAAACCCTTCCGATAACTTTTCTCTTCTCCTCAGGATCCCTTACACCCCTAAGGGCTTTGAAAAACCTTTCCTCGGCGTTAACGGCTATTAGATTTAGCCCCAGATCCCTAAAAGTCTTTACAACGAATTCCGGTTCGCCCTTCCTCAAAAGGCCGGTGTTCACAAAAACAGCGTGAAGTCTCTCCAATCGCCTTGTAAGCAAGCATCGCAGCCGTGGAGCTGTCCACACCGCCAGAAAGGGCTATTATTGCTCTTCCCTCTCCCACTATTTCCCTTATCTCCCTAACCTTTTCCTCTATGAAGGACTTCACAAAGAAAGAATGCGCGGAGATTTAAATGCTTCCTAAACGATTATAAAAATGGGTGCCCAGAAAACCCAGAGCTCTTTGGCTCTGGGATGAACGGGCAAAGCTTAAGTAGTTCTGCTTTTTGGGGTGAGTTAGTTCAACTGGATCTAGTCCCGTAGAATTTCCAAGCAGATTTTTAGCTTCTTTAAGTCTGTGGAGCTTATCCTTCGATAGAAAATACTACTTGGACCTAGTTAAAATCTGTTTTGATGTAGCTGTTTGCGGCAAATTTTTTAATGGTGAAAAGATTTGAGTTTGATGGTTAGGAGCAGAGGCTTCAAGGTTCAGGAAAGAGTGGAAACCGCTCTAAGGAGAATTTTTGACAACATAAGAATACTCGGAATTGAGACCGCCAATCTTTACAATTGCGTTGGTAGAGTCCTTGCGGAAAACATATTTTCTGAATTTGACATTCCAAGGTTTGACCGATCCGCGATGGACGGATATGCGGTTCTTGCCGAGGATACATTTGGGGCTAGCGACATGAATCCTGTTCTGATTAAGTTAATCGGCGAAGTCAGGGTCGGGGAAGTTCCGAATTTTGATGTTTCGAGTGGTTTTGCTGTAAGAATCTTTACAGGTTCTGCATTGCCAAAAGGTGCGAATGCAGTAGTTCCATTGGAATTTTCCGAAATTGCTGGAGAATATATCAAAATCTTCAGAAGTGTCACACCCTACAAGAACGTCTCAAGGGCCGGGGAGGACTTAAGGAAGGGGGAACTTGTGCTAAGGAGGGGGGAGATCTTGCAACCGCAGGATGCAGGAATTTTGGCTTCTTTGGGTTTTGAAACCGTTAAAGTTTATAGAAAACCTAAAGTTGCGGTTATATCAACAGGGGACGAACTTGTTGAACCCGGAAAAAAGCTTGAGGGAGCCAAGATATACAATTCAAATAACCCTATGATCTGTAACGCCCTCTTGGAACTCGGCTTCTATAGTGTTAGCCTTGGGATCGTAAAGGATAAATTCGAAGAGATCGAAAGAAAATTATTTGATGGTTTGCAATATGATATGGTCGTTTTTACTGGGGGCACTTCAGTAGGAGAGCGCGATTTGGTCCCTGAAGTTGTTGAGAAGTATGGGAATATCCTCTTTCATGGTGTCGCTATGAAGCCAGGAATGCCGACTGCTTTTGGCCTGGTCGACAACAAGCCGGTTTTCATGCTTCCTGGTTCTCCAGCAGCCTGTTTACTGGCCTTCAACACCTTTGTAATTCCAGCACTTTACCGAATGATGAACGTGCGAATTGTTGAGAGAAAGGGAACGGTAAAGAAAGGGATTCTTGAGTCCCGTATCCCTTCAGAGTTAGGCGTAAGAAGCATCGTCAGAGTTTACTGGGATAATGGTAAAGTTTTTCCAATTCAAATTTCGGGTTCTAGTGTTTTAAGCTCGCTAGTTAGGGCAAATGCAATCCTAATAGTACCGGAAGATCTTGAGGGTTATGAAGCCGGAGAGGAAGTAGAAGTAAGGCTTATAAGGGATATAACGGAGGTTTTTGAATGAGGAAAATATTCAGAGAAGTTCTCAGCATTGAGAAGGCAAAGAAAATTCTTTTTCAGCATTACAAGCCAGAGACTGTGACCGAGGAGGTTGAATTGTTGGACTCTAGAGGCAGAGTTTTGGCTGAAGACATTCGAGCGCCGATAAGCTTACCCCCTTTTGACAGGGCAACTGTGGACGGTTACGCCGTAATCGCTGAAGAAACATTTGGTGTTGACGAATCTAGGCCCGTAAAGCTTGAGGTAGTAGGCAGAGTTGAGGCTGGAGAATGGAGCGGTATCGAGGTGGGTAGGGGAAAAGCCGTGGAAGTAGCGACCGGATCTTTGATTCCCAAGGGAGCCAACGCTGTGGTTATGGTAGAATTCACGAGAGAAAGCGGGCGATTTGTTGAGATTTTCAGATCGACCAATCCAGGGGAGAACGTACTTTTCGCAGGCAGCGATATAATGGCTGGTGAGCTAGTGCTTAGAAAGGGAAAGAAGATAACTTCAAGGGAGATTGCATTGCTTTCTGCATGCGGAATAAGGCGTTTGAAGGTATACCGAAAGCCGAAAGTGGCTATTCTTTCAACAGGGAATGAGCTAGTTGAGCCCGGAGAAAAGCTTGAGAGAGCTAAAATATACGACGTTAACTCCTTTGCTCTCTCCGCAGCTGTTGAAGAGTGTGGTGGAGATCCGATAAGATTGGGGATCGTAAAGGATGACGAGGACGAGCTCAGAAGTGCGATTTTAAGGGCTTTGGAGGTTGCGGATATAGTATTGACCAGTGGTAGCACGTCGGCCGGTTTTGGGGACATGATGTTCAGGATACTCTCGGAGTTTGATCCAGGTTTGCTTGTTCACGGTATAGCTGTTAAACCGGGTAAGCCCACAGCCATCGCTTTGCACAAAGGTAAACCCATCTTTGCCTTGCCGGGGTATCCGACTTCTGCAATGACGATATTCGAGATATTTGTCTCTCCGTTGATAAGGAAGCTTTCCGGTTTATGTGAGGAAAGCAAAACTCTAAAGGCAAAGCTTGCAATGAAGGTTTTTTCTGAGCCCGGTAGACGGGAACTGTTGCCAGTTAATATAATACATGATTCAGGAGAGTACAAGGTGTATCCTGTTACAGGCTCCTATAGCGGGATGATCTCAGCCATATACGCAACTGACGGATTTATAGAGATACCAGAAGACGTTTTAATGTTAGAAGAAGGCGAAGTGGTAGATGTTAGGTTGTATGGGGAAGTAAAACCGGCTGACTTAGTCATAATTGGAAGCCACTGCACTGGCTTAGATGCTATTCTCGAGCTTATGCCGGAATATGAGGCAAAAGTCATAAATTTGGGCTCTACCGCTGGTATACTTGCGGTTAAAAGGCGAGAAGCGGATTTGGCAGGGGTACATCTTCTGGGCGAGGATGGAAATTACAATGAAGGTGTTATCAGAAAATTTGGAGTTGAGAATGCAGTTCTTGTCAAGGGATATCTCAGAGAGCAGGGGCTAATTGTTGCGAAAGGCAATCCGAAGAGGATCCACAACTTTCAGGACTTGCTTAGAGAAGATGTAAGTTTTGTAAACAGGAACAGAGGTTCGGGAACAAGAGTACTAGTTGACATGCATCTGCGAAACCTAGCAATTGAACTTAATATAAGCTTCGAAGAACTGAGAAGAAGAATAAAGGGTTATGAGGTTGAGGCCAAAACTCATGATGCCATCGCCTTTGCAGTTGCCACTGGAAGGGCCGACGTGGGAGTTGGGATAAAAAGTGTAGCAAAGTTATATGATTTGGACTTCATTCCGCTAAGAGCAGAAGAATACGACTTTTTAATACCACTTGAAAGGCTTAATAAACCTCCTGTAAGAGCATTTCTTGAAATATTGAAATCCAGAGAATTTGCAGAAAGATTGGGGAAACTTGATGGGCTTAAAGTATACGAGAAGACCGGGAAGATGATAAAAATATGAGAGGCAGGATAAGTGAAATCTTTGAGTCAATACAGGGTGAAGGAATTCTTGTCGGCGTGAGGCAGCTTTTTATAAGGTTTTGCGGTTGTAATCTGGACTGCTACTATTGCGACACTTTAAAGGACTCGGAATTTTGTTTCGACCATGTTAGCGGGGAAAAAATTCAAAATCCGATCTCTGCAGAGTACGTTCAAAGAAGGATAGATTCTGCCAAGGTGCACTCTGTTAGCCTAACGGGCGGGGAACCATTGCTTCAGGCGGAATTTATAAGAGCTCTTAATAAGACAAGACCTTTCTATCTTGAATCGAACATGAGCATACCGGAAAAGGCCAAGAAACTAAGATTTGTCGATTTTGTAGCTGGAGATCTTAAAGTCAGGGAAGCAAAACTTTTTGACTTTGAAATTCTGCTGGAAAACACTTTTAAAAGCTTTAAAATTCTCAGAAAAACCAGAACGAGGAGGACCTTCTGCAAGATTGTATTGCCTTCAGTATTCAACGAAGAGGAAATTATAAATTCTTCTCTTCAAATAAAGGACTATGTGGAGTGTTTTGTTCTCCAGCCGGTTTTCGGCTCAAGGCTTGAGAACATTTTTAAACTTCAACAGAAAATGCTAGAATTCGCGGATACTAGAGTCATCCCTCAGGTACACAAATTCATGGGGGTGAGGTAGTGAAGATAGTGGTTGGAGTTTCCGAAGGTTTCAGTGCAGCCCATTCGATTCCGGGGCATGAAAAATGTGGCAAAATTCACGGGCACAACTTTGTCGTGAGTGTGGAGGTTGAAGGGGAACTCAAGAATGGGATGATCATCGATTTTTTTGAGCTTAAAAGAATTCTGAGGGAAATACTCAGCAAATTCGACCATTCACTGATAAACGAAATAATAGAAATCCCAACTTCTGAAAACATTGCATTATACATCTTCGGAGAGCTGAAAAGAAGAGGTTTAAATGTTATCCGCGTCAGGGTTTCAGAAAACGTCGATAAGTGGGCAGAAATCAGAATTTAACATTTTTTTGAATCAAGTTTGTCTAGGATTCTCTCTATTTCGGTCCTTGTCTCCTTTATCTCTCTGTCGGTTCTCACAATGTGCCAGCCCTTTAAAATTTTAAGGGCCCTCTCTCTCACTTTCCTCAGGTCCTCGAGATTTTCGAACATCTCTTTCTCTTTTCTACTTGAAATTCTCTTTGCCAAAACTTCGGGCTCTGCATCGAGGAAGAACATGTAATCGGAGGTGGGCAAAATTGCAGAGAAGAATCTGTATAAGAATTTCGCAAAGGGAGAAGGCAAATAAAAAACTCCGCCAATATAGCGGACGAAGATTACGTTGTCGGCCTTTCCGTAGTACCTAAAGAGAGAGTTCATGACATCGAGGAAATAGAAGATCGATGCCTTTATGTGGTTGATTTTCCCCCTTCCCAGAAGGCTCTGTTTCGCCTTCTTACCGAAGAAGGAATCGCTGGGATGTGTACGGATTACAATGGTTTCACCTTTTGACTGATATCTTTCTGCGATGAACTTTGCATGGGTATCCTTACCTGAACCGTCTAGGCCATCGACTACAATAAACCTCATAGCATCAGGGAAAGAGGTGCAATTAGGAGCGAAACGCTCAGATTATCCAGCCCTTTGGGGGTGATAGCTTCTACAATTGTTGCTACGAGAGCGAGTAGTACGAGAGAATACGTTACCTCGCGGGAATAGTAAAGACTTATCGCTAGAAACATTGCGAGGGTTGATACAAACATCGCCAAGCTACCTTCAAGACTTTTTGAAGCCCCAAAAATCGTGTACTTTCTTTTTCCGTATTTTGTACCTACCAGCGAGGCAAAGCCATCTCCGTATGACATTGCAACGATGCCCATTGAGATCGCATCTCGCCTTTCGAAAAGGAAGAAGGCCAGCAGGGTCCAGGCTATTGAGTAGTAGAAAAGTCCTAAGGCGTGCCCGGAAAGCGTCGTTCTGCTAGGGATTTTTATCGGTGAATAGGGGGTCATGAGAAAAGTTAGAATAACGAATGGAAAAGCCGCGAGGAACGTCATTACTTCTCGGGATTCGAAAAAAGGCAGGAGAAAGGCAATATTCCCGACCATTATATGTAGAAACTTCCTACCTAAAAGCTCGTTCTTTATTGCCTTCTCAGATAAGAGCACAAGCGAGACGACGTATGCGTAAACAGCGAGTAGAGGTATCAAATCATTCATCGCTTTTGGTTAAGCATGAGAGTATAAATTTTTTGGAAATGCTTTTTAGATCTGGAACAATGCACCAATGTGAGATATGAGGAGCCAGTGTTTCGACCGCCAAGTGAAGCTCGCAGTCTAATTATTCAGGCAACAGTGGGCTATTCTTGGAACCAGTGTACTTTCTGCAGAATGTATAAGATGAAAAAATTTTAGAGTTAGAGATCTTACAAAATGGTGCCCAGAAAACCCAGAGCTTTAGCTCTGGGATGAATGGTCAAGGTTTAGATAGTACCGTGTTGAATAGGTCTTGGGGACGTTCCCTTGCAGAGGGAAGTCCAGATATGCGATATGAATATAGCCCATGCCTTAACGCTCAGAGGCCTTTAAACGATTTTCTGGGATTAAAGCCTGATTTTAAATGGCCCAACTTCAATAAAGACAAACTAGCTCTTGATGAGTCTGTCAATTTTTTCTCTGTCGAATCCGAGGACCCATTTATCACCTTTAACGACCAAAGGCACAGAATAGCTTTTGGAAAGTTTATAGACTTCTTCGATTGCTTTATCTCTTTCCTCCCCTTCCAGTTTATCTATCCAAACTACCTCAAAATCAACCTTTGCGAGCTTTAGATAATCTAGTGTTCTCTTGCAGTGTGGACAAGTTGTAAGACCGTATACAACCACCTCGGCCATAAAAAAGGGCCGATTTAACCTTTTTAAACCTTCCCATTAAAACTTTTTATTCTTTGGGGTATCTTAAACCTGATGAAAATAGGCTGTTGCGGGTTTCCGATTGCTATGGAGAAATATTTCAAAACATTCGAGGTCGTAGAAGTCCAGAAAACCTTTTACAAACCCCCATCGCTTGAAACGGCAAAGAAATGGAGAGAGAAAGCCCCCGAAAATTTTGAATTTACTGTAAAAGCTTGGCAGGTTATAACCCACCCACCCAGCAGCCCCACTTATCGGAAAGTAAACTTGGTGCTCGAAGATGCTGGTTTCTTTAAACCGATAAAACAGGTTTTTGAAGCTTGGGAAGTAACAAAAGAGATAGCAAAAGCATTGAAAGCTAAATTTATTCTTTTCCAGACACCAAAAAGCTTCAAGGAAGGCGAAGACAGTTTTAGAAACATGGAAGAGTTTTTTGGATCTATAGAACGTGATTTCATATTCGGGTGGGAGCCGAGAGGATGGAATGAAGAAGCTGTAAAGAGAATCTGCGAAAGCCTTAATCTGATCCATGTAGTAGATCCATTCGAATCTAAACCGGTTTGTGGAGAAATTAGATACTTCAGAATTCATAGAAATCACAGTGACGAAGAAATTTTCTCTCTAATCGGAAAAGCGGACTACGTGATGTTCAACAATCCTTTTATGCTCCAAGATGCGTTGAAACTGAAGAATAGGAGGGATGAAAGTTGAGAGAGAGAATCTTAAAGATACTCAGGGGCTACGATCTCAACAACGTGAAAATAGCTACTCTCGGAAGCCATTCTGCATTGAATATACTAAGAGGAGCAAAGGACGAGGGTTTTGAAACGATATGCATTTGCAAAAATGCTGAGAAAGATGTTTACAGAAACTTCGGAGTTGCAGACAGGTTGTTGGAAGTTGAAAGCTTTGGAGAATTACTCAGTAAGGAGATTCAGGAGTTCTTGAGAAATGAGAATGCAATTCTAATCCCTCATGGCTCCTTCAACGCCTACATAGGCAAATTCGACTCGCTTGAAGTTCCAATCTTTGGAAACCGAAAGCTTATGGAATACGAGACAAGCAGAGAGAAACAAAGAGAGTGGCTAAGAAGGGCGAATGTAAGGGTTCCTAAGCTATTCAGTAGCCCTGATGAGATTGACAGGCTCTGTATCGTTAAGTATCAGGGTGCTAAAGGTGGAAGAGGATACTTTCTTGCCTCATCACCAGAGGATTTCAGGAGAAAGGCAGAGAGCATGGTAAAAAAGGGATTGGTGACTAGAGAGGAAATAAAAGGAGCCGAAATACAGGAATACGTAATCGGAGCTAGTGTTTATTTTTCATTTTTCTACTCTCCCGTTAACCAGAGAATGGAGCTAATAGCTCTGGATCGGAGATATGAACATGTAGATGGAATTGGAAGAATTCCGGCGGAAGAGCAGTTGAAACTCCAGCTTGAACCCACCTACACAATCATCGGAAACTTTCCTCTTGTTTTAAGAGAGAGTTTGTTGAGTCAGGCATTTCAGGTGGCGGATAGGATCTTTGAAGTATCAAAAGAGATAGCGTATCCGGGAATGGTTGGACCTTTCTGTATCGAGACTATATTTACAGATAAAGCTGAGCTAGTGGTCTTTGAGATCTCTGCTAGAATTGTTGCTGGAACGAATGCGGGGATTCCTAATTCTCCCTATTCTTACATCTTGTTTGGAGAAAACATGTATATGGGCAGAAGAATTGCGAGGGAGATTAGGATCGCCATAGAGAAGGGTATGATTGAGGAGCTTATATATTAGGTTAGGTGATAACTATGGATGAAGATGCATTGGAAAAGACTTTAAAAGCCGGAGAAGTTCTTAAAGAGGTTGCAAAATCTTTGGGAGAAAAGGTTACAGTAGGAGGAAAACTAATTGAGGTAGCTGAGTTTGTAGAGAACAAAATATTGGAACTCGGGGCAAAACCAGCATTTCCCTGCAATATATCAGTAAATAGCGATGCCGCCCATTTTACGCCAGCTAAAAACGATGAAAGGCGATTCAAGAAGGGGGATCTTGTCAAAATAGACATCGGTGCCCACATTGACGGCTATATAGCCGACATGGCGATTTCAATAGATCTTGGAGATCACTCAGAACTTATAGAGGCCAGCAAAGAAGCTGTTTTCAACGCGATTGACGCCGTAAGGGCTGGAGTCGATACAGCAAAGCTGGGAAAGATCATAGAAGAGACTATTAGGAGCCACGGTTTCAGACCTATCGTAAATCTCACTGGTCACGGATTATTGCCTTATATAGCTCATGCCCCTCCGAGCATCTACAACTACGCAACTCAACGAGGAGTTGAACTTAAAGAGGGGATGGTCATAGCCATAGAACCTTTTGCTACGGACGGTGTAGGTAGAGTTGCTGAAAGAAATGAATGCGAGATATACAGTCTTATAAATCCGAAATCGGTTAGGATTAAGCTTTTGAGAGATATTATTTCTGAAATTTCGGAAAAATACAAGACCCTGCCTTTTGCCAAGAGATGGCTGACAAGGGCTCCTGAGATATTCATAGCCAAACTTGTCAGGGAAAAGGTTCTTAGAGAGTATCCAGTACTATCTGAAGTTTCGGGAGGTTTTGTGAGCCAATGGGAACATACTGTCATCGTCGAAAGGGAAGGTGCAAGATTAGTTACATGAAAATCGACAAGAAAGCCTACGGTTTTAACCGTGGGATTGTCGGCCAATCTTTAAAATTTTGTTCCGAGTTATAACTGAAAAACCTCGCCCTTCAGGGCCGGGGGGATTAAGGAAGTTCCAGCAGATGATGGGAGGGCGTAAATCCCCTTAACGCCAGAAGTCCCGCCCTTAAAGGCGGAATAATTCATGCACAAAATAATTGAATGATTTTAGATTTCAGAGTTAAGAAAGCTAAAGCTTAAATATACTTCGGTTATCGGCTTTTTTGGTCTTAAGCTTCGCTTAGGGTGGTTAGCATGGAAAAAACAGAAATTCTCATGAAAATTAAGGAGGCTGAAGCGAAAGTTGATGAAGCGCTTAAGAAAGCTGAGGAACAGAGAAAAAAATTGATTTTGGATGCTAAAATCGAAGCAAAGAAAATCATCGATGATGCAACCGTAGAAGCGAATAGGCTTAGAGGGGAAATCTTAAGGAAGATCAGGGAATCTGTGGAAAAAGAAAAGGGGGAGATAAAATCCAAAAAGCTGAAGGAAATAGAGAGTTTTGAGAAAATCGGTAGAAGTAATATCGATAGGGCTGTAAATGTCTTGTATAATGAGTTCCTAAGGATGGTGGAGCATGCTTAAGCCTGAAAAAATGATTAAGGTTGCAGTAGTGGGTGCTGGAGATAAGCTAAGCACGGTTTCTGAAACGTTGTACAGAATGAATTTACTTCACATAGAGACACCTCAGGAAACCGATTACTTCAAAATCGGGACGCCAATGGATAAAGCAGGACATTTTTCGAGAAGTTTGCTCCAGCTCAGGAGCTATATCTCTCATTTAAAACTTGATCCGACAAAGCTTATGGTAAAAAGGAAATATAAAAGACGAGAGATCGAAGAGAAGTTGAGCATGAAACTTTCGGAATACCAGGAGAAGATAGGTAATAGAATAGAGGAGCTAAAGAGAATAAATGACAGTCTTAAGTCCATAGAGGCAGAGTTATCGGCAATGGAACCGCTGAAGGTTCTGGAAATCCCTCCAAATCTTTTGAAGGGTTACAAAAGCTTGAGATGTTTTGTAGGATTTGTAAAAGCAGATCCCAGCAAGGATATAGAGAAAGCAACTTTGGATTTTGATTTGATTATCAAAAAATTCGGCGAACAGTACGTGATGGCCCTTTTCGTGAGGGCCGAGCACGGTGATGAAGTCTACAGGATTCTGCAAGGTTATGGATACAAAGAAATTGCTGTACCTGATGTGGATTACGAGTCGAGAACTTCGGAGCTCTTAAAGAAGAAGGAAGAGCTTTTTGAGAAGAAAAAGAAGATCGAAGTGGAAATAGAAGAATTAAAATTAAAAGAGGCTGAGCTAATTTTGGCGATCGAGGAGTATCTTTCTTCTGAAGTTGAAAAAGCTGAGCTACCGCTTAAAACTTTAACCTCAAAGCACACCTTTGTTGTTGTTGGCTACGTTCCAGCTAAAAATTTTGAAGAATTCAAGAAAGAACTCGAAAGTCAGGGCATGGTGGTAGAACAGCTCAAATTTGAGGATCATGAACTTCCACCCACTAAGCTAAACAACCCCGGATTTACAAAGAACTTTGAGGTACTCTCAAAGACGTACGCAATCCCGAAGTATAAGGAGATAGATCCAACAATTTTGATGGCGATATTTTTCCCGCTTTTCTTCGGTTTGATGCTGGGAGACATGGGCTATGGTTTGCTGATCACAATTGTTTCCCTGTATCTAAAAACGATATTCAAAACTGAGGGCTGGCAGAAACTGCTTAACATTGGGCTTGCGTGTGGAATTTCCTCCATTATCTTCGGCTTTATTTACGGGGAGTTCTTTGGGCCGTTCAGAATTCCTGGAACAGAAAATCCAAACGAAGTGCACTTCGTCGGCGATTTAATTGCTGGGATTTATGGATTTAACCATGGGCATCCGCTTTTTGATAGGGTTGAAGAGTTTGGAGTTAAAGCTCTGCTTTTCATTGTTCTCCTGATAGGAATGTTCAAAATGGTATGGGGCTTCTCGATGGGATTTTACAATGTTTACGTGGAACATGGCCTTAAAGAGGCTTTGCTTGAGAAGGGATGTTGGATATTCGGGGTTCTGGGTCTTGTTTGTCTTATATTTGGCTTTTCTTACAACCTTGGAATTTTCACTTCTCCACCACCAAACGGATTTGGAGAGATATTTCCAAAGAATCTTTTTGTCTACGGGAACACCGTATCCGAGGCTAGGGCAGTTCCGCTACCAATTCCAGGTCTCGTAGATGGTTGGCAGGCTGGATTCAACTACTTCTACCTAGCAAGTTTGCCTTTGATTCTGCTGTGGCTTGTGATCTTTCTGAAGGCTGAAATTCCAAAAATGGGTATTTTCGGAGCGATAATGGCTGTCGAGTTACTGACATGGTTCGGACAGATCATAAGCTATGCACGATTGCTGGCCATTGGACTTTCATCGGTTTATATAGCCTTTGTCGTCAACTATCTGTCGCTGAAAATCGGTCTGGAACCGGGGATGGCAATATTGCCTCTGGCGATTGTTATAATGCTTATAGGACACTTTGGAAACTTCTTACTTGGAATACTAGACCCTGGCTTGCAGTCGCTTCGATTGCATTATGTAGAATTTTTCACAAAGTTTTTTGAAGGTGGTGGGAGGGAATATTCGCCATTTGGCAGGGTTAAAAAGTTTGTGGAGGAGGAAGGAGGTGAATAGAAAATGGTTGAGGCAATGATTAGTGATGAGGCCTTCATAAAAGGGTGTGCAGCAATTGGAGCTGGCTTGGCTGTGGGACTGGCAGGGAT
>JGI20130J15133_1000565_pt1 | contig 34402 bp, 39 predicted proteins | sample WasSprMetagenome_FD_15133 | JGI IMG/M metagenome (IMG submission 15133) | reverse complement strand
GACATCGTGACGTGTATAGCGGTCCTCCACCACATACCCACAGAGGGGCTGAGGCGTAGGGCCGTAAGCGAGATGGCGAGGGCCTTGAGAAGCGGCGGGCTGTGCGTGATAACGACCTGGTACAGATGGCAGAGGAGGTTGTTGCTCGCTTTGGTGAAGGGCATGTTCATGAGGTTGACGCGTTCGACGTTCGAATTCGGCGATGTGTATGTGCCGTGGAGGTCAAGGGACAAGGTCTACAAGAGGTTTTACCATCTCTTCACTTTAGGGGAGCTGAGGAACTTGCTAAGCGCCGAGGGTCTCGAGATCAAGGAGCTGAGGCTCATGATCATTGGCCGAAGGAAGTGGATGAACGTCGTGGCCACGGCCATCAAGCGTTAACGCTAATAGGCCCCTTCACCCTTTCATTCACGGAAGAGTATGCCCATAACGATAAAGTGGCATGGACACGCTTGCTTCGAGATCAAAGATGGCGTGACCATAGTGACCGATCCCCACGACGGCAGATCCATCGGGCTGAAGCCGCCGTCCGCCAAAGCTGACATCGTCTTGATATCTCACAAGCACTTCGACCACGCCGATGGGCTTCTCTACGTCAAGAAGGACGGCACCGTTGTAATAGACAAGCCGGGGAGCTACGAAGTCAGGGGCGTGAAGATTACCGGGGTGCCGACGTACCACGATGAGTCTCGAGGGGCAAAACGAGGACCGAACACCGTCTACCTCTTCGAGGTTGAGGGCGTGAGGTTCTGCCACCTAGGCGACCTGGGCCACGCGTTGAGCGAGGACCAGGCCTGCTCCCTCAGGCCCGTCGACGTCCTCATGGTACCCGTGGGCGGCACCTTCACGATCGACGCGAGACAGGCTGAGAAGGTGGTGGAGATGCTATCGCCGAGGCTGACGATACCAATGCACTTCAAGGTCCCTGGGCTCAACCTGCCGATAGCTGGGGTCGAGGCGTTCGTAGCTGGTAAGGGGAACGTTGAGCGCATACCCTCAAGCATCTACAGCGTCTCGAAAGAAGCTCTACCAAGCCAGCCGAAGATAGTAGTGTTAAGCCCTCCCTGACGCTTCGACCAATCAGGCCCCTCTTTCTCTTTTTCAAGCTCTGTGACTGAAGCGATCGAAGTGTAAGCGACCGTGTAGCGAACTCGGTCAGGGAGATCGAGGAAGGCTAGACTCACTTTTTAAATACCTAAAAGCTAAGAGATAACGAATAGACGCGTGGACGATCACACGAGCTGTGTTAATTTGGCCCCTTTAAGAAGGGTGGAGGTCGCGAGCGCTTGTCGACTATAATAATCTCACCCGACTTCGACATAATACTCGATGCCGAAAACAAGGTAGTGGGCGAGGCAAGAAGTGACATAGCCATTCTCGACATAGCGCCCCTCGAGAAGAAGGTATCCGAGCTCGAAGCTATGGTCGACGAGCTCCTGAATCTCCTCAAACCGGGAAGGGCTATAGCATTGGAACCGGGTCGTCAAGAAGAAAGGGCACTCTTGAGATGGCTCTTCCTCAAATACACGGCTGTAGGCTTCCTCATAGGTCTAGCGCTCCTCTGCTTGGGCGCGTTGGTTTGCCACGTCCTCTCACGCTCTGAGGTCGTCAAAGCCTTGGCGAACATCTCCGGACCTTTAACGTAAAGGAAGGCTGGAATGATGTCGGTAGCTCAGAAGGGGAGGGTGAAGGTCGAGCCAGCACCTTCTTGGCCGATGATTGCTGGAAGTTACGTTGTTGGCGATCCCAAGGGTTGCATAGCGATATGCACGCTAGCATCTGAGGACATATGCCAAGCTCTAGCAAAGCTACCTCAAGTGGCTATAGTAGGGCCCTGTAAGACCGAGAACGTAGGAGTAGAGAGGATAGTGCTCAACGTGGTGTCGAACCCCAACATCAGGTTCTTGCTGATATGCGGTGCTGAGGTGGTCGGGCATGTTCCTGGTGGAACGTTAAAGGCCCTGTATCAGAACGGCGTAGACCCCTCGACCAAGAGGATAAGAGGCGCGCCTGGAGCGATACCTTACATAGAGCACCTGACGCTCGAAGCCGTCGAGCGATTTCGAAGACAAGTACGATGCGTGGACATGATCGGAGTGGAGGACGTGGACCAGATAAGGGCTAAGGTCGAAGAGCTAGCGGCTCAGGACCCAGGGGCTTACCCCGAACCCCCGCTCGTCACGGAGCTCGAAAGAAGAAGGGTTGAAGAAGCTGCGATGCCCGTGCCGCCATTAACCCCCTCAATCCTGCCATCAATGACGGTCCTCTCAGCGTTAATTGATGATATAAGATTCGAGCTGCAACTCATAAAGAAGTCACAGCTCAAGACCACTACGAGCGTTACGAAAGCGTGGGGGGTGATGACGGGCGTGGTGCTAGCGCTCTTCCTAGGCCTTTTGGCACTTATAGTCTTCCGCTAGGGGGGCGACAGATGTCTAAGCTCAAGCTGAAAGAGATCCGCACGGCCGAAGTGGCTTATGTTGAGTCACGAATCAGCGACGTAAAGACGAAAATTGAGATCGTAGAGAAGAGGAGTAGATTTATGGCAGGCTTTTACGCGGGCTTCGTCAGAGGCTTTGTGATAGGGATGGCCCTATCTATTGCGATATTAGTGGTGATTCTGATGGCTATGCCAATCCACTAAATTGGGTGGAATCATGTCTACGAAGGGTCGAGAAGAAACGTGGGTCCCAATGGTCATAGTACCGCCGGAGATCTCCGAGCTTTATTCAAAAATCGACGAGATAGACAAGAAAATAGACTCCGTCCTCGGCGAGATCGCTCAAGAAGAGGGCCTGAAGTTGGGAAGCCACATAGGCTTCCTCTACGGCTTCCTGACGGGGTCGCTGATAACGTTGATACTAAAGTTCGTGCTCAAAGCCCTATAGCAAGCATTGCAATGCTGGCGTCCCCTCTCGCTCACCTTCATTTCTCACTCAACGTCATACGACCTTATCCACTTAAGCTCTTCCGGGGCCTCTGAAACTCGCTCGTAGGCTCAGTATGCAGGCCATGCCCCTGTTGCCGCCCAGCGGGTTGTTGGGGGTGCCCAAGGAGTGCATGCACCTCGCCATCACGTTAGCGCCGAGGGCCAAGCCGTCCTCGACGAATACGACCCTCCGATTTACGTCGTCCTTGAACAGGCCCAGTTCGTCTATCTGCTTGAGAATTAGGTAGGGCTTTAAGCCCGTTATCCCGGCCCGCCCCGTTATCCCTATCGCGTACTTCTCGTCAATGACCCCCTCGCCCATCAATATCTCTAGGACTCTCCTAACGATGAGTGCTGAGACGTAGTCGAGCACCGCAAGCAGAGTTCCAGCTCCGTACTGAGTGTAGAGCTCTTGGCCTAGCGACCTTAGGTTAGGCAAGTAGCTCCCGTTATCCCCTGCATCACATCCAATGAGCAAGACCCCTCGCTCGTAGGCCGACCTAGCATTGACCGGGACGGTTCCCACACGCGTCGCGGACGGAGGGACCTTCCTCACGTCTATGTACTTGTGAACTTCGTAAGCCAGCTCTTCGAGCTCGTCGACCTTCTTGACATCCCTTGGACTAAGGGACTCGGATAGCTCTAGGGCCGACGACGCTGCTTGAGAGCCTTGGACCAAGGCATCGCATATAGCTCCCGAGAGACCACACATGCTCCCTACGGTCTTGGCGTAAGGCAGCTCGTCGTTGGTAACCCTTCCCTTAAACGTCGTCCCAAAGTCCATCGAGACCAAGGGGTTTCTACAGTCGACGTCGGTCCACTTGGCGCCCACTTTCACACCAGCAGTCGAGAGCTCAGCCTCCATTTCATTTGCCATGATCTCCCCCCTGCTCTTAGGTGGTAAGCAACCAGCGACTGCTCCATCAAAGGAGACTTTGTCGAGCTTCGAGTACTTCTTCAAGTGCTCGGGCATGTTGGAACGCTCCCTCGAGAGAGGGGCGATCATTTTTGAAGGGCTAATCCCGGCGAGTAGGCACCCTCTGGCAAGGGCCCTTATGACCGCCCCGACCTCCTCTGGGGTCCCAAAGCTCGCGCTGACCCCTGTCGATCGAACCACGAAGTGGACGTCTTCGTCTTTGTCCAGTCTAGCCTTTTTAATGCACGTCGAGAGGACGTCGCCGACGAACTCGGCAACGGCCTCCTCGCTTAACTCCTTTCCCCATAACGTTGAACCTACGATTTGCTCACCGGGCAGAGGCCTTCTGATCTCGCGCGTCAACTTCACGACCTTTTCAATCAAAAAGGTCCTCCCGCTCTCTAGGTCTGTGGCCGTTATAATGCACTTCGTCGTGGTATTACCTAGTTCGACTGAAGCAACAGTGAAGAGAGGTAGCGGTGCCTGAGAGCCCCTTCCTCGAGGCGACGCTATCTCCGTGAGATCGATGGGCTTGCTTCGCGCGATTCTAGGAGCATACTTGCTGAGCCTGCTCTTCCTCGCAAACTTGGAGACCATCTCCCGAAATCTTGTCGTTAGCATACGAGCCTCTTATATGGGTGATTCTCGCTCACGTTTAGCCCCAGCTCTAGGCTTGCCATGTCTGTCACGAGCGCGTCAGTCATGGCCACTACCGGGAAGACCCACTCGGCATTCTCGATAGGCCCGTAGAGCACGAAATTTCCCCCAATGATCACTTGGAGGGCATTACTAGCGACGTCGCAGAACCTGAAGACTTCCCTTCCGCTTGGGTACCCTTTCTTAAGTCTCCTAAGCCACGGCCAGGCTGATATCACATTGTGTATTCCACTTCCCGTCGGATAGCCGAACTTGGACTTAATCACGTACGTCGACGCTAAGGCCGCTCCCGCGCCAGAGCCGAGGGTCGTCGCGGCCACATCTATCAACAAAGCTCTGACGCCGCACTCCTCGGCTATTTTGAGCAACCCCTTCTCGATGACCCCTCCACCCGTCGTCAGAACTGCGACTCTGCCTCTTATCGAGGGATCCGTCGGGTTGAAGGCTAAGACTATGGCGTTGGGGACCCGCTCTTCCTTTATGATCTTTAGCTCCTCCTCCGTTATTGAGACGTTTATCGAGTTGTAGACAGCTCTGTCGAGCAGCCCCACCTCTTTAGCGTACTTCGCCCCCTCGGCCCTGACCTTGGGCTCAGTCGAGTCTATCAGGAACGGTGAGTCAGTCGCTGACGCCACGAAGTCTATGTACCTCTTCATAGCCTCAACGCTCTGAGAGAACACCTGGACCATGCAGGGGTTGCCGGTTATGTCCGACATCTCCTCTTGCTTCTTTACGAGGGCCTCGGCCTTCTCCTTGTCGAAGACGCCTGCCTTCGGATCACTTACTATTTTGTGCCCCCCATAAAATATCGTACCNGCCAAGACCGTCGGGTTCTCGCCGGGCTGNCCCCCTATCTTCACCCTCCCTATTTGATAGACGTATTGCTCCCTCGCGAACTTGAACATGGGTTTGAACCTTCGACTTGGCGCTCGATTCTAAGAGCCTAAGTCAGCTCTTTAAGCTTTTACGCCCTCAGCGCGACACACTTTAAACGTCCCTTAGGATCAAAAGTCTTCTAAGAGGAAAGCTTCGTGAGAAATCGAAGGGAGGCCTGACGATGTTTGAGTTGCCTGAGGAGCTGAGGTTGCTCAAGAAGGCCGTGAGGGAGTGGGCCCTGAAGAGATTTGACCCTCAACTGGCTCTCGAGTTAGAGAAGAGGGAGGAGTTTCCATTCGAGCTCTGGAGAGAGGCCAACGAACTGGGGTTCCTGAACGTGAGGTTCCCGGTAGAGTACGGAGGCCAAGGGATAGGCCTGCTGGCCGACGCCATCGTCACCGAGGAGCTCTGCCGAGTGGACTCGACGTTAGGGACAGCCATAGTGCTCGGCAATTTCAGTAGCGACTGCCTGATGCTCTTCGGGTCCAAGGAGCAGAAGGAGAAGTACCTCCCCAAGGTGACAAGCGGCGAGTGGATAAGCGGCGGGGCTTACACAGAACCAGCCCACGGAAGCGACATAACATCACTGGACACGAGGGCCGTGAAGGAGGGGGGCTACTGGGTCATAAGCGGGACCAAGACCTTCATAACCAACGCGCCCATAGCCAACTTCTTCGTCGTGCTGTGCCAGACAGACCCGGGGGCCAAGCATAGAGGCCAGACGATGTTCATAGTCGAGAGGGGGGACCCTGGAGTAGAGACCACCACAATACATGGAAAGCACGGCATAAGGTGCTCTCTCACGGGGGAGGTGTCGTTCTCCGATTGCAAGGTGCCCGAGGACAGGCTACTCGGCCAAGTGAACAGGGGCTTCTACCAGTTCATGGAGTTCCTCGACAAGAGCAGGATACAGATAGCCGCCCAAGCCGTGGGCATAGCTCAAGGGGCCTTCGACATCGCCTGGAAGTACGCTAACGAGAGGACGGCCTTCGGGCAGAAGCTTATAGAGTTCCAAGCGATAAGCCACAAGCTGGCCGAGATGGCCACGAAGATAGAGGCGGCTAGGCTCCTCACGTACAGGGCCGCTTGGTATTACGACCACGGCACGATCGACCCAGCCCTGACGAGCATGGCTAAGGCGTACGCTGCGCGAGTGGCCGTGGAGGTCACCGACTATGCGATCCAAATCTTAGGAGGGTACGGGTACTTCGCCGAGTACAGGGTCGAGCGGTTCCACAGAGACGCGAAGATAACGGACATATATGAGGGCACGACCGAGATAAACAAGAACGTCATCGTCAGCTTCCTGCCGAGGTCGAAGGTCCTCAGAGAGTTCATGCTATCATAATAGGGCCGAAGCTTTCCCAGTCTATCAGCTTCGCTATAGGTCTTGAGGTCCGACAGCCTTATATACTCCTGAAGGCAGAGGAGTTGAGGGTTCTTACCTCACATGGTAAGTGCTCTAAGCGCCGCCCTAGTCCTCGAGGACGGCTCGGCCTTTCTCGGAAAGGGCTTCGGCTTCCCCAAGACAGTCGTCGGGGAGGTCGTCTTCACCACGGGGATGGTCGGTTACCCTGAGTCGATCACGGATCCCTCTTATCAAGGACAGATCCTCTGCTTCACCTATCCGTTAATTGGAAACTACGGCGTCCCGGACTCAAGCATCAAGGACGCCTGGGGGTTGCCCCTGCACTACGAATCAGANGAGCCCCACGTCCTNGGGGTCATAGTTCACGAGCTATGCGAAAAGCCTAGCCATTGGGCGAACGTCAAGAGCCTCCACGAATGGCTCTACGAGGAGAAGGTGCCGGGCATATCAGGCATCGACACTAGGAAGCTAACCAAGAAGCTGAGGGTCAAGGGAGTGATGATGGGGGCCCTCGAGGTCAGCGAGGGCGACGTAGACGTTGACAAGCTCTTCTCGCTCCTCGAGAAGGCCCCCAAGTACGAGCGCTTAGACTTGGTGAGCGAGGTCACCATAAAGGAGCCAGTGGTGTACGAGAACAAGGGGCCGACCGTCGTAGTGATAGACTGCGGCGTGAAGTACGGGATCCTGAGGAACCTCCTGCGGAGGAACCTCACGGTCGTGAGGGTCCCGAGGGACTACGACGCCGACAAGATATTGCAGTTCGACCCCAAGGGCATCTTGGTGAGCAATGGGCCGGGAAACCCGGAGCTGAACACCAGGACCATAAAGACCGTAAGGGACCTAATCGATATCGGGATCCCGATGATGGGGATATGCTTGGGTAACCAGATGATAGCCCTTGCGCTCGGGGCCTCGACCTTCAAGATGAAGTACGGCCACAGGGGGCAGAACAAGCCCTGCGTGGACTTGGAGACCGGGATATGTTACGTGACGAGCCAAAACCATGGGTTCGCGGTCCGCGAGGACACCCTAGGGGGCACAGGCCTGTCAGTGTGGTTCCTCAACGCCGATGACATGACGGTGGAGGGCTTGAAGCACAGGAAGAAGCCAGTCATAGCTGTGCAGTTCCACCCCGAGGCCTCGCCTGGCCCCTATGACACGGAGTACATCTTCGACGTCTTCGCCAACATGATGGGGGTTGACTGCCATGGGTAGGGAGACCGTCAAGAAGGTCTTGATACTCGGCTCCGGGGCGATAAAGATAGGCGAGGCAGGAGAGTTCGACTACAGTGGCTCTCAAGCCCTCAAAGCCGTCAGGGAGGAGGGCATCGAGACCGTCCTCGTGAACCCTAACGTAGCCACCATACAGACTGACCCTAGGCTGGCGGGAAAGGTGTACCTCGTCCCAGTACTGCCTGAGTTCGTGGCCGAGGTGATAGAGAGGGAGAGGCCAGACGGCATAATGTTGGGCTTCGGGGGCCAAACAGCCCTGAATTGTGGCGTCCAGCTATACGACATGGGCGTGCTGCAGAAGTACGGCGTCAAGGTCCTTGGGACCTCGGTCGAGAGCATAAAGAAGTGCTCGAACAGACTCATGTTCAAAGAGACCATAGAGGCCGTGGGTCTGCCTATGCCCAGGAGTAAGGCCGCGTACAGCATCGAAGAGGCCCTCGAGGCCGCGAGGGAGGTAGGCTACCCCGTGATGGTCAGGGTCGCCTACACGCTAGGGGGCAAGGCCTCTGGCGTGGCGAGGAACGAGAAGGAGCTCGTGGAGATAGTGAGGAGGGGCATAGCTCACAGCCTCATAGGCCAAGTGCTCGTCGAGGAGTGCATATCCACTTGGAAGCAGATAGAGTACGAGGTCATGAGGGACAGGTATGGGGACAGCGTCACCGTGTGCAACATGGAGAACATACTCGGGATGAGGGTCCACACGGGAGACAACATAGTCGTGGCGCCCTCGCAGACGATAACGAATAGGGAGTACCACATACTGAGGATGGCGTCCATAAGGGCGGCGGAGGCCCTTCAGATAATAGGGGAGTGCAACGTCCAGCTGGCCCTCGACCCCAAGTCGGAGAGGTTCTACATCATAGAGATGAACCCTAGGCTCTCCCGTAGCTCGGCCTTGGCCTCTAAGGCCACGGGCTATCCCTTGGCCTACATGGCAGCCAAGCTCGCCTTGGGCTACAGGCTCCACGAGCTCATAAATAGAGTGACGGGGAGGACCACCGCTTGCTTCGAGCCCGCCCTCGACTACGTGGTCCTAAAGTTCCCGAGGTGGGACTTCGAGAAGTTCGAAGGCGTCGACAGAAGGCTCGGGACTCAGATGAAGTCTGTCGGGGAAGTCATGGCCATAGGCCGTTGCTTTGAAGAGGCGCTTCAAAAGGCCGTGAGGATGCTCGACAAGGGGAGGCCCGGCCTAGTCGCGAGCGACATAAGCGATAGGGAGCTGCTCAAGAAGAGGCTTAGCGAGATGACCGACGAGATATTATTCGACGTAGCCGCAGCCCTCAAGGCCGGCCTCACGGTTCAGGAGATCCACGAGCTGACGTTCATCGACCCATGGTTCGTAGAGAAGATAAAGAACATAGTAGACATGGAGGANAGGTTGAAGGCCCTGAGGGGCAAGTCCCTTGAGGAGATGGCCGACGTCTTAAGAGAGGCGAAGAGACTCGGCTTCTCGGACAAGCAAATAGCGATGTGCTTGGGGCTCACGGAGGACGAGGTGCGGGCGTTCAGGTACAAGAGGGGCATAATACCCGTTGTGAAGCAGATAGACACGCTCGCGGCCGAGTGGCCAGCGCAGACGAACTACCTATACGTGACCTACGGAGGGGACGAGGACGACGTGGAGTTCAGGGACGGCGTTAAGAAGGTCATAGTGCTTGGAGCGGGCACTTACAGGATCGGTAGCTCAGTTGAGTTTGACTGGTGCACCATGAACATGGTGTGGGCGCTGAAGGAGCGGGGGATTGAGGAGGTCATAGTGATAAACTGCAACCCCGAGACCGTCTCGACGGACTACGACATGAGCGACAAGCTGTACTTCGAGGAGCTCACGCTCGAGAGGGTCTTCGATATATGTTACAAAGAGAAGCCCTTGGGTGTCGTGGCCTGCGTAGGGGGGCAGATCCCAAACAACTTGGCCCCCAAGCTGGAGAGGCTCGGTATCAGGATCTTGGGCACGGCCGGGGAGGACGTGGACAGGGCTGAGGACAGGGCTAAGTTCAGCAAGCTTTTGGACGAGCTCGGGATACCCCAACCCCCGTGGGCTAGGTTCGGGTCGATAGAGGAGGCCGAGGAGTTCGCGCGGAGAGTCGGCTACCCGGTTTTGGTCAGGCCCTCGTACGTCCTGAGCGGGGCGGCCATGAGGGTTGCGTGGACGCCCCAGCAGCTCAGGGAGTACTTGCTCAGGGCTACCTCCGTGAGCCCAGAGCACCCGGTGGTCATAAGCAAGTTCATAGAGGACGCCATAGAGGTCGAGGTGGACGCCGTCTCGGACGGCGAGACGACGATCATAGGGGCCGTCATAGAGCACGTAGAGCGCGCGGGGGTTCACTCCGGCGACGCGACCATGGTCATACCCCCTCAGAGATTGAGCCCCGAGGTCATAAACACCATAAAGGACTACACGAAGCGGATAGCCAAGGCCCTCAGGATCAAGGGGCCGTTCAACATACAGTTCCTCGTGAAGAACGGGATCGTCTACGTCATCGAGTGCAACTTAAGGGCCTCGCGGTCAATGCCCTTCGTGTCGAAGGTCAAGGCCGTCAACTTGATGAAGCTCGCGTCCTATGCGTTGATGGGCGAGAAGATGCCGTGGAGGGAGGGCGACGAGCCTCCGCCAATAGCTGTGGGGGTGAAGGTCCCCCAGTTCTCGTTCATGCAGCTCGAGGGGGCCGACCCGGTGCTGGGTGTCGAGATGCAATCGACTGGCGAGGTCGCGTGCCTCGGCGAGACGTTTACTGATGCGCTGTACAAGGCGTTGCTCTCCGCAGGCTTCAAGATACCGGCGAAGGGAGGCAACATCTTGATAACCGTCGGGGGCACCGAGTTAAAGAAGAAGATATTGCCCATAGCCAAGCACTTCAGGTCCCTAGGCTTCAACATACTCGCCACGGAGCACACAGCTGAGTTCTTGAGGGAGGAGGGCTTCAATGACGTCAAGGTGCTCTACAAGGTTAGAGAGCCCAGCAGAAAGCCCAACATAATGGACGCTATACTCAACAGGGAGGTGGACTTGGTCATAAACATACCTTCGTCGATAACCCTTGACAAGTACGCGGAGATGCTGAAGGACGAGTATATCATAAGGAGGAAGGCCGTTGAGCTGGGCATACCGGTCGTGACGACTCTAGAGATGGCGTATGCGTTGTTGAAGGTCGTGACGTGGCGCATGCTCGGCAAGCCGACGGTCTACTCGCTCAACGATTACATGGAGAGAGCGCTCGTCAAAGTTTGGTGAGGTCTGCCTTGCTGATCCGCTTAACTCTAGACCTTGACTTGAATCACGACCTCAGTACGTTGAAAAAATGCGCTTTGTTGGACGAGGACCCTGAGAGCTTTTTAAGCGGCTCTCGCCTTTATCAATAGGCAAAGGCAAGCTAGGAGAAGACCTTCATGAACTTCCATCTCCAATGCATAGAGTGCAAGGCCGAGTACCCGCCATCTCATATAATCTACACTTGCCCGAAGTGCGGGGACTTACTGGACGTGGTGTACGACTACTCGGAGTTAATGAACATCGACCTAGTGAAGCTGTGGTCGAAGAGGACCTTCAACGTCTGGCGCTACCGCGAGCTACTCCCCGTGCTGTCGAGAGACCCCGTCACGCTCAACGAGGGCGGAACTGGCCTGCACTACTGCAGAAGGCTCGGAGAGCTCCTCAATCACCCAGAGGTCTGCGTGAAGAACGAGGGGGAGAACCCCACCGGTTCGTTCAAGGACAGGGGAATGACGGTGGGGGTTACGAGGGCTAAGGAGCTAGGGTCTAAGGTGGTCATATGTGCGTCGACGGGCAACACGTCTGCCTCCCTCGCGGCATATGCGGCGAAGGCAGGCCTTCACTGCATAGTCCTAGTACCATCGGGCAAGGTCGCGCTGGGGAAGCTGGCGCAGGCCATAATCCACGGGGCGCACGTGATATTAGTCAAGGGGAACTTCGANTACGCNCTCAGGGTCGTCAGGAAGCTTTCCTCGATTTACCCGCTCTACCTGCTCAATTCAGTAAACCCCTATAGGCTCGAGGGGCAAAGAACCATTGCCTACGAGGTGTACGAGCAGCTGGGGCGCGAGGTCCCGGACGTGGTGGTAGTGCCAGTAGGCAACGCCGGCAACATAAGTGCCATCTGGAAGGGCTTCAAGGAGCTGAAGCTCCTAGGGCTGACCGACAGGACCCCGAGGATGATAGGCGTGCAGGCGGAGGGAGCTGCCCCGCTGGCGAGGACCTTGCGGGAGAACAGCGATGAGCTCTTAAGGGTCCCCAACCCGGAGACGGTTGCCACCGCGATAAGGATAGGGGCTCCCGTCAACTGGAAGAAGGCCCTAAGGGCCGTCAGGGAGTCTAGGGGCACGATAATAACGGTCTCGGACGACGAGATCCTCAAGGCGCAAAGGCTCTTGGCCTCGACCGAGGGCCTATTCGTCGAGCCAGCTAGCGCCGCCTCCATAGCCGGCTTGGCCAAGGCTACAAGCCAAGGCCTCGTAGATAGAGGGGAGGTCGTCGTGTGCGTGGCCACGGGGCACGGGCTGAAGGACCCAGAGATAGTCTTGAAGATGACCCCCAAGTTCGTGGAGCTTCAAAACGCCGAAGAGATCGATGGCTTCGTCAGAGCCTTGTTGGGCAACAGCTATCTCTCGAAGACCTCCACGCCCACGGCCCTCGGTCTGCAGACGGCGGCTGAGCACTCTATCCCCTCCTCCTCGTAAGCGCTCTTCATGGCCTCTGCTATGATATGGGAATTGCCCCTCCTGGCGTCGGTCACGGCTATAACCGTCGGCCCAGCTCCGCTTAGCGTAGCCCCAAACGCTCCGGCCTTCATTGCAGCCTCTTTAGCTTTCAAAAAACCGGGATAGAGCCTTGCCCTTGCAACTTCGACTATTTTGTCGGAGCACATCGCCTTGCCGATGAGCTCTACGTCCCCCTTGAGGATGCCCATAAGAAGCATGGAGTAAGAGGTCATGGCCTCTACGTGTTCTCTGAGGCTTATGCTCTTGGGCAACACGGCGCGGGCCTCTTCAGTGGTCTTCTTCAAGTTCCTCGGTATGGCCAAGGCGAACTCCAAGTGAGGAGGAGGCGCAAGCCTCTCGACGCTGAGGGGATCGTAGCTCAATATCACGGCGAAGCCCCCTATGATCGAGGGTGCCACGTTGTCCGCGTGCGCCACGCCCGAGGACGCCACCTCCCCCCGAGACGCCACCTCTATCAGCTCGGAAGGGCTCAGTCGCAACTTCAGAGCCCTAGCCACTGCAGCGGCGGTCGCCGATGCACTGGCCGCGCTGCTTCCCAAGCCCACTCCTTGAGGCACGCCCTTCCTTATCTTAATCCTCAAGCAAGCCCTCACGCCCTTCCTCTTCAATAGCTCCTTCGCTACCAAGCCCGCGGTGTTCCTCTCAGGGCTCTTAGGTATCATGTGGGCCTCTACCCCCTCCACTTCTATCTCTACCCCCTCCCCTTCCCCCACTTCCACCTCGACCTCGTCGTAGGCTAGGTCCAGGGCCACGCCTATGACGTCGAATCCGGGGCCCAAGTTTGCTGAAGTGGCCGGGGCCCTAGCGACTATCACCTTCAACCGCCTCTCAAGATCTTGCTTACGACCCTCTTGGGGACGCCGAACACCTCTCTGGCTATTAGCGATATGAGCTTGTCCGGCGGAGCCCCGCGCTCCACGCCGATCCTCATACACATCGCCAACTTCAAAGCCTCCTTCTCGTTTTTATTTTTGACCTCCCTTAGGGCTATTTTCTCAGCAACCCTTAGGGCTACGTAGAACTTCATGAACGAGCGAAAGCCCTTCTCGTACTCTTTGAACTCTTCGGCTAGGGCCTTGTGGAGTTTGAAGAGCTTGTCCTCCTCCTCAAAGCCTAGGACGACTGCCGTCAACATTAACCTCAAGGCCCTAAATATCGTGTTCTTGTCCACGTTGCCGACTGCCTTCTGAATGACATCGTAAGCCTTAGCCCCTTCGAGTATCTCGCGACAAATGTCCTCGTACTTAGCCTCGTACGAGAAGATCTGGCTCAACGCGGGGTTTTCGCTGAGCTCTAGGCCTAGGCCACGCTTGCAGACCAAGTATACCATGGCCATCTCCTTGTCGTATAGGTTCTTCGAAGACCATCCTCTTATGGGCCCTATCCCTCGCTTTTTGTAGGCTTCTGCCAGCCTCTGGACGGCCTCGCCTCTATTGTTAATGGACCCGGCGAGGATCGAGCTCAGCACCTCGTTGCAAGCGTCCACGTGAAGCTTATAGGCCTTGTTCATGGGCATTCCTCAACACACCATGCGTGCTTCTGGTCCTTACTTAAGAGATATCGGGGCTCGCTGATAAAAAAGAGTTTACAGTTGCAATGTTTCACAGTTGTAGCAAATGCCCCTTTTCTGAGCCAATGCCGTCTCTCAGCAGATGGTAGTTCATCGTCTTTCATGTTCAGTGATCTCGAGCTCTCCACCATCTGCCTCTCGACGGTCTCCCCGAGCCCCCTCACCGCAGAGGCTCACAACGGTCGCCCGCCTCTCATCGCTCTGCGGGTTTCGGAAACCCGGGGTCACCGATGAGCTTGTGAGCTTCTGAGGCTTATAAACTTTCTAGGACATCAATGAATACGAGCGCTACGAATGATTATGAAGGTTGATAAACTTTACGCTAGAGAAAGGACTTGGCAACTTAACATGTTGCGACTGACATACTAGGTTGCCAGGGTCCGAGGGAAACAGCCCGAAGCTCCTCAGAAGGTGAGATCAGAGGGGATGGACGGCTTTAAATTGCAAGTCGCGGAAAGCTTAGAAAAGGGATCGCGCGAGTTAAACACGTCCCCAACAAGCGGACAAGGTGACTTCGTTGTCAGGGCACGACTACGTTCCGTGGAGGAAAGTGAGGAGATGGACGTGTATAAGGTGTGGGCAGTGCTGTCGCGAGTTCCTCGTTCCCTTGCTCACTCACGAGGCCCTGAGGATATACAAGTCGTTCGGCCCCCTCATAGTCCAGGTCGATGGGAAGATAGCCTTGGCCAAGAAGCCCGACGGGTCATGCGTGTTCTTGGACTACAACGGGGGCGTCGCGAAGTGCATGATATACTTCGAGAGGCCGGGCGTTTGTAGGATATATCCCTTCTACGTAAAGGTGGGGGCCCCCGAGAACGGCGATGCGCTGTACGTCGACGAGGCCGGCTTCAAGTACGGCATATACGTGGACGTACGGTGCCCGGGGGCTTACAGAGGCCCCTCGATAGAGCCCATACTGCCCAAGGTAATCGAGACTTGGAGGAAGTTCTACGGCTGGTGGTCGTTAAGCAGGCCCTAGGCCCTCACGCATGTAAACGCCCCTATACTTACTCACGGGCTTGGACGCGAGCTTTACGAATATCAGTTGCATAACCCTTGCGTTCTTCTCAAGGACTATGCCGTGGGGGTTCTCGACGATCAGCAGACCCTCGCCTCTACCCTCGTAGCCCGGATCCCACAGCGCGCTTATCACCGTGGCCCCCATCCTCATGAGACTGGAGCGCGGGAGGCCTATCGCAACGCAGTCGCTAGGAACCTTCACGACCTCGTTGTATCTGACCCTGTAGGCCCCCCTCTCTAAAAACAGCCTTCCCTTGTCGTCGAACTCCAGCCTCTCCACATCCGGCAATACCCTAGATTCGTTGGAGAAGCCCAAGAGCCCGTGCCCTCTGAACCTATAGACCTCGCCCACTGTTAAGTCCACTCCAGCGGGTTGTACTTGTACCGTGCTGTTCAGCAATCCCAAGACCGCGCCTATCTTCAAAACTTCATGCCCGAGGAGCACGGCCACGTCCTTCATCCTCCACTCTTAGCCTAGTGCTGGCAGCTTTAATAACTCTGGGGGACTTCAAGGCCGTCGGTTCACTACGGTCCAACTCGGCGCATACCACTACTTGAAGCCGTGAACCCCTCGAAGTCTCATGGATCGACGGAAACCTCAAAACCGTAAAATCCTATAGGTACTTGCAGATATGGTTCGAAAGAGGCCCTCGAGCTAGGAGGGATCACATTGGACAAGATGGGGATAGTTTATGGCGATGTATACTTGAAGTACGACTTCGGAAGGGGGCACCCCCTCAATCCGTATCGCGTAAAGCTGTTCTTCGACCTGCTTAGGTGTTATGGGCTGTTGGAGAGGGTCGAGCACGCAGAGCCGAGGATGGCCTCTGAGGAGGAGCTCCTACTAGTCCACAGCCGAGAGTACATAGAGAGGGTGAAGAGGTTGAGTGAGAAGGGTCACGGGGTGTTGGACTTCGGCGACACGCCAGCCTTTAAGGGAATGTTCGAGGCCTCGTGCTACTTAGTCGGTGGAACGCTCGTCGCCGTCGACATGGTGATGAGCGGAAGGTGCTCCCATGCCTTCAACCCAGGAGGGGGGCTCCATCACGCTGATCGCGACAGAGGCGCTGGCTTCTGCGTCTTCAACGACGTCGCGATAGCGGTTCGACATCTCTTGGATAGGTGGAAGGCGAAGAAGGTGATGGTATTGGACGTGGACGTGCACCACGGGGACGGCACGCAATGGATTTTGTACTCAGAGCCGAGAGCCTTGAAGGTGGACTTCCACGAGTCCGGCCACTTCCTCTACCCCGGGACGGGCTTCGTGGACGAGATGGGCGAGGGCGAGGGCTACGGCTTCATGGTCAACGTGCCCCTCCCCCCTAGGACCCACGACGACGCCTACCTCTACGCCTTCAAGGAGATAGTCCCCGTGCTCGCCGAGGAGTTCAAGCCCGACGTGATAGTCCATCAGTGCGGCGTAGATGCGCACTTCGAAGACCCTCTAGCGCACCTGGCCTTAACGACGAGGACCTATGCCGAGATAGCCGAGGTCGTGCACGAGATCGCCCATAGAGTCGCTGGTGGGAGGTACGTAATGGTCGGCGGCGGGGGGTACAACGTTGCGACAGTCGCCCGGGCTTGGACAATAATGGTGTCCAAGGTACTGGGCGTCGAATTACAGAACGAACTACCTCAAGAGTGGGTCGTTGAGTTTAAGAACTTGATGGGCTACGACCCACCTAGAACACTCCACGACACTTCTAGGCCCCTCATAAGCGAGGGCGTTTGGAGGTCGATAATGGCAGACGTCGAACACGTAGTTAAAGAGGTCAAAAAGAGGTTTCCGCACTTCTTCAAGCGATGACATTACTTAGTGAGGGGCCCTATTGCTTCGTAACCTACGACCTTGTTCACCCTCTCGACCTCCTCGTCGACGTACTTCTGTATCTCCGCTATCTCCTCGTCGGTCAAGTGACTGAATCTACCCTGTATCCTCAAGTAGTCCCTTACCGGCCTTCTCCGAGGGACCGGCACCGTGACCCTGAACTTGCCTACCTCTACCTCGTAGAGGATCCACATGCCCGTCAGCACGCCGAGCCTCGCGACCTCGACGGTCTTGCTGGGGTCAAACCTCCAGCCGGTTGGGCACGGGGCTAAGACGTGAATGTACGCTGGCCCCTCCATCTCCGCCGCCTTCTTGACCTTATTTGCAAAGTCCAGCGGGTGGGAGATGCTAGCGACGGCGACGTACGGTATCCTATGCGCTGCTGCTATCGACACCACGTCCTTCTTTAGCTGAAGCTTGCCCCTCCACTTGGCTCCAACGGGCGTCGTTGTGGTCCAGGCCTTGAACGGGGTGGTTCCGCTCCGCTGAATGCCAGTGTTCATGTAGGCCTCGTTGTCCATGCATATGTAGACGAAGTCGTGGCCCCGCTCCAGCGCGCCGCTTAGAGCTTGCAGGCCTATGTCGGCTGTGCCGCCGTCGCCAGCGAGCACCACTACGTGGACCTTCTCGCCCACGAACTTGATCCCCTTCCTCCTCAACGCCCTGATCCCGGCCTCGACACCGCTAGCGACGGCCGCGGCGTTCTCGAACGCTACATGGATCCAGGGGACCTTCCACGCGGTCTCTGGATAGACTGACGTGCTGACTTCCAGACAGCCCGTTGGGCTCACGACTATGACGTTGGGGCCCAAGACCTTCGTGACAAGCCTAGCTATGATCCCTTCGGGGCACCCTTGGCACAACCTGTGCCCAGCGCTGAAGTACTCGACCTTGGGCAGGTCCTTTATGCTCTTAAATGCGCTACTCTCCATACTCAACACCCCTGACGCCGTAGTACACGCAGGGCCTTTCGACGCGGCCCTTCTCCAAGGCCTTGTGCGACGTCCTCACGATTTCAACCAGGTCTTTGACTGTCACGTCTCTCCCGCCCAGCCCGACGATGAAGTTCATCATTAAGGGCCTCTCCGCCTCGTTGGCAAACAACGAGGCTATGTCGGTGAAGAGGGGTCCACCTATTGCTCCGAACGATATCGTTCTATCAACTATGGCGAGCATCTTGGCCCTTTCGAATTTCTCTCTCCAGAGCTCTGCTGGTATGGGACGGTAAAGCCTGGGCCTGAAGAGCCCGGCCTTTATGCCCGCCTTGCGCACTTCGTCTATGGCGATCTTGGCCGTGCTGGCTATCGCACCCATTGTTATCAACAGGACCTCGGCGTCTTCCGCCTTGTACTCCTCGTAGAGCCCGTAGCCGACCCCGAACGTCCTCTCGTACTCCTTGTCCACCTCCTCCAACGCCCTCGGGACCCTCGTCAGAGCGTCGACCAGCTGGTACTTGAACTCGTAAGCGTAGTCGGGGAGCGCCATGACGCCCATTGTTATGGGCTTGCGAGGATCTAGCACGTTTGGCCTCTCGACTCGGGGCAGGAACTTGAGAACCTCGTTCCTCTCCCTCACCTCCACGGGCTCGTAGGTGTGGCTCAACACGAAGCCGTCGTAGCATACGCACACCGGCACCAATATCTCGCTCCTTTCGGCCAGCCTATACGCTTGAATTACGGTGTCGTGCGCCTCTTGAGCCGACGAGACGTATATCTGGACCCAGCCACAATCCCTAGAGGCCATCATGTCCTGATAATCGCAGTGGATGTTGAGTGGCATGTTTAGGCTCCTGTTAGCTATCGACATCACTACCGGCAACCTCATGGTCGAGGCTATGAAGAGGATTTCGTGCATCAGCGCCAGCCCCTGAGAGGCCGTCGCCGTGAAGACGCGGGCCCCGACAGCCGACGCGCCTATTACAGCGCTCAGGGCGGAGTGCTCGCTTTCAATGGGTATGAACTCCGCGTCCAGCTCTCCATCGGCTACGAACTCGGAAATTTTCTCTACCACCGTCGTTTGGGGGGTTATCGGATACGCGGTCACCACGTCTACGTCACAGCTCTTAACGGCATAGGCCACGGCGTAGTTCGTCGATAGAAACATCCTCTCTCCCACAGATTTCACCTCTTCATGGTTATTGCCTTCGGGTAGCACTCATTGGCGCAGATGCCGCAACCCTTGCAGTAGGAGTAGTTGATCTTCACGAAGCCGTCCTCCTCTAGCTCCACGGCGCCCTCAGGGCAGAACACCCAGCAAAGGTGGCACTTCGTGCACTTGCTCTTGTCCACTATGGGCGTGAAGGTCCTCCACCCACCGGTCAAGTTCTTCAGACTTGAGCCGGGCTCCGTGTTCGTGCAACCTATGGGCATCTCATACCACTTCTTAAGCTCCGTCACGCCCTAAGACCTCCCCATGGTCGTCCTCTCGTACGCTACGTCGAAGGCCTTGATGTTCTTCTCGGCTAGTACCGGGGGGAACTTCTTCTTCAAAACTTGGGCCACGCTCTTCGCGCTAACTATGCCGAGGGCCTTAACGACCGCCCCCAATATAGCCGTGTTGACTATGGGGGCCCCCAGGACCTCTAGGGCCACCGAAGTGGCATCGACGACTGCCAGACCTCCTTTAAAGCCCAACTTCTTGGCTATCTGGCTTGGTTCTCTGCTACTGTTGACAATTAACTTACCATGGGGCTTGAGCCCCACCATTACGTTAGCTCCCTCCGCATCTAGCAAGCCCTCGTCGAGGACTACTACAGCGTCTGGCTCGTAGATGAACGACCTGTTGAGTATGGGCTTGTCGTCTATTCTCGTGAACGCTTGAACGGGAGCGCCGCGCCTCTCGGCGCCGAAGCTCGGGAATGCCTGAGCCCACTTGCCCTCCATCACGGCTGCCGAGGCTAATATCTCAGCAGCCGTAACGGCGCCTTGACCCCCTCTTCCGTGCCACCTTATCTCTATCAACGCGACCCCCTCCAAGTCTTGGACTTTATGGCAACTTTAAATGGCTNCCGAAGTGAGAAACAGGCTTTCATTTTTAAATATTCCTCTCTGACACCTCTCACCATAAGGGAATGACCATATCACTTTTCGATCTTGATGGACTTTACGACGAGTTCCTTGCCCGTGACGAAGTCGAAATCGGTTCCTCCACACTTTGGACAGACACTCTTGAGAAACTTCTTCGAGTCAGAGGTCAAGCACGTCAAGAACGTGAAGTGGTNCACGACAGTAGGTAAGTCGCCAAGACCTACATCCCACTCCTCGTTGCACGCATTGCATCGAGCTCTGGCCCTAATGACCTTTACTTTCAACTTGGCCCCTTCGACTATCGTCCCCTCACTTAAAACATTAAAGGCCATGGAGAGCTGATCGGGATTCAGTAATGTCAGCTCGCCCACTTCGACGACGACTTCCAGGACCTTTTTGGCATTGTTCTTTGATGCTACCTCCAGCACGGTCTCGAGGATGCCAGAGGCCATGGAGAGCTCGTGCAAAGCCATCACTTAAGGCACAAGAAGTTTTTTAAGTCGACAGAGTAGAACACTGAGCGACAAATAAGCCTTGTGAGGGGTCAGAGGTCTTGGCGCTAGAGAGGCCCTCGCACGAAGAGGCCTCGTTCAGGCTCTTGGACTTCGTGATGGAGCATAGCAAGAGACTTTGGGACTCCTACAAGTATTTGGAGGAGATGATGGAGCTCTACCTCAAGAACAGGAGTAACAAGAGGGTCAAGGAGCTCGCCGAAGAGATAAAGAGGGTGGAGAAGGAAGGCAATGACGTCAAGCTTCGCATATTCGATTACTTGGCTAGAGTCGGGGAGGCCTTGATGTACAGGGAGGACTGGATGAGACTAATCCTAAACCTGGACAACCTCCTCGACTACGTTGATGGCATATCGTACCGTCTATCTATAGCGGCTTCGAAGAGGTGGTACCCGACCCCTGAAGTGGCCGAAGGATTTAGAAGGCTCCTCCTGCTCATCAACATGATGTTCGATAAGCTGAAGCAAGCGCTCCTCCTGCTTCCAAGTGATGCCTTAAAGGTGCTAGAGCTGTGCAACCAGCTCGAAGACTTAGAGGGAGAGGTGGACGAACGCCACAGAGAGCTGAACTTGGTGCTCTTGGAATCCAACGTCTCCTTTTCGGCGTTCGTGGTCTTGTACGAGGTGCTCGAGAGGCTTGAAACCTTAGCGGACCTCGCCGTCAAGACGGGGGACAACCTTAGGCTCATCGCCATGCACAGAGCCCCTTGACTCTCTTGGAGATCTCGAAGTACTTTGCCGAGTGGAGCGTCGCGGCGCTTTTGACCACATTTAGTATAACTAGTATTTTAACGGGAGTGCATCTTGTACGAAATGGTCTCTGCGAAGACCACATCACGATAGGAAGAATAGACGGCGAAGGCGCATGCCCCGCGGTTGTGGCAAGGCCCGCCGATTTCCTCGAGCTCCTCACTCGTACTCGCATGCAACTTTAAAACCCTCTAATCCCCAGACTTAAACCAGTTCAATTAAAATCCTCAAATCATCGGGGAGGGCCATGGAGGAGCAGAGAGCTCAAGCGCAGTTGTTAGACGGGAGGGCCATAGTCTGGGACGTCAAGCAAGCGGCCAAGCTGTACAAAGAGGGCTTCTACGGGAAGTTCGTTGGGGTGTCCAAGCCGAAGGACCAAACACCGGAGAGGCCTCTTGAGCTCTCCCTAATAGAGACTTATTACTTAGTTGAAAAGGGGAGGATAAGGGTAGTGGACGAGGGGGGCAGAGAGCTCTCCATCCAAGAGGTCTACGAGTACGTCAAGAGACGCTACGAGGACTTCGACTACAGGTACAGGGTGTACAAGGACTTAAGGGAGAGGGGATACGTCGTGAGGCCGGGGATGAAGTTCGGCTCCATGTACGCTGTCTACAAGTACGGGCCCGGCATAGACCACGCACCGTTTTTAGTGCACGTAATGCCCATGGAGAGGTCCATGGACCCGGTCGAGATAATAAGGGCTGGGAGGCTCTCACAGCGTGAAGAAGCGCTTCATAATAGCCAGCATAGACCCCAAGAGCGGGAAGGTCGATTATTGCGTGTTTTCTTGGTTTAAACCTTAAATTAGCTGGAGAGGCATAGAGCTAAAGCGTGGTCTTGGTATGGGCAAGATAAGGAAGATATTGGTAGGCGTCGACGGCTCGAGCACGTCGTACAAAGCCGCCGAGGTAGCTTTAGACTTGGCAATTGCCCTGAACGCTGAGGTGACGGCGGTATACGTTATACCTTCGCCACCGGCCGATTACGGAAGGTTCCTCGACCTAAGCTCGTTGGAAATAAACGAAGAAGAAGTGGAGAGGAAGATAATGCACGAAGTGAGGGTCATGGCTCTCTCTCGGGGCGTCAAGCTCAAGACGAAGATATCGAAGGGCAGGCCGTCAGACGTCATAGTCTCTCTGGCCGAGGAAGAGGGCTACGACTTAATAGTCTTGGGGAATACAGGACTCGGGGGCGCATATAAGAGAATGATGGGGAGCGTGGCTAGCGAGGTCGTGAACTCGACGAAAAAGCCAGTCCTGCTAGTAAAGTAGTCCAAGGGCCTCAACGTAAAGGTTATGCGTAGCTCCTGAGAGAGGACGGCTTCTTAGGTTACCCTACTCGGCCTCGCGTCATCTCTCGAAGTTCTTCGATAATTCTCTTGTTGACCTCCGCTATGGTTCCGAGGCCGTTAATTACCAATAACTTTCTAGCGTCCCTGTAGTAGTCCAACACAGGCCTCGTGCTCTCGACGTATACTCGGAACCGTTGCCTCACGACCTCCTCCCTGTCGTCCTCCCTTTGATAGAGCTCGCCTCCGCAAGCATCACACTTGAGGTCCTCTTTTGGGGGGTTGAACTGAATGTGATAGACCGCTCCGCAACGCTTGCACGAAAGCCTTCCGCTCAGCCTCCTCACTATCTCGTCCTCGGGCACGTCGAGGTATACTGCCGCGGTGAGCTCCACACCCTCTCTCTTCAAGATCTCGTCGAGCTCCCTAGCTTGCCTTAAGTTCCTCGGAAACCCGTCTAGGATGAAGCCCCTCTTCGCGTTACCTTCTCTGAGCCACTTCTCGACGATCTTTATTACCACGTCGTCGGGCACGAGCTCCCCTCTATCCATGTAGTTCTTGGCCAGCCTTCCGAGCTCGCTCCCGCTGGCGACCTCGGATCTCAGGACGTCGCCCGTGGACATGGAGGGTACGTTGAGTATCTTAGAAAGAGTCTTTACCTGAGTACCTTTTCCGGCGCCGGGAGGGCCCAAGAATACGAGCCTCACGCGTGAGACCAAGCTAGTATCGCCTTTTAAATGCTTTTCCTCTAAGAGCTCTTCGGTCACTCGCCGAGCAACTCGCTCACGCGAGGCAAGGGTCCTTCATTCAGTTGCTCTATGAGGTTTAGGGCGTCGGCCAAGAGTTCTCCCCACTTACTCCCGTCGCTCGTCAACTTGTCGAGGAACTCACGGTACTTCGTCGAAAGCGTTTCGTCAAGTTGGCCAAGCAACTCCTCGTCGGTTATCTTGAAGATCCTCCTGTCCCTACATACTCTAAATCGAGCGAAGTTCCTAACAGCGTGGTGAAGTCTTCTTAGACGAGCCCTCGGACCTTCCTGCCCTCTTAGTGCTTCGGCTAGGTCCTTTAGGCCCCAGTGCCTGAGCTTCATGAGCGTGAGCTCTGTGACCTCGGGCCTGCCTTTGCTCCTCAACTTCTCGTAGAAGCCATCGTCGTAGATTGCTAGGCCCTCTAGCCATACCATGTGGGCCAACGGGTCGCCGCTGTAATACAGCTCCAAGAGCTGCCCAGTCGTGAGCACTCCGAGCTCGAGGCCCTCACCTATGCCTTCAAATCTCTCGCCTTTAAGGTCTTCAAGTCTTTCAACAATCAGCAAGACATCTACGTCGCTCACCCCTGGCTTGAACTCCCCTCTAACAGCAGATCCGAAGACTATGAAGCTCTTCACATTGAGCCCTCTATCTCGGATTCTCTCGACGACCTTGTTAATGACCGCCATCGCTTCTTCGCATATCAACGCCTAACACCAAAGGTCTCACGAGGTCGAGAATAGGGTAAGTTTAAGGGCCCCATATGGGCTTTACTTGTTAGCCCTCTTACCCCGCATTGCGCTGGCCCCAAGGGGTAAGGACATGGATTGCCACGAGGACGAGGCCTTAAAGCTCCTCGAGAAGTTTTCCGACAGTCTCCCCCACGTAGAGGCCTTGTACATGTACGTCAACAGGGGGGCCTTCAAAAATCAATGCTTAGAAGAGCTGGAGGCGCGATGGCCTTCCATGGGCTCTAAGGCCTGGAGCGACGTAGAGGCGGAGGCCTCTAAGTACGAGCCTCGCATACTCGTGGGCGACCTAAAGCGCCGGGTGATAAAGGCGATCGAGGAGAGGTACGGCGAGCTCCTGCTTAAGGAGGTCGAGAGGAGGGTTCAAGCACTCGACCCCCGTGAGCTCGCCGTGGTCGTGGCCTTCAGCAAGACGTGGCTTCAAGGCCTGAGGACGACGGACGAGGACGAGCTCTCGACGATCCTTGAAGCATGCTTGGGGGTTCGAGGCTCCGAGGCCGTGGAGGTCCTGTGGAGGACGGGCCTCATAAACAGAGCCCACAGGCCCGCTACCTCGAGATACATGCCCAAGGTCTACGTGCCGAGCTACCTCAAGCCCTTGATCGAGAGGCTCGCCCAAGCCCAGTTTCCCGTTCAGGTGAACGTCAAGGCCCTCCTCGAGGGGGCCTTAGCCGAAGACCCCTTCAAGGCCTGCGCCGCGGTCTACGGGGTCGACCAGCTGATAGACGAGCTAGTGCAGATGGCGTTGGGCCTCCCACTAAGGTCGGTGCTCTACAAATGGAACATCAAGGGGTTGATGAAGGCCGGGAAGGCCTGCCCATTATTCGCGGACGAGATCGACAAGGCTTGGAGGGAGATCGTAGAGAACGCCTCCGCGGCGCCTTTGAAGGCCCTGAGCCAGTCCCTCAAGTCCCTCAACTACGAGTACAGAGCGGTCTACGACGCTTACATGAAATTGCCGATACTCTACGGCTACCGCGAAGGCTTGGCGGTGGCAATAATATTCATGCCCGCCATACTGCCGCTGACCCACGTCAGAAGCTTCAGCCCCGACGCCTTGAAGGTGGCCCTCACGTATAGCTTAAATGTGCCGCCTTGGAAGGCGCTAGATGCCCTCAGGCTCTCATCAATAATCTGGGTGAGGGGTAAGGAAGCCACCGTCTACGCCAGAGAGGGCTTGGACGTCTTAGAGGGGTTACTCAAGGTAGGTGGATTCGAGGTTGCTCGAGAAGGCCCGTGAGCTGTACGTGGGCCTCGACGAAGCTGGTCGGGGTAGTTGTGTGGGGCCGCTAGTGGTATCGCTTGTGGCCGCTGACGAGGCCAGCCTGAGAGCCCTAGCGGAGCTGGGCGTTAGGGACAGCAAGAAGCTCGCGCCAAGTCGAAGGCTCGAGATGTTTCCGAGCATACTGCTATACTCGACGTATGTGGCGGTGAGGGCCATACAGCCACAGGTCATAAACTCTCACAACATCAGTCGCCTGACGATGGAGGCAATGCTCTCTCTCACTGCCTCACTCGCTAGGCGGCACCCTATCAGGAGGGTCGTCGCCGACTACGTCAACCCTCCTAGGAGGCTTCAAAGGCTCTTGAGAAGCCTCCTACGGCCTGGCGTTGAAGTGTTAGTGGTGGAGGACGCCGATGACAAGTACGTCGAGTGCATGGCCGCCTCCATAGTCGCCAAGGTGGTGAGGGACAACGAGATCGCCAAGCTCAGGGCCACTTACGGCGTCAGGGGTAGCGGCTATCCGTCGGACCCGGAAACGCTGGAGTGGCTTATGAGCGAAGCTTCGCGAGGGGCTTTGCCGCCGTGCGTTAGAAGGTCTTGGAGGACCGTTAAGAGGATCCCTCTCGGCGAAGGTCTTGATCGTTGGCTCCGAAGAAGTTGATGTGCTTGGAGACCAGCTCCTTGGCTGCCTTCTCTATCTCCTTCTTGACCTCATCGCTCATGAACTTGTCCTTGTAGTCGGGGGGCAGGAGATCCCACTCGTTGTACAGGTACCGCAAGGGCGAGCTGAAGGTCTCAAATATCTTCCCCCACACGTAGACGACCCTGTCCCTTGGAATTCCGCATTCGTCGATGAGCTTGGAGGCCACGTCCCATGCCAGCTTGGCTATTGTGAAGTAGTAGTTCTTGGCGTATTTGAGAAATGCTTGGAAGTCCGGCGAGTCAGGTATTATCGGCTTCGCAGACCTGCTCAACCTCTAAGCCCCCTCTTAGTCTAAGCGCTACAAAGCTTATATCTGTAGAGCTCGGCTGGAGGTCAGAGGTCAACCTTTTGCGCTTCAAAGCCAGGCCTAGCCCAGAGCTTAGAGAGGTAGTGTTCCCTAAGGAGATGCTCGAGGGCCTCTTCTGCATGGCCAAGGAAAACCACCCGCGCGAGATAATCCTCCTCTTGCGCGGCAGGGTGAGTAACGCTAGCGCCTACGTTGACGAGCTCGTCCTCCCGCTGGGCACGACTTTCGGACTAGGCTTTTCGGGCTTCCTGCCCCACAACTTGCCACTGGACCCCTCGATAATCGGTACTCTACACTCCCATCCGTCCGGCTCGTTAAAGCCATCGATCCAAGACTTGCACAACGTCTTCGGGCTCGTGATGGTGATCCTAGCTTACCCCTACAACCTCTCCTCCACGTCAGCCTACGATAAGTCGGGCAAGCCCCTTAGAGTTAGAGTCACGGAATAAAGCGGCATTCGTCAATTCAATCGTAAAGCAGGACAGATCGCTAACCGTTTACGCGCGTCGCAACGCGTGTTGGGCCCAGCTCGACTGCTTCACAAATCTCGTCAGCAAGCTTTCTTAGAGCAAGGTCGTTAAGATCCGTCTCCGGCGGGGCTAAAACGTTTAACCTGCGCGAATTACCTAAAATAGCGCGAGGGAGTTTTCCCCATGCCCGGTGTCGTGAGGTTTGGAGTGTCCTTGCCGCCCGATGTGGCGAGGGAGTTCGACGAAGTGACGAGTAAGTTGGGCTACAAGAATAGGTCGAAGGCCATACTTGACGCCATAAAGTCCTTTTTGGCCGACATCAAATGGACCACCGGTGGAAGCGAAAAGGTCGTGGGCTCTCTATCCTTCCTTTATGACCACGAGGTCAAGGGCCTAGAAGAGTACTTGACTGATGTCGAGCACGAATTCAGGGCTATAATAACCGCTACCCTTCACATTCACGTCACGGAGAAGCTGTGCCACAGGATAATCGCGGTCGAGGGGCCAGCCGAGGAGATAAAGAGACTAGCCCTAAAGATAATGTCAAAAAAAGGCGTTGAGCAGTTGAAGGTCAACGTGGCTACGCCCTAGATTGAGTGGACGTAGGGTGCCTACTAAGACCAGTAGTGCAGTCACTACGATGTCAACGTCTATTGCCGTGAGGTAGCTCTTCGGCTTAAGCTCGAGCGAGTCGAGCCCCTAAAGACATAAATCTCTCGAAAGATAAACTCTGGAGAGGGAGGCTCTTTGTCCTCTACGCCGGTATACGACATAGCGACGAAGAAAGTCATAACGGCGCCACCTTATGAGAGCCTTGCTGCCGTGAGAGACCTCATGATAAGGAACAACATCAGCAGAGTGGTCGTAGCGGAGGAAGATAGGCCAGTGGGCTTGGTCACGAAGAAGGACATCGTCAAGTTCTTGGCAATAGACAACACGGACAGGAGCTTGCTCGAGATACCGGTTTCAGAGGTTATGAGCGCGAACCTCGTTCTAGTGAAGCCAGACGTGGACGTCAGGACTGCTGCTAACATAATGTTGGACAATGACATAAGCTCGCTGTTGCTAGTGAACGAGGAGCGCCTTGCAGGCATAGTGACGAAGACAGATATATGTCGTCACTACGCTGAGCGTTGCGAGGGCGTTTTCAAGGTGAGGGACTTCATGACCAAGAACGTCATTTACGTCAAGCCCAAGCACTCGCTCTTTAGAGCTATGAACTTGATGGTCAAGCATGACATAAGCAGGGTCTTGGTTCTGGACGATGGCGGTAGGCCCATAGGCGTAGTGACCCTCACAGACCTTACCTTCTACACGTCGTCTCTAAGACCGGTAAAGCACCCGACCTTCGAGACAATCCCTTCATCGCTTATATTAACTGTTGAGGAGGTTATGACCAAGAACCCGGTAACGATACGAGAAGACGACGACCTATGCGTAGCCCCTAGGCTCATGCTCAAGAAGGGGATAAGCGGGTTGCCCGTTGTCGACGAAGAGGGGAAGTTGCGCGGGATAATAACCAAGAGCGACGTAGTGAAGGCGGTAGCGAGCCTCGGAGCTAGGTAGCGCTTAAGCCCCAAAGCTCGTCGGCGAGCATCTTCAAGAAGACGCCGACATCGGAGACAACACCTACGGCGTGAGCAGTCCCCCTATCTAGCAATTTAATTATGGTGGCAGGGTTTATGTCGACGCAGACGACCTTGACGGTCGCCGGCAACATGTTCCCGACCGCTATTGAGTGCAACGTCGAAGCAAGCATCAAGACCATGTCGACGCCCTTGAGGTGCTCCCTATAGGCCCTCTGAGCCTCCACCACGTCAGTTATCACATCCGGGAGGGGACCGTCGTCCCTTATTGAGCCCGCGAGGACGTATGGGACCCCCTTTACTATGCACTCGTACATGATTCCCTTGTTCAGGACCCCCTTCTCCACCGCTGCTCTTAGCGACCCAACCTTCAATATCTCGTTTATGGCTGCCAAGTGGTTTCTGTGCCCCTTAGGGGCGGCCACTCCCTCGTCGACCTTAACCCCGAGGCTCGTCCCGAAGAGCGCGTACTCGACGTCGTGGACCGCGAGGGCGTTTCCGGCCAACAACACGTCGACGTAGCCGAGCCTAATGATCTTGGCCAGAGCAGGGGCCCCGCCCGTGTGAACGACAGCTGGCCCAGCCACGACGGCGATCTTACCACCTCTGCGCTTCACGTCGTGCATCTCCTTGGCTATGTGCTTGACTATGGACGTCGAAGGCTTTTCGGGCGAGACCTTGCTGCTCATGAACTCGAAGACCTTCAAGCTCTCGCGGGGCCTCTCTGGGGGCCTGACCCTAATCCCCCTCTCGCCGACGACTACTAAGTCTCCCTTCCTAAGCTCTCGTAGGGGAACGCACCTTGCCCTCTTGGATTGAGGGTCCACGACTATGACCTTATCCATCATTATGTCCTCGACGGGTATCCAAGACCCTTGATAGAATATCTCGGTGGGGTAGTTGGTCGTTGAGTAAAAGTCGTCGGGCGCGACACCGTCCATAGGTGCAGGCCTTAACTCCACCTCCTTGGCCTCGACAGGAACGGCCCCCAGCCTGTAGAGCTCCTTCAAGATCTCGTCGAGATGCTCTCTGTTCCTCCCCTTGACTACGAGCTTAGCCCTGCTGTAGTCGTGCTTCTTCTTGCCGACCCTGAACTCTACGATCTCGAAGTCCCCTTCGAGCTCCATTATCCTGTCGAGTATCCTCGTGAGTATCATAGAGTCTATCAGGTGACCCTCTACCCAGACCTCTTCCGTGCACTCGCGCTCGTTGCTCATGGGGCTAACCTCAACCTAGCACACGCTAGTGTCGAGTGTCGCGCTATAAAGATGTTTTGACGAGGATTCGAAAAGGCAAAAGAGAGGGATGGGCTTTTAAGCGGCCCCGTATTTCTCATTCCACTCCATGTACTTCTTAACGAGCTCCTTGCTGACGGAGGGCCTCCTCTTGCTCAGAACATCCAGGAAATCATTCATGCACGCCTCTCTCAGCTCCCCCCTCTTTAAGTCGAAGTCGTCTATCAGCCTGAACTGCACCTCTCTGCACACTTCCTCAATGTCGTGGGCCGTGTAGCCCTCTGTTCGTTGCGCCAGCACCTCGAAGTCCACGTCGCTGGCCAGCTTCAGGCCTTTCGTGTAGTGCTTGAAGAGCTCTACGCGAGTCCTGAAGTCTGGCGGCGGGACGTATATCCTCTTCTGAAACCTCCTCAGGAAAGCTTGGTCCAGCAACCAGGGCTTGTTGGTCGCGCCAACCACGTACACGTAGAGCCTCTTGCCCTTCGAGTGCAGGCCGTCCATCTCGTTCAGCAGCTGACTCCTCATCCTCGCCTCGCCGCCGACCTCGTTGCTAAATACCCCCGTGAGGGCCTCCACCTCGTCTATGAATATGATGGCTGGCCTACTTCTCGAGGCCCTCCGCCGAGCCTCTTCAAATACCTTCGCCACGTTCTTCTCGCTCTCGCCGAGCCACTTAGATACAACGAGTGCGGGGTCGACGTAGAAGAGGTGGGCATTAACCTCTGTAGCCACAGCTGCGACGATCAACGTCTTACCGCAACCGGGAGGGCCGAAGAGCAGGATTCCCGTCGGCCATCCTAGGGGCAACTTCTCTGGGTCGACCTTGGTCGGGAGGATTATCGCCTTCCTAAGCTCCTCTTTTACGTCCTCTAAGCCGACGACGTCGTCCCAGGACACGTTGGGCCTCTCTTCTCGTGAGACGCTAGAGACCTCGAGGGCCTCGGTTTTGGCACCGCTGTCTGAAGCAAACACGCTCTCGAACGATAGGCCCATTTGGAGCATCCTGATCCTCTGCTGGTACATCAAGGCCTTCTCCATGTAGACCTTGTTTAAAGGGTAATCGGGGTAAAGTTTGACAAGCTTGAGGAGGGCCTCAATAGCCCTGGAGTAGCCCTCGATGGCCTTGTCCCTCAGCCCCTCCCTCTCGCTCTTTAATGCCTCTTGAGCGTACTTCGAAGCGATCTTCTCAAGCTCGCTGGCCACTGCTAAATCCTCCTGTTCAACTCGACTTCAAAACCAAAGGTAAAAAGGAGGGAATCTTAACGGGTTAAGCGAGCTTTATTCTCCCCTCGGACGCCAGCCTCTCGAGCGTCCTCCTGATGTCATCGGGCGAGATTTTGAGCTCGGCTGCGCACTTGCTTATGACGAGCTCCCCACCTTGTCTTCTGATGTACTCCAAGATCTTCTCCTCGATGCTCTCTGCCCCGATGGACGTGGTGGAGGCAGCGGTCGAAACCGCGACGGGTATCTTCTCGGGGACCACGGCTGGGAGTTCTGGCAACTTCTCCCTCAGCCTCTGCTCGGCCACTACTTCGGCCTCTTGCAACACCTTCAATGCCTCTTCGCTGGCTACAACCTCGGTGGCCTTGGGCTCTCCCAGCTCCACGGTTATGCTCCCTAATATCTTGTTGACGTTCTCGAGCTCTGTGGCAACTTCTGGTATTATGTTGGTAAGCTGTCCCTTTAGGCCCTGAATTATCTTCATGACAGGGCCTAGGTGAACCATCGCGTCTCCGAGTTGCTCGATGGTCTCGAGCCTCAGTATGACTTGCTCTATAGCCAAGCTGCTGGCCATTATGGTCTTTATCAGCTTTCGAAGCTCCGCGAGCTCGTTGGCGTAGAGGATTGCGTGGAGCTCATCATTCCAGCTCTTCGCCATGGTGCATGCGTTAAATAGCTCTTTGTCTCTCTCCTGAAGCCTGGCTATCAATTGCTGAAGCCTGCGATGCTGAGCATTCAGCACCTTGAGGGCCTCATATATCCTCTCCTTGAGGGTCTGCTTCCTTAGCCCTCGCCATAAGCGGTGCACCTCGCTTCCACCCCATCGTCGAGCTCTGTCGCAATGTCACTCTTTGATGCGCACTACGAGCGCTCCAGCACCCTCGCCCTCTTTACTAGCCCTTGGAAGCGCGGGTGGCGCGGCGATCAGCTTCTCGAGCTCGGCTATGGATGCCTCCAAGTCCTTCCTTTCGCTGGATATCCTGTTCATGCCCGTCTGAATCATGTTGGTGATTGAGTTGAAGAAGGCGTCGTCGATCTCGCCTATTCTATGAGACACCTTGGCACTAGCCAACGCTAGTTGCAGAATCCTCGTCTGGGACTCCAGCTCGGCGATCCTTTCCTTAATCCTCTCAACGACCTCAGTAGCCCTGCCCTTCAGCTCCTTAAGCGTGGCCTCGTACTGCGGGCGGAAGTGCTCGTAAACCTCTTGGGGTATCTCCTTCTTCTCTTTCAGCTCCTCGAGGGCCATGCTCTTCTTCCATGCCAGCTCAAGCTCCTTGGCCAGCTTGCCAGCCTCGACCTTCAGCTCTGACAATATCTTTATTATGTCGCCCTCTATTGCTACGTACTCAGTCGAGTACCCGTTGTACTCTCCGTCACCGTGCTCGAGGACGACTGCCTTAACCTTGCTCAGCGTGTCACTTATGAAAGCCGCTATCTTGCCTATTTGCCTGCCGTAAGGGTCCCTTACTTGCTTGCTTATGTACTTGACAAAGTCGGCGACCGTTAGCTCGACCATGCGTCACCACCTCACTTGGACATGGATTGCTTTGTGGGCTCTGTAGCCCCGACCGTTGGTATCTCCGGGAGCTTCTCCCTCATCCTCTGCTCAGCCACGGCCATGGCCTCTTCTAGTATCTTCTGAGCCTCTTCCGTGGCCTCGAGGGTGAGCGCTTGTCCGGTTACTTGCCCGGCCTCGACCACGAGGCTGTTGAGCAACTCACCTAGCTCGCTCAGCTCTTGCTCAGCGTCTGGTAACACGCCAACCAAGCTACTCTTTATGCTTCTCACGACTTCCACTGCTGGGGCCATGGCGACAACGAGCTCGCCAAGCTCCCTTATCGTCCCTAACCTCAGCAGCACCTTCTCCAGCGAGAGCTTGCTGAACAGTATTATCTTGCTCATCTTCCTGAGCTCCGCCAGCTCGTTCGCGTACAGAGTCGCCCTGTCCATTTCGTGTCTCAAGTAGGCGTCGACGACCCTCTCAAAGAGCTTCTTATCTCTTTCCATCAGCCTGGCGCTAGCTTGGTCAAGCTTATTTAATTGTACCTTGAGCTTGTTCATCGCTAGGTCGATCTTGTACTTCAGAGGAGCATCGGGGATCAAGAGCGACTTCACCCTTGAGGTCACAGGCTCCTTGATTTCCCTGTCCCACCTTTTAGCGAACTTCTCGATCCTAGACAAGCCAGCTTTCACCTCGTGCATCCAACGAGCCTTGGGACGATAAAAGGATGCGTTATAACGAAGATTGAAAGATCATTGAAATCATGGTTTTGGCTCTTAAAAGTGGTGACTTCACGTCAGGAAGCGGAGCTATGAAGTGAAGAAGAGCGCGAGGGAGGAGAAATCCCCGCCCCTTCGATTCAACTTTCTGAGTATTACGAATGATGAACTTAAAACGAGCCATATCAACGAGGGCACTCTTCGATGCAAAGCTATGCTTGGAAGGCCATCAGTTAAAGGCGAGACAACCGCGGGAATTTATAAAGTTTTCCCAGGCGTGCAAGCCACATCATAGGAGGCTACATCATGGGAGGAAGGGTAGCGAAGCGGATAGATAGTGGGGATCCCTGAAACCAGCAACAGTAAAAGATGATGAACCACCATCTACTGAGAATCTGTATTACCATTCATCATTTTTGCGATAGCACATTGGTGCGGGCTTACTTCGGGCTTTAAGAAGTTCCTTGGTGCGCAATTCTCTCAATAACGTAGCCCGCTCCAAAACCGCAAATCGCCGCGGCCATGCATACGAGGGCTGGTTGTGATAGCGACGGTGGAGAAATGCTGGACAAGTTGGGGAATGGCACTAAAGAGAAGAACGTGGGCTCCATGCCCGGCAAGAGAGCTGTGAGCGTTACGAGGGCTGAGAACATTATGCCGCCAACGCCTATGGTTATGCCCAAGCAACCGAGCCTTCTGTGGACAACGTACGCAACAATGATGAATAACACCGACCAGAACACGAAGTCGGCTATGACGCTTATCATGGTTATTTTTGCCATCAACTCACCCGTGAACCTCAGCGAGGCGCTTTAACTTAAAGCTAGTTTTCAACGGCCCTCTTAAGAGAAGCGGGTCACCGTTTCAACAAGGCTCATAGCCTTTAATCGTCGTTGTCAAACTCAAAAGCTCAAGGCTCGTGGGTTGCTTTAGGAGCCGTCTCCCCCCAAGTCGTGAAACTATTTTAAACCGAAACCTTTATCTAAAGGGCGGAAGCCCTTTTCGTAGGTGCCGGAGATGAAGAGGGATCTGCCTCTCCAAGTACATTAACCTTCTCGACTTTAGCGCCCTCAGAGCTCTTCCAAGGCGCGAAATGCCCTTCTACTTCTCGAGGTGAGCTCCATGTTGATCAGCGGAGCTGAGGCCATAGTCCGGTCTCTAAAGAGAGAAGAGGTCAAGGTCGTCTTCGGCATACCTGGAGGAGCGGTCCTGCCCCTCTAC
>JGI20130J15133_1000562_pt1 | contig 34448 bp, 38 predicted proteins | sample WasSprMetagenome_FD_15133 | JGI IMG/M metagenome (IMG submission 15133) | reverse complement strand
TCCGAGAGAAAACTAAAATTTTATTTTTGGAAAATAGTAAACAGCCGTCATCAGCAACAAAACGCTTAAATAAATTGGATCTGTTTATATTTGCTATGAACTCGAGGGGTAGAGAGATAGTTAAGGTAAACGTCGATAAACTTATCGAACATCTGAACAAGGCCTACGCAGATGAGTGGCTCGCATACTACCAGTACTGGCTGGGAGCCAAATTAGCCGTGGGGCCCATGAGGGGAGCAGTGGCAATGGAGCTAGAAGAACACGCGAAAGAAGAGCTTGAACACGCAGAGAAGCTCAGCAAGAGAATATTGGAGCTCGGCGGCACGCCCGTCTTAAGCCCAGAGGAGTGGTACAAGATGACGAACTGTGGCTACGAGGCGCCGAGGGATCCGAGCGTTGAGAAGCTGCTTGAGCAGAACATTAAGGGAGAGCAGTGCGCGATCGAGGTCTACAATAAGCTACTCGAGTTCACGAAGGATGGCGACCCAGTCACTTGGAGACTCGTCCTAGAGATACTTGAGGACGAGATAGAGCACGAATTTGATCTCCAGTCACTTCTAGAAGACCTCAAAAAGATGAAGAAATAAATTGCCCACTTTTCTTAACATTATCGCTATTTTTTCTCATCTTCAAAGTTAGGAGGGTGTAACATTTATGCCCGTCAAGATCTCCGTCGATAAGGTCACGGATGACTTATACATTCTTCGAGTCGATGACGTTGAGGTCGCATACTTTGAGGCTCTCTGGGAGATAGCTGAGGGAGTGACGTATAATGCCTACCTACTCGTCGGAGACGGCGGATGCATATTATTTGACTCGTGGAAGGCGAGATATGCAGGCCAGATGGTCGAGACAATCAGGAGCGTCGTAGACCTGAGAGACATAACACACATCGTTATTCATCACATGGAGCAGGACCACTCTGGAGCAATCCCAGAAATACTCAGAGTCACTGACTCCCGGCCTGTGGTGCTTGCACATCCCATGGCATGCCAGATGCTCGGATTATTCTACGGAGTTAATGCTAGGGTTAGGCCTGTGAAGGACGGGGAAGAAGTCGACGTAGCGGGCAGAAGACTAAGATTCATCTATGTTCCATGGCTACACTGGCCCGAGACGATCACTACTTACTACGCTGATCAGAAGGCCCTGTTGTCGTGCGACGTCTTCGGCGGGTTCTCAACGCCAGATAAGATCTTCGATGATGACGATGAAGTAGTTGAGAAGTATCTGCCCCATGTTAGAAAATACTTTGCGTCAGTTATAGGAGCATATAGACAACACGTCAATAAGGCCGTCCAGAAAATGGCTGGTCTGGGCATCAGATTAATTGCGCCGGCTCACGGATTGGTTTGGAGGAGAGTCCCGAGACGAGTAGTGAACTACCACGAGGCGTTAGCAAATGGCAGCCAAGAGCGGGGTAAGGTAACGATAATCTGCGCCTCGATGTACGGCGAGTGCCTCCACGCCGCGAGGATAGTCATGAACGAGCTAAAAAAGAGGAGAGCCAACGCTAAGATCTATGAGATTACAGACACTGCCCGCCCAAGCATTTCTGACCTCCAAGGCGACGTCTTCGACTCTGAGGCAATAGTAGTTGCGGCCCCGACCTACGAGTCCGACATCTTCCCAATAGCACGATGGATAATCGAGATGATTCAGAAGAAGACACCGGGCAACAAGTCCGCCCTAATCATAAGCTCCTATGGCTGGGGAGAACAAGCAGGTAAGAAGCTGGCGGAGATGCTTAGGGCAGCGGGGCACGACGTGAAGGATCTGGTGGTGTTTAGGGGCAGACCAGACAGCGAGACAGAAGAGAAGCTGAGAGAGGCGACCGACAAGCTATTAACAGAATAGTAGTGAAGGCTTATAAACCTCAAGCCGAATTCGTATACTGAATATCGGTGCATAACTTAATGAATTTTAGACTAGGAATTGTCTGGAGACTAATAGGTGTTGGTTTTCTTTATCTCTTGGCCAGTATGGTCATGGCTTGGATAGGGTTGGCGGTGGGCGCGATATCGCCGAGCGATGGAGGCGACGCTGGAACCACGTTCATCTTGTTATTCATAGCAGGCATCTTGATTGGGGTGACCATGGGCATGGTATCAAGCAAGCTTGAAGTCCCGTTTGCTCAGAGACTAATAGTACTATTCTTGATGCTCTATATGTTTTCCTACTTGATAGGCGCCCCGGAGGTGGCGCTCTTCACGACTTATCCACCAATCTTCCAAGTATTCATACTAATCGAGCAACTAATCATTAGCATAATCATTGCAGTGGCCGTCGGACTTCTCTTCAAGCCGAGACAAGTCACGACAAGCCTACTCAGAGAACTCAAGAGTTATTTCTCGAACAGAAGCTGGGCTGAGTGGACCTGGCGATTTGCCCTAGCAGCGATCCTCTTTGTCCCGATCTACTACTTTTTCGGCTTTCTCTTCTCTCCTATAACTGGCCCATACTACGATAACCCAGAACTGGGTCTGGGACTTGTGATTCCCAGCCCCGATATAGTAGTGCCAGTCGAGGTGGGGCGAGGACTAATATACGCATTAACCTTCGTTCCCATGCTGGCATTGATAAAGATGCCTAGATGAAACTCGGCCTGTTCCTAGGAACAATACTAGCCGTGATCGGAGCAGTAGTACCTCAGCTGGTCAACGTCGCTTGGCCGGCTGAACTGAGGATAGGTCACGGAGTTGAGATGATGCTCGACAGCATCGCACAGGGATTCATGACAGTCTGGCTATTATGGGTTGACCGAGATATTAAAAGAAAAGCGCTGTAACTATCCCAAGACAAAAAAAAACAGCGCAACGCTGTTTGTAGTGCGATAACCTATTTATTTTGTGAAGAACTGAATTTACGAAGTTAGGGTTTGGAGGAAATAGTCTACATAGGTTTTGCGTGGAGCCTCGCTGCTGCACTCGCTACTGGTGCTGGCGCACTTCCAGCTTTTCTCGTGAAGAATATCTCAGACAATGTCATGGACGTATTGCTGGGCTTCGCTGCGGGCGTTATGCTGGCAGCGACCGCCTTCAGCCTTCTGGTCCCAGCAATTGATCTGGGCGGGCCAATCGTCTCTGTCTTCGGACTCCTGCTCGGAGCCCTGACCATACACCTCGTCGACAAGTTGATACCGCATTTTCACCCTGTTGCAGGTGTTGAGGGGCCGCCTTCACGCCTCTCGAGGCTCTGGCTATTCATAATCGCAATAACCATGCATAACTTCCCAGAGGGGCTAGCGGTCGGCGTCAGCTTCGGGTCAGGAGACATAGCCCGGGGAATAATAGTAGCGACGGCGATCGGACTCCAGAACGCACCGGAGGGCCTAGCAGTCGCGCTCCCCCTAATTCGTGAAAAATACAGCAGGGCCAGGTCGATAAGCTACGCAACACTGACGGGCCTCGTCGAGCCAGTCGGCGGACTCATAGGCATAATCCTCGTAACGACCGTTCATTCAGTGCTACCTTGGGGAATGGCCTTCGCCGCTGGAGCGATGCTCTTCGTCGTTGTCGACGAGATGGTCCCAGAGAGTCATAAGAAAGGGTTTGGACGCGAGGCGTCGATCGGCTTCTTAGCCGGCTTCGCAGTCATGATGCTCCTAGACAGCCTATTCAAGTGATTTATTCCCTATTCGTATCTAATGGCCCTTATCGGGTCGAGCTGGCTAGCGCGCCAAGCAGGATAAATGCCCGCCAGCACGCTGACGACGACTGCGAAGGAAAACGCAATCAAGACGATGTCTGGAGAGATGACTGGTGTAAACGAGAACATCGAGGCTGCCTGTGTCCCACCAAACGGAGAAGCGCCCATGGCTCGGGTGGAGGCGGCTGAGACTCCGCCGCTGGGAACCCTAAAGAAAGAGCTGAATATGCTGGGCATTAAGTATGAGCCGGCGACCCCAAGCGCGACGCCTAGCAGTCCGCCTAGAATTCCAACCATGAAAGACTCGACGAGGAATATGAGTAGGACCTCCCTGTCTCTGTATCCAACCGCCTTCATGACCCCTATCTCCTTGGTCCTCTCGATGACTGATATCATCATTATGTTCATTATCCCCAAGCCTGCCACCGTCAGCGAAATCCCCGCAATCGATCCAAGCAGTAGTCCAAACTGAGCAATGACGCTAGAAATCGTGGATGTGAGGCTCTGCAACGCAATGATCCTCACCCTCTCACCGTATATGGTTGTTAACTGGTCAACCACGCTCTCGACATTCTCGACGCTGTCAGCCTTCACTAGTATTAAGTTGTAGTCATTCCTGTTCGTGATTATCTTGAGGACCTGAATAGGCATGAAAATTGAGCTGTCTATAGAGATGAAGGCAGATGCGCCGTACTTATCTAGTATCCCACTGATGAGGATTGTCGTCCTCCTACTGAGAGTCTGTGCCCTCTGCTCGACGAGTAACGGCTGGTTGACAAATACTACTTGGGTACCGCCCAACGTCGGTGGATACGCAGCATCGTAGCCCGCCACGCCTATGGGTGTCAAACCACTCGGGTAGATCTTTCCCTCAACCAACCTTAAATCGCCGAGTAGATCGCTCAGCCTAGCTGGCTCTATACCTACGAGCGTAAGCTCTACGTCTTGTCCGGCCCTACTCGTGTAGACCCTGTAAGTAATCATGGGCACGACTGTCTCCACGTTTGGGAGTGAACTTATCAAGGCGATGTCAGCGTCGGTCAACTGAGACCTGCCTGATGGTGTGACAATTATCGACGTGGGGCCGAGTGTCTGCAGCTGGTTGATGATTGACTGCTGGACACCAGTCGTCTGGGACACCAACGCAATGATGCTGGCAACACCGATCGAGACCGCAATCATCAGGAGAATTATTCTGAGCTTTCTCTCTCCCCATGACTTAACGCTGAGCTTGAATAGGTCGTCAAGCCTCACTTCCTCGTCCTCCTACCGACGATGAGTCCCGCAGTCATGCCGACGGCGCCGACAACTACTAGGAGCACTAAGCTTGTTGCCGAGAATGGGCTGGCCTGATTCGCCCCTCTGACCGCTTGTGTCTGTGTCTGCTGGGCTCCCTGCTGACTGCTCATCATTACAGGTATCCTCAACTCTTGGGTATGACTCTCCCCCAGACTGTCCCTAAAGGAAATGACGAAAGGAATCTCGTTAAGTCCGGGCCTAGTAGTGTTTAGAGACGAGAAGGAAAACGTGACGGAGGTCGGCGTATTTACTGAGACATCTCCTATAAAGCTCCTCGACTGTCCAAAGGTCCTGAACCCACTGAGCCTGCCGGGCTGTATCGACACTGAAAAAGCCTTAGATGTGCCAGTATTCACCAGTATCAGCGTGACCGAGAAGGTCTGCCCGATGGACGGCCTCTCAGGCAAGACCGTAAAGTCCGCCACCTCGAACTTCACAAGCCCCTTGACGAGGACACCGACCTGCCTCTGCTCCTGTTTAAGGACGTTATCACTACCATAGTAACTCGCGCTTAGTGTCAGTGTGAGGGACGATGGGGCGTCAGACGAGACGAAGATCCTCGTCTCGAAGTTGTACTCCTTTCCTGGCTCAAGCTGGTCGATGGACACTACTCCCTCCTCGAGCCAGGTCGCCGAAGAACTAGTCACTGGAAACGTCAGGGATATTGCCCTGATAGGGGAAGAGCCTACATTCCTAACAGCGACAGAGACGTTGTTTATCATTCCTGAATAGAGTATGTTGGGGCTAACCCTGATATCTATCGGCGAGAGGAGCTGCTGGGCATGCGCAGTTATAAACACGTTCAGCTGCCTACTCTCCGTCCTAAGCTGATTAGCTGCATCTATGTAAGACAGCGAGACCAAGACCTGCGAGGACTGCGCAGAAGTCTCAGTAACATAGAGGCTCAGCGGGATGATCACGGACTTTCCTGCCTCGAGGGACTTAACGCTAAACTTTCCATCCGACCCTATCAGGATTAAGGGTAATGAAGGCGTCACGGTTATTGATATGTCACTAATAGACCCAGCCCCAACATTGCTGATCTTGAGAACAGCCTCATTCACGCTCGTCATGACAAGCTCGTTCGGCGAAATTTCTAGCAGAAGACTGGGCGAGGCTGGGTAAGCAACGACGAATCCGATCTCTGTCGTCAGAGACCTGCTATTCTGGTAGGCGTCGAGGTAGCTTATCGCCAGTGTCAGAGAAGCAGGCATACCTCCTAGCGATGACGAGACATAAATTGGCACGTCTAGCGTAATGCTCTGACCCGTGGCCAGCGACTCAATATCCACCTCGGGATCCAAGACGCTTATCTGTTGACCAGCAGTGACAAGAACTTTCATCTTCGTGGCTGTGCCGGTCCCCTCGTTTCTTAGGATGATTTTTAGGTCGTTCTCGCTTCCCGCCACTAGCGTGTTGTCGACTGCTTCTGCCTTGATCTTCACTTCCCCGTTGACTTGTAGGTTTATCGTCGTCACAGAGTTGAAGACCTCGGGCTTGTCGCCTGGGTTGGACAAAAATCCCTGAAATGTGAAGAGTGTGGGATATGTTCCTGTCTTAAGGCTCTTGTCGATGTTTAGCTTGAAGGTAACTGTGATCACGTCTCCTTTCTGAATGTTTGAGCGCGTGTAGACGCTAACCATGCTTGACCCATCTATCCCAGTTATGCCTTCCGGGAGCTGCATCCTCATTCTGGCATATATCAACGGGTCATCTCCCTTGTAGAGAATCTTCATTGTGAGTGGAGCGTTGACGCTTCCTGGACCAACCTCTATCCTCTGCGTCTCATCCCCCCACCACATGTCCATTATTGCAAACTCTCCGGTCTCTTGCGCACGTGTAGGTATGGCCCCGATGACCACGAATAAGAGCGCCGTGAATACCAGCGATAAAATTAGGACCCGGCTTAGCATACTCTTCATTTTCCGACCAGCTCCTCCCTCTCGATCATGCCATCCCTCAGGTAGACAATTCTGTCGGCATATCTAGCAATCTCCATGTTGTGGGTCACTAGGATGATTGTCTTTCCATCGGCCTTGTTAACCTCGCGGAGGAGAGACGCAACCGCCACGGCATTCTTCGAGTCGAGGTTCCCAGTAGGCTCATCAGCGAGTATCAGTGCTGGATCATTCACCAAGGCTCTAGCGATCGCCACTCTTTGCTGCTCTCCGCCGCTTAGCTCCCATGGTTTCTTGTTTGCCTTCTCAGCCAAGCCGAGGCGCTCTAACAGCCTCATGGCTCTCTCATGTCTTATCTTTGGGCTTATGCCCTGAGCAATAAGTGGGAGCTCAACGTTTTCCAGCGTGGTTAACTGTGACAATAGGTTGTAGGTCTGGAAGATGAATCCTATCTTTGTCCTCCTAAGCTCTGCTAGGCCTCCCTTCCCAACTGAGCCATAGATGACTCCGTCAAGCATTATCTCTCCCCGTGTGGGGAAGTCAAGCGCGCCGACGAGGTTTAGAAGCGTTGTCTTGCCCGAGCCCGACGGACCGACCACTGCTAGAAACTCTCCGGTCTCTACTTTTAGGCTGATGCCCCTTAGCGCTGGGTACTCAAACGCCCTTGCCCTATATATCTTCCATAGATCGATTATTTCTAGCATCTATAAAGCCATGTCGGTGAGGTATTCATTAACATTGTGGATGAATCATCCATATATAAGACCGCGGAGAATATAAAAAAGCATCTAGACTATGTCTATCTTTACGGCGCCGTATGGGCAGTTTGAGTAGCAGACTAGGCATTTCGTGCATTTAGACATGTCTGGATTGCTGCTGTATAGTGGTATTCCCTCCGGGCAGATGATTTCGCATGCCTTACAGCTCCTGCACTTCTCGTCTGTCCTAGGAGTGAAGAAGCTGCTGAGCTTGCTGAGCAGGATCAAGAGTCCACCGACCGGGCATAGATATTTACAGAAGAATCTCTTCTCGTAGAGGTTTGCCGAGAAGACCATGCCGAGAATCGTCATCTCCGCCCCAGCAACTAGTACGCTCGATGCCCTAGTCCTGCAGATCGCGCCTATAGGGCAGAAGTTGCACCACGCGGGTCCGCCCGAGATCCCGGCTGCCGCCACCACTCCCGCAAGCGTCGCGAACCTAGTCTCGCCGAGCTCCATCTTTTTCTTCTTTCTCTCGGTCGGAGTCCTGTAGCGCCGCTTCTTCATGACGTATTCGATGAGCTCGTTTACCGACATTATTGGGCATGCCCAGGCGCACCAGGCTCTCCCAACGGTGACCGTGACTACTACTAGGACCGCTGCAGACAACAACAGAGGGTAGAGTCTCTCGGGTGCGAGGAAAATTGAGCCGCTGGCTAGGACTTGGATGGCTCCGAGCGGCTCGGTGAACTCTATGCCTCCGAGCTGGAAGCTACAGACCGTCCCGACGACAATGAGTATCAACAGGACGAAGAAGAATGCTTGGACTACGTGTCTTATGGGCTGTATTTTTTTACGCACCCCTACCCCGCCTCCACCTGTAGCCATATCCCAGCTGCCTCTCCGGGTATGGATGGACGACGATTGACTTAGGCAGCGTCGGGCATACATGCGTACATTGTGAGCATCCTGTGCAGACGTCCCTAATCACTGACGGGCCTTCGCCTCTAACTATGGTTACGGCGTTGAATGGACATGTAGCCACGCATCTAAAGCATGTGTTATGCGTCCATCCGAGGCACGTATCCCTATTTATCACGGCGGTGCCGATCTTTATCTCCTCCACAGAGATGGGCGTCAATGCACCAGTCGGACAGGCGTCAATGCATCTGAGGCAGGGCGTGCCCTTGCTGCCGTTCCTCTTAAACTCAAAATTCTTCTCCGGGTCGGGATCGACCAGTTCTAGATACACTGCGCAGTATCCCTCCATGGCTGGTGTTCCTAGGCCGCTATCCAGCAGTCCTGATAATTTTATCCCATGACTCGGGCAGACATCCACGCATCTACCACACCTGATGCATCTCGAGAGGAACTCCTCCTCACTCACTGCTCCGGGAGGGCGGAGAACCGCGGCGCTTCCAAAACTTGTGACGGCTGAGAGGAATGCAGTGAGCCCGAGGAAAGTAAAGACTCCATAAATGAATTTCCTCCTCGACCCCTGCCTCTGAAGCAACTCAACATCCTTGCCAGAATCTTCACTCAATCCATGCTCAGCCATGAAAAAATAACGCATTGATCAATCTATATGTTTCCATAATGCTTCTTGAATGTGTTCCTAGTCAATATTGGATGACAGTTGCTAAGACACTCGTTACTCTAGATGAGATGACCACCTAACAACTCATCAAGACACCAAGTAACTAGTTGTTTGTACACGACTACATTTAGGTAAGTATTTATAGCTAAGGGTCTGCGTTTACTGCGTGGACAACGTTAAGAAGATTTATGCGAGGGCTCTCTTGGCCTCGGTTTCTGACGGCGCGGGCACTCCCTACGTTCCTATCTATGCCGCCTATGCTGGTGCCTCGTCCTCCCAGCTAGGACTACTACACTCATTTCTCAATCTCGGAACAAACGTTTTCCAAGCAGTCTGGGGATACATAAGCGATAAGAAGAACACGAAGCTTCCATTCATCATTTTTGGCGGAGCCGTCTCATCGATCCTGTGGCTATTCATCGCATTAACTAGGGACCCGGGAACGATCATACTGCTTGTAGCAGCGCAGTCGATCTTTTCCTCGATGGTGGCGCCTTCATTCGTCGGCCTAGTCGCTGAGGTGGTTCCATCGGCGAGCAGAGCAATGGTCTCGGCGTCGATAAACCTGTGGACGCAGGTCGGCTCGATGGCTTCAACACTCAGCGTAGGCCTCGCATCAATAGTAGGTCTCCCAGGATTCACGACTGGTTTCCTAATAGCCATGGCAAGCGGGCTGCTCGCATCCGTCATAATGATTGGCTTCAAGGCGCCGCAGAGAAGATACGCGTCGCCAAGCCAGATAAACATAATATCGGTGATCAGACACATAGTTAGAGACAATGTATTTCTGCGGTTCTGCACCGTAAACGCGGGCTTCGGATTCTTCATGTCCATAGCGTGGCCAGTTTTCACGATAACCCTAGCCAGAGTCGCCGGACTCTCATTCTTCGAGATAAGCATCCTCACCGTAGCGTCTGGAGCGGCGGGAATAGTCGGGCTACTCCTCGTCGGTAACGCTGCCGCGAGGATGGGCCCAGCCAAGACACTAACGATCAACAGGTCTAGCCTAGCCCTCCTCCCGATGGTCTATGGGCTCGCTCCATCGTTCCCATTCCTTCTCGGAATAAACATAGTTGCCGGCGTAAATGCAGCGCTCATAAATACTGCGGTCCTACTGTTCCTGATAGAGAAGACGCCGTTGGAAGAGAGGGCGAGCTTCGTAGCCTTTTACAACCTACTGGCAGGCTCTTCATACTTCGCCGGATCAATAACAGGAGGAGCCCTACTCGAGCTACTAGAATCAAGACTGCAGCAAGATACTGCCATCCTCATCGTCTACAGCATCTCGACAATCGGCAGGCTGGGAATGGGACTAGCCCATAACACATTGCTCAGAGAAGGAGGAGGGCAGAAATGACCGAGGGCGTTTCTCCGAGGAAGTGTGTTATCGCCGCGATAGATGGCTCACCGCTAAGCAGGCCAGTCGGGTTGCTGGGCATTAGGCTAGCCGCCGGGCTTGGATGGGACCTATTACTGATTCACGTCGTCGGCAGCCACGTATTGTCAGGATCTAGGGCTACATACGTGAGGGCGAGCGTGCCCGAGGAGGGGGCTCCGGCCTACTACCCAGTGACGGACAAGGCCCTCCACGAAGAGCTGAGAGAGGTAAGCATAGTGGCGGAAGAGATAAGCAAGATGGCGGAGGAGAGAGGCGTAAAGTCAAAGTTCATGATCCTCGAGGGTGATCCAGTCTCGATCCTGCTCCGCGAGGCTGAGAAGTACGGAGGCATACTCGTGATTGGATATCGTGGTAGACACTTCAGGGAGGCCGGAATAGGAAGCGTAGCCAGAGCACTCCTAGACAAGTCTAAGATACCAGTCGTCATTGTGCCACCCACCACAGGAGCGACCGATGAGCAAGAATAGTGCGAGACGTTAGGATTATTACAGAGCCGAGCAATTCATTAAATAGGCATCGATCCGGCCCCTAGAGACAGGCATGAACACGCTGCTGCTTAAAGTTAACCCAGCCGATCCAGAGTTAGACATCATCAGGACGGCGGCAGATATAATCAGGAGGGGAGGAACCGTGGCCTTTCCGACGGAGACGGTCTATGGGCTCGGCGCAGACGCCCTCAACCCGGAGGCAGTAAAGAGGATCTACGAGGCGAAGGGGAGACCGCTAGACAACCCTATAATCGTCCATGTGAGCAGTAGAGAGATGTTAGAGCAAGTCGCGGCCGATATACCTGCATTGGCTTGGAGACTGATCTCAAAGTTCTGGCCGGGTCCGCTGACCCTAGTGCTTAGAAGGAGCCCCAAACTTCCAGAGGTGACCGTCGCTGGCCTCGACACCGTAGCGGTGAGGATGCCTCGACACAGGGTCGCACTGATGCTCATCGAGGAGTCGGGGAGACCCATCGCTGCACCCAGCGCCAACCTCTCAGGCTCTCCCAGCCCGACTAGAGCAGAGCACGTCGTCAAGGACCTATATGGAAGAGTCGACGCAATACTCGACGGCGGAGAGACAGAGATAGGCCTAGAATCTACAGTGCTCAGCTTGGTTGACGATGTACCAACAATGCTGAGGCCGGGAGGCATCACGCTCGAGCAGCTTAGGAGCGAGATAGGCGAAGTACGGCTTCATCCAGCAGTCCTAGCTGAGGAAGAGATGGAAAGAATCATAGCGAGATCGCCGGGAATGAAGTATAGACACTACGCACCAAAGGCAGAGCTAATCATAGTCCACGGAGACTCGGCAAGGGTAAAGAAAAAGACGAGAGAACTCATAGAGGAGTACAGCGAGAAAGGGCTGAGGGTCGGTGTACTATATTTGGGCAGGACTGGATATGGCCTGAGAGACGAGATAAGTCTGGGAGACGCTGACGACCTAAGAACAGTCGCTAGAAATCTGTTTGCATCAATCCGCGAACTCGATGCGAAAGGAGTAGATGTGATAATCACAGAGGGAGTAGAGGAGCGAGGACTGGGACTAGCGATCATGAATAGGCTGAAGAAAGCATCTGGCGGAAGAATAGTAAGGGTCTAAGACAACACTGACGAGCCTATTCTATTCCCAGCTTTCCAACACGCGTGGACATTGCTAGACCTATGAGGGGAGTGAGAATCATGACTGCTATTGTCTCCCTCAGCGGTAGGACAGCCGCGAGTCCCGACGAGATTAGTGGGCCGATCATGAGGCCGGCATCCCACGACGAGAGATAGACCGAGTTTCCGAGCATCCTCAACTCTGGCGGGATGGTCTTAGCAACTATCATCGCCGTGATTGGAAAGATAAAGCCATGCCCGATGGCAGTCAACTCGAACCCCAGTATGAACAATGCCAGCGACGAGCTGACGCCCATCGTGAACACTCCAGCCGCTGCCGCTGAGAGCGACAACATCAACAGCCGTGGCAGACTAATCACTCTCAGTATCCTCATCAACGAGGCCCTGCAGAGCAGCGTGATTGCAAAGTAGCCGAAAAATAGTGACGTTATGCCAACCTCAGGAATTTTTAGGTCCAGCTTCCCCACGATCGGCGCGTAGGCAAGAATCACGCCATAAGCAACTGTGTAGCATAGATAGATAATCGTCGAGAGTCTAAGCCCCTCACTGTGATAGAGCGTCCGCAGATCTGAGGCTTTAGGCCTACTCGAGGAGGGCAATATATTTATTCCTCTAGACACCTTGTACAGCATCGACGCCGCGAAAACTGCTGGAATGCTGGCTATTCCCGCCGCCGTCAAGGTGTCTCTCAGTCCCAAGGCCGAGACGCTCAACGTACCCAATGCTGGCCCCAGCATGAGTCCCAGCGCGACTCCCGTAGTATACCTGTTAAGCGAAACGGCTGCTTCTTCGTCACTCGAAGCGACGAGCGATGAGAGGGTAAGCATGGTCGTTACGTCGAATGCGAAGGCCGCTCCATGTATGGCTCTCACCACTGTAAGTACAGGGACGTTGGGCGCGAAGGCGTAGGTAAGCATCGAGCAGCTATTCACGAATAACCCTACTACTAGTGCCTTCAGGAGGAAGTCTCCGCTGAATAGTAATCCCATCAGTACTCTGACAACCAGTGATGAGACCGAGAAGATGGAAAAGACCAGACCAATCTCGGCAGTAGATGCACCGAGATGGCTGTATGCGTATAGTGAGAGTATGGGAGAACTCATCTGCCCAGATGTCGTGACGATGAAGCCAGTGAAGGCAAGAAGGTTCGTCGGCGACCTCTTATTCATTCGAGTTCTTAAGTAAGAACCTTGCAGCAATATTTAGACTAGAAGCATTTTTGTCCTTGATTCTAGCGGTTTGTGTGGCGCGGCATTATTATTTGTCCCTCATCAGCGTCTCCTAACGCCTCGTATTTGTTATCAATGTAGAGTAGCCCCACGAGGGCGCAGGTCGCGGCGTCGGCCTCGTCTCCAGTGGCGTCCTCTCTCAGGCCCCTCAGCCCCAGAGACTTTAGGCCCTCTATTAGTTCTCTCAGTCCTCTAGATTTTCTTGGGATTCTTAGCACGTCCTGTGCTCCTCCTGGATAGACTTCAATCACCTTGAGGCCGAACTCCTCCAGCCTTCTCTTCAGCATTATTCCCCTCGACGTTAGGGCCCTCATTGGTCCTAGCGTTATTGGAAAGAACTTGATGCCTCTTCTCCTCAGCTCTAAGTCGCAGCTCCTGAAATGAACTGGCTCACGGCTTGAGAGGCTCTTCCTGCCCCTAGGCAGACTCAGCGGCGCATCCACAGCGACGACGAGGGGCATGTAGGCAAGCGCGGCGGTTAGTATTTCCTCATCCTTATAAACTAGCCAAGTCCTACACGTGAAGTCTCTGCAGAGTATACACATGCCTGTAGGCCGTCTCTCAGAGCCTGCCAAGTCAACGCCAAGGACGCACTCTCGGGTTGAAGTCATGCTGACTACTTACCGCTATTTCCCGTGATTCTTGATCTCTTTTATGTACATCAGGGGATAACCCAGCCGCCTAATCCAGCGGAGCTCACCGATGACGCTAGATGAGCCATACCTTACCTCGACTGAGGCGTAGACATTCTCTCCCCTAGCGACGTCGTATCCATACACTCCGCCTCTTGCCCGCGGGTAGATCTTGACCCTGACGCGTCTCCTGAATGGCTGCGTCTTGGCTACCTCCTCCATCGCCCTCTCAAGCCTCCTCACCGCGCTCCTACTCCTCGGAATTGGCATCCCGTGAAGTAGGTGCAGTATTGTCGAGAGCGCGATCCCCGTCTCGAATATTGCCCTCTCGCGGTCATTCATCTTTAGCGAGAAGTACCGCCTAGCTAGATCCAACTCAGTCATGCATCGAGTAGCACAACGATGGAAATATGTATTTTTTCATTTAGGGGTATATCGATAAATTAGGCCTTTGGCTTGATAATTCTGTGAGTAGAGCGACGGCAAAGGCATACACGATGCAGGCGCTCGTGAAGTATCACGGGCTTAAGGACTGGGAGTTGAGAATACCCTACCACGACAGCATATCGGTCAACACGGACTGCCTCTACACCGTCACGACGGTGGAGTTCGGCGACTACGAGTCTGATAAACTCTTGATAAACGGAGAAGAGGTCGGTGGCAGACCGCTTGAAAGAGTCATCTCAGTGATAAACAGGATCAAGAACCTCTCCGGCATAGAAGAGCGCTGCCTGATAAACTCAGTAAACCACTCTCCAGTAAAGAACGCAAAGGGGCTAGGCTTCTCAGCGGCGGCGGGCGCCGCCCTAGCAGCTGCCGCATACGAGGCGGCTGGCCTCCGAGAGAAGTTTGGATGGGACCTAAGACTAATCTCTAGGCTTGCGAGGCTGTTGGCAGGCTCCGCCTGCAGATCGGTGGTGGGAGAATATGCGAGGTGGTACGCGGGAAGCAGCGATGAAGACAGCTATGCGGTAAAGATTGCCACGAGGAAGGATTTTGACATCAGATTCATAATCGTGCCACTATCCATGAAGACCTCCACTGAGGAGGCGCATAGGGAGGCAGAGACCTCGGCCTTTTTCAGGGCGCGTATCGAGTCAGCCCAGAGGAGATGCGAAGAGCTGATCAGAGCTATGCGGGACAACGATTTTAAGAGGTTTGGGGAGCTCGTCGAGCTGGACTCCCTCGAGCTGCACGCAGTCACGATGACGGGAAATGGCAGGATGATCCTGATGACTGGCGAGACCATAAAAATCATAGAGACTGTCAAGAGGCTCAGGGGCATGGGCATACCGGCATATTACTCGATGCAGACCGGCCCGACCGTCTACGTCAATACTCTGCCAGAGTGGGCAGACGAGGTGGAGAAGGTGCTGAATGACGAGGGGTTCTTTACAGTCCAGTCAGGCGTAGGGCCTGGAGTCGAAATCACGGCCTAAGAATGATTTAAAACGAAGCTCACATAATCATATCGATGAAGTAAAGATATGGGAGAGGTAACAATCAAAGAGGAAGACATCCCGTTCTTCGCAGAAGTAACAGCAGGTGGAAGAATAACAATTCCCGAAGAAATCAGAAAAATATTCGAGATACGAGACGGAGACTACTTGCTATGCAGGATAAGGATAGTTAAGCGCAAGGCCAAGGAATAACTAGGGACAGCGGCAAGGAACACTATTACACCTCGGACAGCCATTACCGTACTTTCTCAGGAATTCATGTTCTAGGTCTATCCCAGCGACGTTGCAGAGACTTAAGAGCCAGGCCAAGACGTCTGAGACCTCTTCCCTCAATGATTCTTGGTTATTTTTGGCCAATGCGTCGGCCACTTCGCCGACTTCTGATATGAGCCACAGAGCAGTCCTCTCTACTCCCCTCTCCTTGTCCCTCTCGCCGTAAACCTGATCTATCAATCTCTGAGCATGGCTAATCTCCATGTGTTTTATCACGCATCGATTCATATTTAGCTTATAGATGCTGCCATCGCGCCCGACGCGTTTATCAACATGACAAAAATAATGGCTTTGCTAAGTTTTTAGGGCGGAGTTATTTTTATCGCTAGTACTGGACAGGCCGACTCACAGGCCATGCAGAATATGCAGTCTGACTCTCTGACCGGGTCGCTCTTGTCGGTCCTATACTTCTCCCAGAGCTCCTTGTCGGTCTTGGGGTCTATCACTCTGTCCTTGCCCGAGCCTGAGTTGCCGGGGTTTAACGCCCACTCGTAGACGCTCACTGGGCATACATCCATGCATGCGCCGTCAGCTATACATGAGTCCCAATCAACAGCCACGTTTGTGCCATGTATTCCGAGCTTTGTCGGGTAGGGCTTACCCTCGGCGTCTAGCCTCTGTACACCCTCACCCCAGACAGCGTGTCCATTGTGCTCTCCAGTCTTTGGCAATTTGCTCTTAAAATCAGGGTCTATGGGTGCAGATTTATAATCAACTGGTCTTCCCAAGTTTCTTCATCTAATAATTGTTCAGGGTCTATATTTACTTAAACTCATTTATCGATTCTTTGTTTAGTCCTCCATTTTGAGTGACCTATAGAAGCAGGATAGTCTCCCTGTGTGGCATGCAGGGCCTCTGGGCCTGACGAGGTAGATTACTGCGTCAGCGTCGCAGTCTACTAATACTCTCTCAACCTCCTGAATGTTACCGGAGGTCTCACCCTTCATCCAGAGTTTCTTTCTTGACCTGCTCCAGAAATACGCCACTCTCTCCTTCAACGTTCTTAATATTGCTTCTTTATTTGCGAATGCAACCATCAATACGTCCTTCGTGCTGGCGTCCTGCACCACGACGGTGATTAATCCGTTTAGACGAGCGAAGTCAAGCTCCTCGACAGACACTTCATCGCTACTAGTCATAACCTTACTGGTACTCCCCTGCTGGATAAGTATTCCTTAACCTGCCTTATCGAGTATATGCCATAGTGAAATACTGAGGCTGCCAATACAGCGTCTGCGCCGCCCTCAACGATTGCTTTATAGAAGTGTTCCAGCTGTCCTGCTCCTCCACTCGCGATGACGGGCAGGTTTACCGTGCTAGTTATCCTTCTAAGGAGCTCTATGTCGTATCCCTCTCTTCTCCCATCCATGTCTATCGAGGTCAGGAGGATCTCGCCCGCCCCCAGGCTTTCGCCCCTCGCCGCCCATTCCTCAGCCGTTAGCGGAGTGGGCCTAGTAGCGCTGTGGCTGTAGACCCTATAGATCAGCTCACCGCCTACGTACTCTCTTTTCGCATCGATTGCCAACACTACGCACTGATCGCCAAACCTCTTAGAGATCTCTCTGATTATCTTAGGGTTCTGAATGGCTGCTGTGTTCAGTGATACCTTATCAGCACCATTTACGAGTAGTCTATAGGCGTCTTCGAGGTTCCTGATCCCACCTCCCACCGTGAATGGAATATCAATTACCGATGCAACTCTTCTAGCAACCTCAACCATTGTTTCTCTGCCTTCTAGGGACGCGGAGATGTCTAGAAAGACAAGCTCGTCTGCACCCTCAGCGACGTATCGCGAGGCAAGCTCCACTGGATCGCCGGCATTCTTTAGGTCCCTAAACGATACTCCCTTGACAACCCTGCCCATATCAACGTCTAGGCAGGGAATTATCCGCTTAGCCAGTGGCAATGTCCCTTTGCCTCGCCGCAGCTATTAAGTCGCTCGGAGGAACCAGGCCCTCGTACAGGGCTCTTCCGAGAATTATGCCTTTAAAGCTAAGCCTAGCGAGCTCGGAGACCTCCTGAGGCGTTGATATTCCACCACTTGCGTAAGTTATCGCTCTGTCCTCTGGATTCAGCTTCGATAATAATTCCAAGTCTGGCCCCATCATGGTTCCGTCACGCTCAACGGCAGTCACTAATACATGCTTAATGGATAACTCCTTGACTAGGCTGTATCCCTCGAATAAATTCATGTGGGCTACTAGGCACCATCCCTTATACACTATGCCGCCCCTTCCATAGTCTAGCGCAGCCACGACGCGCTCAGGGCCATAACTACTCATAATGTCAGTGACTAGCTTATGATTTGTGAAGAGGGCGGTTCCAATCACTACCCTGCTCACACCCATGTCTAGCAGCGAGGCGGCCGTCTCGAAAGTTCTGATCCCCCCACCCACTTGAGTCTTCATATTCGTATTCTCGATGATCGACTTGATTATCTCGGTGTTTCTCCCCCTGCCAAGCGCTGCGTCAATGTCAACAATGTGCAGGCCGTCTAGGCCGAGGGATGATAGCTTTCTAGCCACGTGTAATGGATTGTTTGAATAGACAATCGTGCTCGTCGGGTCTCCCTTGACGAGCCTGACAACTTTTCCTCCGAGCAGGTCTATTGAACCCCAGACCTCCAAATCCGGACTAGTTATGCAGAGGTATAATTTAACGATGAGTTTAGTTTGCCTTTGAAAAGATGGATTCGTCGATGTATATACGTAGTTTTTTATTTTTTACATATCTTCAAAAAATTTTTTAGGATTTTCTGGCCGGTAGTGCTTGATTTTTCTGGGTGGAACTGTGTTCCAAATCTTGATGAATCGCCTATCACAGATGGGAAGTGTATGTGATACTCTGTCTCGGCCAGGACTATCTCTGCATCTCTCGGCGCTGGATAGTAAGAGTGGACGTAGTACACCCAGTCTCCAGTATTCACGTCCTCGAGTATCGGTGATTCCTTCAACTTGATCAGAGTATTCCAACCCATGTGTGGGAGCTTCCCTCGTATCCTCATCTTTACAACATCGCCCATGAATATCCCGAGCCCCTCTCCCCCGCCTTCCTCGCTCCTCTCGAAGAATAGCTGCATGCCCAGACATATTCCTAGGACTGGCATGGATGACTCGATCAGTTCGATGATCTTGACTTTCATGCCCCGCATATTCGTGGCCGCGGACTCGAAGTTGCCGACGCCTGGTAGTACGAGCCCATCGATCTGGGCCTTTGAGGGCTGGTCAATTATCTCCACATTCACTCCTAGCCTCCGGAACGCGTTAGTAATGCTGTAGAGGTTTCCTATCCCGTAGTTGAGAATCCCTATCTTCATGCTACATCAGGCCCTTCGAGCTTGATGATCCCTTCCTATCGGGGTCGACCCGCCATGCCTCCCTCAATGCAACTGCTAGAGCCTTGGTAGCTGCCTCAACCTTGTGATGATCGTTAAGTCCGTACCTGACGTGTATATGGATCACTGCGGGTATCGAGGAGGCTAGGCTCGAGAAGAAGTGGATTATATCCTCGGACTTGACGTCTTCGACTTCTTTTCCATAGAGCTGCAGCTGAACAGCCGAGTAGCTCCTAGTTACTAAGTCGACGGAGGCCTCCGCTAAGGCCTCGTCCATCGGGACTATCGCAAAGCCGAAACGTCTAATTGACTCTCTAGCCCCAAGTGCTTTGCCTATAGCTTGTCCCAGCGCGATTGCCACGTCTTCGACGCCGTGATGCTTGAGGTCCCACGATGCTCTTACAGATATCTTTGATAAGCTGTGATGAGCAATCAGCGACAGCATATGGTCTAGAAACCTGATTCCGGTGCTACCCTCGTAGGAGCCATCCCCCTCGAGGTTCACGTAGACCTCAATATCAGTCTCGCCGGTCTTCCTAGTTATTGTAGCTGACCTCAAGTTTTGCCTCCACCAAATAGCACATCAATCAGAGAGTCAGGCGTCTCAACGATTGCATCAGCGCCCATAGAGATAAACATCTCTCTATCGAGGGACGGATTGGAAGAAAGCCCAGTCACGCCGATGAACAACGTCTTGACCCCGAAGTTAGCTGCGTTTCTAGCCATCATGATGTCTTCCGCGGAGTTTCCGACATACACTGCCTTAAAGATGTTGCCCATGGAAGAGATGGACTTGATTAAGCTGTATGGGCTTGGCTTCTCAATAGATGGGGGAGCGCCTAGTTTTTCTTCATCAGCGAGGAATACCGAGGCCTCCATGTTAAAATATTTGACTAGAGGTCCCAAGACGATCTCGGGCACCGTCCTGTCCCGTCCACTCACTATGCCGAGATGCTCCCGTCCCAGCATCGAGGCCAAGCGCCTAAGCGTCTCTTCCTTAATGAAGATCGACTCATTCGTATATAGTCCCTTACCAAGCTTGAAGTATGGTCCATGCCCATATATTCTTGACACAATCTCCTCGCCGTAATATAGGTCTGAGAATATTGTCTCTAATAGGCCGCTGCCATACTCTCCGGGCCTGCCTAAAACTTGCTTGAAGCGGTTGTATTCGTTCAAAAATCCTTTCTTCGCAGCTATTTCTGCGAGTATTTTATCGATCATCTCAGAGGTAACAAGGACTGAAGAACTGCGACGGGCCTCCGCCACTACCTCACGAATAGGGTGGGCCACGTCCTTGACCAGTGATGGCATGTATCCTTGACTCGATAGCATATTTCTCGATAAGTGCTGGAATAGGACATCGGGACGTCTTTCATGTCTTTCCTCTTTGTTAAATAGATCCTTAAGCCTTGTCAAAACATCGTCGGGCAGATTTACGAAAAGCCAGAGTGTGAGTATGTGGGCCGTATAGGCATCGTTGTTGAAACCGCCCGTGCTCCTAAGCAGCCTGATTTCCTCCGTCCCTACTGGTTGCCCCAGAAACTCTAAATGAAGCATCTTTGAGAAGATCTGATCAACAGTCATTAGGATGGCCATGTCATAGGACCTCCTAGTGTCTATTAGCACGCCATCACAATCAAATATTACCGCCTCGACGCTTCTGAGATCTTCTACGGCATCCCTCGCGATGATTACTTCCTCCTCAGCCGCGAGCCTTACGTACTCACGCCTCAATTAGCGCCACCTGAAGCAACCTTGAATGCCTCTAGGTGTAGAGGAAGACCCTCCGCCATTATCAGGGGCTCGATGTTTCTCAGCGCCGTCCTGACTGATTTTTTACTTCCCGAGACAATACTCAGCAATCTAACATAGTCAAGCACTGTTAAGCCGCTGAAGATTGCTGCGTAGCCACCCGTCGGCAGAACATGGCTCGGCCCCGCATAGTAATCGACGAATACGCTCGGAATATCTCTACCAGCCGTAATGACGCCGGCGTTAATTATCTGCCTCTCAATCTTGTCGTGGTTTTTTACAGAGATTACCAAATGCTCGGGCGCAATCATGTTAACAAATTTGCAGAGCGTCCCTAAGTCATCCATGACGACGACGTAACAGTTTGATTGGAGTGATCTTCTTGATGCGCTGTCCTCGCTTAAATTATTCTGCAATCGCTCTAATACTCTTAACATTTCCTCTGCGGTCTCTTCGGACTGGGTAATGGCGATCGTGACGCTGTCCGGGCCATGCTCAGCCTGCGCAGCCATGTCGTAGGCAACGGCCTCTAGATTGCTCGTCTCGTCTACCACTGCGACTAACTCTGTCGGCCCTGCTGGAAAATCAACATCAACCACTCTTTGTACAAGCTGCTTCGCAGCCACCACGTATTTATTTCCAGGACCGATAATCTTCTTGACTGGCTTTAGACGCGATACCCCATAGGCCAAGGCGGCTATTGCCTGTGCGCCGCCTGACCATAACAACTCGTCAAACCCCGCCACGTAGGCCGCAGCCATGACTCTGTTCCTGTCCTCTTCACTCCTCTTTGGTGGGGTAGCCAGCGCCATTCTAGGTACTCCGGCAACCTTTCCTGGAACGCCAGTCATCAATATCGTGCTGAGGTAGGTGGCTCTTCCACCAGGCGCATAGCACCCGACCGCACTAAGCGGCCTCCAGCAATACCTCACGATGTATCCATCACTAAACTTGACGCTTCGACTCATCGCTCTTAGCTTATGCCTCTCGACCCTAACTATGTTTTTCCTGAGCCTCTTCATCGCTGTTATGAGTGCTGGCTCAACCTTGTTCAGAGCCTTACCCATCTCGTCCCGCCCAACGAGAATTTTTTCAGGCTCTATCTCGACCTTGTCTATATTTTTTGCTAACCTCACAAGTGCCTCCTCGCCGTTAGCCCTGACGTCCTCTATTATTTGACGGACAGCCTCGTAGACTTCGTCGCTTATCTCTACTCTTCTCCTTATTTTTGACACTGTTTCGTCTAGGTTGTCCTGAGTTACTCTAATCAGGCTTACCATTCTTCCCACCTTGGAGGATTTCTTCTAGGGATAGTAGGAGCTGCGGCTCGTGCGCGACTAGTCCCTGAGCAATCCTGCGAAGCTTGGGCAGAATCCTGAAGAGCTCCTCCTTCTCGATCACTGTATTGACTGCATACCAACCCTCTACCGATAGTTTGTTGATCGTCGGTGCTTTAAGGGCTGGTAGAATGGACAGCAGCTCCTCCAAGTTTTCTTCCTTCACGTTTAGAAATATGTGTAGTCTCTTCCTCGACTCTAAGACTCCTGTGAACATTGAGAGGATGTCAAGTATCTTCTCTTTTTTCCAATGGTCACGCATAGCGTCTCTGTTGGCTATCAGTACTGCCGTACTAGTCATGAACTCCTCTATTACTGCAAGGTTGTTCTGCTCAAGCGTCCTGCCCGTCTCTGTATTATCGACTATTGCGTCAGCCTCTTCAGGCGGCTTAGCCTCAGTTGCTCCAAAAGACAAGAATATGCAGACGCTTGGGTTCTCGCCCTTCCTGATCCACGGCGTCACTATCATGGGCGTCTTGTTCCCAAAATATCTCTGGTACACCTCGTTAGCCATTATCCTCTGAGAGGTTATGTTGAGATACTCGGTCGAGACTCGTATTGGTAGGTTACTGCTCAGTCTCCTCTCTAATAAGTCGCTTAGGCTCTTGTATCCACAGGTTATGGGAGCAGCCATGACGAGCCTAACTCTACCATATTCAAGATCTTTCAGAACCTCCACTTTTGCGGCTGTCTCTTCAACCCAGTCAAGCCCCGTGATTCCTACATCGTAGTATCCCTCAGCGACGTATATCGGAATTTCTTGGGGCCGCAGAATCTTAAGCTCGATCTCTCTATCACTTATCAGTGGTCTATACGTCCGCTCCGCTCCCTTGACCTCGTAGAAGGCGCGTCTCAGCAGGTCTAACGTATCGCTCTCTAGCGATCCCTTTGGAATTGCAAACCTCAGCCTACCCATTTTTTTAACAACACCTCTCCAGAACTCGATATAAAGACTTTTATACAGCGAGCCTCAATGAAGCAAGTTTACCTCGACCATCAGTCGAGAAAACAATCTCCCTCAGTAATAAATCTTCCCATCCATTTTGCCAACGATCTTAGCGCTAAGTGAACAGCGAGTTTGGGTCCTCCTTCACGACCTCGAGTACGACGTGTGTCGAGCTTCTCTCGACGTATGGCATCTTGAGTATTCTCTTAATGAAGGCACTCATCTCCTGCCTATCCTTAAACCTACAGATGATTATTGAGTCAACCTCGCCTGTTACGTCATAAACCGCAATCACGTTTTTCTCCGATGCTATTTCTCTCTGCACCTCTAGTAGCCTGCCTTCCTTAATTACTAGTTTTATTATTGCTGTTATCTCGTAGCCCATCTCCTCGTAGTTTAGGACGGCTGTAAACCCCTTGATCAGGCCGCTTTTCTGCAGCTTGGCCACCCTGTAAGCAACAGTGGCGACTGATAGGCCGAGCTTCTTGGCCAGCTCTCTGTACGAGATCCTAGCGTTTTTTATCAGCTCGACCAGTATTTTCTGATCCAACTCATCTATTTTCTCAGTCCCTCTCAAGAGCAGTCAATAATATTAGGAGGGAGAAAGCTTAATACATAATTTTCCTTTAAGAAGACTGAGGATGCAAAAGTCCAACAGGGTGCTGGAAGAGGTATTAAAGCTTCTGAGCGAGCCGTCGCTAAAGGGATTAGCAACGCTGAGACACTATCCCATGGAGAGACAGATATATGCAAGATTCGGCAGATGTGGCTTCGCGATCGACCTACTATTTGAGAAGGATTATGAGAAAAAACACATGTCTGTACTCGTCGAGGCAGTAGCCAGCTCTTCCGCAAAGACTAGGAGAAAGACCTATGACAAGGCAGGCGGCACCATCACGTGCTTCATCGCGGAGATCACGAAGGACGGCATAAAGTACAGAACAATAAAGTCTAGATACGGCAGTGCGAAGGAGCTGTTTGACTACGTAGAGAGGGTTAGGACAGCCTTCTATGAGAGATATAGAAGCCTAAAGCCCGGCGTTCCACCTGGTAAAGAAGCGGTGCCAGGAGAGATATTCCACGCTGCAGGAATACCGGACTCAGAGCTTTTCCTCGGCGTTTAGCAACATAACCTTCAACAAGCAAAAAATATTTTTGAGGATGGAAAGCTATTTTTCATGAATGAAGTTATTTGAGTATGAGGCGGCGGAGGTCTTTAGGAGGAAAAATATCCCATACCCGGATTTCAGAACGGCCAGCACTCCCGCAGAGGCAGTAGAGGCAGCCAAGGAGCTGGGGCTTCCAGTGGTGCTTAAGGCGCAGGTCCAAGTGGGCGGCAGAGGTAAAGCTGGAGGTATAAAGATTGTCGAATCATTGGTAGAAGTCGAGAAAGTTGCCAAAAACATGTTGGGCAGCCACATCAAGGGTGAGAAAGTAAGCAAATTAATGGTTGCAAGATTCATTAAATCAATAAACGAATTCTATGTTGCGTTCACTATCGATCGGAGCTCTGAGCAACACTTACTCCTTGCCTCCAGGCATGGCGGTATAGACATTGAAGAATCGATGACCGCGCAGCCTGAGACTCTGCGCAAAATACCGATTGACCCAATAATAGGGCTTCAGGAACACCACGTCAGGAGGGCAGTAAATTTTTTGGGATTGAAGGACGAACCAGCTAAAGAATGTGGCGACATAGTGAAGAAGCTATATGAGGTCTACGTAGAGCTCGGCTGCGAGCTAGTGGAGATTAATCCGCTAGCGTTGACCCCAGACTCAAAACTCATAGCGCTCGACGCAAAAATAACAATAGACGATAATGCGGTTAGAAAGTATCGGTTAAACTTTAGAAGAGAGGAGGGAACGTTGGAAGAAGAGGCGAGAAGCCTAGGCATTAACTATGTTGAGCTTGATGGGGATATAGGAATAATCAGCAACGGCGCAGGACTAACCATGGCCACGATGGATTTGGTCAGCCACTTCGGCGGCAGGCCTGCTAACTTTCTCGACATAGGAGGAGGCGCCGGTGCAGAAAAAGTTTTCACGGCTGTCACATTGTTGCTGCGAAACAAAAAAGTAAAGGTACTATTCATAAACGTGCTTGGCGGACTGACGAGATGCGACGAAGTTGCTAGCGGGATCGTTAGGGCGATAAAAGACTCCCACACGCATAAGAAGATAGTGGTTAGACTCGCTGGAAATAAGGAGGAAGAAGGGAGAAGAATTCTGTTAGAGAATGGACTGGATTTCTATGAGTCTATGGATGGAGCTGCTAAGAAGGCCGTAGAGCTTTCTAAGTGTTAGAGGACTGATAGCTTTGCCTCTTCTACACTCTCGCGCCAGCTGAACAGCCTCGCCCTCTTCCTACTCTCCCTTCTGAAGCTTTTCAACCCAGCAAGAGTTATGGGTATACCCAGGAGGGCAAATATGAGGTTCAGCGACACATAGTTATGGATCCATCGGTCTAATAGAAAGGCCGCAGTAGTTCCTGCCAGCCCGGCTGCTGATAATACGAGACTTACGATGGTGGGGACTAGACTGATTGTTAATCCTGCAAAAGAGATAATTAAGCTGCGAGTCATTCCATCCATCTATTGGCACCGTGCAAAACATCCAGCTCCCAGAAATAAGGCTTTACCATTCAATCGATTAATTGAAATATCAAAAAACTATCTAAGTAATACCGCAGATCGCTCCGACTTATACCACTTCATAGAGGTGCCCAACATTCACGATAAATCCTCCAACCATCAAAGATTATAATAGAACTTTAAAAAATATTCCTTAATATGATTTCAGAGTGTTTTAGAGAGCCTCTTGTCGACGTCATCCCAGTTAACCACGTTCCACCAATTATCGACGTACGCAGCCCTGTCATTCTTGTACTGAAGATAGTAGGCGTGCTCCCAAACATCTATAGTCAATAGGACTGGCAGATGCGGAGGATGAAGGAAGTTGTGCTTTTCCACTTGATAGACGAATAATGCCTCTGCCTCAGGATCATAAGTCAAGACTGCCCACCCGGAGGCCTCGACGTTCTTAGCCGCGTCGCTGAAAACTTTCTTAAAGGCCTCGAAGGAGCCAAAATCTTTCTCAATCTGGTCTGCTAGCCTTCCTCCCGGTTTACCACCTCCCTTGCTAGGCGGCGCCATGTTGGGCCAGAAGATGGCATGTAGCTTATGCCCACTGAGATTGAAAGTGAGATCCCTGAGTATCGCTCTTATGTTTTCGGGGTTCTCTCCTCGACGTGCTTTTTCCAACCTTTCTATCGCCTGATTCGCCCCGTTGACGTATGCCAAGTGGTGCTTCGAGTGATGGAGCGTCATTATCTGCTCGGAAATTATCGGCTCTAGAGCATTGTACGAATATGGAAGTGGTGGTAACTCATATTTTTTCATGGATAATAAACATGCCATCGACTATTTATAACTGATTCAGCTAAACAGAAATTAGTTAATCGAATGTCTGTAGATCTCCTCGTAGATCCTTGATATTTTAAACCTTTTACCTAGAGCCTCTTTGACGCTCATCACTTTACTAATGATTTTATCTGAGCCATGCTCCTCGATAAATGACCTGGCCTCCCTTAGGAATGTTTCATAGCTCAGCATTGAATACTCGTTATGCATAACTTCCCCTGAGTAAAAGCTAGCCGGCTCAGAGTATGATATCGCGACTAGCAAGAGGGCAGCGCTGAGACTCTTTGTAAGAGGCGCATTATATCCGAGCTTTACCAAAGTTGAGCCAAAGGCCAAGCCGACAAGATGGGTAAGGGATATCGCGATGCCCATCGCGTAGTCATGCTCCTCTAGCGACATTCTGACGAGACGGGTGCCCCTGAGTAGCTTTCTCAAGATTCTCCGCTCAGACGCTGGATCTGAAGGCTCGACGTGAACTGTAATCGTCTTCCTCAGGTCTCGTTCTCCCGGACCAAACAATGGATGAATAGACAGGCATATTATTCCTCTCCGCCTAGCCTCTTCTATTTCCTTCCATATGGGCTTCTTGAAGGATGATATCTCGATTATAAAATTGCCGAGTTTCAGCGATCTACTTATGCTTGATATAACTTTACCAGCCTCTCTTACTGGTGTGGAGACCAGTACGCCGTCAACATCTGGCAGCTTAGATAACGAAGACAACGTGGCTCCATACTTCTTTCTAGAGAGCCTCAATGCAGATTTTTTATTCACATCATAGAGGTATAGCTTATGACCATTACGAGCGAAAAAGTCTGCGAACCAGCTACCCATTACTCCGCAGCCGACAATTAGGATCTTCAACTCACTATGCCTAGAAAAATGCCCATATTAAACTATCGCTTGACGTGAAGCAATCAGTAAAAAGAGACTTGCGAGCAGAGCTAATGGTTACTTGATATAGTCGGGGACGCGTTCCTCTCGGTCGAACTCTTTTTCCAGAGCCTCGACAAGTTTCCTCATTTCCTCATCCTGCTCCATCAGTGAGTTAAGCTTACCGTCAAAGCTAGAGGCCTCGAAGTACAGCCTGTCAAGATCTATAGTCACGTCTATCAATTTGCACAGTTTCTCAAGGACTACGGAGATCACTCGTGGGTTCGGAAAATTTATGTAGTTTGGGACGTGGCCCCATATTGAGGCCGAGTCAATTCCCAGCTCGGCGGTTTTACTGATTATTAGGCTATGTATGCTTCCGGGACCGGTATAGTTGGATGGGCGGAGACCTAGATTGATTGCCTTGTTGTACATCCTCTCGTTTCCAGAAAGGAACGATACACGTACAGGCCTTGTATGCGGAATTCTATCAAGCAATCCGCCGATAGTGACTAGATGTGTTGCTTTAAACTTCTCTATTAGTTCGAATAATGCACTTATGAATTTGTCCCAACCACTCCTCGGCTCATAGCCCGATACGAGTATTAGGTCTCTGCTAGAACTAATGGCGTAGTTGACGTCGAAGCTGGGCATCGTGATGCTCTTTACAAATCCATTCTCAATCTCAACTATCGGCCTATGATAAGTCAAGTCTATGTAGTCAGTAAGCTCAATCACGCCCAATCTACTCGAATTCATCACCTCATTGATGTATGACAGCGATAGAGAAGATACGCCACCAGCGTCGGGCCATCCAGCAAGCCCGATAATTATCGCTGGATCCTTTAGCCGCGGAGATTTGTACAGAGACAGATAACTCATAGGCTAAATACACAGTTACGGTGCCTGTTAAAAAACATTTGAAGAAGACTAAAGTGCGTTGAGTAATCACGTAGATAAAAGCCTAAATACCGAGCAGTACATAATGAATACTAAGCCCGGTCGTCTAGCGGTCAATCCTGGCCAGAACAGGGACAAGGGATTCCGGGCTCTGGATCCATGGGGAGGAGAACCCCGGAGACGGCGGTTCGAATCCGCCCCGGGCTACGATTTTATTTATTTGTTGGAGCCGTGTTTAGGGATGCTGGTTGGGAAATAGTGGGGAGAGTTGTTTTATTTTTTGATGTATTCTTCTAGTCGTCTCTGCCTCTTCTCAATCATACGTCAGACCACTTCTACGAAGAGCAACAACATCGCGATACAATCTAATCCGAAGCCCACGTGGCAGGTACCCCTCCCTCCCCGGCTGCGCATCACCACTCCTCCAGGCATGTTCCGGAGCCTCCCTCCAACGTGGGCCAGGAGTAGTCCTCTCCAACTCTTCCACCCCGTCTCCGTAGACAGGGATCGAGGCGGCCCAAGTCTCTCCTTCCGGCATATATTTCACCTGTTTGGGAAGCCCCTCATATTCATGACGCTGACCAGCCGGGGCCCATCCATCATTCATAACCATGGCTAGAGACTTTACATAAGCATTAGGTACTAGAGCTGAAAGTAATGGAATAATGCTGCCAAGAGAAATATATACACATTATCAAGCATAGACGGACTAGCGTGATAAAATAGGAGTGGCGAAGACGGAGAAGTCAAAGATTAAACATCTATTGGGCCTAAAAAAGCAATATACCCATACAGCTAGTCTTAGGGGAAGGGACGAACAACACTACACGGATACCCAAGACCAAAAATGTAACCTGTTTAAGACCTCTATAATACTTAAGTAATGATTCTCAAAGTATGATCATCTCGGCTAGTTTACTCGACGTGCTGCTGCCAGATGGTTATGTTTAATATGTAGGTTTATAATCGAAGAATTGGTCATCAATGATGCTGCCGGAGATGCTGCCCCTGACAGCTCTTCTGCTCGCTTGCGCTTTCTCCCCAATAATCGTAATATTCTCTAGACTGCTTAAGGTTAGGTGGTTAGCAGGAGCATACGTCTCAGCCGTCTTATTGTATGCAATTATTGCGTCATACCCATTTCTACAAGTTCAAGGGACCTTTAGAGTGAGTCTTTTCGGAGAGAATAATAGTCTGACTGTCTTGCAGATAGATAGGCTTAGCGCCTACATGTCACTCATAGTTCTTGGGATAGGCCTAGTCTCTAGCATCTATTCCATCGGATATATTCGTGAAAGGAAACCAGAGTTTTACTCGCTCCTCCTACTGTTGATAACCGGCATGGTCGGCGTTTTCTATTCAGGCGACCTTTTGACCTTCTTCGTCTTCTGGGAGCTGATGAGCATTTCGTCCTACATCCTAGTCGCATTTAACTATAGGGAGTGGGAGGCAGTCGAGGCATCGCTAAAATACCTAATCATGAGCACTACGGGCTCAGCGGCGATACTTTTCGGAGCCTCGCTAATCTATGGAATGACGGGCACCCTCGTGATCAGCGAGGTTGCTTCAAGATTGAGCAGCCAGCCGGCAATACATGAGGTGTGGAGCATCGCGGGCATGGTCTTCATAGTCGGTGGACTGGGCGTAAACGTTGCCATGGTGCCTTTTCACTCATGGCTACCAGACGCGCATCCGGCCGCGCCGAGCCCGATCAGCGCAATGCTATCTGGAGTAGTGATAAAGACCGGCATATACGCGATGTATAGACTACTGACGGTGGTCTTTCCACCCAGCATGTATGACTGGCAGCTAGGACTGATGCTGCTGTCAATCTTGACCATGACTGTCGGAAACCTCATGGCCGCCCTCCAGACAGACATTAAGCGACTCCTAGCATTCAGCAGCATCGCAAACATAGGATACATCGTTTTTGCCCTAAGCATTGGCACAGAGCTTGGACTCACCGGCGGACTACTACACGTCCTGAACCACGCAGTTTCTAAGGCCCTCCTCTTCCTCGCCGCCGGCTCCTTCATCCACGCAGCAAGAAGCAGAAGCCTCGAGGAAATTGCGGGAATAGCGAGGAGAATGCCAATATCAGGCGTGGCCTACTCAATCGGAGCCTTCAGCCTAGCCGGTGTGCCTGGGCTGAACGCCTTCGTCAGCGAGTACACGATAATTACCGCCGCATTTGCGGCAGGCCAGCAGATACTGGCGGCAATAATGCTGCTCAACGTGGTAATAGGAGCCATGTATCATCTGAGAGTAGTGCAGATCATATTTGTCAAGCCAGAGACAGAGACATCGTCGAAGTGCAGAGAATCCAACATAGCCATCGTAGCTCCGTTGCTGATATTGTCAGTCATCTCGATTCTGATTGGCGTTTATGCCTCGCCCTTCCTTGACACCGCACGTAGCGTAGTCACAACTCTCCTTAAATAATTATAGAAAAACTGCAGACTAAACATTTATATCGAAGATTAATTAACTATTCGCTGAGATGCCAAAGCAAGTAATCTTCACGGAAAAAGGACCCAAGCCGCTGGGAGCCTATTCACAGGCTATCCGTGCCGGAGACTTCATATTCGTCGCAGGGGTGGGTGGAATCGACCCAGCCACGGGACAGTTGGTTCCAGGCGGAGTCAGGGAGCAGACCAGAAGAGCATTAGAAAACATAAAGGCTGTTCTCGAGGCCGCTGGGGCATCGCTAAACGACGTCGTAAAGGTAACGGTCTTCCTAGCGAATCCCGAGGACTTCAACGACATGAACGAGGTCTATAGAGAATACTTCAAAGAGAATCCACCCGCGAGAATCACCGTGGCAGTCAAGATTCCCGGTAAGAATTTTCTAGTCGAGATAGATGCCATAGCGTACGTTGGAAAACAGTAAAACACAATTTACACCTCTATTTTTTCAAATAGGTTTATACGCATGTAACACCGGTCTATAGCCATGGATAAGCTGGAGATCGATACTCCTGCCCTGATAGTAGATCTTGACGTCATGATGAAAAACATAAGAGAAATGGCTAAGCTCGCAAAAGAGAGGGGCGTAAAGCTGAGGGCACACGTAAAGACGCATAAAGTCCCCGAGATCGCCAAGATACAGCTAGAGGAGGGCTCGAGGGGAATATGCGTACAGAAAGTAGGAGAGGCAGAGGTCATGGCCGACCATGGAATAAACGACATATTCATAACGAATGAAGTCGTAGGAACACCAAAGATTAAGAGACTCGCAAGACTTGCAGAGAAGAACAAGATGTACGTAGCAGTCGACCACCCCGAAAACGTCAAAAGTCTCTCAGAGATCATGAAGGAAAACGGAGTAGAGCTAGGAATATACATAGACATAGACTGCGGGATGCATAGGACAGGAATACCTCCTGAGAAAGCACCGGAACTCGCGAGTCTCGTGGCACGAAGCGATGGGCTCTTCCTCGCCGGAGTCATGGGATACGAGGGNCATGCAGGATCACCNATAAGACGCGAAGAGAGGGAGAGACTTACTGATGAGGCTATGAAGACAACGATGGAGGCCGTGAGACTGATCAACAAGCAAGGAATAGAAGTCAAAGAGGTAAGCGTTGGATCAACACCGACAGTCTGGTACAGCTCATCGTACGAAGGCGTAACAGAGATACAGCCAGGCACATACGTATTCAACGACTACTACCTAGTCGAGAGAGGAGTAGTCCCAATCGAGAGGTGCGCGCTACACGTACTAGCAACGGTGATGAGCAGAGCAGCGCCAGACAGAGGTGTAATAGACGCAGGCTCCAAGGCATTCCAGCTAGACATGAATAGATACCCAATAACAGTAGGCATACAGGGTGTCGAGGTCATAAAATTCTCGGAAGAACACGGATGGCTAAAAATCACGGGCGAAGCACAAAACAAAATAAAACTAGGCGACAAACTAGAATTCATACCATACCACGTATGCACTTGCGTCAACCAATTCGACACAATGTACATAATCAAAAACAACAAAGTACAACACGAATACCAAATAAAGGCCCGTGGAAAAATGTTTTAAAAAATATTTTATTATATTTGTCGTTCTATACGACGACTGTACCAGGATCTATAATTTTTATGCTGGTTATGTATCTTTGCAATACTGCTGCAACTAATAATGCTGGAGTTATATTTGTCATCATCGCGGCTGCTGCCATGGATGTCTCAACGGTTATGTTCTGGAAAAACGTCGTTAAGAATGGGGTAAAGGGCTGCACTTCTCCGCCGCCGGACAAAAGCATTCCGTATAAAAACTCATTCCATGAGTATAGGAATGTCAGTATCGCTGTAGATGCTATCGCTGGCATTGCTAATGGGATTGCCACTTTCGTGAATGTTGATAATCTCCCGCACCCATCTACTCTTGCTGCCTTCTCTAAATCTGTTGGAAGGGTAGCGAAATATCCCATTAATATCCAAGTCATTAATGGAATCGTTATCGTTAGGTGCACCAATATTAAGCCTATGTATGTGCCTCTGAGACCAGTCATCACATAAAATGCGTAGAATGGGACTAGTAGGCTGACCGGGGGAATAGTCCTCGAGCCAAACAATATTGCTATAAGCGCGTTTTTTGCCTTCACTCTGTACCTCCCAAGTACGTACCCTGCCGGGACTACGACTGCCGTTGTTATAATCGTAACTGGTACGCCTATGATTGCCGAGTTAATCATTCCTCTAATAAGCTCCCTCCATTGCCCGGCCGGTCTCAACGGATTTCCCATGGGATCAACCGCGGAATAGCCGAAGATTCTTAAATAATTAGCAATTGTGGGGTCGGTTGGAAATATTGGGCTTGGAATTCTGATGACGTCCTTAGGCCAGCTTATCGACACTATGAATATGTAGTAAATTGGACCTATACTATAGAATGCCACTAGTATCAGAGCGATGTAAACCAGATATTTAGATGGCCTTGCCATTTTCTCACCACCTCTAGTACTGCATCACCCTTCTCCTCATGGATAAGACGATGAAATAACTAGTTATCGCAATTATAAGACCAGCCATGAGCAACCATGAGCCAGCCGCACCATATCCTAAGTCTAATCCTCTAAAGAATACTTTATATATGTAGAAAGTTATCGTCTGAGAGCTTGTTCCAGGTCCTCCGCCAGTCATGACGATTATCATGTCAGCTGTTCTAGCAGACTCGATAGTTGCAATGATTCCCGTCATGAGTACTGCATATCTAATGAATGGTAGGGTTACTACCCTGAATCTTGTGAAGAAGCTGGCACCATCAATTTTAGCCTGTTTATTCAAATCTTCTGGAATCGTCTGGAGCCCTGCTAGTATGAAGAATATTCCAAGGGGTGCAAGATGCCATGCATACATAAATGCTAATAGCTCAACGACAAATGGTGAGCCTAGAAAATCAATGTATTTTTCTATCAGACCGAGTCTATACAATATAGCGTCAACGAAGCCATAACTACCATTGAATAAATATCTACCAGCCGTGGCTGTGGCAAACTCAGAGAGTGCCCACGGCATTATGACAATTACTCTCATGATTGACTGCCCAACAAATGCTCTATTAAGTAGCAACGCAATAGAAATACTTAGCAGCAATACCATTATTGTAGAGTCTACGACGAATCTAATAGTAACCATTGTAGCCTCTCCGTATGACCTATCACTAAAAAGTTTGAGATATTGCAACCCACCAATATAGTCAAATTTGTTTAGGAATAAGTTAACGTCGTGAAAGCTAAGATAAAGTGAATATATCATCGGATATATGCTGAGCCCAAAGTTTAAAATAAATAATGGTGTTAATAAAATAATAGCTATTTTTGTGTCTGTCCACTTAACCAATTGGCTCCTTCACCCATGGTACTTCTTCCAGAGCTCATCAGCAAGCTTCCTCATCTCAGATACCGCGTCCTTTGGCGAGATCTCACGAGCCAAGCACTTAGCCATGTAGTCTGGTGCCTTGACCATCCATTCACCATATAATGGCGACCTCCAAACCCACGGTGTAGCCATTGTTGCTAGCCATTTTTCTGAGCGCTCAGCTGTTTCTTTAGTTTTAGGACCAAGCCTAGCCTCCCATGCCTTTAATACGGCGGGGTCGCTTAAGACAGCAGGATATGCAGTGTGGAGAAATTCTTCTGCTGC
>JGI20130J15133_1000561_pt1 | contig 34480 bp, 40 predicted proteins | sample WasSprMetagenome_FD_15133 | JGI IMG/M metagenome (IMG submission 15133) | reverse complement strand
CGCGAAATGAAGCCCATCTGCAGAAGCTTTCTCAACATTTGAGTGACGCTCGCTGGAGTGACGTGGAGAAGCTGCGAAAGTCTAGTCACCGTGGCTTTTTCTCCTCTTTCTTTCAGCCGGAAAATTGCCTCTAGGTATTCCTCAACTCTCTCCACAATTTAGGTGCGCTTAAAATTTAAATACACCTAAAAAATTCAGTTCAACAGGTTGCTGAAGTTCGTATCGTTACCATATTCCGAAAGATAGGTATCCGTCTATACCACAGTGTGTTGCGGAGCATACGCCATTTAGCGGGTAAGAAGTTGGATTTCCTCGATGTTTCTTAGGTAGTCCTCCTCTCTGATTTTTCCGATGACAAGCCCTGCGTGAACAATCACAAGTTCTCCCTCTTTAACCTCGTCTAAGCTCACAGCACGCTTTTCAATCCCTCCAAAATCCACTAGCACCATCTGTCCCTCAACTTTTTTAACTCTACCCACTGTCCCCAAACACATCCGAACCACCGAACCTAGCCCAAATGTTACAGGGGCCTTCCACAGAAACCATGCAGGGCCCCACTGGAGAATTTGGAGTACATCTCTTGCCAAATAAGGGACAATCAGTTGGTCGAGACACCCCAATCATTATCTCACCACACTTGCAACCCGGTGCCAAATCTTCTCCTGCCTCTGGCACATGTTCAAGGTTAAACGTGGTGAAAGCATCAAAATCAGAAAACTCTTCCTTGAGAAAGAGTCCACTCTCTGGAATAATCCCGATACCTCTCCAAGCGGACTCTGACATCCTGAAAGTTGCGGCTATTGTTTTTTTGGCAGTGATATTTCCTTCCCAACTTACGACCCTCTTGTATTCAATCTCTACACGGGGTCGTTTCTCGACGCACATTTTTAGAAGAAGGAAGACCGCAGCAAGGACATCAATAGGTTCAAAACCTGCCACCACCGTCGGCAAGCCAAGCTCCTGAGGAAGAAATTCCCAAGAGCTGGCACCAATAACCGTGGAAACATGACCAGGTGCGATAACACCGCTTATCGGCAACAGGCCCCTGTCCTTGTGATACTTTATCGCGAATCTAGCAGCGGGTGGGGTGAGTTTGACCAGACTTAGCAACTTCAGGTTCTCAGGGACTTTGCCGGCTAACAAAAGAGAGGAATAAATGGGGGCCAAAGTCTCAAAGCCTATGCCAAGAAAAACCGCTTTCTCTTTTTCTCTCCTAGCGTCCTCCACCGCTTCCAGAAAACTGTAAACCAGCTTAACCTTTCCCCCCCTACTCCTAGCCTCCTCCAAAGTACGACACCCGTCCACCGGATTCAAAACCGGCAATCTGTAAGAATCTCCATAAGTGTAGACAACGAATCCCTCGAAAGCCAGGCGAATGGCTTGCTCAATGAAATAAGATGGCGTCACGCAGACCGGACAGCCTGGACCTGCCACCAACTCTATGTTGGGGGGCAAGAGATGCCGGAGCCCAAAATAAACGGTAGTCCATTCATGCGTACCACAGAAATTCATAAATTTGACAGGCCCAACCTCGGAAGCAAGCGAGTTGATTTTCTGACAGAGGAGCCGGGCAATTTCTGAGTTTTCCCTAAAATCTCTAACGATGTTGGTTTGATTCAGTTCTCCTAGCATATCCTTGGAATAGGATCCCCAGATGGCATGGGGACTATTCTCCTGCCACCCACCGAGGTTCTCAAAACAACCATTCCTTTATGTTCCTCCACTGCTCGACCAATCACCTCGGCCTGCTCACCTCCTCTGACCTTTCTAATTTCCTTTAGTACCCGGTCACAATCTTCCTCCTTGACTCCCATTACCACTCTGCCCTCGCAGGCCAGGATGAGGGGATCTAGACCTAGCAAGTCACACAAACCCCTCACGGGTTGGGAAATTGGGATCGAGGTTTCGTCGAGTTCTATTCCTACTTTCGACTTCTCCGCAATCTCGTTGAGGGCTGCTGCTAAACCTCCTCTCGTAGGATCTTTCATAGCCGTTACCTCACCGGTCGACATGGCTGCTCTCACAACCGCTAGCACCGGTGCTGCATCGGAAAAGATGGTTCCCATTCCGTGTCTACAGGCGAGAATACAGGCACCATGCTCTCCTATCGGTCCGCTGACGATAATCTTGTCACCTGGCCTCATGCCGGAATTCCTTATCAATTTTCTGGCCAGACCTACTCCTGCAGTAGTAATAATCGGACCGTCCAGACCTCCCCTCTCGGCAACCTTTAAATCTCCTGTTATGATGGGAACGCCTACCTCTTTTGAAACCTCATTAGCTGAGCGAAGTATTTGCTGAAATTCTTCAATCTCCATCCCTTCCGGCAGAACTACTGAGCATGCTATGGCAAGTGGCTCAGCACCCATCACTGCCAAGTCATTTATCGTGCCTGAGATGGAAAGACTCCCTATGTTCCCCCCGGGAAAGAAATGTGGTCTCACGGTGTACGAGTCTGTTGTAAACACCAATTGCTTTCCATCAATCTCAATTGTCGCACCGTCCTCCAGCTCATCCAACCCAACTTGTCCGGCTTTTCTAAGCGAAAATTCCTTTAGCACGGTTTTTCGGATCAATTCACCCATGAGTTTTCCTCCTGCTCCATGAGACCAAGTTATCTTCTCGCCCATCTTCCACTAGAAAAGCGTGTGTTTCAAATAGGAAAGCTAAGTTTCTCATGGGACTTGAAAGCTTTCTGGCATTGTATGAAGGCGAGATAAAGAAAGAAATCTCAGCGGCTCTCACCATTCAACCTTCAGAGCTGGCAGACGCATGTAAACACTTGGCTCTGCGCGGCAAGCTTCTCAGACCACTCCTCGTTCTGGTCTCGTGCGAAGCCGTGGGTGGAAATCCTTCAAGAGCCACAAAGGCTGCCGCTGCCGTCGAGTTACTTCATACTTTCACTCTAATTCACGATGACATCATTGACGAGTCGGAGGAGAGAAGAGGGGTCAAGGCTGTGCACATCCTCTGGGGTCTTCCTCTTGGAATCATTGCCGGGGATGTCCTCTTTGCCCGAGCCTTTGAAATGCTGAATGGGATTCCTCACTTCTCCGAGGTTGTGGATGTTCTGAGTTCGGCCATGCGAGAAGTCTGCGAGGGACAGGCAATGGATGTGATAATCTCCCGTAGACTTCCTGATGTCGGCGAGACGGAGTACTTGGAGATGATCAGCAAAAAAACCGGGTCTCTCATGGAAGCATCCGCAAAAATCGGAGCGATACTTGGAGAAGGGAATCAGACTGAAATCCGTGCTCTCTCAAGTTATGGCAGACTGATTGGAATGGCTTTCCAAATCAAGGACGATGTCCTTTCCTTGACCTCAACTTCAAAAGAAATCGGTAAGCCTGGAGATGTCGACATAAAGACGGGTCGACCTAGTCTACCCATCCTCAAGGCATTAAGAGGACCGTTGCGTGAGTTTCTTGTTTCGAGGATAGGCAGAAGGGACCTGCCAGAAGAGGAAGTAGAACGGGTTAGAGTTTTGATCATGCAAAGCGGGGTTGTGGACGAATCTTTGAAAGTGGCCGAGAAATTCATAGAACAGGCGAAGCAATGTCTGTCCGAGATACCCAGTTCCTCGGCTAAGGAGATCCTTCTCGAACTGGCAGACTACACCTTAAAGAGAGAGAAATAAGCATGGAACCAAAAGCGGCCCAAATCCTAGTTAGAGGGATAGTCCAAGGGGTCGGTTTTCGCCCAGCCTGCTTCAGATTAGCGACAAAACTGGGATTGAGAGGTTACGTCAGAAACCTAGGTGATGCAAGCGTCGAAATCTTTGTCGAGGGCGAAAGAATAGAAGATTTTCTGAAGGAATTGAAATCTCTTCCCCCTCCTATACAAATATACGAGGTCTCCGTAAAGCCTGTCCAACCCCAAGGCTTCACCAGCTTTGCCGTGTTTGAAAGTTCCGGCCAGTCCGAACGCTTCTCCCCTCCTCCACCAGACTTAGACGTATGTGATGATTGTCTAAGGGAACTCTTGGAACCCTCCAACAGGAGATATCTCTATCCCTTCATAACCTGCATGCACTGCGGACCGAGATTCACCATTCTGAGAGGACTTCCATATGACAGGAGCCTTACGACCATGAGTGAATTCCCCCTTTGCGAAGAATGCAGGCAGGAATATTCTAACCCTTTTGATCGCAGGTTCAGAGCTGAGCCTGTTTGTTGCCCAAAGTGTGGTCCTAGGGTGAGACTCTTCCTTCCTAACGGCATTCCTCTCGAGGTGGAGAATCCTATAGCAGAAGCGGCGAAACTTTTAGACGAAGGAAACATTCTCGCGATAAAGGGGATAGGCGGGACGCACCTAGCTGTCAAGGCCTCTGAGGATGAACCTGTGCGGAGGCTCAGACAATTATACCACCGTCCCCAGCAGCCCTTCGCGGTAATGTCGTTGGATTTGGATAAAATCAGAAAATATGCAGAGGTAGGAGAGCTGGAGGCAGAACTTCTTCAATCGCGCTCCAAACCTATCGTTTGCCTAAAAAAGCTGGACAACTTCCCTCTCTCCGAACTTCTCTCCCCAGGCCTAGACACGATTGGCGTCATGTTACCGTATTCGCCAATTCATTTTCTCCTCTTGAAGGAAGGAAGAGATCTCGCCTATGTCATGACCAGCGGTAACCTGCCAGGCTTACCCATGGCCATTCGAAACTCAGAGGCGTTCAGATTGAAGGCGGATTATTTCCTTCTCCACAACCGAAAAATTGAAAACCGTTGCGACGACTCCGTTATCAGAGTGACTGGAAAACCCACGTTCCTTAGGAGATCGCGCGGCTATGTTCCCATTCCCTTAGAACTCGAAGTACCGAAGGATGTGAAAATTTTGGCGCTTGGAGCGGAACTCAATCTGACCTTCTCTATCGTCAAAGATGGTTACTGTTTTGTCAGTCAACACATAGGAGACCTAACCAAGTATGAGGTGCTGCTGTATTTGAGGGAAGCCATCGAAAAATGGAAAAGACTCCTCAAAATCAACGAGTTCGATGTCATAGCATGCGATCTCCATCCACAGCTACTCTCAACTCTCGAGGCTGAAAGACTTGCGAGTGAATGGGGCTGCAAGCTCGTGAGAATCCAGCATCATGTTGCGCATCTCTATTCACTCATGGTGGAAAAACGGTTGAGTAGCATGGTTGGTATCGCGGCCGACGGAGTGGGGTATGGAGAGGATGGAACCATCTGGGGGGGCGAGGTCATAGGGATAGAAAACAACAGGTACGAGAGATTAGCTTGGATTGAACCTAGACCCATGCCCGGAGGAGATCTCGCCACCGTTCGTCCCGCCCGAATGATAGCGGGGATTCTGTGGGATGTTCTTCCAACTCACCGACTTGAGAAGATTCTCCTTGAGCGTGGGCTCGATGGAACGGAAATCGAAGCCGTTTTTCTCCAACTTCAAAGCTCTCTGAACTCTCCCTTGACCTCAAGCTGTGGGAGGCTCTTGGATGCGGCCTCTTGTCTGCTGGGGATTTGTAATGTTAGGACGTATGAGGGCGAGCCAGCCATGAAGCTGGAGGCGGCGGCCAGACGTGGAAATCCCTCTTGTCTATCTACTGATCCTTCGGAATTCGTGGAAGGTAAAAGAGTAAGCAGCTCGGCTTTGCTCCTCGCTCTTTTGGACGGACTCAGCAGAGGAATGCAGAGAAGGGACCTTGCCGCTTGGTTCCAATTCGCCCTGGGAAAAGTCATGGCCACGCTCGCCGTCGAACTTGCTGCGGAAAGAGGTGTTGATGACATCGGAGTTTCAGGGGGAGTTTTCTACAACGACCTCATCGCGAGAGCGGTGAGGGAGGAGGTGGAAAAGAATCACATGCGTTTCCATGTTCACGAAAAGATTCCGCCTGGTGATGGGGGAATCTCCGTGGGGCAGACTTTTGCGGCGGTCGCTGTTCGTAGTTAAGTTTTCAGTTCAGTCACTCCCAATAAAAACTTCGTAAACGGGTCCAAACTTAGCGGTTCGATCTTCACTAGGCTCAGCGTGTGGCCCCCCCCACCAGTTCCACCAGCTCTCCTTTTCTGAGAAGCCTATGATCTATTTTGGGAGGCTTGTAACTTTCGTCAATAACGGTTCCCCAGTCCTCTAAAGCGATGGCCCCGAAAAGTATATCGATCCTTTTTCCGTTCTCCTCACCCGAATCCTCCACTGGGAAGAGGATTTGACTGAACCTGTAGCCCCTCCCCTCGCTGTCCTTGACAATGCCTGAGACCAATTTCCCCTCCTTTAAGGTCAGCCTTCGACCACCTAGCCTTACCTCGAAAGGTTCAACGGGCGCCGATGGAAAGTCCTTAGCGAGGTCCGCCCTGATGTAAGATCTACGCGAACCCGTGTCTAAAACCGCGTTAAACCTTTTGCCGTTTATCTCTACCTCAAGTAGGGGTCTCGTCATCTAAAATTTCTTGAGTCCATCTTATCTAGAACTCGTCAACATTTTCCGCACGTTTGCTCTCAAGAAGGAGTTTGATAACCTAGCGCCAGTACTCCGGCTTTTCGCTTTTTCTCAATTTCTGGACACCCTCATCCGCAAATCTCCAGAGTCCACGTCCAGGTTTCAATATGACTATCCCAAATCGATCCGTAAGCTTGTCGCTTAGGACTACCTCGTCCCATATTTCCGAAACCGATGCTCGACATTCCACGAGAGGAGACTTTCGGTCGGGGGTCACCACTTCTACACGAACTCTACGAGGAGACCTGAAAACTACAGCTGGTCCGCCCAATGTCCTGTAAATTTCCTCACTCTCTTCCCTAAAGGGGACACCAAGGCGCGCTGCTAAGGCAAGAGGAAGGATGATCTCAGGCTCCTCCGTCTCGAAATATGAATTTACAGCGGCAACCGTCTCCTCTATTTCTTTTCCAGCCTTGATTCTAACCTTTACCCTCACCACCATGTCTTTTTCTCCAAATCCGGAGCGCCACCATTGCTCCGACTTGGGGAGATTCCCTCCTTTTTTCTTTGAGTCTTTTTCTCCAGATCTCGGGTGCCACGATGGCCCCCAAGCGACCGTACCTTGGTTTTTCGGTTTCAGGTGCCATCAACTAATCTTCTGATTTGACTAAAAACGAGCTAAAACCGGTTCCCTGTATACAAACCGCGGAGAGACTATTCCAGACTAGATAAGGAACGCCGACTTTCTGAGGTAAACCTTCCAATGGTGAACGTCAGCGATTGCGTTCTTTACACATATGGATGTCCCAAGAAGGGAGAAGGTAACTCCAAGGTTGTCAATCCTTCCCTCGCCAGGTAGAGGATAACTCCAGTTATCAGTTCAATCCTGCCTCCACAGACAAATCTTCGAAAGCCTCGGAACATGGATTCCGTTTCAGGAGGTACTGAAAAATTATCACCCGTCTCAGGTGCGAATAAATGGGGAACCGGTCAAACGTGAGTTACGTAGGGCGAAACGCGTGAGGTGTGGAGATGATTGGCAGTATATCGGTTAAATTTTATAAAAAATTGCCGATATAGTTTTAAATATATTCGAAAAAAGGAAACTGATGCAGGAGGCAAAAATAATGGAGATCTTGACCGACTGGAACTTTTGGGGAAACCTACAGGAGACACTAAAACCGCGAGAAATGTACGTATCCAAGCTGGAAGAAATGTCAGGCGGGGGCACGGCCACCGTTTTGCTTGGGGTAAGAAGGGCTGGGAAATCCTCCCTGGCGCACCTCCTCATCCAGAAGATGATAGAGGGGGGTCAGATCACGCCTGCCGACTCCCTCATTGTTGACCTCGAAGATCCCAGATTTCCAGCTACCTTGCAAGCGAGCGATTTGATGCAGATATATGAAGTCTACCTGAGGAAGCTCAATCCCTCAAACCCCATCATCCTCCTTGACGAGGTTCAGAACGTGGTGGGCTGGGAAAAGTTCGTGCGATACCTCATTGAATCAAGGAAAACCCGGGTGCTTGTCACCGGCTCATCTTCAAAGCTGCTGGGGAGGGAGATATCCACCGTGCTCTCTGGGAGGCATGTGGATCTGGAGGTCTTCCCGCTAAGCTTCAAGGAGTTCCTAGAATTCAGGGGCCTGCATGCCGAAACTGAAGTAGAGGCGGTAAAAAATAGAATCGAGATCATGAGAAGACTTGAGGAATATCTTAGGTGGGGTGGGTTTCCNGANGTTGTCCTCTCGGAAAGCGAGGCGAGGAAAAAAGAGCTATTGGCTGGATACTTCAGCGACATAATCCTGAAGGATGTGGTGAAGAGGTTCGGAGTGAGAGAGATAGAAAAGCTGGAGAGCCTCGCCGGACTTTATCTTTCTAACATCTCCACGCTACAGTCCTTCAACAGATTGAGAGAAACAGTGGGGCTGAGCTTGGATACGGTTGAGAGGTTTTCAAGGTACCTACAGCTAGCAGGAATGTTTTTCTTCGTGAAAAAGTTTGAATTCTCCGTGAGGAAGCAGCTGAGGTCCGTGAGAAAAGTGTACGTGATAGATCCAGGCTTTTTCCACGTCAAGGGGTTCAAAGTTTCTGAGAACTATGGAAAAATCTTGGAGAACATTGTGGCCATTGAACTGTTTAGGAAAGCTTCCCTTACCGTCCCATCGCTTGAGATATACTACTGGAGAGACTACCAGGGAAGAGAAGTGGATTTCGTGGTTAAGGAGGGCGAAAGAGTCAAGCAGCTCATCCAATGCTGCTATGAGGTGGAGGACAAGAATGTCAAAAGAAGAGAGATAACAGCTCTTCTGAAAGCCTCCCGTGAAGTTGCGTGCAACAACCTGCTTATCGTGACATGGAATTACGAAGGAGAGGAAGAAACAAACGGGACAAAAGTGAGGTTTGTGCCTCTCTGGAAATGGTTAATGTCGAATGGAAGCTAAAATATTAGATTGAGAATACCACATCATCAGTTACCGACCTCAATCTATCTCGCTTGACAATAATTTACGATGTGAGGATACAGAAAAGATGACTGGGTAAAACTGCACCCGGACCTTTTTAAAACGCTGCTAGCTTGTCATCGGAATTTTTCCGCTAGGCAACGATCGAGGGCGGAATTTGGCTGCGATTTATCGTTGGGAGTGAAAATGTCTTAAATCACTCCGCTGCTTTAGAGATGGCAAAAAAAGTGAAGGTTTTCCATATCAACGCAAGCTCTTGCAACAATTGTGACATAGAGGTATTAGCAGCCATTAACCTCCCCAGATTTGCCGACGGAATAGAAGTAGAGAGAGTGGAAGACCCCAGTGAAGCGATGATTATCACGGTGTCTGGTTTCGTGAACAGAAAAATGGCAAAACATGTGGAAGAAACACTAAAGAAGGCAAAAAACGCAAAGATAGTCGCAATTGGAACCTGTGCAACCTCAGGAGGAATCTTCTCGGAGAGCTATAACTTCGCTGGACCGGTCGAGAGATTCATCCCAGTGGATGCCTACATCACCGGGTGTCCACCCAGACCAATAGAAATAGTGGAGGGTTTGAAGAAGCTGTTATCAGCGCTCTAGTATTTAGCCCTCCACCCGTGGTCCGACAGATACTCCAGTCTTCTGCAACGGGGGCAGAGGATTCTGAAGGGACCTGCGGAATCTGTCGCCGTTGCAAACCTGATGAGGGTGGGATTTGAAAACGAAAGAGTACCCAACCTCTCCACCATCCACCTAAAGTGGTCAATTGTCGTGATGGGTTGGCCACAATTTTCACAGCGAACAAGTTTCCTCTTCACAACGATTTTTCTTTCTTCTCCCCTCACAAAAACACCGTCTGTAGGTGTGACTTTTATTCCCTCAACCGGGCAAGCTGATGCACATTGACCACACCTGATACATTTTCCGAAATCCAACTCTATCTCGCGTTCCTCTCCCTGATCCTTCACTTGAATGGCTTTAGGTGGACAAACCTCTGCACAGGCCCCGCAACCTATGCATGCATCTTGGAACTGTGGTCTTCCCCGGTAGGTCTCCCCTCCGAGAGGAGGCTCCCAACCTTCCTCCTTCCTCAGTTTAAAGAGCGGCATTTCTGGACATCCTGAGCAATTCTTCCTCAGAGACCACTCTCTCTTCTCCCCTCTCGTTTACGATTGTTACCCTGTCTGTGCAACTAAAGCAAGGATCAATGGAAGCAACAATAATGAACGCGTCCTCCAGCTTGTTTCCTGGAAGCATCGCCTCTAGGGCGGGAAGGTTAACATAAGTTGGTGCCCTAATTTTGTGCCTCTCTGGCATGTTAGTACCGTTAGTCCTCACATAATGAATATCCTCTCCCCTAGGAGCCTCAGCCAGCCCAATGCCCTCGCCTGGGGGAATGTTCTTGAACTCCGCCCTTATCTCCCCTGGCGGCAAGTTCCTGAGAGCCTGCTCCAAGATATGGATGGACTGAATAATCTCACCCATCCTGACCTCGGTTTGCGCGAGCACATCTCCCTCGTCCCTGTTGACAATTTCAAATTCCAGCTCTGGATAAGCAGCATATGGATGATTTTTCCTTGTATCAATGGGAAGTCCGGTTGCCCTAGCGGTTGGTCCGGTTGTACAATAGGAGATGGCGTTCTCTTTTGTCAATACGCCTATGTCCCGGAGCCTCTTCCCTAGAGAGCTTCTTACCTCCTCCGCTAGCTTGGGTACTTTCTCCTTCAGAAACTTGAGCGTCTCTATTATCTTTGGCACGTAAGCGGAGGGAATGTCCTTTCTTACCCCTCCCACCGCCATCATGGCATAATTCTGTCTGTTGCCACACACGAGCTCAAAAATATCCAACACCGGCTCTCTGTATCTCCAGCTCTTCAGGAAAATTTCATGGGCACCTAAGATATGTCCAGCTATCCCTAACCAGAGAAGGTGACTGTGAATGCGCTCGAGTTCTGCAATAATCGTTCTTATGTACTTAGCCCTCTCTGGAACTTCTATTCCTCCGATATCCTCCACCGCTTGTACAAAACACAGGGGATGAACGTTTGAACATATCCCGCAAATTCTCTCGACTAGAAAAGTTACTTGCTCGAAAGTCATTCGCTCGGAAAGTTTTTCGATTCCCCGATGAATGAATCCAATTTGAATCTCCGCGGCTTTTATGGTCTTGCCCTCCACCTCTAGCTTTACTGCTACTGGTTCATCGAGCAGCGGGTGAACCGGGCCGATTGTTATCTCGGGCATGTCACTCTCTCCTCAGTGGTGGATTTCCTGGTGGATTTCCTTTCCATTGCTCGGATAGGATTAACCTCTTGAGAGAAGGATGTCCCTTGAACTTCACTCCAAACAGGTCATGTATTTCACGCTCGATGAACGCCGCTCCCCTGATTATCGGTGTGACAGAGTCAACTTCGGGGTCGGTCTTCTTCACCGTCGTTTTTAAGTTCACCATCACTCCCTCACGGTCAAGCGAAAAATGATAAATCAGTTCAAAGAGAGAGAAACGTTCCACACAAGAAATCGTGCAAAGTCTACCTCCCATTTCTTTTATCGCTCTAGCTGCGTCCGCGATTTTTGGGGCATTTATTAGCACAAAGATCCTCTCTTTTCCCCCGATGTGAGGTTTGGTCTCTATCTCTTCTGTGGGTAGTTTTTGCCTCAGCTTTTCGATGAGCTGCTCAATTTCCATCATTTTGGTCGCCAGGCTAGAATCCTCGGTCCTATCATTTCTCTCTTCCTTCTCGCCGCACTCGCTATTTTTTCCACTTCCTCACGTTCACAGTACTGGAGTGCCCCAGTGGGACAAACGGAGGCACAGGGGGGTTTCTGACCGGTCTCCAGTTTCCCGATACATTCATCGCATTTGGTTGAGACATGCCTAAGTTCTTTGAATTCAATGTTGCCAAACGGACAAACAATTGAGCAGGACCTGCATCCTATACACAGATTTTCCTTCACAACTACCATATCATTCACTCTTTCTATCGCGTCCTTTGGACACACTTTAACGCAGGGGCTGTTCTCGCACTGCCTGCACACACCAGTAATGGGGAACCTTCCCTCAAAAAGCTCCAAATGTATCCGTTTTTCACCCCTACGAAACTCCACACACGCTAGCTCGCACGCCCGACATCCAATGCACAAGTCTATGTCAAAGTACAGCTCCACTTACCTCACCTCCAGGGAGGCTGCGGAAATTCTAAAGTCCGGGACATATATCGTTCCCTCTCTCACCGATGGTGCAATTATCACGGATCTTTCAAGACTTTCACGCTCAGTCCTCACTATTACTCTCTGTGACCCCTTCAGGCCAAGCTTTGCCGCATCCGATGGACAAATCTCTATGATTTCAGACTCGGGTCGCAAGATTTTCCACTCGGGGTTGAAGAAAGTAGGTTGGCTTGCCACCAGAAGAGAGAACTTTTCGGTGGTTTTAGGCAACGTTGCTCTTGGTTTCTCCGCTTTGAATGCGACTTTGGATGAAACTTTCACCTCCATCTCAGGAAGTTTAACCTTCATTTTTTCGGCAATTTCTCTCACGATTGAATCTATACTTCTAACTCCCTCTGGTGGCTCCGATACTTGTTGAATGCCAATTTTTTCCCCGTTCATTGCTGTATAATTACCGGCCAGCTCTGTGAAAACCGGAACCGGCAAAAGTAAGTCTGCCTCCTCTTGGTAGGTGGTAAAAACTGCTTTGAAGTCGGCATTGACTATGGCAGGATCCTCCCTAAAGACTAGTGCCACTCCAAACTCTTCGTCTCCAAGCACTGTCGCACCCATGGCATTTAGCATTCCTGCTGGGGCACCCGAGAGAAGGAGTACGCCTGCACCCGAGAGAAGTGCCAAGTTCGAAACCCAAGATTGTACGGGTGTATAGAGAGGAGTCAGAATAATAAGTGGTCGGCTAGCTCGAGCAAGTGTAGCAACTAGAGGTTCGAGTTCCAATCTTTTGATACCAGAGAGAGCCTCTAGTTCATCGGTCTTGGTTTTTGAGAGTAGAGTTTTTAGCGCATCGAATTTTTCAATGGTCTCAGAATCTTTCTTGTGCCTTCCGCTCTCTAACAGCATTTTGGCTAGTAGGCACAAAACAAGGGCTTCGGTCCCCGGTTTGGGTTGGAAGTGCTGAGAGAACCAGCTGGTAGGACCAGCCCGAGCGGAGAGAGAGAAAAGGGGAATCCCTCTTTCGTACTTTGCCTTCAGGATTTTCCCAGCTATGACTGGAAATTGATCGAAGGGATCGCCCACCATCAAAATTGCATCACATTTCTCGATTTCATCGGGGGTAACAGTTTTGCAGGAGAGCTGCGATGGAAGGTAGGAGCGAGTGTAAATCTTCGTTTTCAAGGCCCTTGCCAGCGAGGAGACAACAAGAATTTCTTCGTCCGTGCACGCGCCAGACACCACCACCCCCACCTTTTTTCTGACGCCCTTGAGTTTCCTCGCCAACACTGTTACCGCCTGTTCCCAACTTAGGATCTTGTAACCTCTTCTTCCTTTCTGCATGGGCTTGAGGAGTCTCTTTTGGTGATATGTAATCTTCCAGGCGAGGATTCCCTTCTGACAGAGGGGGCCTTTAAAGCTAACCCCCTCTATCTCCCTACCCTTCTGAAGGTGAAGATTGCAGAGGAGACAGCAGTGCGGGCAAGCGGTTTTTACCTCCATCACCACCACTCTGGGATATCTTTCACTTGTTGGTAAGAGAAAATAGGTCCATCCTTACATACGTAGTAGTGCCCAATGTTGCAATGAGCACATTTTCCGATTCCACACCTCATTTTTCTCTCGAGTGACACGTATATGTTTTCTGGCCTGTAGCCCACCTGTAGAAGCTTTTCCACCGTGAATCTTATCATGATAGGTGGGCCGCAAACGACAGCAATTTCCCTCTTAAAATCAAGCTTTACCCGGTCGAAGAGAGTCGTGACTACACCTACATTTCCCGTCCAGCCCGCAGTTCCGACATCTACAGTGATGTGCACTTCGGCTCCCCTCTGCTTCCAGCTCTCGTATTCCCTCCGAAAGGCAAGATCGGCAGGTGTTCTCGCACCGTAGAATAGAACAATTCTTCCGTACTTCTTTCTATCTTGAAGCAACGTTAGCAAAAAGGATCTCAACGTGGAAAGTCCTATCCCTCCTCCCACAATCAGGACATCTTTACCTATGGAAGCCTCCACCGGATACGAGTTGCCATATGGACCCCTTATTCCAACCACTTGTCCCTCCTTCATTTGATGAATGGCAGAAGTCACTTGTCCATATCTGCCCAAACTTGGGTCAAAGGTCCTCATTATGGTGATTTCCAGTTGCTCTTGGAAGGGAGAGGAAGCGATGGCAAAGGGAGCCTCCCCCACACCTGCCACCGTTAGTTCAACAAACTGACCGGGCTTGAATTCAAACTTTCTCTCTGGTTTAAGAACGAAGGTCTTGATGTTTGGTGTTTCATCTATCACCTCTAAAATTTCGGCCCTCTGCGGAAGATAACAGCTCATCATGATGCTCTCTCCCCCACTGCCAGCAGCAGCTCCCTTATGTCAATTTTTCCCAAGCACGCTTCTATACACCTGCCACATCCCGTACACGCATAGGTGCCGTAACGCCGAAAGTAGTAGGCGAACTTGTGTAGCATCCGATTCGCAAGCCTGGAGTGAAGTTCAGGTCTAGGGTTCACGCCTGCCGCAACCTTCTGGTACCTCTCCAGAATGCATGGCTCCCAGAACCTCATTCTTACGAACTCAGCTTCGGCCTTTTTCTCGGTCAAGCTGAAGCAATAGCAGGTGGGACAGACATTAAGACAGGCACCGCATTCCACACAGGGGATAGAGAATTCTTTCCACTTATCCTCGCCAAGCTTCTCGACTCTCTCCAATCCACGTAGCCTCGGGTAATCGAGCTTCCTCTCTGCTCTTNTTCTCANCTCCTCGCGTCGTTCAAGCATTTCAGGTGTCGCCTCAGTGGCAAATTCAGAGAATATCTCAAAAACGGGCAAGCCCTTGGGCGAGCCAAGCTCGACAATCATTCCTCCCTCAATGGGACTTAGGTTTATGTCAAAACCATTCACAGGGTAAGGTTTGTAGCCCAGCATTGTACAGAAACATGTCTCCCAAGGCTCAACACAATCCAAGCTGATGAGAATCACCTTCTCCCTCCGCGTCTTGTAATGTTCATCCACCGGCTCATCCAAGAAAATTCGGTCAAGTGCTTGTAGGCCCCTCAAATCGCATGCTCTCAGACCTAAGACGGCTGCTGACTTATCAAAGATTTGAAGTTCAAAGCGGGAGATCGGAAGAATACTTAGAGTCTCGACTGTTGGGAGAAAAAGATGCCTCACCGAGGACAGTCTCTCATCAAAAACCACCTGATTTACTTTCTGCACATCTAAAGGCTCCAGTATTGGTTTACCCCACTTTCGGACGGGGGCAAAGAAAAGCAGTTGCTTGGATAGTTTCTTTAGCGCTTCCAGTGTTTTCTCCTTAGGTAGGAAAATGCGCTTTTGTTCCATCTTATCGAGGCTTGCTGTTTAATAAAGCCCTACATTCTGGGCTTTCGTCCGAATTGAGCTCATTAACTGAGCTGTCCTCATCAACCACGATGAAACTCTCTCGATTCCATGCTGTACCTCTGGACTGACCGGACCCTCTAAACTTTTGGGCTGTATACCGACCAACAGAACCTTTGCCTCGATCTCAATCTCCAAGTATTTCGCCATAAGACTAAGAGGTAGGACGTGAGTAGAAACCGGAGCACCGCGCGCTTTTAAGGGATTGAACAAACGAATTTCTCCTGGCTTTCCACCAAAATCCGTGCTATCGATGAAAATCACCCAAGTTGGAGAAAACTTCCTCAAGGTAGGCATCAAATTTTCGGGAGAACTTCCTCCCTCCAGCACAAGAAATTCTTTTATGTGTGAGAGCCTTCTAGCCACTAGAACTCCAGCGGCATCGTCTCCCTTTAACTCGTTTCCGATTCCTACAATTGCGACCTTCAACATATTCCTAACTCTCCGAGTGTTCTGTTAACATCTTCCGAGAGCTGAGGCGGGGGAAATTTTTCCCCAAAACTTTCGTCCAGTTGCGGGTCGAATCTAACCCAGGAGTGCTTCAGACCCAACCGCAAGACTTTGTCATGCAATCGGGGCTCATTCATGCACATGTTTTCTATCACCCCCAAAATCTGCACGCGAGCCCGCCTTAGAAGGTGCACCAGTTTTCTTGCGACCTCCCAAGCAATAGGTGAAGGAGTGGTGACTACGACAAACTGCGGCCTAAAAGGAAGTATCTCTAAGATTTCCTCCCCCATTCCCGGAGGCATATCGATGAGAAGAAAATCCAACTTCCCCCACCTGACTATCGCAAAAATCTCCCTGATGGTTTCTGAAATCTCTGACCCAAGAAGAGGACATGAATCGAACATGAAACCCATCGAGAAGACCTTTACTCCTCTCGTCTCAAACGGCAGTAGTCCTTTTTCTTCACGTAAAACTCCTTTAACCCCGAAAATTGAAGGCACCGACGAACCGTGAATGTCCAGGTCAAGCAGACCTACACCCCTCGGCACCAACATCAGGGCGGAAGCCGAGCAAAGAACGCTTTTACCCACTCCTCCCTTTCCACTCGCGAAGCAAATTACTCTCTTGATGTTCTTCAGGTTCTCCTCGGCCAGCAGGGAGAGGGAGTTCATTTTATCACTACAGATTTTATTTCCAGCTCTCTTCCCCCCCGGATCTCGATTCTTGGAGAACCGCATTGAGGACAGCCAAAGGCCCTGAGGGTCGAGGGAAAGAAATGAACGCATTCTTTTTGCGAGTCTGTGAGCGGTACCTGATTGAAGGAGAACTCCCCCCCACAATCCAAGCACCTAATTTCCCCGTATACCGTCTCTACTTGCACCTCCATCCCCTCGGCTACCGTGCCCTTCGAGAGATCCTGAAGCAGGGAAATCAGAAGGGAGGGATTAATCTGCCTGAACTCCCCAATCCTTAGAACGAGTTTTTCCACCCGTCTACCGGACGCTATCTGGACCAAGTTCTTCAAAATGCCCTCAGCGAGAGCCAACTCGTGCATTACTTTAATACGCTTGCTCTTTTTGTAGATGGGAGTAAATATAACTAGACTCAAGGCAAGCGATCTGTTTGAGGTGCTGGAGTTCTCTGAGCTTCAAGATATTGCGGCACTTGCGTACGAGAAACTTTTCGAAGCGGGTCAAATAATCTTTAAACCAGGACAGAGAGCGGATGAGATTTATATTGTCGAGGAAGGCCGCGTGTCTATAGAAGTTGAAGTGGGACCCTCGGAAAGAATCAGCGTATACGTTTTGGGAGCAGGTGAGTTCTTTGGATATCCCGCACTTCTCCCCTCAAAGGCCTACACTACCTACGGCGTGTGTCTGGAGAAAACCAAACTAATAGCCATTCCCGGGGACAAACTTCTATCCCTTCTCGAGAAAGATCCCTCACGAGGGTACAAAGTCATGAAAAAGCTTGCGGAACTAATTGCCAAGAAGCTCGCAGAGACCCGTCGACAACTGGTGTTCTGTGTGCTTCCACCTTCTCGAGCGTAGAAACCAAGCATAAAGAGGTAAATCCAACAAGGAACAGTAATATTGGTGATGAGGGACAAACCCGCGGCAAGCGAGAGCCGGCGCGAGAAGTAGGAACGCCGGTGCATCCGACGCGGGGACACCGGAACCACCCGCCGACAGACGCACCATATGGGTCCTCCTGGGAGCGAATTGGCGGAACGCCTTGCTATGACCTGGAGCCAACCCTGGTGCGGTACAGGCGGGTCTTGGCCCCGCCTAAATCCCAGCATAGGGTCACCGGGAGGAGAATGCCGGAGGGCAAAACGATGAATCCCGCGGTTAATGCTGGGGAAAAGCGGGGCCGTTTTCTAGGGTTTCCACTTCCAAGACTTCCTAGCAAAATCTGGCAGACTACCGTGAACCCTAATCCACTCCCTAAGAAAAGAGACCGTACGTGGATCCGTGAGGTACCCAGAGCCGAAATCACCAAACTTCTCGTGAAGCTCCTTTATTCTCCTGTCTCTTCTGACTTTTGCCAGAATAGAAGCGGCGGAAACTTGCACATACTTCCGATCGGCCCCATTCTCCACCACCAATCGAGGGCTAGTTTTTAGATATCTTCTCAGTCTTTCCTCAAAAAGCTGAGGCCTCGGATCCGGAGAATCCACATACGCCAGGGAGGGCTTCACCTTGTCTATAATCCTAGAGAAAAACTCTGCCTCAATTTCATTCAGATTTTTCTCCGCCATCAACTGGTCGAGCTGATTGGGCCATATCTCCGCAAATTCTACCCTGACTGCCAGCTTCATTATTTGGTCAAAAAGTCTCTCCCTAGAAGCAGGAGAAAGCAACTTAGAGTCTCGCACACCTATTCTTCTCAGCTCGTGAAGATTCGACTCTCTGAAACTCACCCCACAAAGGACTAGCGGACCCAAAATCGGTCCCCTACCTGCCTCGTCCAAACCGGCCGTTATCATCCTAATTTTCAGCTATTGTCTTTTTGATGAGGGTCGACCTGCACACCCACTCCATCTACTCCAAAGATGCCGCACAGACACCGACAGAAATGATCAAACTCGCTAAGAAAAGGGGACTGAACGGAATTGCCATCACGGATCATAACACTGCAAAAGGAGGACTGGAGGGAAGAAAGCTGGATAAGAATTTTGTGATTCCTGGTATAGAGGTATCATCAAGCGAGGGACATATTCTTGGACTGGGGGTGACCGCGACTATTCCCAGAGGCCTGAGCCCAGAGGAGACTGTTGAGAAAATCAGAGATGAAGGTGGAATAGCCGTGGCGGCACATCCCTATGCGCTTTTCAGGTCAGGAGTCGGGGATGCTGTGAAAAGGGTGAATTTTGACGCCATCGAGGTGTTAAACACGCACTGGCTTTCCAGGAACTCCAAGGCCCTCAAGGTTTGCAGAGAGCTAGGGAAACCGGCAAGTGCGGGTAGCGACGCTCACTTACCTGAAGAATTGGGTAGAGCATTTGTTGAGGCAGATGTTTCCTCACTGAATAGTCTACTAGAAAATTTGAGAAAGGGAAAAGTGAGGATTGTTGGTCAGCTCCCCTCCCTTTGGGTTGAACTCAAATCCCTTGCGAAGAAAAGAGTGATAAAATTAAGAAACAGGATTCATGGTCTATAGCCCAAATCCTCCAGGAGCTTCTTTGCCCTCTCCCGCCCCAGAAGGGTAAAGAGCTCTTCCCTCGCTTTCTCGTCCAATCTCTCTAGTAGCTCCCTAACTCGCTCAAACTGTTGAGGGGATAAATCCCTAGCGGCCTCACTCAGGGCTTTCCTCCTCCCCCGCAAAAGCTCGCGGGGTTCAATTACTGCTCCCACCAAAAATGCTTAATTTTGCTAGTAAAATCCTTCCAACGTTCTTATCGATGAAGGTCGTAGTAGTATCACCCCATCCTGACGACCTTGAACTCTTCTGTGGTGGCACTGTTATGAAACACGTGAGAAAGGGAGATGAAGTGGTGGAGATTTTGGTAACGGATGGACAAAGAGGATCGCTTCTGAGCTTCCTCACAAAAAGACCCTCCCAATCACTTGGTGAAAAAAGAAGAGAGGAGGCGAGACGTGCTGCCAGTTTCTTAGGAGTAAAACTGAAGACCCTAGGACTTGTNGACCGTGGACTGGNTGAGAATCTCGGACCCCTCTTGCTCAAGGTCTTGAAGGAAGAGTCTCCCTCTCTCGTATATGCACCCGACCCCGAATTTGCCTCCTATCACCATCCTGATCACTTGGCAGTTGGAAGAAGTGTGAGCTCTTTCAGGCCCGTTCGATTTTATCATACCNCCAAACCAAATCTGAGAGTGGATATCAAAGAGGTACTCGACNAAAAAATCAAAGCGGTGAAAATCCACAGGAGTCAGTGGTGGGTTTGGGGTCTCCTCTTTCCGCTCAGGGGGAGAAAAATTTCCCTCCCCTTTGAAGAATTTAGAGAAATCAAATGATCGAGGCGAGGATTTCGGTTGGGGAGAGACTCTGGAAAACGCCGATGATTCTAGGACAGTTCCTTGAAAATATGGGGGACAACATATACGGTGGAATATGGGATCCGAGCCAGCCGAAAGAGAATCTCTGGCTTGGGGGAATAAGGAAAGATGTATTGGAGCTGGCCAAATCGGTCAAGCCCCAAATCATAAGATTTCCAGGAGGTTGTGCCGCTGACTACTATCACTGGCAATATGGGATAGGACCTAGGGAAAGGAGACCCGTTAAGCCAAACTATTACTGGAGGTGGTCGGGCGGCAAAATAGGAAAGCCCGAGACCTATCAATTTGGAACCGATGAATTCTTGGAATTCTGCGAGGCCGTCGGTGCGGAGCCCATGATAACCGTGAATGCAGGGACGGGAACACCGCAAGAAGCGGCGGAATGGGTAGAGTACTGCAATGGAGATTCGTCCACTAAGTACGGTAGGCTTCGAGCAAAGTACGGACACAGGAGACCTTGGATGGTCAAGTATTGGTGTGTCGGAAACGAACAGTGGGGACCTTGGGAGAAGGATTCTGGTTCGCCGGAGTACTATGCAAAAAAGTTCCTAAAGTTTGCCAAAGCCATGCGTTCAGTAGATCCAGACATAAAGTTGGTGGCATGTGGGTTGAACGTAGAGTGGGGAGAGAGGGTCTGGCCCCAACTCCTTCCAACGATGCTCATGAGACCGATTTTCAATCCACTCAAGCCCTTCTTCAACCCCCTCAATTGGAGGAACTGGAATGAAAGATTGCTCAAACTGGCTGGGCATGAAATCGATATCCTTTCTTTTCACGATTACTTCCCCGACACCATGAAACTTTGGAGATGGAGACCTAAACCGACCCCTGAAAACTACTATTGGATTGTCTCGGGAAACATCAAGACCGAAAAAATGCTTCGAGAGATGAGGCGAAAGCTACGAGTAACGGTTTGCCTAGACGAGTGGAACGTCAGGTATGACCTTCCTTCTCACCACAGGTGCAATTACACGCTCGCGGAGGGACTGTACGCGGCCTGTATGTTGAACTCGCTCCTCCGGATAGAGGGACTGTTTTGCGCCAACTATGCCCAGTTCGTCAACGCCCTTGGGATGATAGTAACACACGAAAGGGGGGCCTATCTAGCACCTCCAGGTCAAGTCTTCCGACTCTATGCGCTGACACTTGGAGAATTCGTCTACGAGGTTCAGGTTGATTCTCCAAGCATGTACTCGAAAGTAGGAAAGGTAACTTTCTCGCTGGTGGATGCCTCCGCCACCGGAAATCACACCATTAGTCTCCACGTCGTCAACCGAGCACTCGAGGAAGCGAGAATCAGGCTCGATGAAAAAGCCAAAGAGGTGCTTACCGTCACTGGACCAGAACCTTTTGCCTTCAACACGCCCGAGGAACCTGAACGTGTGACCATTTCTAAAAGGAGGGCGAACGGGAAGGAGGTGATTCTACCGCCCTACAGTGCCAACTCGATTGTTTTACAAACTTAACACTGGTACTGCAAAGTTTTTATAAATCTTTGCACTGGTATTGAATGATTACAGTTGAAGAAATCAAGTCAGCAGTACGGGACAGGGAGGAAGCCATGGATAGACTCTTTTCCACAGAAAGAATCATTACGAGAGAACAGTCCAAAATCGAGAAATACGTGTATCCGGGCATTGCAAACATAATCACCGGTGTGAGGAGGTGCGGGAAGTCCGTCCTTGCGTTTCAGCTTGCCAAGAGAGAGAACTTTGGATATGTAAACTTTGAGGACGAGCGTCTTTCTATGAGTGGTCAAGAACTCAATAAAGTCTTGGAGGCCATATACTCTCTAAAGGGAGAGGTCGAGGTTCTCGTTTTTGATGAAATTCAAAACATTCCCGGATGGGAAAAATTCGTCACTCGAATATTGCCAGCAAAAAAGGTTCTCATCACGGGAAGTAACGCAAGGCTGATGAGCAGAGAGCTCGCAACATATCTTACGGGAAGGCATATAGATTTCACCCTCTTCCCTTTCAGCTTTCGGGAGTTTCTGAAGTACCGGGGCATAGAAATCCGAAAAGAGGATTTGTACTCTACTAGAAGTGCCGCAAAACTAAAGGATCTTTTCATGAATTACCTCGAGACTGGTGGTTTTCCAGAAGCCATGCGACTTGGTAGGCTCTTTCTGCTCGAGAACTTCCGCGATATCGTCGAGCGTGACGTGATACAAAGATATCGACCAAAGTACTCCTCCAAGCTGAAAGAGCTCGCCAAGTACCTCGTTTCAAACCCCAGCTGCGAGATGACCTACAGCAAACTGAAAAATATCTTCTCCCTCGGAAGCGTTAACACCATAGCAGCTTGGATTTCGTATCTAGAAAACTCATACCTGGTCTTTAAGCTGGAGAGGTTCTCACCCAAACTCAAAGAAGCCATGCTCGCCCCAAAAAAGTTCTTCTCCATCGACACCGGACTTTCGAACGCCGTCGGATTCAGAGTGACCGAAAACGTAGGGAGAGCCATGGAAAACTTGGTTGCGGTCGAACTCCTGAGAAGGAGGAGCTATTGGAACGAAAGCTGGGAAATATTCTATTGGAAGGATTACCGACAGAGGGAGGTTGATTTCATCATAAAGGAGGGAGCGAAAGTGAGAAAGCTAATCCAAGTTTGTCGTGAGGTCAATGTCGAAAACAGAGAGAGGGAGGTTGGAGCACTCCTTGCCGCAATGAAGGAATTCGGATTAAAAGAGGGACTGATTCTAACTTTCGACCAAGAGTCAGAGGAAAGAATAGACAACAAGATTGTGAGATACATACCCCTTTGGAAGTGGCTATTGGAAGTTGTTGAGGACTAAATCTCGTCGTCGCTAATCACTTCTATCCTGTGTTGCCTCAGAAGGGCAGTGGTCACGCCATCGCCGATAATCTTCTGCCCCTTTACCTTTACCCAGCCGACCCCGCAGGATGGACTGCCCGACTTCAGAATCGCTCTTCTAACTCCGAACTTCTGAGCGAGCCCAAGAACCTCTCTTGCCCCTCGCAGGAAATTCTCGGTGACATCCTGCCCCTCCTCGTTTATCACCTTTGCCCTTCCCTCTATCACTTCTTTTCCCGCCCCTCCCACAAGCCAGTTGGGGCTTCTGGGTGTGGGGAGCCCCCCAAGAATTTCAGGGCAAACAGGAAGAAAGAAAACACTCGATATTTTCTGAATCACCCTTTCTGACAGAGAATTCCCCCCATCATATCTGCAATTTACTCCCAACAGGCAGGCAGAAACGAGGACGGGTCCTCCCCCAGCGCCCTCGAGTTTTCTTCCGAGTACTTCTAGCTCAAGCTCTCTAGGCAAGCCAATATCCTCAACCCAGACCTGACCGGTATACTCGTCTCTTCCTGCGAACCCGCTCTTGGGAGCATGAAAGGTCACCGTCATGACTGCCTTCACGGCCTCCCCACAAATTCTCCCAGTGGTGGGATCCAGACCTGTTGGTGTATCAACAGCGACTACCGCCTTGCCGCTCTCGTTCAGGTTCTTGACGATGGAGAGAAAAGGTTCGCGCAGCTCTCCCTTGACCCCTGTCCCCAGCATGGCATCCACAATTACGTCGGCCCAGTTGAGCTTGCGTAGAAAGTCCTCCAGTGAGGAGTAAACCTCGACCTTTATGCTTCTAAGGTTGCAACAGATGTTCCAATTTACTCTTGCCTCTTCTGTCCTTATCGCATTCGGGTCTCCCACGAGCATTAAGCAGACCTCACAGCCTAAGTTTGTCAAGTGCCTTGCAGCCACCATTCCATCCCCCCCGTTGTTTCCCGTACCCGCCAGAATCAAAACCCTACAGGAACCGAACCTTCCCACAAGCCTTCTCGCCACGGATGAACCAGCATTTTCCATCAGGAGGAGACGAGGGATGCCAATCCGCTCAGCAGCTCGATCAAGCTCAGCTATTTCTTCACCGCTTGCAGCCATCTTTACCTTCCTCCAGAATTTTCCCTTTTCCCACGATGTGTAGAACCCTCCATCCCCTCTTGACGAGTTCGCGAGAAATAAAACGCCGATGGCAACCGCTTGGATATCCCTCTAGGCACATGATGGCCGTCATCTTCTCCTTAGCCAGCTTCTCCAGCTTGTTCATGCCCTCTTGGAATTCTTTCTTTTTCATGAAGCTTTCATATCCTCCACTTCGGTATCCGCCCAGCTCCCTTAACCAAACATATGAGATGCCCCTTGCTTGTAGAAATTTCTGAAGCTCTTCTCTTTTGAATTGTGGGTATTTGGAGGTCGGGAAGGCTCTGACGTCAATTATTTGCTTCACTCCAAACTGCTTAAGAAGCCCGATGAAGTCCTCGAGTTTTCTGCCACCGTATCCGATCGTGAATATCTTCTCCATTTCCGCAATAGGCCCCTAGGCTCATAACAAGACGTCTCGTCTACAGGTAGATTGCCTTCTCTCTCCCCTTCAGTGCAGCATGAGCGGCAGCAAGTCTCGCCACGGGGATTCGATAAGGAGAACAAGAGACATAGTTTAGTCCAATTTCATGACAGAACTCAATTGATGCCGGATCGCCTCCATGTTCCCCGCATATCCCAATCTCGAGATTTGGTCTGGTTTTTCTTCCAAGCTCTACTGCCATTTTCATTATTTTCCCTACCCCTTCCTTGTCAAGCGTTTGGAATGGATTGAACTCTAGGATTTGCTTTTCAAGGTACGGAAAGAGAAAAGTGCGTTCTGCGTCATCCCGGGAGTAAGCGAAGACAGATTGGGTGAGATCGTTGGTTCCAAAGGAAAAGAACTCTGCATATTGTGCCAGCTGGTCAGCTGTCAGGCAGGCCCTTGGTTGTTCTATCATGGTGCCGAACTTGTAGTTTACCCCTATTCCATATTTTCTCATGACCTCATCCGCCACCCTATCAACGAGCTTCCTCATCTCTTTCAGCTCATTCACATGACCTACATTGGGAATCATTATTTCAACTACAGGGTTCCAGCCTTCACGCTTCAATTCACAAGCAGCCTCTATAATTGCTCTCACTTGTATCTCGTAAATCTCAGGTCGAAGTATTCCTAGCCTCACGCCTCTAAGCCCTATCATAGGATTGGCCTCCCTCATGGCCTCGACCCTTCTCAACAGCCTCTCCTTCTCCTCCAGTTCTGCCTGACTTCCACCCTTGAATCTGAGTTCCAGCACCTCCTTGAGGAGGGTCTCGTAGGGCGGGAGGAACTCATGAAGTGGAGGATCGAGCAACCTTATTATTACGGGAAGACCATCCATCACCTTGAGGATCTCTTTGAAGTCTCCTTTCTGCATCTCCGCCAATTTTTTGCATAGCTCTGCTCTCTCTTCCGGAGAATCCGCCAGAATTAGACGCTGAACGAGTGGGAGCCTGTCACCTCTGAACATCCTCTCAGTTCTGCAGAGACCTATTCCCTGCGCCCCAAATTCTCTCGCCTTTTTAGCGTCTTGCGGATAATCCGCATTGGCCCAATTCTGCAATCTTTTAACCTCGTCACACCACGTTAGCAACTCCTGAAGTTCTCCTGTGAGCTGGGGCTCGATTAGCGGCGCCTCCCCGAGTATTACCTCCCCTGTGGTTCCGTTGATGGTTATTACATCCCCCTCTTTTACCACAATTCCACCGGGTGCGGTGAAGCACCTCCTTTCCACGTCTATGTCAATTTCCTCGCAGCCTACCACCGCCGGTTTTCCGAGTCCTCTAGCAACCACAGCCGCATGAGCCGTGGCACCCCCCCTTGAAGTTAAAACTCCCTGCGAAACGATCATCCCGCCCACATCGTCGGGGTTGGTCTCGGGTCTCACAAGGATGACTTTTTGACCCTTTTCCCCGAGCTCCTTTGCTCTCTTTGAGTCAAAAACAGCTTTTCCAACGGCCGCCCCTGGACTAGCGTTTATTCCCTTTGCTATAACTTGAACCTTTGCCCTCGGGTCAACTTGCGGGTGAAGAAGCTGCTCAACATGCTGGGGTTCAATCCTAAGGATGGCTTCTTCCTTAGAAATCAGACCCTCCTTCACCATGTCCACAGCGATTTTAACTGCTGCAAGCGCGGTTCGCTTCCCCGCCCTCGTCTGAAGCATGTAGAGCTTTCCACGCTCAACGGTAAACTCCGTGTCCTGCATGTCCTTATAGTGACGCTCCAGCTTCTCTGCCACCTCTTCAAGCTGCCGATAAAGTTCTGGATATTTTTCCTTCAGCTCCTCGATTTTAAGCGGAGTTCTTATCCCGGCAACCACATCCTCCCCCTGAGCGTTGAAGAGGAACTCCCCATAGAGTCTCTTCTCTCCTGTTGCAGGATCGCGGGTGAAAACCACACCTGTCCCAGAGTCCATTCCCATGTTTCCAAAAACCATGGTCACCACGTTCACTGCGGTTCCCAAGTCGTGGGGAATCTTGTAAAAGTTCCTGTACTCGATGGCCCTAGGATTATTCCAAGACCTGAAAACCGCTTCAATCGCCAGCTCCAACTGTTTGAGAGGATCTTGCGGAAAGTCGAAGCCTTTTTCTTTCCTTATGAGCTCCTTGAACTCGTTCACTATCTCCCTCAATTCTTTTGGACCCAAATCAAGGTCCGACTTGGCCCCTATTTCACGTTTCTTTCTCTCGAAAATTTCCTCGAACTTTTCCCCCTTCACCCCAAGCACGATTTTTCCAAACATCTGAAGGAAGCGTCTGTAGGCGTCCATGGCAAATCTCTCGTTCCCAGTAAGTTTAGCCAATCCTTCAGCCACTTGGTCGTTCATTCCAAGGTTAAGGATGGTGTCCATCATCCCCGGCATGGAGTATTTGGCACCGGAGCGTACCGAGACAAGCAAAGGATTGGATGGGTCTCCAAATCTTTTACCCGTAATCTTCTCCAGTTTTCTGATTGCTTCCTTAACCTCATCCATCAGCCCATCCGGCAACCTACCTTGCCTGTAGTATTCCCTGCAGACTTCCGTGGTTATGATAAAACCAGGTGGAACTGGCAGCCCCAGCTGGGTCATGGTGCAAAGTCCCGCCCCTTTGCCGCCTAGCAAGTCCTTGTTTCTGCCATCCCCCTCGTCGAAGAAGTATATTCGCTTCAATCTTTTCTTTTCTAACTTCCCTTAAAAAGCCGCTGTCACGAGCTCCCTAGCTTTAGACAGCGCCTTTTCCCTTCCTCGTTTGACTGGGGCGAGAAAATCCAGCAGCTTCTGGGTTGTGCTGCGTTTACACTCCCCACACAGAATTCTTCCTTCCTTGCATGCCTCCGCAACCGATGCCAATTCATTGTCGTCTTCCAGCAGGTGATACGCCAAGATTTCAAAGACCACACATTTGCTTGGATCTCCACCTAGTTCTCTTTGCTCCTTTTCCGTGGGTTGTCCCCCAGTAAAGGCATTCCAGAGCTTCCTTCGAACCTCGTCTTCCGAGTCGCGGAATAAGATTGCTGTTTCAGGACGGGAACTGGACATCTTTTCTCCAAGCAGACCCTTCATGAGCCTGTGATAGAGAGAGGACGGGGGAACAAGTCCGACCCTTGTGGCAAGATCTCTAGCTAGCCTTAGATGAGGGTCTTGATCCACACCGACGGGCACCACGGTAGGCCTTGGACCACCAAATTCCTGAAGTTGTACATGTAGTATATCGGAAACATCTATCAGGGGATAAAAGATGTGCGATGCCTTACTCTCCCCGCTAAAACCGTAGATGGCTCTGAGCTCGCTGAAGTTAACATGAGTTCCAAGTTTCAAGGCAAAATCCTTCACGACCTTGCTTCTTGACTGGAAATAGAGATGGCACTTCTCTAAGTCTAGACCCAACGCGATGTAGTTGGACAGATACTCCTCGACCGCAATCCTGTCTGTTTCCTGGGGGGGAAGACCACGCATGATTTGAGCCTCTATGTCCGCCACACAAAGGAAAATTTCTGCTCCCCGCTTTTGGAACCATATGAGCTCGTCTATGACCATCTTGTGTCCTAGATGCATAGGGCCGCTTGGCATGAGACCTGTCATAACAGCATAGGGCTGACCTCTCTCCATTGCCTCTAGAATTCTTTCGAAATCCCTGTGGCCGAAGATGACCCCCCTCCTCATCAGCCTGTGTGGATTAGAAATCCTCGGCAGAATCTCTGAGAAGCTTCTTATCCCAAACTCCTTCATCAAGCGCTCATAATCCTCCGGAATCTCGGCCGCCCACGGGCTTATCAAGGTTTCTCCCTCGTCAGCGAGTAATAGGTTACATCACCTTCATCATCTACCACTCCAAACAACATCCCCTTCCTAACGCTCCTGGCAAGCCTCACGCCGCGTGCAAAATCTGTAGGAGTGAGTTTAATCCATTCAGGCACTGCTTGCACGATGTATTTGGAGTGTGCCTCGCCTGGTTTTTCACCTCTGTCGTACACCCTGAAATGGGCTCCGAACTTTAACCCAGTTTTCACAATGTATCCCTTTGAGCGCAGGTCCGAATAAACGGCATATTTCAGAGGCAGATCTGGATCCATCTTGACAAAAATGGTAATAAGCTTCTCGAAGGGAAGCTCAGCTCCTTCCCCATTCTTCACCTTCAGTTTGCCCTTCTCCACAAGATATAGAGCCTCCACAGGCGCTAGTTGTATTCTCCCTTCATCTAGGGACTTCCCAAAGTATCCTTTTTCGAGTTCCTCCCCCCTTAAAACCAGCACGCGCTGACCCTGCAGAACACCTTCACAGATTTCCTCCATCAGAAATGTATCCTTGGAAATATGAGAGTGGGGTCGCCGGGATTTGAACCCAGGTCTCTGGCTCCCGAAGCCAGAAGGATAGACCAGGCTACCCCACGACCCCTCAAAAAACTCTGCTACTAATTATGTCTTCTTGAAGGTTTCCGAGAGATGTTCGAGCTCTTGAATCAACACCTCCAGCGGAGCCTCTTCGATGCTCAAGAGGGTGGTAACACCTTTCGCCCTAAGCTGCTTCATGGAAAGGAAGCCGAGTGTTCTAAGCCTCTCAAGATTGTCCCAGAAGCGTGTGTAGGCAAGCGGTTCGACACCGTACTCCTCACACGCCACTTGGTAAGTTTCATACGACTCCTTTGCCGTGGTGTAGGCAGCCTTGGTTGATNTCAGCCTTCTCGCCACAGCAAGGAGGGTAAGGATTTCCTGTGGTCGAAGCTCCTGAAGTACGTGCTTCTTAAGTTCCGGGTAAAAGGAAGCCTTTGCCTGCCTCGCGTGTTCAGGAAAGATTTGAGGAGTTCCCTCCTGTTCGGCGAGGCATCCTGCTCTGTACAGTATCTCCAAGGCCAGCCTTGCGTCCCCGGTCGCCGAGGCCATGTCCGCTATCAGTCTTAGCGTTTCCTTTCCAACCTTTCCCGGAGCAATCGCCTCGCTCGCCCTGTACACAAGAATGTCAAAAAGCTGGTCTGCTGTGTATCGGTTGAGTTCTATCAGGTTATGAATGAAAGTTCCCCTAGTGGAGGCATCGAGCTTATCAAGAAAAGCCCTACTCTTGCAGGTTGCAAGTATTCCTATCCTCCATGCCTCAGGGTTCTTCTCCGGGTACCTTGTTAGAAGATACAGAAAGTCCGAACCCTCGGTTTCAACAAGATAATCCAGTTCATCCAGAACCAGAAGGAGTTTTCGGTTGTGTTTGCTCAAGTGATCCACTAGGGTTCCCAAGATTTCTTCAGTTGAGTATCCCCGAGAGGGAAAAGTCGGATGGAACTTCCTAATTGACTCGACAAGAATGAGGAAAGGGGAGCGAGTGATTCTGCAGTTGATGTAAACATAGACTGCCTTCTTTCCCACCTCCCTTCCAAAACTCTGGCTTAGGGCGGTCTTGCCCACCCCAACGCTTCCCATCAGCAGCACTCTCTGGCCAACCCTTCCCTCGAAGAATTCGGAAAAGAGCTGATGGAGTTTCTTCATTTCCTTCTCACGATGGGGTAGTTTGGGAGGAAGGTAGTCGGGTAAAAGTTTGGTCTTGTCCAAAAAGATTCCCATCCGTTTCTTGGCGAGATGAGTTAAACCTTCTGGAGGAAAAAGGAATGATTCTAAGACTGGTTGGGCTGGGGCAGGTGAATCGGGAAATGCTAGAAGAACTTTCTCCCGCCCTCTCTTCCCGCTTGAAGCTCTCTTGCTTGATTGGGCCCTTCTTGGACCTTCCTCCCGCATCCTATCATCCCTCAAGGAGGCAGTTCGATGCGGACATCATCATGAACAGGCTCCTCGCGAGGGTTCCCGGAAGGTTTTTGGCCGTGACCAAGGAAGACCTCTTCACTTCCTCTTGCAACCTGAACTTCATCTTTGGGCAGGCCCAGTGCCCCGGAAGGGGGGCTATAGTTTCCTCCTGCAGGCTCGATCCCTCTCTTTACGGGCTCGCAAGCAACGGGGGGCTTCTGTTTGAGAGATTGGTGAAGGAGGCCGTTCACGAGGTTGGACACACCTTCGGTCTCACCCACTGTCCCAACCGTACCTGCGTTATGAGCTTCTCGAACAGTGTTCTCGATGTCGACAAGAAGGGCGATGACTTCTGTCCCTCCTGCTCCTCCAAGCTCAGGGCCGCACGCAATTGAACCTTCGATGCCAAATATTTGGTTTTAAAAAGTTAAAATAAGTATTCAGAAAAAGTAAGAATGAAAATTCGGAGAAGCGTGGGACCCAAAGGGCAGATCGTGATTCCAAAGGATGTGAGGGAGTACATCGGACTGAAGCCTGGTACTAGAGTTATTTTTGAAGTAAGAGAGGGTGAGCTCGTCATAAGACCAGAGACCAACCCAGAGAAAATCGTGGAAGAATTCTGCTCAATCGTCTCAAAAAAACTCAAAAAAACGATTGACGTGAAAAAAATCATCCAAGAGAAATATGAAAAAAGGGCTCTACCTTGATTCTAATGTGTTCATTTATGCCGCAATTTATCATGAGGCTGGAAAGGGTGGCGTTGCCAAAAGAATCTTGTTGAAATTGGCTAGGGGCGAAATCGAAGGTTACACTTCTTCACTGACTTGGGACGAGCTGGTTTGGGTGGTGAAGAGAATTGAGGGATTGGAAGCCGCAAGAAAAGAAGGGGCCAAATTTCTCCAGCTTCCAAACCTAAAAATCCTCAGCGTTGACAATGTGGTGGATCTTGCGCAAAAAATCATCGAAAAGTATGATATCAATCCAAGAGACGCTCTCCACCTAGGTTGTGCTTTGAAAAATGGAATCAAAGAAATTGTAAGCGACGATAGGGACCTTGACAGGGTGAAAGAAATTACAAGGATTCCCATCGCTCAAGCTGCAGGACTGTCTGATTCTAGCAAGTGAGGTGAAAGGCTCCAACCACTCGTTTGCCTCTCAGTCCATTGAAAATCTTTATCGCCTCACGAGTGGGTGCAACGTGAACTTCTATGTTTTTCATTTGCAGATAACGGAGAGTTTCCTCGGGGACCTCCATCACTCCCGAATATCCGGTCCCGATGACGAGAACCTCCGGTTTGAATTCCAGCACCTCGTCTAAATCGTCGATATCGAGTCTATGTCCTTCTTTTCTCCACCAGTGGTCCCTCACCTTGTCAGGAAAGACTATCACGTCCGAGGTGTAGGTCTTCCCGTCGATGACGATGGAGCCGAAATCGTACTTTTGAATTTTCATGCGGTTCTACCCTGCAAGAGTTGTGCGTGGCATTTTTTTTTAGTTTATATTTGACCTCCTCTCCAATAACGCCGTGAAAACACCGCCCTTCAAACTAGAGAATACAACTGTCTGGTCGTTCCCAGAGAGAGGAGATTGGGCAACCCATCGTGTGACTGCCAAGTACAGAGGTAACTTTGCACCGCAGATCCCTCGGAACCTGATATTGAGGTACACGAAGGAGGAGGAAGTGGTGTTAGATCCTTTCGTCGGTAGTGGAACGACGCTGGTAGAATGCAAGCTTCTTCGCAGGAGAGGAATTGGTGTGGACATCAATCCTGCCGCTGTTGAGATGTGTCGTAAAAATCTAGACTTTAGAGTGGACAACGAGCTACCACAAGTGGTGAGAGTCGGGGACGCCCGAAGGCTGGACTTCCTGAGGAACGAAAGCGTCGATTTAATTATCGCCCACCCGCCCTATGCCGATGCCATTCGATACTCCGACAACATAGAGGGCGATCTGTCGCGCATCCATGACGTGCAAGAATTCCTAGCCGAAATGAGCAAGGTTGCATTGGAACTGTTTAGAGTACTTAAGACTGGAAGGTGTTGTGCAGTTTTGATTGGTGATATAAGAAGAAACAGACATGTGATTCCACTCGGCTTCTACGTCTTCCAGCGCTTTCTAAAAGCAGGGTTTTCGCCATTCGAGATAATAATCAAAATCCAACACCACTGCAAAACTACCGAGTACTGGATGCCCAGAGCTACGAAAATGGGATTCCTACTGCTGGCTCACGAATACCTCTTCGTGTTCGAAAAAACCAAACTATCTTGCTCGCAAAAGAATAATCCGGAGGAAACGATGTTTGGCTCGAAGTTCAAATCCTCAATCTAGCTTTGTGAAAAGCTTCCACTGGGTGTAGGCCCTTCGCTATGTCACAAAGAAGTCCGATAGCTAATTGGCTACCTTTTCTATCGTCACGGAAGTTGATTTGTTGTGCCTTTATTTTTTCTTCAAGCTCCTTTTGTAACTTGCCAGAACGTCTCTTGAAGTTTATATCCTCCTGTTGAAGGACCCAATTAAGTCCGTAAAGAATCAGCTCCAAACTGTATCCATAAAGTCCCTCAACAGTTGGCTTGTATTGCCTGATTAATTCTTCGATATTCTCTCCATTCCAAAGTTTCCCGATTGCCTCTAGAAGTTTAAGCGCTTTTGGTTGACATTGACAGAACTTGCCATAAAAGTCGATGGCGAAGTGAGCATGCTTTAGGGTCAATCCAGCGGGATGCTGCGCATTTATTAATTTAACCCTGAAATCTAGTTTGGATTTCTTGTTCTCTGTTTTAACTATTTGACAATCTGGCAAATTCACGACATCTAAAACCTTTTTCCCCCTTAGACGGTCTCCAATATCTAATCTCCGAAACATCACCACCATTTCATGGAATACTTATAATCTTTAAGTCTCTCTCCCTCGAATGGTTTTCTGAACACAAACAAGTGTTCATGAGCGATGAGGTAAAAATCGCGCTTACCTTTTTTCCAAACTTCTCTTGTCGTTTTTGTCTTCCATTGACGTTTTATGATGTCTTCCTTAAGCAAAAAGCCTTGATTTAGAAAAGCCTGCAATACCCGATAAGAAATCGGCACATAATGCTTTCGGCGCCTCGTATCACCTATGAGGATTGCACAGTGTCTTCCAGGTTTTAAAACTCTGTAGCACTCGGCTGCAATCTCCTCCATGGCTTTCAAGTATTCTTCCAACGAATAGTTTGAGATATCGTTCTCTATTTTGTTGGATTTTGTGAATGGTACGATCCACGCATAAGGAGGATGGGTGGCTATCAAATCAATCGAATCGTTCGCGATGAGATTTAGATTTCTGGCATCTCCTATATATGTCTTGATTATGGCCGGACTATTGAATTCAAAGTTCAGCCTATCCCTAGTAACCATAATAGCGTCTGGATTGATATCTACACCGATACCATTTCTGTTTAACAGTTTACATTCGACGAGTGTTGTTCCACTTCCAACCATTTGATCAAGCACCCACTCACCTTCTTTCGTGTATTTGAGGATAAGGTTTCGAGGGATAAATGGAGACCAATTCGCACGATAGTTGCCCACATGCGTTGCCCAGTCCCCTCGATCTGGAAAACTCCAGACTGTTTCCGTTTCAAGCTTATAGTTCTCGGGAGGGCCAAAAGATCTGATTTTCCACGGATTGCCTATAGGAATCTCCACATCTTCTATTTTGACAGATTTATGAGTACGGATAAATTCTAGGTAGTCCTCATGTGTCACCTCTTTCATGGGCGGATAAACACTCATTATTTTTTCTTTTCTGAAAAAATTTGTCTTTGTGCACAAAACAGACATCTGTCATAACCATATCAAAAGCAACCAGTTAGTATGCAGGGGTTTAACTTCAGTTCGTTAGAATCTAATGCGAACCAGCCAGAGGAAAAAGTCCCATGTCGACCTTTGTCTCGGAAAGGATGTGCAAATGAAGGGTGTTCCGGGCTTCGATTCCCTACATTTCATTCACCGAGCGTTGCCCGAGCTCGACCTAGAGGGGGTCAACACCGAGGGAACCTTTCTGGGCAAGAAGCTCAATGTTCCACTTCTCATCTCGGCAATGACAGGCGGGCATGAAGCAGGTAGAAAAATCAACCAGATTTTAGCTTCAGCTGCTCAAGAGTTCGGTGTGGCCTTCTGCGTGGGAAGCCAACATGCGGCACTGGAGAACCCAAAGCTCGCCGATACTTATCAAGTCCGAGATGTGGCCGAGAACGTGTTTCTCTTTGCTAACCTGAGCGCCTCCCAGCTCACGGAGGGAAAAGAGGTAGAGGAAGCAGAAAAAGCCGTGGAGATGATAGACGCCGACGGACTGTTCCTTCACTTGAACCCCCTTCAGGAGGCCATCCAGCCTGAAGGAAAACCAAAGTACAGGGGAGTTCTGAAAAAGATACAGAAGGTCTGCAGGGAGCTGAAGGTCCCCGTTTTGGTTAAGGAGACGGGGTGCGGGATAAGCAGAGAGGTGGGCAAGGAAATAGAAAACGCGGGAGCAGCGGGCAT
>JGI20130J15133_1000536_pt1 | contig 35368 bp, 40 predicted proteins | sample WasSprMetagenome_FD_15133 | JGI IMG/M metagenome (IMG submission 15133) | reverse complement strand
CCTCGTTGGCTGAGGATTCGCCAGCGTTCTGGGTCCCACTCGTGGGCGGGTTGCAGGGGTTGGTAACTCGCCCCTTTTTAAGTTTTCGTGGGGGGACCCCCCCCACGCCCCCCACCAGGCTTGCGCCCCCTGGACCCTCGTTTGCCTACCCTCGTGGGCTTAGGGTTTGCCAGCGTTTTGGGGTTAAACTCTCCCCGGCCCCTCTCTGAGGCGGAGCAAATTTTCCCCCTCCCCTCGCAGGGAGAGAGCGCTGAGAAAGTGGTAAGAATATTGAAGTTGTGGTATGATTTGCCAACTTTATCTCTCAGCGGAGGGGGCTGCAATGTTGGGAGAAAACTATTATCGGCCATTTACTGAGGTAGACCAGGAGGTCTTTACGAAATCGGTGCCGGATGACCATTATCTTCGTAAGGTCAAAGCCCTCATAGATTTTGAGGCCTTTCGGGAACGTGTGCGGGACGCTTACAGCCCTACAATGGGAAGACCAGCCGAGGACGAAATACATTATGGCTTATCGGATCGGGAGGTAATTGCTCAGGCCCAGGTCAATACAGCTTTCCGCTACTTCCTTGACCTCTCCCTGAATGACTCCTTTCCCAGTTCCGGGCCCGCCTGGGGGAAGAAAGATTCCAGGTCATTTTCCAGGAAGTTATCCGCCAGGCCCGGGAACATGGTTTAATCAAAAACCGCCTGCGGCTGAAAGACGCCACCCACGTGGTGGCGAATATTGCCGTCCCTTCCGCCATTGAATTGGTAGAGGAAATTTGCCAGCTGCTATTGGAAGCACTCAGCCCTTATGCTCCCGAACAGGTTGAAGAGGAGGAGAGGATTCGGGATTTCACTTCCGACTTACGGGATGCGGAGCGACTCTACTACCTGGTGGAACATTTGCGTCAGATTGTTACCTTAGCGGAGGCTCTGGTTGCGAAGTTGGGTCCGGCCCCTGAGGAGCCGGACCGGAATAGGCGGGCATTGGAGCGAGCCCTGACCTTGGCTCACAAGGTGCTGAGGGACCGGGAAGACCCTAAGGCCAAGGGCCGATTGCGCAGTGTAACTGATCCAGATGCTCGGCAAGGCAAACACGGCAATTATTTTGACGGCTATGAAGAAGGAGCCCAAGGCAATGATGTAGAGGCCATATCCACGGATGGGATACTATCTACCCGTGGGGAAGTGGTGAGGAAGTTGGAGGAAGAGTTTGGGGTGACAGTTTACGCTCCGCCTCCGAGGGTGACCAAAGAGGCTGGTTTTTTCCCGCCGGAGGCTTTCACTTTGGATGAGAGGTGGGAGGAACTCACTTGCCCGGCCGGGGAGAAGATTGTGCTTTCCAATCTCAATGTATGGCTCGGTTGCCTGAGAAGCATGGGAGGGTTGTGATACCAGGAGGAGTATGAGCGGCTGAGGGCGCGTGCACAGACGGAGGAAATTGGCGGAGATGGTTAATTGGCACGGGGCGAGGAGGGCTCGCTACCGTGGGCGCTGGCGTGTTAAGATTCAATTGTTAATGACGGCGATAGTGGTGAACATCAAACGGATTGTGAGACTGTTGACTGGGTCATTGGGAGCAGTTCTGGAGCCTGGGGTGGGGGCTTGAGAGAAGAGAAAAGATAGGCTAAGGGTTTTGCCTGTAGTGCCTTATCTTTGGGCTTTTAATCCCTTTATATTGGCTTTTCCCTCTCCAGCTTTGCTGACTTTCTCAGCACTCTCAGGGAAGGGGGGCGAGTAGCCCACATTAGCAAACCCGCCACGAGTGGGACCCAAAACCCTGGCGAACCCTAAGCTCACGAGGGTGGGCAAACGGGGGTCCAGGGGGGCGAAGCCCCCATGGCGGGGGCCGTGGGGGGTGTGCCCCGTTCACGCTGACTGAAGTCAGCCTCTTTGCCTAAAGGTCGGCCTTCGCCGACCTTGATTAAAGCGGGGGTGGAGGGGGCGAAGCCCCTATGGCGGGGGATCTGGGGGGTGTCTCCCCACGAAACCAAAAGAGGGGGCGCGTTGCCCACCCCTGCAACCCCGCCACGAGTGGGGCCCAAAACCCTGGCGAACCCTAAGCCAACGGGGGTGGGCAAAGGGGGTCCAGGGGGGCAAAGCCCCATGGCGGGGGGCTGTGGGGGGTGTCCCCCCACAAATTCAAAAGAGGGGGCGAGGCGCCCACATTAACTAACCCGCTACGAGTGGGACCCAATACGCTGGCGAACCTTCAGCCTACGGGGGTGGGCAAAGGGGGAGCCAAGGGGCGAAGCCACCTGCAGAGGGTTGGCCGGCTGGGGCAAAGTGCCGCTTCGCCCTTAAATCTTCCGGCGTTTGGGGATTTCGGCCAGCACTTTCAAGCCAAGAGCTTCCAGTTCCTCCCGCGACTTTACGGTGTCGTCCAAGTAATCCAGAAGGAAAGCCAGCGCTATCCCAGCCCCCAGGGCTAAAGCCAGTTTCAGCGGGAGGTCAAGCTTTTCCCGCAAGCTTGGCCCAATGGGGTAAACCACTGGAGGGTCTATGAGGACAAGCCGGGCTTTCTGGGCTCCAAGTTGGGGGAAAAATTCCCCAGGCTCTTGAATCAAATCGGCCGCCGCTTTGGCTATTTCCTCCAGCTTGTTGGGGTCATGCCAAGATAGGTGTACGGTGAGAATGCGGTGCTTTGATTCCGAGGCTATGGAGCCGTAAAGGCTTCCGGAGGGTAAGGAAAGCTTAGAGGCCACTTTATCGGCAAAGGCTCGGCTCCTAACCACTTCCGCCATGTCGTCCACCAAGTATTCCGAAGCAAGCCAAGTGTAGTATCGGTCGTAGGCATAATAGTTTCCGCTTGATTGTGGGATTATCCCCACCACGAAGCGCATGGAAGCGCCATAACGAGGCGGGCGAGGGTGCTTGGTCAGTAGGCTACCTACGAGGACTACTAAGAATATGAGGGCGATAAGCCAGAGGTAACGCCTTAAAATTGTCCAGCATCTTCGTAGTTCCATGCCTCTTCCTCCTCCGAAGTCAATCCCCCCAGTTCTTCCAAGGCTTTAAGGACTTTGCTCATAGCCTCAGCTGGGGATTTGAGGATTAGCTCCGGCTCCAGGTGTATGGTGGTCCAGCCCAAGGCGGCCAATTCGTAATCTTGGGCCGCAGATTTTTCCCGCACTAAGCCCGAAAGCAAAGGCTCCTCATCGCACATGATTGCCAATTTCCCTTTCCGGCAGAAGAAAGCAAAATCTACCTCTTTCTCCTCTTCTTCCCTTTGGATTAAGAAGCGCCTCTCAGCGGGGAGGCCGTTTTCTCGGAACAGCTCCCATAGGCTTTCCTCAGCCTCGCCCCCAATCCAGAGGTCATTTATTTCCTGGGCTTTGAGAAGCCTGCCGAGGGTTGTAGGGATGAATGTTATGCGGCGTAGCCTCCGGCTGGGGATTGGTCTGGGAAGCTTCTCAAGGGGGCCTATCTCAACCTTGTAATACCACTCGTTGGCTCTGGGGTGCTCAGGTTCCTCTGGCAGAAGCTCACGGCGTCGGGCGAGGCGATAGGCTTTAACCGGGGCATAGTAATTTATGGCCAAGCCTTCAGGCCCGAAGATTTTCGTCTGGTAGAAAGCTAAGTATTCTGCCCCAAGACGCGATGGCGCACTCTTCACCGGTATCCTGTACCACCCTTCCCGGCGGGCTATCTCCATATCCCTTGGGTTGTTCATGATAACTACGAGCACTGGGGCCAGTTCGTCTATTTCCATCATTCTACCTCCAAATCCGCTGCAAATTTTCTGACGTTTTCCCTTAGCTCAAGCAAAGCCAAATCCTTGGCCTTTGCCTCCAGCATTATATCAAAATCACGCTGGCTTGTCATCAAAGCTGTTCGGCAGAAAGCAATGAATTCAAATGGGTCCACAAAATCGGCATGCTCCGATGGATGCGGGGGGTAAGCTCTTCTTTTGCCCGCCTCTTCCACCAGCTTCATAGCCGTCCGAGGCGAGCTGAAGTGGACCTTCGGGGTTACTCCGGCGGGCCAGGTTCCGAGGCAAAGGCTGAGGGCTTCCCTTTCCTCAAGCTCATCCCTGTTGTTGAGGAAGTGGAGGTGGTCAAAGACCAAGGGTATGTCTGTACGGTTGTGGACCCACAATATGTCTCTTACGGAGAAAAGGGCATCATCGTTTTCCAACGCCAAGCGCGAACGCACCCACTGCGGTAGCTTTTCCAAGACTTTGCATAGCCTATCTAAGGCGGAGGGTTTATCCCCGTAGGCTCCTCCGGCGTGGATTACTACCACTGCCTCCGGCCCTAAACCCATGGCTTCCAAAATCCGAGCTAAGGCGTTTACCTTCCTCAGGCTATGTTCAACCACTTCTTGTTGGGGTGAGGTTAGGTTTACGTAGGGGGGGTGGAAGGAGAGGCGGATTCCCCTTTCCAGGGCCATTTTCCCTACCTCTGCCAGCTCTTTAAAGCATTCTTCTATCTGGCGGTGGAAGGAGGGGAAATCGTTGTGGGCAATGTAGGGGGCAAGTTCGGGAGCGAGCCTGTAAAACCTTATCTTCTTGCGTTCCAGGTAGAGGATTATATCGCGCAAGTAAGCCAAGCTAACGCTCAGGTGTGGGCTATTTTGCCACCGGCGAGAATCGTATGGCCTCAGGCCGGGATGGCCCAGGATTTTAACCGGGAAGCCTAAGCGCAAAGTCCCTCCTAACGGGAGAACATACCCATGACTTCGGCCTCGGCCAGGATGTGGCCTTCCATGGCCTTTAATACCTGTGCTTTTTTGGCCTTCGGAGGGACGTTAAGGGTTGTATCTAAAGCATAGAGCCTGACGAAATAGCGGTGGGCTGGTCCCGGTGGCGGGCACGGCCCTCCATACCCTATCCTCCCAAAGCTGTTGTAGCCCTGCAGAGAGCCATCGGCTAAGGAGGGAAGGGGAGGAATCCCTTCCGGCAGAGAGGAAGTAGAGGGGGGGATGTTGTACAAAAGCCAGTGGTTGAACACTCCCCCTGGCGCATCGGGGTCATCGCAGATTAGGACGAGGCTTTTGGCTTCAGGTGGGACCCCGGTCCAATTCAGGGGCGGAGATATGTTTTCACCTTCGCAGGTATAGCGTTTGGGGATTATCCCTCCGTTTTCAAAGGCCGGGCTGGAAATGGCCAGCCCTTTGAGCGGCGCAGGAAGGGGTGAGGGAAAAGCGGTTGGAGTTGGCAAAGGCGTGGGGGATGCAGGCGTGATGGCTGGAGAAGCTAAGGGGGAAGCAGGCAAAGGGGTCGGCTTAGCCGGTTGGCATGAAAGGGCTAAAAGCGCTATCATCACGAAGAGAAGGCTTTTCTTCCCCATGTTTACCTCCTTACTCAAGGAGCGGGCCTTTTGGCCTCTCGCTTAATATTTTACCCTCTTTTCACTTGTAGCACCACAACCCCGCTGATTATGAGGGAAGCTCCGAGAATTTGAGGCCACTCCATCCTCTCCCCGAAGAGGAGAGCTCCGAAGGCTGCTGCTGCCAGAGGTTCAAGGTTAGCGGTTATGCTGGCCACGCTTACGGGTATAAAGCGCAGGGCCGTTATATAGCAGAAGCCCCCGCCAAGGGATGGTATTATGCTCAGAGCTAAGAGCCAGAGCAGGAGCTTAAGGTTGCGGAAAGGGAGCACAATTGCCTTCACATTAAGGGGCAACAGGAAGATTGCCCCTAAACCCATGGAATACATCAAAGTGTCCAGAACACTGTGGCGTTGCACAGCCAGCTTGTTGAAGATGTTGTAGAAACTGTAGGTTAAGCCGGCTCCGAGGCCCAGAAGTACCCCGTAAAGGTTAAGCCTTAAAGTTCCAGGCTTGTAAATCCCTGCCACTAAGGCACTTCCCGTAAAGGTTAAAGCTATGGCTGCAATTTTAAAGGCGGTAAGTTTTTCCCCGAAGAGGAAGTGGGAAAATATCGCCACCCACGCTGGAGCAGTGTACATGAGTATAGCAGCCATCCCCACGCCTATAGCATCAATGGTGTAGGCGTAAACGGGGTAGAAAATGGCTATGCCCAAAAGGGCGTATCCCAGGAAAAGGGCCCAATCAACCCTTTTAGGGGACAATTTCCCTCGGAAAGCCTGGGCCAGGAATATTATGAGGGAGGTGAAGGCGATGCGGAAGAATACGATGTTCAAGGGTGTAAAATTAGGCTCCAAAGCCAGGATTGTCTTGTAGAAAAGGCCGAGAGTAGCCCAGAGAAGCGCTGCTGTCACCACCAAAGCAAACCCCAAGAGTTCACGGTTCAATTTGGCCTCCTCTGCGGGATTGTAATATAATCTTCGTTGGAAAACGGAAGGAGAAGGCCCCGTGGAACTTTTCCTGAGACTGCTTTTAGCCCATATGTTGGGCGATTTTGTGTTCCAATCGGCAGGGCTTGTGGACTTGAAGAGACGAACCATTAAGGGCCTCGTTGTGCACGCAGGAGTGATATTGTTCTGGAACCTGGTTTCGGTCTGGAATTACCCCCGCGGCTGGGCTATAGGCCTCCTCCTTTCGGCAATGCATTTTACCATAGATTGGGCTCGCTATTACTGGCGCTATCACAGTGCGCTGGAAGAGCTTGCCTTTTTCCTCGGTGACCAGTTCCTGCACTTCGGCACCATAATGGGCACGATGGCGGCCTTCGGCGTTTTCATCCCTTGGGGGGAGTTCAAGCATCCGGCCGATATGGCCTGGCCCCTCAAACTCATCCTCGCCCTTATCCTCCTAATCTTTTTGATTTGGGTTGTGCCACTTCTGGAGAAAATGGTGGTTGAAATAAGCCCTTATTGCTCCCACCCAAGGCGCCAGACGAAGGTTAACCCCGTTCAGCGTTTTGCGGGAGCTATAGAAAGGGTATTGGCTTTGGTTATCTTCGTAAAAGTCAGCCCTTTCATTGCCATCCTGGCGTTCATCCCCCGCATTTTCAGCGATTCTAAGAGGCGCTGTGCCCTCTACCGGGCTATCTTGAGCTTGGCCTTTACTTTGCCGGTGGCGTATTACTTGGCCAAGTTCTAATTTTTAAGGAGGTTTGCATGAGCGCTAAGGCCGAAGGAACCGAAGAGCTTAGGAAGAGGATTGAGGAGCTGGAAAAAGAGATAGAGGAGCTGCAAGCCCGATGGCCTGCCCATTCGGTGAAACCGGCTATGCTCATGCAGCTGGAAGAGCTGGAAGCAGAACTGGAAAGGCTCAGGAAAGAGCTTAAGGAAAAAGAGGACATGTGAGCCCGAAAGGCAGTAGCTGCCTCCGAGAAGCGTTTTCAGTGGATTAGCCTCGCTATAGGAGCGTGCCTGCTCAAAGCCATATAGCAAGATGCACCCTCCGAATTGGCTCCGGTGAAGCCTCAGCTTTCCTCAATTATGGTGTAAGAGGTGTAGATTGGGGCAGCTTTCTCCAACATTGCCCCCACGGAGCAGTATTTTTCCCTGGATAATTGAATGGCCCTTTTGAGCCCTTCCTCCGAAATCCCTTGCCCCTTCACAATGTATTCCAGGTGGAATTCGGTGTAGACTTTGGGGTGTTCCGGGGCCCTCTCCGCCCTCACTTTGACCTGGAACGATGTAACCTTTTGGCGCTGCTTATTCAAGATGCTTATCACGTCCATGGCCGTGCAGCCGGCGAGGGCAATGAGGACCAGCTCCATGGGTGCTGGGCCGAGTTCAGAACCACCGACTTCTTTCCGGCCATCTAAGACAATGGCCTTGCCTGAGGAAGACCAGCCTATGAATGTGAGGCCATCAACCCAAGTTACTTGCGCTTCAACCATGGCTAACCTCCTTTGAGCGAAGATATTGCTTCCCTCACAGCCTTTATATCCGGCTCCACAATTATCGGGTTGCCGGCGACCTTCATCGCCGCTCCCACATCTTTGAGCCCGTTGCCCGTCACCAGGACCACCACCTTCTCCTCAGGGCCGATGAGCCCTTCTTTCCGTGCTTTCAAGAGGCCAGCAAAGGGGGCAGCCCCGGCTGGCTCGGCGAAAATGCCCGCTTCCCTTCCCAGCAGCCTCATGGCCTCCAGGATTTCCTCATCGCTTACCGTGATGAAAGCTCCACCGGTGTAGCGGACGGCTCGCAAGGCCTTTATCCTATCCCGCGGCATTCCCACTGAAATTGAATCGGCTATGGTGTGCGGTTCTACTGGCTTGACTTCTTCCGTCCCCTCCTTCCACGCATTGTAGAGAGCAGCCGACCCCTCCGCCTGAACCCCCATAAGCTTGGGGAGTTTATCAATCCAACCCAGCGAAACGAGGTCCCTTAGCCCTTTCCCCAATCCGCCGATTATGCACCCATCTCCAACCCCTACCAAAATCCAGTCGGGGGCTTTCCAGCCCAATTGCTCGCATATCTCGTAGGCGGCCGTTTTCTTCCCCTCGGAGAGGTAAGGGTTATAGGCCGTGTTCCGGATGTACCAGCCGTATTCTTTTGAAGCCTCAAGGCATAGGTCAAAGGCTTGGTCGTATGTTCCATCCACGGCCAGAACGGTGGCTCCGTAGATTAAAAGTTGGGCTATCTTGCCCTGGGGGGCAGTTTTGGGGACGAAGATTATGCACTTAAGCCCGACACTGGCGGCAAGGCCGGCCAAAGAAGAGGCTGCATTTCCGGTGCTGGCTGCGGACATAACTTCTTTACCCAGCTCCATAGCTTTAACAATGCCCACTGCACTCGCTCGGTCCTTTAGGGAAGCTGTCGGCTGACGCCCGTCGTCTTTGATGTAGAGGTTGGGCATGCCGAGCTTCTCACCGAGCCTTTTGGCATGGTATAGAGGGGTCCACCCGACCGTAAGGGGCGGGACGGGGCTTTCTGGCTTCACCGGGAGGAGAGGCTTGTACCGCCAGATGGTAAAATCCTGGCTTGAGGCCAACCGCACTGGGTCAATGTGGCGGGCTATCTCTCGGTAATCGTAAACCACATCCAAAATCCCATCATCTCCGTGGTGAGGGCAGACGTAAAGCACCTCGTCCACGCCGTATTCTTGCCCACACAATACGCACTTTAGGCCTAAGACATGCTTCATCGCCAACCTCCGCAGGATTTTACGAAAGCTTCAAAGATTTTGGCCATGGGCGGGCCGGAAAAGTTCTCCGGGTGCCATTGCACACCCAAGGCGAAAGAGCTCCCGTCGGCCTTCTCAATGGCTTCAATGAGCCCATCTTCGGCCCAGGCAACGGCCTGAAAACCCGGAGCGATGTCCTTTACCGCTTGGTGGTGGCGGCTGTTAACCCCTATGGATGAGCACCCCAGGATTGAGGCCAGGAGCGAATCCGGCCTCAGCGTGACTCCGTGGGCTATGTGGTCAGGAGGGAAAGCGGGGGGCATAAAACTGTGGGGGCTGGAGCCTGGCCTTTGGTGCGGGATGTCCTGGAACAAAGTTCCTCCAGCAGCTACGTTGAGGACTTGGAGGCCACGGCATATCCCCAAAACTGGCTTCCCTAATTCCAAAAATTTCCGGGCCAGGAAAACCTCAACTCTATCTCTTTCCCAATCCACCCACATAAGCCACTCTGTTGGCTCCTCCCCGTAGAAAGAGGGGTGAATATCTCCACCACCTCCTAAGAGGAGGCCATCGGCAAAACCGGCTATTTGTGCCAGGCTCTCTTCTCCGAGAAGGGGGATTATCAGCGGGATTCCTCCGGCCTTCTCCAAAGCCTCAATGTAAGCCTGGTATTGCCCTTGGAGGCGGGCCTTGTAGCCGGGCAAGATTTCGCACTCAGAGTTCACGGCCGGAAAAGCTACCAAAGGCTTGCTCATCGGACCGCCAGAGCCAGCAATACTGAAGCCACGCCGGCCATCAGAGCCCCGAAGTAGAAGGGGGCGGAAGGGGAGAAGGCCTGCCACAGAACTCCGGCGATGAAGCTTGAAGGGAAAGCCATTATCCCCACGGCACTGTGGTAAAGGCCATATGCACTTGCCCTTAAGGGGGATGGGACGAGGTCGGCAACCAGAGCTCTGGCTACCCCTTCCGTAAGGCCGTAATATATTCCGTAAGCTACGTAGAGGAGCCAGACATGCCAAGCTTTAAAAGCCAAGGCAAATCCGAGGTAAATCAGCGCATAAGCCATCCAACCAGCTATTATCACCCTCCTGCGGCCGATGCGGTCGGAAATCTCTCCTGCGGGCATGGAGACAAGGGAGTAAAGGACGTTGAAACCGACCAGCATCACCGTTATCTGGAGCACGTTCAGTCCCACATTCTGAGCCCTCAGGATGAGGAAGGCATCGCTGGAGTTGCCCAAGGTGAAGAGGACAACGGCCAGGAGGAAGAAGAGGAACCTCTTGTCAAAGTTTCGGGGGGAGATAAGGAGGGGGGCGGAAGTTTCCCTCTTAGATGGCTTTACTTCGGTGACAAAGAGTAGGGCGAGGGCTACGGCGATGAAGCCGGGTATCATGGCCAATATGACGATTAAGCGGTAGGTTTGGAGGGAGAGGGTCATAGCCCCTTTTTGGCTCAGATACACTACCAAAGCAGCCAAGGCTAAACCTGTGACAGCGCCGGCGGTATCGGCAGCGCGGTGGAAGCCGAAAGAGCGCCCTCGGTTCTCCAGAGGAGATGAATCGGCTACGAGGGCATCTCGTGGGGAAGTCCTTATTCCCTTGCCTACTCTATCGGCAAAGCGAATGGCCAGGACTTGAGGCCAGGAATTGGCAATGGCTAAGAAAGGTTTAGCTATGGAAGAGAGCCCGTAGCCCAGCACCACGAGGCCCTTCCTTTTTCCGAGCAAATCGGAGAACCATCCCGAAAACAGTTTCAGAAGGCTGGCCGTGGCCTCAGCTATGCCTTCTATAAGGCCGATGATGGAGGTTTTCACCCCCAGGACGTTGGCCAGAAAGAGCGGCAAGAGGGTCAAGCTCATCTCAGAGCTTATATCCGTGAGGAAGCTTACCAGTCCCAGGACCAGGACATTGCGTGTTAGGCCCAAAGCCGTTTGGGCTCTTGTCACTGCAGAATTTGACTTCATTTTCCAACCCCCGAGCTTTTGGGCTTATTATACACTCTAACCTTTGCTTGTCAACCTTTTCTAAATGGGGGCTCCGCCCCCTCCACCCCCATTTTCCCACCCCCGTTGGCTTAGGGTTCGCCAGAGTTTTGGGTCCCACTCTTGGCTGGGTTGCAGGGGTTGGCAACTCGCCCCCTATTTTAAAACTCTGGGGGGCACCCCCCACGTCCCCCCGCCAGGGGGCGAAGCCCCCTGGACCCCTGTTTTCCCGCCCTCGTTGGCTTAGGGTTCGCCAGAGTTTTGGGCCCCACTCGTGGCTGGGTTGCTAATGTGGGCAAATCGCCCCCCTTTGGTTTTGTGGGGGGCACCTCCCACGGCCCCCCGCCAGGAGGCTCCGCCCCCTGGACCCCTGTTTTCCCACCCTCGTGGGCTTTGGGTTCGCCAGCGTTTTGGGTCCCTCTCGTGGGCGGGGTTGCAATAGAGGCCAACTCGCTCCTTTTTAAAATTCGTGGGGACATATCCCCGCATTTGCAGAGGTTGCGGAGTGAAAGCAATTTGCCATTGGGCGGTGGAGTGGGTAAAATTAAAGGTGGCGGTCGTGCTAAGCGGGGAGCTGGCGGTGCCCTGTACCCGCAATCCGCCATAGCGGGGCCTAATTCCCCCCTCGAGGGCCTGGGTTGGGAAACTGGCCGGACTGGAAAGCGTTGAAGGCTGGGTCCTGTGCAACGGGAGCCCACGAACCCCGCCAGGCCCGGAAGGGAGCAACGGTAAGTGGTAACTCCCGGGTGCCGCAGGGGCGCCTGGCCGGAGCCTAAGGTCCGGTTAAGCCCTGGGCTTCAGGTTCGAAAGGGGGGTGCACGACCGCCTTTAAATTGCCACTCTAAGCCCTGAGGCGCTTTCCTCCCTGCGGCATTCCGGACAGAGCCCCTTCCAATCGGGTTCGCCTCCTAAGACTTTGGAAACCTTGGGCAGGACAAAGGCCATCTCTTCCCTGGTGGCAAAAGGCTTGCCACACTTGGAGCAGGGGATAAGTTCAAATTCCAAAGTTAGAGGCTTCCCAGGCCCTACTCCAAAGGCTATAGCCCCAGTGGGACAGGCCCTGAGACAAAGGTCGCAGTCCTCCTCGCAAGAGGCTGGGAAGGCAATGGTTCGGCGGTTGCCAACATCGGTTAGGGAAATGTGGAGGGGAGCACATATTGAGGAGCAAGCTCTGCATCCTATGCACTTCTCTCCGGCTACTTCAAGTGTCCTCATTTCCCCCTCCTCTCGTATCCCATGGCCCAGCTCAAGCCGGCAATCCCTCTCTTGCGGTGGGAAAAATCGGCTACGCACGAGTAGCTTATGGCCCCAGCAGGACAGGTAAGGGCACAGGCAGGCATTAGGCCTTCCTGGCGCCTATGGGAGCAGAGGTCACACTTGTAAGCGCGTTTCCCATCAAGCCCTATCGCTCCGAAGGGGCAAGCCAAAAGGCAGAGTTCGCAGCCTGTGCACTTTTCCCTGTGGAAAATAACTTCACCATCCCTTTGCTCAAGTGCACCGGTGTAGCAGACTTCAAGGCATGCGGCGTTCTGGCAGTGGCGGCAGAGTATCGGAACTCCTCGCGGAAGGACCCAAACATTGCTCAGGCCGCCGTGTTCCCTGGCGCAGGCAACCTCGCAAGCGTAGCAAGATATACACCGTTCGGGGCGAACCAGGACCTCATGCCCCATGGCTTCCTCCTTTCTCTACCCGACAAGCACTCACCTTGTAGGCTGGGATGCGGGCTTCTGGGTCAAGCTCCTTAAGGGTTAAGAAGTTGACTCCAGGGAAATGGAAGGGGAGGAAAATCAAGCCAGGGATGACTTTCTCGCTTATCCGCACTATTGCCTCCACTTCTCCCCTGGGTGAGCTTATCCGAACCCTCTCGCCTTCAACCAAGCCCATCTCCTCCGCATCTTGAGGGTTGATTTCCACCCATAAGCTTGGAGCATAGCGGGAGAGAGGCGGGATGTTTCGGCTCAGGGCTCCGGAGTTGTAATGAGCTACCATGCGGCCGGTGGTCATAATCAAGGGGAAATTGAGGCTGGGCTCTTCTTTAGGAGGTTGATGGCTTACAGGGTAAAAATTGGCTTTGCCATCAGGGGTAAGGAACCGGTCTCGGTGGAGGATTGGCGTTCCGGGATGGGATTGGTCTGGACAAGGCCAGAAGATTCCCTCGGTGCTGGCCTTTAAACGTTCAGGGGTTATGCCGCGGTAGGCTGGGATTGCAAGGCTTATCTCTCTTAGCACTTCTTCAGGGGAAAAGGTCTTGTCCCAAAGCCCAATCTTTTTGCCCAATAGGCCGATTATTTCCAAGTCCGATAGCACCCCTTGCGGCTCCACGGCCTTTTCCGACCACTGGACCCGGCGCTCGGTAGAGGTGTAGGAGCCGGATTTTTCGGCCCAGCAAGCTACGGGGAGGACCAGGTGAGCCAGCTGGGCAGTTTCAGTCAGGAAGAGGTCTTGGACAGCGAGGAATTCCAGTTTCTCCAGGGCTTTCAGAGTATCGCCTGCCTTGGGGTCCGAGACCGCCGGGTTTTCTCCCATGATGTACATGGCCTTGATTTTGCCCTCAATGGCCGCTTCCATCATTTCCACCACCGTTAAGCCGGGCTTAGAGGGGAGGTCTTCCCGGCCCCAGAGGGAAGCGAGCCTTCGGCGCCCCTCTTCATCCATTGTGAGGACATCGCCTGGCAGTAGGTCTGCAAGGGCACCCATATCCGATGCGCCTTGGACATTGTTCTGGCCCCTTAAGGGGAAGAGGCCGGTGCCTGGTCGGCCTACTTGCCCGCACATAAGGGCCAAGTTAGCGCAGGCCAGGACGTTATCAGTCCCGGTGGCATGCTGAGTGACACCCATGCAGTAGATTATGGCCGAAGCCTCGGAGCGGGCATAAGCTCTGGCCGCAGTCACGATGTCGGCGGGGTTGAGGCCGGTGATTTCAGAGGCTTTTTCTACAGAGAAATCGCTCAAAGAAGCCCTCAGCGCTTCAAACCCTTTCGTCCTTTGAGCGATGAATTGGAAGTCAGCCAGCCCTTCCCGAAGGATAACGGCCATCATCCCATTGAGAAGGGCAATGTTGGTTCCAAGACGCAATGGGAGGTAAAGGTCGGCGAGCTGAGCTGTTGGGGTATAGCGTGGGTCGGCAACGATTACGAAAGCTCCTCGGTCCTTTGCCTCCAGGACCCAGCGGGATACAATGGGGTGATTTTCGGCAAAGTTGGAGCCCAGGATGAAGATGCAGCGGGAATTGGCCAGGTCTGGGATGGGGTTGGTCATTGTGCCGGAGCCCAAGGCTTTCCTTAGCCCCACCACGGAAGGGGAATGGCACAGGCGGGCGCAGTGATCCACGTTGTTAGTCCCGAGTAGGCGAGCCATCTTCTGGAAGAGGTAATTCTCCTCGTTAGTGGCCTTGGCCGAGGAGAGGAATCCGAGGGCATCAGGGCCATGCTTTTCCTTGACTTCCATCAGTCGCCTTGCCAGTAATTCCAAAGCTTCGTCCCAGCCGATTTCTTTCCATCCCTCTCTTTCCCTGACCATTGGGCTGCGGAGGCGGTTGGGGTGGTAGAGAATTTCCAAGGCGGCGTTCCCCTTTGGGCACAAAGCTCCCTTGGTAAGTGGGTGGTCGGTTATGTATTCTACGCCGATGGCTTCTCCGTTGGAGACCTTGATACCCAGAGGGCAACCCGCCCCACAGTAAGGGCAAATCGTGGGAACTACCCTCATCGTCTCCTCCTTAGGAAAGGACAAATGGAGGGAGCGATTGCTTTCCCGCCCCCTCCACTTTAGGCCATCGTCCGGCCTAACCAGCAATTCTGTAGCTTTTTGCTACTTCTTCCGCTGCTTCCAGCCGGGTGAGGCGAGCAAATTCTTCTTGTTCCATGAAGACCAAGGCTTTGGTCGGGCAAGCTTCTACGCACGCAGGGATTTCCCGGCCTGGGCAACGGTCGCATTTGAGGGCAATCCGGCGCTCCCACTCCCGCCCAATGACTCCGTAAGGGCAGACCATGGTGCACATCCAGCAGCCAATGCATTTATCGGGGTTGTGGGTGACGATACGGGTAATCGGGTCCTGAGTGAGAGCTCCTGTGCGGCAAGCTCGGACGCAAGGGGCGTCCTCGCAGTGGCGGCAGAGGAAGGGCATCTTGCGAGCCATGACGTATTCCACGTAGAGCCGGCGGCGAGGTCGGGGGGTCTCAGAAATGGCCTCAAAGATGTTTTTAGAGCGGGAATGCTCCACAGCGCAGGCCAGCTCGCAAGAGTGACATCCAACGCACCGGTCCAGCCTGACAAATATCTCCTTCATGGCTCACCTCCGTTAAATCCCCAACCCCTTCCGCCGCTCGCGGATGGCGTCCAGGAGCTTCTCGGCCGCTTTCTTGGGGTCGGTCTCCACGATGAAGTAGCCGCCGAAGAGGTCTTTCACATCCTGAGTCAGCACCTTGGCGATGAGCGGGCTTCCCAGGACCGGAGGGACGACGCCTACGTGGGTTGGTAGGCCGGCTGTGACCGCCCAGGTTCCAATGGCTATGGCCTTCTCGGTGGTAGCTTCGGGGGCACTGGCTACTACTGGGAGCTTGTCTATGTCTACCCCAAGCCTATTGGCCACAGCTACTGCCACATCGGCAGCGCGGGAGTTATCAACGCAGGAGCCCATGTGCAGGACGAGCGGAAGAGGCCCTTCCAGGCCAGCCGCCTTGCCTACAGCGGTAAGGACGGCCTTCAAGCCCTCTCCGGCATACTCTTCGGTAGCCTCAGGAGTGAGGAGACCGTGGCGGGCAAAGGTTCCAGCCCCACAACCGGTGGCTAAGAGAAGCACGTTGTTCCGGGCCAGCTCTTTGGCTATGGTCAGGAACCCCGAATCCTGGGGGACCTTGACGTTGTTGCATCCGGCGAAGAGGCAGACGCCCAAGATGTTGCCGGCCACGATATTGTCAATCAGGGGCTTGAGGGGGTCTTCTTTGTTCACCTGAGATAGAGCCCAGATGATGGCCTCAGTGGAGAAGCCAGCGAAGGCTTTGTGGGTGTAATTGGGGATGCGGACTTTGGCTGGGTCTCGCTTCTTGAAGGCTTCAATTAGTCCACCACCATCGCATCCAGTGCCCCGGTTAGGATGGCCATCTCCTGGCTTACGGAGTGGGTGATTGGGGGGATTCCATGGCGCATGAGGACTTCGTTGCCGGTGCAGCATATTCCTACCAAGTTGATTCCGCTGGCCCCGGCGGCCTTCGCTTCCTCCTCCATCTCCTTTGCTACCTGCACAATGATATCGGAAAGGACAGGGTTGTGGCCGTGCAAGGCGATGTTCACAGCATCGGGCTTGAGGGCTCCCATGTTGGCTATGGTAACCAAAGGTTTGGGGGTGCCAAAGAGGACATCGGCCAAATCTGTGGCCATGTGGCAGCCGGCGAAATCAGCCAAGGCGCATTTTACCCCACCCAGGAGGATGTTGATGGGGTCGGCATCTACCCCGTAAGTAGTTCGGTGCATGACCTCGGAGATGGCGGAATCAATTCCCCGCCACGAGTGGGGCCCCAGAACGCTGGCGCACCCTAAGCCCACGGGGGTGGGCCAACGGGGGTCCAGGGGGCGCAAGCCTCCTGGCAGGGGGTGTGCCCCCAAAAAACCTAAGAGGGGCGAACTACTTCCCCAAACGGCTGAAATGGTGTAAAATGTTACCCAAAGCTTGACTCTTCACAAGAGGTCATGCAACGCAATGCCGAGGAAAAAATCAAGGACAAGCCCTTTCGGTAGTCCGGCCAGAGTTTCTCACGATTCCACCCCCTTTTACAGCCGCCGCCTCTACGAGGGTCTTCCTCAGGAAGAGGATGTTGAATACTTGGAAACGCCACTACCACCGGAGTGCGTCAACAAAATTTTCTGCAAAAGTTCGGAGCGAATGGAAGAATCGCCCGACTCCTCAGTCCACTTGATGGTCACCTCGCCACCGTATAACGTTGGCAAGGACTATGATAGTGACTTGACGCTTGACGAATACCGGGCCTTCCTCAAGCGGGTGATGGCTGAAGTCTACCGGGTATTGGTGCCGGGGGGACGGGCTTGCATCAACCTGGCGAATTTGGGACGCCGGCCATACCTTCCACTACATGCTTTTGTCATCCAGGACATGCTGGAACTGGGATTCTTAATGCGCGGCGAAATAATCTGGGACAAAGCCTCCAGCGCCAGCCCATCAACGGCCTGGGGCAGTTGGTGTTCACCGCAAAACCCAACGCTGCGCGACACACACGAATACATCCTGGTCTTCTCTCGTCCCAATCCCTTCGGGCGAAAGCCAACCATAAGCCGGGAAGAGTTCTTAGAGTTCACCAAAAGCATCTGGCAATTCCCAGCCGAACCGGCTACAAAAGTCGGGCATCCTGCGCCTTTCCCGGTGGAACTGCCTTATCGGCTTATCCAGCTCTATACCTTTGAAGGCGAAGTGGTCCTTGACCCCTTCATTGGCAGCGGGACAACGGCCTTGGCGGCGTTGAAGACAAGGCGCATTTTCGTCGGCTATGATGTCAATCCCGAATACGTGGCCTTGGCCAACCAACGCCTTAGGCCGTTTCTCGCCCAATTGCCTTTGTTCTGAGCTATGGGGAAGAGAATCATTCGTTGGCTGAGGGTTTTGCTGGCGTTTTGGGTCCCACCTGTGGCGAAGTTGCAAGGGGGGAGCGACTTCTTCCAGCCAGGAGGCTTTGCCCCTGGTCCCTCAGCTTAATGAAGGCTGGCAGAGGCCAACCAAAAGCTGAAAGGAGCCCTTTTACGGCCAGGCGGGCAGCCGGGGAAAGACGTCCAATGGGTCATAAGGAAGTGTCTCTTGACAAAATGCCCCTTTGAGGGTAAATTATACCCCCGGTGGGTATAAAAACCGGGAAAGGAGGGAAGGGGTATGCCTATCTACGAATACGAGTGCCAGGATTGCGGGGAAGATTTTGAGATTTTCGTCCTGTCCGTTTCCAAAGCCGATGAAGTTGAATGCCCGAAGTGCCACAGCCGTAACACCAAACGCAAAATCTCCCTCTTCGGCTGGGCCGGTTCCAAAGGTAGTTCAAGCACCGTAGGCTCTTCCTGCTCTACTTCCACCGTAGGCTGAGGGATTTAAAAAACGGGGCCGTCGGCCCCCAAAATTTACAAGAAGGAGGATGCCATGCCGCTCATTCCAGCAAGGGAAAGGGAATACATCCAGAAGTTCTTTGAGGAAAAGCTTGTAAATCCCGTCCGATTGGTAATGTTCACGCAGGAGTTTGAGTGCGAATACTGCGCCGAGACCAGGCAACTTGTGGAAGAACTCGCCCAGCTTTCCCCCAAAATCACCGCCGAAATTTACAACTTCGTAACCGATAAAGCCCAGGCTGAGAAATATCAAGTGGACAAAATCCCAGCCATAGCCATAATCGGGCAGAAGGATTACGGAATCCGCTTCTACGGCATCCCCTCAGGCTACGAATTCTCCACCCTTTTGGAAGACATCGTGGACGTTTCCCGCGGGGAGTCGGGCCTTTCGGAGGCGAGCAAGAAGGCCTTGGCTACACTCACTAAACCGGTCCACATCCAAGTCTTCGTCACCCCTACCTGACCATACTGCCCCATGGCGGTCAGGTTGGCCCACAAGATGGCTATTGAGAGCGATTTGGTCCGGGCAGACATGGTGGAGGCCATTGAGTTCCCCCACCTCGCCGTAAAATATCACGTCCACGGTGTCCCCAAGACTGTGGTCAATGAGACCTTCTTCATTGAGGGGGCCATGCCCGAAGTGCCTTTTGTCCAGCAAATTGTCAAAGCGGTAAAATGAGGGGGAAAGATGCAAGAAATCATGCGCATAATGCAAGGATACCTCAGCCACTGGATTGAGCACAACAATGAGCATGCCGAAAGGTACGAAGAGTGGGCGATGAAGGCGAAGGAAGCCGGCCTTGAGAAGGTTTCGGAGAGGTTGGCCAAAGCTTCCTCGCTCCTCAGAGAAGCTTCCAAAGAGCTGGAAGCCGCCTACAAAGAACTTGAAAGCGTCAAGCTTGTGTGAGCTATGAGCCTGCCTCGGATTGAGATAAATACCGATTGGTGCAAAGCTTGCTACTTGTGTGTGGACATGTGCCCACGCAAAGTGCTGGAAGTTGACTACTCGCGCTTCGTCAATGGTCTGCATCCCGTCGTTCCTGCCCACCCCGAAAAGTGCACGGTCTGCCGGCTCTGCGAACTCTGGTGCCCCGATATAGCCATTGCCGTTTACGAGGAGGAATCCGATGCCTGAGGGTGGCTGGACCACACGCAAGCCTGGGCTTCCCCCAGGGCAGCATTTCCTCCAAGGGGATGAAGCCTGTGCGGAAGGGGCCATAGCCGCTGGATGCTCTTACTACGCCGGTTACCCCATAACTCCGGCAAGCGAGATAATGCACTACATGTGCCGCCGGTTCCTGGAGCTTGAGGATGGAAGAGTTTTCATCCAGATGGAGGATGAAATAGGCTCCATCGCCTCCTGCATCGGTGCTTCTTGGGCTGGGGCCAAGGCTATGACCGCCACCAGCGGGCCGGGGATATCCCTGATGTTGGAGAACATCGGCTATGCAATCATGACCGAAACCCCTATAGTGGTGGTGGATGTTCAGAGGGCAGGGCCGGCCACAGGCCAAGCTACTCGGCCCGCTCAAGGGGATGTGATGCAGCTACGCTGGGGGGCTCACGGCGATTACGAGATAATCGTCCTGGCCCCATGGTCGGTCCAGGAAATGTTTGACCTTACCGTGCAAGCTTTCAACCTGGCCGAAAGGTTCCGCTTACCGGTCATAGTAGCAGCCGATGAAGCCGTAGGCCACATGCGGGAGGGGCTTGTAATCCCCCCGGAAGCCAAAGTTTACGAGAGGATAAGGCCCCTTCCTGAGGAGAAAATCCCGCCCTTTGGGCCAATGGAAGTCCCACCGATGCCTATCTTCGGGCAAGGCCATAAAGTGCTGGTGACCGGCTCCACCCACGATGAGTGGGGCTACAGGCGCACCGTCAGCGCCAAAGCCCAGGCCTCGCTCATCTCCCGCTTCAAAGGCAAAATCCTCAACAATTTAGAGGAAATTGTGCGCGTAGATAAGAGGTTCTGCGAGGGGGATATAGACGTTTTGGTTTTCGCCTATGGCTTCACGGCCCGAAGCGCTCTGGCTGCGGTAAAGGAAGCCCGGAAGAGAGGCGTAAAGGCCGCCTTATTCCGCCCCCAAACCCTCTGGCCTTTCCCCGAGCGCGAACTTTCGGCCCTAAGGGGGCAGGTGGATAAAGTGCTTGTGGCCGAGATGAACCAGGGGCAGATGCTCAGGGAAGTGCAGCGCTTCTTCCCCGAGGCAAAGGGATACAACAGGACCGATGGCGAGGTCATAACCCCAGCAGAAATCCTAACGGCCATGGAGAAGCTCTTAGGGAGGGCAAGCGATGAAACTGCATGAGTATCAATCAAAGCAACTCTTTGCCCGCTACCGGATACCCATTCCCCAGGGCGAGGTTGCTTCTACCCCAGAGGAAGCCAGGGCCATCGCCGAAAAGCTTGGGAAGCCGGTTGTGGTCAAGGCCCAAGTTTTAGTAGGAGGGAGGGGCAAAGCGGGTGGTATCCGACTCGCCCAAAGCCCAGAAGAGGCCGAAAGGGTCGCTTCTCAGATTTTATCCATGGAGATAAAGGGCATACCTGTGTGCAAAGTCTTGGTTGACGAGGCTTTGGACATAGCCAAGGAGCTTTACCTTGGCGTGGTGATTGATAGGGCTCAAGGCAAGCCGGTGATGATGGCTTCTTCCGAGGGCGGGGTTGACATAGAGGAAGTAGCCCGCCGCTCTCCGGAGAAAATCCTCAAGGCCACCATTGACCCCTTCCTTGGCCTGAGGCCGTATCAAGCTCGCGAGCTGGCTTTGGGGATTGGGCTGGATAAATCGCTACTGAACGCTTTCTCCTCCATAGCTACTGGCCTCTACCAATGCTTTGCCGAGAACGATGCCTCCTTAGCGGAGATAAACCCCTTGGTCCTAACCGCCGATGGCCGCCTTCTTGCCGCCGATGCCAAAGTAGTTATTGACGACAATGCCCTATTCCGCCACCCGGACCTGGCAGCCATGCGCGATCCGGAAGAGGATACCCCTTCGGAGCGGGAAGCTCGGGCCCATGGGATAAGCTATGTCCAGCTGGATGGGGAAATTGGCTGTATGGTTAATGGGGCCGGCTTAGCCATGGCCACGATGGATGTAATCAAGCTTTATGGGGGTAATCCGGCCAACTTCTTGGACATAGGTGGTGGAGCCAGAGCCGAGCAAGTGGCTGCCGGGCTGCGGATAATCCTTTCGGACCCGAAGGTAAAAGCCGTGCTCATAAACATCTTCGGTGGTATAACCCGGTGCGATGAGGTAGCGAGGGGAATTTTGGAAGCGATGAAGGCAGTGGAGGTAAAAGTTCCTCTTGTGGTAAGGCTTGTGGGGACCAACGAAGAAGAAGGGCGTCGCCTCCTGGCCGAAGCCAACCTCATCACAGCCTCTTCCCTAAGCGAGGCCGCCGAGAAAGTTGTAGCCTTGGCAAAATCTCAGCCTTAACAACTTGCCGTGGCTGCTCATTTATGCTATACTGGCAATTGAAGAAATTCAACGCAGGTCTTATTATAGGACCGGGTGGCGCAAAAGTTGACCTTGGGGAGAGATTGTATAACCCTTCAAACAGGCTGTAAGGACGGAGCCCGTAGAGCCAGTAGTTAGGCTACGCGGGGAGAAAGTTGTTATGAAAGTATTCATAAGTTGGTCAGGAGAATCAAGTCACCAAGTTGCTTTGCTTTTGCGCGATTGGTTACCTGTAATTCTTCAAACAATTGATGCATGGGTATCTTCAGAAGACCTCCCCAAAGGTAGCAGTTGGTGGCACGAGCTAACAAAGCTTTTAGAAGGAACGAGTTTTGGAATTATATGCGTTGATTCGTCTAACATTAATAGTCCATGGCTGAATTTTGAAGCGGGAGCTCTTATCAAATCAATTTCAGCGAGCAAAGTTGCGCCTGTGTTGTTAGATATAGAACCCAAAGATTTGAAAGGGCCTTTATCCCTATTTCAAGCAACATCTCTTAAGAACAAAGAAGATATGAGGAAATTAGTGCATAGTATCAATAGATTGTGTCCTAGCCCATTGCCAGAAGAGCGTGTTAACAAAGCTTTTGACCTGGCTTGGCCAAAGCTGGAGGAATCGTTGAAGAAGATAGTACCTTCGTCTTATGCTATTCCTGCACCATCTCCAGCGCAGAAGGAAGTACATAGGGAAGTATATTTTCTCCCCGATACGGAAGAGAAAATTTTGGTTTTGATTGCACGGGAAGAAGAGGAAGCCAGAAAGTATGACCTAATTCCTGATGAGGAGCTTTCATCAGAGGGGATTGCGTTTAAACTCAATATGCCGATCAAAAAGGTTGAGCGTTTATTAGAGAGGTTAGAGGAGCGAGGGTTTGTTGAATATAACTTTGATGAGGGTTGGTGGTCCATAACTACGAAAGGAATGGATTATCTAATAGACAAAGGCCTTTTGTAAATATAACCAGCCTAACCTGGTGCTTAAGCTGATAGCGTTTCCACTTGTTCTGTCAGTGCGGTTTAGCTGCAAATTGCTAAGAGGCAATAGAGTTTGAGCAAATAACTAAGGAGGTTCAAAATGGGTGGTATCCGGTCATTGACTGGAGGTGGTTTCTCATATGAATTTGATAAAGAAGATGCCAAGATTATCAACGAAATGGTCGGTCACTTTGGTACGAACAGTCAAGAGGATGTAATTCTTAAGGCTTTAAGTCTGCTCTATACTATTTACTTAGAGCGACCAAAAGCCAAAGTGGTTATCGTCCAAGATGAATCAGGTAAATCAATCATCCCCCTCTATTGACGCTAAGGAGGTACGTAACTATGGCGTCAATTAAGAAAATGCCATCAAAACGTGAAGAGCGTCATGCTTTACAACTCTTTCGTATGCGAACAGCGAACATTTTCGTGATTAGTTATTTAATGTTCATCTTTGCCTCTATGGTTGTTGGCGGATTAAGCCTGTTTATCCCAATGAATGGGGGGCCTGAAAAGGTGAAAGATTTAATATTGACAATCTCTGGAATCTTCTCTGGGCCGTTAGGGCTTATAATCGGTTATTTTTATCGAAATCATGCTGAGGAAAAGTGAAGTTGGCTAACACTTTACTGCGGTTGGCTGCTTCCTTGGTTTGCTTTGCCCATCCCTCTCCCAATGGCTTAGTTTGCTTAGATTGGATAATGTTCTTTAGATGATGCAAAAGGCAAAGAATAATTCATACGCATCTGAGTACCTTGCTCAAATTGTTAAGATAATCCAAGAAAATGAAGAATTTCTTCGCCACAATGCAAATGAAGTTTATGATGAAGTCGTAGAACTCATCAATGATGCTATAGACGAAGTTATGCTTGTTACGGAGAAACCGGGAAGGGAAAAGGAGTATATTGAGCGCTCAATGTCCTTCTTCATTTACCATGTATTTATGCCCTTCAGCTATGCTATTTATTTTGATTTGTTGGCAGGCAATGTTCCTGCCTGCTTCATGGAGCTTAGATTTATGCTTGAATCGCTAATGAAGTGTTATTTGGCAGACTTAAAGCATCCAGAAGAAGCATTCTTTCAGACGAGACTCGAGCTATTAGAGCAAGATATGAAACAAATGAAGCTAAGCATATCCAGAGCTATGGAAGAGTTAGGGGAAGAATTGGGAGTAGCGAATAGTTTCGTTGCTTTATGGGGTAAACTCTCCCAAGATTGGATCCATATGAAAGGCTTCACAGACAAGCTTGTAAGCTATGTCACTGAGAAATCTGATATGCCGCCTTGGGCTTTGGCAATACCTATGAATTATACAGAGAAGGACCTGGGCATCCTTGAAGAATTACGTGACCGAATATCGCAATTTAGGAGCCTATTGAAGACCACAATGGAAAAATATAGGCAAGAATATGGTCCTGGCACTGGCTAATCATTTGCTCCGCCAATTGTTCATTTAGTGCCATTATGTGGCATTCAAATCGCCAAAGGGGAGAGATGAAAAAAAGTTCTGTACTGCTTTTGGCTGTGACTTTGTTGGCCATTTGGGGGCAAACAAGTTGTGCATCGCGCCAGTCCGTAGGTTTGAAAGCGGCCGATCCTGAAGATGTTGGTTTGACCTGGCAAGAGTGTGCAATTTCCCAAGGCCCCGACTGGAATCAAGCCGAAGCTTGTTTCAGTTATCCTATGTCCTCGTGTTGGATTCAAGCCGAAGCCTGCTTCGGTCATCCTATGCCCTTGTGGAACGAAAGCGAAAAGGCAAACTTTGGGAGTTATCTCGGCGACATGGAAGGCCTTCAATTGACCATAGGCAAGGATATCTATCGCGCGAGTTTGACCGCTAAGCTGTTCATGAAAGCAAAATACACCTTGTACAAGAACGGCCACGCTATTCGGTCTTTGTACGGCGAGTTTGGCGCACATTCTCCCAACATATCCTTGCAAAATATCGGCGGCAAGGCGGCGTGGGAATTTTCTGATGGCAAGATTGCTACAATTATCTACGATGGATTGGACGTTCGCCAGGTTTACGGTTTGGACAGGGCATATGGGCCTTATGGTCTGGCCGGCAAATTAATCTTCATAGGGGAGAGAAATGGCAAGTATTTTGTTGTGTATGACGGCTGGAAAGTCGGTCCCGACTTTGATAAAATAGCGATTGCATATTGCTGCGACGTCGCACTGTGCTCTATTCATTATGGACAAGGTAAGTATTTGTTCTGGGGTTTCAGGAATGGTCAATGGCACGCTGTGGAAATAGCCCTTCGCGGAGAGTGAAGGTGACTAACCTTTGCTAAGGAAAGATATGGGCCAAGTGCCAAGTATTCAAGACCTTGAAAAGGCACGGCTGGTTTTTGAGGCTAAGGAGCCGCGTGATTTATTTTACCGCGCAGCAATAGAGCTGGTGTCGCTATCACTGGAAGGGAAAACTTCGCTGAGTGTCGCAGAGTCTTTGGCTGTGCTTTTACAGACTTGGAACAAAATGTTCTACCAATACCGAAAATTTGACAGCCAGCACTTTGCAGACATAGAACGGCTTATCAGCGATTATTATTCGGCGCTGATGGGGTTTAGACAACGCTCAATAGTGAGCTTTAACCAGGCGGACGAGGAGCAGATTATACCCCTTTTCAGAGACTTTGAAACTGTTCTTGGCCCTGTAGGTGCAGCTAAGTGCTTGCATCTTTTGGCGCCTTCCTTTTTCCCTCTTTGGGACCGTGCAATAGCCTCCGCTTATGGCTGTCAATTACAGAGAAGGGTAAGAATGCTGAGAGATATTGCCATTTCATGAGAATTGTGAAAGAGCAGATTGAGCATCTCGGTGGAGAGGAGGCGTTTGGTCGCAACCCTCTGAAGGCGTTAGATGAGTACAATTACTGCAAATTTACGAAGAAATGGATATAAAGTTCAACCTGCATTTTTGAGCTGCCAGGCCTTCCTTTCGGTCGGCCTACCGCTGATGTGTGTGCTGCTACGCGACTTCATTAAACAATTTGACATGCGCTTACCTGGCTAAAAGTGGGTTTCAATTGGGGTGAATCCAACTTTGCCTGGCTGGGTTTATAATTATGGCCATTACTTCTAAGGAGGTTACCATGCGGGCTATTTATTTTATCGCCAGTATTCCCCGCTATGTTTTGACCACAGTCCTCGGTAGGCTGGATAAGCGTTTTTATTGGAGTGCTTTGTCTTGCCTACAGTACGGCGATTTCCCGGAGCCATCTCTCCCTTCCCAGGAGTGGGTTAAGGTCAAGACTGTGTACGGAGGGATTTGCGGGAGCGATATCGGGGTCATAACTTTGCACACAAGCCCAGTGCTTTCGGCGCTGTCTTCGCCGGTGTTTGTCCTCGGGCATGAGAATGTGGGGGTGGTGGTGGAGAAGGGTAAGGGCGCGGAAGGGGTTGAGGTCGGGCAAAGGGTTGTGGTGGACCCGACCCTTTCCTGTGAGGTCAGGGGTTTCCTGGACCGGTGCCCTATGTGCCGGGAGGGGAGGGAAAATCTGTGCCATAGGGTGACGGAAGGGAATATCGCTCCAGGTTTGCTCATAGGAAATTGCCAGGATACAGGCGGAAGCTGGGGGGAATACTTTGTGGCCCATCGCTCCAGGGTCTATCCGGTGCCGGATGGAGTCAGTGATGAGGAGGCAGTGTTAGCGGAGCCATTCGCCGTAGCCATTCATGCTGTCTGGAACAATTTCCCCAAGGATTCGGATACGGTGCTCATCATAGGAGGTGGGACGATTGGGCTGTGCACTGTGGCGGCTTTGAGGGCTTTGGGTTCCAAGGCCAGGATTGTGCTGCTTTACAAGTATCCTTTCCAGGCTGAGCTGGCTCGCCGCTACGGGGCCGATGTTTTGGTTAAGCTCGGCCAGACCGAGGAGCTGGTCCAGGCTATCGGGTCAAGGCCTCTGAAGCCTCTCCTGGGTGGCCCAATTTCCCTCTCCGGCCCAGCCATGACTTTTGATTGCGTCGGTTCCAGGGCCAGCATTGAGCTTGCCCTCCGCTTCACCGGAACCGGAGGGAAGGTTGTGTTGGTGGGGTTGGCCTCCACTCCGGGCGGGGTTGATTGGACCCCTATATGGCTGAAGGAGCTTAAAATAGCCGGGACTTATTCCTACGCTGTGGAAGATTACCGGGGCAAGAGGTTGCATACTTTCCGCTTAGCTCTGGATTTCATGGCTCGGAGGGAGGTAGACCTTAAGCCTTTGCTGACCCACAAGTTCCGTCCGCAGGATTACCGGAAGGCGCTGGAGTGGGTTACCGGTAAGGGGGGGAAGAGTTTGGTGAAGGCGGTTTTTCAGTTCCATGGTGATTGAATTTAGCTCTTTTGAGTTTTGGGGGCACATCCCCCACAGCCCCTGCCAGGGGGCTCTGCCCCCTGGACCCCAGTTTGCCCACCCCCGTAGGCTTAGGGTTTGCCGGGGTTTTGGGTCCCACTCGTGGCGGGGTTGCTAAGGTGGGCAACTCGCCCCCTTTTTTGAATTTGTGGGGGCACATCCCCCACGACCCCCTGCCAGGGGGCTTCGCCCCTTGGACCCCCGTTTGCCCACCCTCGTAGGCTTAGGGTTCGTCGGGGTTTTGGGTCCCACTCGTGGCGGGGTTGCTAAGGTGGGCAACTCGCCCCTTTTTAAGGTTTTGTGAGGGCACACCCCCTGGACCCCATTTTAAGCCCGGCGGGCATTTGCCAGACGGCGGCGGAATCCGCCTACAACTTTCTCCAGTTCTTCCTTGGAAAAAGCCCCAAGCGCCAGAAGCAAGGAAAGGTAGATGACTAAAGAGGCCGAAATGGCCAGCCCAAGGTTTACTTTCTGGAAAGCCCAGAAAGAAAGAGCCATCACCACCGAAGCCAGGGTCGGACGCCAGAAGAGCTCTTTCCAAGGAAGCGGCCCCAGGTTCTTGCGGACGCAGTAGTAGAAAGGAGCCAGGAGGGCCAGCTCCGAGAGGACGGTCATCACGGAGGCGCCTTTGTAGCCGTAGCGGGGGATTAGGAGCAGGTTCCCAGCAATGTTGAAGGCTACCCCGATGAGGAAGGCTTTGGTCAGGAAACGCTGCTGGTTTATCGCAATGAGCACATACTGGGTTACGCTGTTTATGCAGCTGAAGGGGAAGAACCAGATGAGGAGCTGAAGGGCAATCATGGAGTGGGGGAGGTATTCGGAACCGCCAAGGATGAGGATTAGCTCGCGCGCAGTGAAGGTGAAAAGCACGGCTATCGGCATGCTAACCATGATGAGGAGCCGAAGGGCGGTGTTGTAAACCCGCATGAATTCCTCGCGGGAGGATTCGGCGTAGCGGGAGAGCATGGGGAAGAGGGCTACGGTGAAGTAGGATGGGATTATGTTGAGGCCGTCTATGTACCTATAGGCTGCACTGTAGTAACCCACCGCCGCATCCCCCTTGAGGGGCTGGAGGATGAGCACGTCTATCCTGAAGAAAACCGTAGCCAGAAAGTGGTTTATCATGAGGGGGAAAGCTGGGCCCAACATCCCCTTGGCCAAAGAGAAATCGGGCTCAAAGCGGGGGATGAAAAGCTTGGTGGCCATGAGGTAGAAGAGGATGGCAAAAGTGACCACGTTCGCTATTACCGAGACCCCGGCCAGACCCACATACCCAAACCCTGCCAGGAGGGCTATCGTCCCCAGAGTAACCCTCAGCAACGTGGTCACGGAAGTTATCCAAGCCGGATACTCCATCTTTTCCCAAGCGGTAAATGCGGAGCTGACCACGTCCGATAGGAGGCTGAAGAACAAGGCCAGGCTGAAGAGGCCGACGGTGAAAGCGGTATCAACGGTTAGGCCAGCGTAACGGACGTAGAAGAAGAGGATTAGGGCCATTAGGGGCCAGGAAGAAAGCCAGAGCAATGACCTCAGAATCGTCACGTTTGTGATGTAGCGGTTGGCTTGGGATTTGTCCTTAGCCACCTCACGGGTGAGCAAGATGCCGAGGCCGAAGCGGGTCAGGATTTCAAAGTAGCCGATGAAGATTACGGCGAACTGGTAGCGACCTGCTCCCTCCGGGGCCAGGATTCGGAGCATGAGCATGGCAAAGGCCATNTCAATCAGCTTATTGACAAAGGCCAGCCCCATCGGGATGAAAGTGTTCTTGGCGACCCGGCCCAGGGTTGTCTCCTCCTCTTCCCGGTAAATCCGGCGCCAGAACCAGTACCCAAAGAGGAAGAGGAGAACGCTGAAGGCCAAGAAGGAGATGAACAGGCCGAGTTTAAAGGACATCGGGCTGTATTTGAAGCGGACCAGATGGGAGCCTGGCTCCAGAATCACGGCCCGGAAATTGCCGTAAGCCCGGTACAGCTTCAGCTCTTTCCCCCCATCGTAAGCTTTCCAGCCTGGGAAGAAGGCATCGGTTAGGACCAGAAGGCCCTTTGAAGGGAGGGTGGCAGAGATTACCACTTGGGTTGGGGAATAGGAGAGGATTTCGGCTTTACCGGCCTCGCCGGATTCGGGCAAGGGCGGGTCTGAGGGGCCATACTGCCAAGGCTGAGAGCCCTTTTCCAGCACCACGCATCTTGGCGAGCGTAGCCCTTTAAGAGCATCGGCCAGCTCCTCGCTCTCAACGGCCAATGTGCAGGTTGAGATGAAGGCTCTGGGCAAGTAGTTATCGTTCCGGTAGACGCGTACCTCGCCGTTGTAGACCAAGGTGTAGCCGGGGTTTTTTACCTCCTGGGTTGTGAGCACATACTTGACGTTGAGGAGGTCCAAGAGGGGGGAATCAAGGGCTTCGGGGAATGGGGTGTAGATTGGGGAGATGCGGTTGTAGAGCAAGTCCCACTGGGGGGAAAGGAGCTGCATGAATTCGGCGTATTGCTTGGGGATTACAGAATCGTAGCCCCTTACGTCCTGGATTCCGAAGAGCATTCCCGCGTTAGGCCAGAAGGTTTTCTCCCCCGGAAGGTTGAAGGAAGTTACGCGGTAAAGCTCGGGATCGCTCTTGAGGAAATTGACCACCGGCGGGGTGAAGCTGAGCAGAGCGGGGTCGGAAGCGGGGTTGAACCCCCACCAGGCGCAGAGGAGGTCGGCGGCGATTACGGCCGGGATGAGGGCTTTGAAGCGGCCTCTGCCGGCCAACAGGGCCAATCCGGCCAGCGTGAGAAAGGCGGAAAAGCGCAGGAGGTTCCACCACTCGTAGGAGAAGAACATCTTCCCATCGGCGAATGCACCCTGAGCCAGCTCGGAATGGGCCAGGAAGCGCTCGGCCAGGGAGAAGAAGGGGGTGGGGTTGAGGAAGGAGAGGAGGCAGAAGAGGATTCCAGCCAGGCCTGCCAAGGCTGTGAGGGCGGGGAAAAGGGCTTTGAGCTTCTCCCTCTCATCGGCCCCAATCCCGGCCAGGATTGCTACGCTTAAGGTGTAGGGGAAGACCCAGCGGAAGGGGGAATGGAGCTGGTTGTAGCCTGGGAGGAAGTAGTAGAGCAAGGCGTAGAGCGGGGTGCCAAAGGCGAAAAGCAGGGAGAGAACCGCCAGGAGGGCGAAAGTCCACTTTATCCATCGGTCCTTGCCCAGGAAAGCCCCAGCCAGAGCCAAGGCCAGGGTGAGAAGGCCCATGTAGCTTCCGGCCTCAACGTAGTTCTTTATCCCCCAGAAGATGAACCTTATCGGCTCCCCTCGGTAATTGACTGTAACCGGAAGCCACTTCTTGGCCGCAAGGTCAAAGTAAGCGTGGTGGGCGGGGTTGCCGAAGAAGTCGGGGATTAGGAAGGTGAACACTTGGCGGGTGGGGTAAGCCCATCCCAGCACATCNTTCAGGGTTACCATNCCNTGCCGGAAGTTCTGGGTCACTACTTCGTAAAGGGGGATGAGCTGGATTGCCCCCAAGCCTATGCCGATGCCGGCCATTATCACCAAGGCCGATAAGGATTTGGCGAGGAATGAGCCTTGGCGGATTCTGGGGTAAAAGGCCAGGACCCTCGCCAGGGCAAAGTAGGCGGCTACCATTGCCACGTAGTAGGAAATTTCGGGGTGGCCGGCCAGGAAGTGGAGGCCGATGAAGATTGAGCCCAGTATTACGAAGGGGATGGGCGACTTTCTCCCACTTTGGAGGCGGCGCAGGGTTAGCTCAATGCAAGCCAAGATAGCGGGAAGCCAGGCCGCTGCCGCTATTATCATCGGGAAGACGACGCTTACCACGAAGAAGCCGCTCAGCTCGTAAGCGAGGGAAGCCACGATGCTTCCCAGGCGGCGCATCCCCAGAACTCTGGCTAAGAAGTACATGGATAGCCCGGCCAGCCAGAGCTGAAGCAAGGTGAAGAATCCGTAGGCTCTGGGCAGAGGGATCAGGTAAAAGATGAGGGAAAGGGGGTAGAGAGCCGAATGCTGGCCTGTAGCCAGGAAAGGCATCCCGGTAAAGATGTAGGGGTTCCAAAGGGGGAGCTCCCGCCTCCGGATGCACTCCAGGATGAACTTCTTCCAGACGTAATTTTCCAGGATGAGGTCGCTCAGAAGCTCGTTGTGGGGGACCGATACCCCCAAATCCTTGGCGAAGCTTTTCCAGGGTTCAAAGGCGAAGAGGTTATCGGCCGGGATTAAGGTCTTCCCGCCGAAGGTCACAGGCCAGAGGAGGATGAGGAGGGGTAAGAGGAGAAAGAACGCTGCTGCGAGGTCCGGACCCAGCTTCCTCAGCCTTTCCACCAAGCAACCTCCTGGCTTCAGATTTCCACCTCTTTTCCAAGCCCAAGCTCGCGGGCTTTCTCCAGAACCCTCTTGGCTACCGAGACATCCTGGACGGCATTGCCTACGGACTTGAAGTAGGTGATTTCATCGTCCCTTTCCCGGCCGGGCTTGAGGCCGGCGGCAATCTCCCCAAGCTCAGCGTAGATGTCCTTCTCGGAGATAATCCCCTTGCTTATGGGGATGATGAGGTCGCCAGCCTCGGCCAAGCAAGCGGAGCGCGAGTCCACCACAATTTTGTTGGCCCGCCGGATGGTGACTTCATCCACCTCTTGCATTTTCGGGGTGAAAGCGCCGATGGCATTTATGTGGGCTCCAGGCTTGAGGTCTTCCCCGCTGAACACAGGGGTGGAGGAGGTGGTGGCGGTGCAGATGACATCGGCTTCTTGGACGGCTTCCTTGGGGGAGGAGGCGACCCTGATGTCGGACGGGATGGGGCCGAGGCCTTTCATCTCGGCGGCGTAAGCTTCGGCCCTTTCCCTGACTATATCGTAAACCCAGACCTTTTCAATTTTCCGGACTTCGCACACGGCCAGGAGTTGGGTTCGGGCTTGGGCGCCGGCTCCGAAGATAGCGGCCACTTTGGCATCCTTGCGAGCGAGCAAATCCGTAGCTGCACCGGAAGCGGCCCCCGTCCGGAGAGCCGTGAGGTAAGTGCCGTCCATCATAGCCACGGGGCAACCGGTCTCCGAATCAACCACGATGACTACGGCGAAGATTGTAGGCAAGCCTTTCCCCAAGTTTCTGGGGAAGACCGAGACAACCTTCGCTCCGAGGGCATCGCTTTCGGAGAGGTAAGCGGGCATGAACAAAGTCACCCCNTCATGCTTCTCTACCGGAAGCTGGGTCCTCAGAGGCACGTTGGCTTTACCGGTGGAGAGCTGAGCGAAGGCTCCTTTCACAATCTCAATCGCTTCGGCCATGGGGAGGGCTTTGCGCACCTCTTCCGCAGAAAGCAGCAGGAGCTTCACGGCACACCTCCTTGCTCAAGTTTTACCCGGCAGGCATTTCGCCCGGAGGGTAGTAAAGCTTACGGCAGGCTGGGCAAATCTCTTCCCCCTCGGTCGGGCGGAATGGTTTGCCGCACTGCCGGCAGGTTTTAAGCTCGCCTTTGAAGACGGTTAGCCTGAGGGAGCGCAAGAGGGCGGGGAAAGAGAAGTAAGGCTTGACCTTTATCGCTCCCGTAGGGCAATTTCCTTCGCAAGCCTTGCAGCCTATGCAGGCCAAGGGGACGAAATCAATGGTGAAGCTTTCCTGGTTGCGGTGGAAAATCAGGGCGCCTGTCGGGCACTGGTTGGCGCAGAGGCCACAGGCGGTGCAGGAGTCATCCACTTCCACAAGCCCGAAAGGCAGTTCGGAGGCCGGGATTTCCTCATCCTTCGGGGTTCCGAGGCGGGCCAGAGTCCTCACAAGCCTCAGGCGTGGCTCGGGGAGGTGCTTGGGCACTCTTTCCTCCGGGGGAAGCAATTGGCCGAAGAGGCCCTCCAGGCTTTCGCCCACCGCTTTCCTCATCAGCCCCGCAAGTTCACCGTAGAGCAGGGAGAAGCTTGCCCTTCGGTCCAAGAGCGGCTCATCGCCCTGGCGGACTTGGGCGGGCAGAAGGCCATCCCTATTGGGCAATGAGGACTTAAGCGCTATGGTTTCTTCTTTCCCAAAGGCCTTGAGGATGCGGTTGGCCTTTTGGGCTTGCTCTCTGATTATGCTTTGTGCGGAGCCCATTGGGCACTGGGGGCAAAGTTCATCGTTGAGCCAAAGGCCTTGAGGGGCTGACAGGGCTGTTTCCAGGATTAGGGCCAGGGATAGGGAGGCGAGGCATCGCTTTACGTTCAAGGCAACAGGGGCTGGGGAAAAGACTTCGCCCTGGGCAGCACGGTGGCAGATAAGCTCCAAGGCCGAGGTTTGGAGGGAAAGGATGGTGGTCCTCAGGGTTTTCTCCGGACTTTTGGGGAAGGCCCAGGCTTCGGTGGGGCAAACCTGCCAGCAAATCCCGCAGCCTGTGCATTTCTCCTCATCCAGCTCAAGGTAAAGGCTTTCCCTTATCGCACCGAAGGGGCAGGATTTAAGGCAGAGGTTGCAGCGGTTCAAGTAGTAGCGGAAACGCAGGCAACGTTCCCGGTGGAAAGTCGGCTGGCTTACCAGGCCCTGCTCCAAGAGGTCAAAGATGTCCACTTCCACCATAGGCTTAAATCCCCAGCTCCAATCTGGTCCGGATGAACTGGAGGAGGTGGTCGCGGCGGATTAGCCCCACGATTTCTTCCCCTTCCACTACTGGCATCTGGTTCACATCGTTCTCCACCATTAGTTCAAGGGCATCCAAAGCCTCGTCATCGGCCTTTACTTTGAGGAGTTTTTCCATGGGGGTGGAAATTTCGGCCACGGTTACCGATGGCCATTTGGCTTGCGGTATCAACTTGAGGTTGTGGAGGGTGACCATACCCTTGAGCTTTTCCCCTTCCCTGACGAAGAAGCAGCGGGTGCTGTGGGGCAAGATGTAATTGTAGACGAGGTCGTTTAAGGTTGTGGAAGCGGGGATGATTGGGCACTCCTGGCTCATGAGCTCTCGGACTTTAACTCCTCTTAGGGCTTCTTTGCTCACAAGCTGCCTGTAGCTCTGGGTAGCGGCATTATCCAAGAACCAACCGATGAAAGCGAGCCATATTCCATCAAGCCAGTGGCCGGAGAGGGCCCAGGCCAATCCTCCCACGATGAAGAGGAAAGCTACGGCTCTTCCGGCCGTTATGGCGATTTCGGTAGCCTTCCGGTAGTTTCCGGTGACCCCCCAGAGGAAGGAGCGCAGGAGCCTTCCTCCGTCCAAGGGGAAGCCGGGGATGAGGTTGAAGAGGGCAAGGCTGAGGTTTATGATTCCGAGGTAAGAGCTTACGGCGGCCAGGATTTGGAGGTTGAGGACGAAATGGCTCACAAGCCAGAGGAAGCCGAATCCCCCCGCTATTATCAAGCTGGTCACAGGCCCGGCTAAAGCCATCAGGAACTCTCCGAGGGGGGTGGTGGACTCTTTGGAGATGCTGGCCACTCCGCCGAAGAGGAAGAGGGTAATGCGTTGGACCGGTATCCCTTGGAAGGTGGAGAGCAGGCTGTGGGCGAGCTCATGGATGAGGACGGAGAGGAAGAGGAGCAAGCCAGTTGCGATTCCCATGGCCCAGTACATCCAATGGCTCCAATCGGGGTAGCGTGATGGGAAGTATTGGGTGGAGAGGGAAAGGGCGATGAGGGCGAAAACTATGAACCAAGTGTAATGGACCAGGATTGGTATTCCGAAGACTTTACCCAGCCTTATGGAACCGACCAAGCTCTGCCTCCCTCACGGATTTGCAGCTCCAATTTTACCATAAAACCTCAGGAATTGCCAGGGATTCACTTAAGCACTGATTGGAAATCAGCCTTCTTTGGCACTTCGTGCCAAGCGTCGGCCTGCGCCGACGCGAAACTGAGCCGGCGCTTCGCCTTCAGTTAGGAGCTTGATCGGGCTCTACCTCTTCGGAGACAGATTCCAACTCTGGGATCAGGGCACCCACCTCGTGGTGCTCCTTCTGCCGCTGGATGTAGGCCACAATTCGCTCCACGTCCCAGCGGCTGACGCTGAAAGCCCCGTAGAAGCCCTGCCACTTGAAAAGCTGGTCTGGCTTCAGGATATGGTTGACGAAGTAAGAGGAAGCGCCTTTGAGCTGCTTGACCAGTTCGGCCACTGTCACCGTGCTGGGTATCCGGACCAGGATGTTGTTCAAGGCCAAGAGGGTGCAACCCATTTTCTGAGCCTCACTGGCAATACCCGATGCAACGGCCGCTCTATTTCTGGGGTGATGAGTGGGAGTCGGTCCCACGTCGCCCAAACCAAGTGGACGTAAATAGCCAGTGTGTCCCGAGGCATTTCTATCCTCCGTGCAATTGGAAATCGGCCATCTTTGGCACTTCGTGCCAGGCGTCAGCGCAGGCTGACGCTCCCCGGTCGGCGAAGGCCGACCGAAGGCCTGCGGCCCAGGAGGGGCGACTTCAGTCGCCCCCTACCAGCCGCCGCACCTCCTCCACCAGCCCCCAATCCGGCTCCTGTTTAGCTTCTTTGCAGGCCCGGAGGTAATATTCCAACAGTGCACCGGCCAGCCCGCCGAATGCGGCAGGGATGGCCCGGGCAAAGGGCAGGATGGCACGCAGCCCCTCAGCGAAGGCTGCGGCAGCCTCAGCGTGGCGTCCCAGACCATGTAGGACACTTCCGTGAGCCCCCAAGCTCCTGGCCAAGT
>JGI20130J15133_1000528_pt1 | contig 35725 bp, 62 predicted proteins | sample WasSprMetagenome_FD_15133 | JGI IMG/M metagenome (IMG submission 15133) | reverse complement strand
TGCATCCTGCAATGGATTCCTAGATGCTAGAGCCTCCAGCCTCTGCTCTAGCTCTGCTACCTTAGCCTTAGAGGTAGCCTCTAGGAGACTCAGGTACTTCTCCTCCATCTTGTCTGCCCTCTCCTTTTCCATCTTGGCTATAGCTTCCGCTAGACCCTCCTTGGACTCTGCCTTAGGTGCTCCCCCTGCCATCCCCTCTGGAGGCATCCATGGTATAGTAGTTGTCTTATAGAGCGGGTTTCCAAACTCGTCTTTGACTACCCTTCCCGAAGAATCCAATACCGGCTCTAGTTTCACCGATACCCAAGGCATCGTCCATGGGAACGGTTGGTTCTGCTGTCTAAGGGTAGCTATGGTCTGTGCCTGCAGTAGTCTCTTCATGTACTTGTCTAGGTCTACCTCTTCCTCTTCCTTATGATTCCTAGGTGCTCCATAGGGGGAGGGAGGATAGGGTACTGGGCACACTGCTCCCTGAGCACCTTCCCATCCGTACCATACGGGGTAATAGCTCATCGGTACTCCATGTAAGACCCTCATGTACTGGGATACTATGAACCTTGCCTTCTGTGCCTTCACTCCGTAGGCTTCCAGCAGGTCTATGAGCCTATAGGGGTTGTACTCGTACTCCTCTGGAGACTCATCGTGGAAACTGCAGATTCTTTCTATGGTTTCCTCGCTAAGTCCCCCTACCCTCAGTAGCAAGTCCCTGAGCAATCTGGTGCTAGAGGCTTCCTCCTTTATTTCCTCCCCCATACCATCACCTCCTTTTGCCTTTTTTGAATGCGATTGGGTAAAATCAGGTTTGGGTAAATCTTTCTCGTTAGGATTAGCACTCCCCTCCTCCCCCCCTTCCCCTCCCCCTATATTAGGGAGGGTAATATTCCCATTTTCTGTTAGTCTATCCGTGATTTCCTTCTTTAACCCGTTTACCTTTAACCCAAGCTCCCTAGCCTTTTCATTCCATTTCTCCCTTAGGTACCTAGCAAGTACCTGATGGACCCATATGGGGGGAATACCTTGCTCCTCAATAATCTGGTCTATCTTCTTACCCTTCTCAAACTCACTAATAATAACCGACTCAGAGTACTTTTTAACCCTATTGACCATAGGTGTGCTTAGCTCCACTATCTGGGCTATCTCCACTTGGCTCTTACCCTGCCCAAGTAGCTCCATAACCCTCTGGTAGGTGGGGTTAGCTAGGTTTACCGCCTTCATTCTTCACCTCCTCCAGCTTCTGCTTCAGGGAGTAGTAGGTATTGGCTATGCATAGCCTCAAGAAAGAAGCATCAGTATCCCTAGGCAGTAGCTTCAATTGGTAGGCTAGCTTCCTGAAAGTAACAAATGTCTCATACTCCTCATCGGATAGCTTAACCGATACGAACCTCGGCATCAGTATATACTCCTGAGGATATATAAGCGTATATACTCTAGCCCGCTACCCTCTTCTTAACAGCCTCTACAGCCATACCCACTAAGGGTGATAGGGCTACAGCAACCAGAGGAGCAAAGAAGGATAGCATCGGGTAAACCTCCTTCGGTATCTCTAACTTTAACTCTTGATGAGTAACAGAGGAACTTTGCGATTTTTTGAGAGGTGGTATCCCCGGTATTGCAACAGCCAATGGTAGTGCCATAGCCAATACCTCATATCCCCCTCTGGCGGGTACAACCCTAGCAGTAGGGTCTCCCAGTACCGTAATCACCCTGATATTCTCGGAGAAGGCGTGAATGTGATAATCGCTATCTGCCCATCTGAGGTTAGCTTGGTACAGCCTAATGTAGTACTGCCCCCTCTCCCTATACCTGCTCACTGCCTCCCCTACCGTTTCCCCATCCAGTAGAGCCTTGTAAAGTACCATGTGGTGGTCTATCCAGTCCCTAAGGTAGTCATGGTCTTCATTCCCAAATCCCGCATACATGGAGTCTACAGCCCCTATGTAGGCTTTAGCCCCAGCCCTAATACAGGCAGGTCCCAACTCGCTAGCACTGAGACAGCATGGTACAGCAACCACTATCTTGTCCTTCACTATAGGGGCTAGGTACTTGTCCATCATCCAAGGAGGCACTATAGTCTCCCCAATCAAAGCATCGGTACTCCCATGACCCCCGTAAAATATTACATCATACTTGGGAGCACTATAGCTGTAGGGCACCCTAGTAGCCATAGGTCCCTGTAGGAACTCTACCTCTATACCCTTGGACTTTGCATATTTCACAACCTCATTCATAAGCATCCAGCTGATATGGGTAGGCGGTATCAGGAAAGGTGCTGTAACCAGTATCCGAGTCATGCTAGAAAATGCTCCTGATAAGCTGGATTGGCAGAGTGGTATCCGTTACCAGCCTTATCCTCTCGGTTCTAGAAGAATAGAAAGGTGCCCTTACCTCCACTACATAGTCCTTGGGTGGTAGTTCGAAAGTAACAACACCATTAACATCCGTTCTCCCAAAGATACCATCCACACTAACGCTAACGAAGGGTATCGGCTTCTTCGTGTAGATATCCCTTACCTCTATAGTGAGCTTAGGCATTACTTACTCACCTCCGAGAGCACTACAGCCAACCCCCCTAGAAGGGAGAAAGTCCTGATAAGCTCCCCCAACAGCCAGTGGTGGAAGTGGTCAAACTGCCCATAGTCGTTGATATCATCCTCTACAAGCACAGTACCTATCTCGTAAAGGTACTCAAGTACTGGCATTAGGTTGAAGTAGCCCATCCTATCCCCTGAATAACTCCTTTAATACTTTCTTCTTGGTCTCCTCCACAAAGTCATCCATGATATGCCTCCTAGCGTACTCTGCCCCTAGAGGTCCATACTTAGCCCCTATGTAGGCTATACCCAGAGGGTTATGCAGAGCCTTATGTCCCCTACCCACAGGGAAATCCAACTCCCTATCAATAGCCATCTTCACACTCCTAGGCAGAGGTATGTCCCTACCCCTCCTCCTGTGGTATTTCCAAGAAGGCATTTCAAGTAACCCCCGCTAGTGCCTTCGCTATAGAGGTAGGGGACTTAACCTCTGGGCATAGCAAATGCACATGAGAAACCCCAAACTCTGGGTAAGTGTGGAGATACAAAACCCTGCAACCCTGCTCCTCCAAGGCTCTCTTAGTTTCCTCCTCCTTGCCTATTGGTACTACCGTATCCCCCGCATAGATACTCCGCTTAGCCTCGTCTATGACTATAGACCCCCTACCGTAGCTAGGAATCCACCTCTCCTTAGTGATAGCCCTCATCCTAGAAGCTACCTCAGGTCTTGTAAAGTCGATAGTATCCTCGTAGCAGTATACGAATTCCTCCCCTAGGAACTTAGTCAACTCCCTGCAGAGTGTCCTAGTAAGCTCACCCTGTGGGCACACACAATAATTCGTAGATTCTACTTAAAGTGTATGCCTCGTAAGCAGAGGTATAGGCATCGTGGTACTGTCTCTTCATTAGGTAATCCACAGCCTCCCTCGTTATCTCCTCTAGCACCTCCTTTACTCTGGGGCACAATCCTGTCCTCACTGCATCTGGTCCCATTTTCATACTAACCCGCCTTAGAACCCTAACATAGCTTGCCTCTACCTCTGGAGCCATCTAACTATGGGGAATTAAAAAATAAAAAACAAAATGGTTTGGGCTAACCCAGATGCCACAGTAGCCCAGAAGGGGGAGAGAGACTAGCCGGCTTTAACCAGCCATTGCCTCGATGTATCTCTCCCTCCACCTCTTCTCCTTGCCCCTCACTGCAGAGGCAAAGTCAGCTTCGCTAACCAAGTCAACCCCGGTTTTATAGGCTTCCACCCTATCGGGGTTGCAGGTAGGAACACCGATAAACTCTGCCACTCCCTTGCAGTAGGCTGACTCCTTGCCAGTAACCCCCTTCTTCCAGTGCTTGGGGGCTACTGTGGTCATCTTAGTAGCCCATTTCTTCTCGGCAAGGTCTATTTTCGGCATCACCAACTTAAGGTATTTTCCCTTTTAAGAGAGTGTAATACGATGAGGAGAGTAGTATCCTTCAGGCTAGATAACGGGGACTTAATGCTTCTAGACCAGCTATGTCAAATGTTGAGGCTAAACAGAAGTGAGATGGTTAGGTACTGCATCACCACCACCCATGTGCTAGTAAGCTCCGGAGTTTACAAGTACCTGAAATCTATTCCTGAGCTTGCTCGGATTGCCCAAACTTCGAGGAAAGGTACTCGGCTAGAGCCTTAGTAGCCTCCGCTACCTTCTCCACCCCTATCTCCCTCACCAGTATCTCCCTAGCCTCCTTACCCCCTATCTCCCCCTTCTTTATTTTCTCCGCTAAGTCCTTACAGAGTTGCCTCTTGTCCTCCGGTAGATTATCGCAAAACCTGTCCATTATATCGCATAGGGGGCACTCCTCCTCAGGTACTTCCTCTACACTCATAATTAACCACCTCGTAGATTGTCTTAGCCCTTTTCTCTCCTATCCCCTCCACCTTCATGAGCACCTCTATAGGGCTGTTGCAAACCGCTCTAACGGAGCCTAGGGTCTTTAACAACTTCATGGCATGTACTGGTCCTATACCCTCTATACCCTCCAACACCCTCCTAGCCTTCTCCTCCATAGTTTCGGCTTTCTCCTTTACCCTCAATGGGTGAATCTCCCTCTTCTCGTCTTGATACTTCAAAGCTATCCTAGCCAAGTAGGTAGCAGTCCATAGGTACGAAGGGCTATAGACCATAGGTATACCCCAGTCAAGACAGCAGGATAGGAGTATTCCCGCTATAGACTCTCTGCTCCAACCATCCTTACCCCCTAGGTTCTTCTCCACCAGTAGAGCAGGGCTACCCTCTATAAGCAGTATGGGCTTGGCATTACACTTCTTCAGTTTCTCCAACTGAGTCCATAGCCTACCTTCCCTTACGCTATTCGCTAAGTCCTTAATCTCCTTCCTTTCAACCACTACCTCCCCCTGAGGAAAGTAGTAATCCCCAGCCTCTAGCTCCTCCACCACAACATCGCAAAGTTCCTGTAGCCTAGATGCTATCCTAGGATAGTTGGAGTACTCCCTGCTATCAACCAATACTAGTGGTTTCATCCTTCTTCTCCTCACTAGAAGGCTTGAACAGGATATCGAAAGCCCATCTACCTATAGAGTCCAGATACTTGGGTATCCTAGCCCTAAGCTCCTCCTCCAGAGCATCCAGAGCATAGGATATCCACTTCCTCCTACGCCTGTAAAATATCTTCTCGAAAATCTTGTAGCCTATCAAAGTCCCAAGAGTACTCCCAATCGCTACCCCTAGTACTAGGTTGAGTATCCAACTTAGGTCTATCATTTAGCTATCCTCACTTTGCCCTTCTCCGATACTAAGTACCCCCCTTCTATGAGCTTATTTAGTATTTCCTTGCACTTCTCCTCGGGTAAGTCATACCTGAATATCAGGTACTTGATACAGGCAGTCTCCGGCATAACCTGATACTCTTTTACCAGTCTAAGTATCACTTTAGAGTATTCATCCAGCTCCTCCTTGGGCTTCTCTGCCTTCTCCTCCTTTACCTCCTCAACTGGTACCGGAGTAGGAATAACAGCAACTTCCTCCTTTACCTCTTCCTTTTCAGGCTCTTTGAAATACTCCTCGTACTTCACCTCTTCCTGTACCTCTATATGGCTAGCAGATAGTTCCCTCCTGCCAGCATCGTAAACCCCATAAACGGTAACCACACTACCCAAGGGTACCTGAATATCCCCAAACCTAGGCGGGAAAGCACAAGTCATCTGATTTACTCCATCCCCCACAGTGAGCCTAGTGAAGCTAGCCTCCCCTACAGTAGTACCACCACATTTCTCGCATTTATTCCCATCCACCTTGGCAAAACATGTAGCACATGCCTGATAGGTCTGCTTGCTAATACCCAAGACTACCCCTGCTACCTGCATGTACTCCCTGTCCTGAGGTACTACCTCCAACGCATTCCTTACAAGCTTAGATAAGCTAAGTCCCTCTGGGGGATTCTCCTTGCTTACCCTAGAGTCATCGTGAAGGGTAAGAATTATCCTACCATCGGGTACTCTCCATGCCCTAGCATTGTCTATCCTAACCCAGTCTCCCCAGCTAAGACCATTCCAGACATCCAAGTTATCGTATGCCCTACCTGCTATGCATCCCGTCTTATCAACCAACCAGAAGGTAATCACCCTCCTGCCTTTAACTACCGCCTGCCCAATATCTCCTAGAAATCCGTAAACACTGAATACCTCGGGTGCTCTACCATCGTAGATAGCCTTTATGCTGTCTATCATCCCCCCTGCAGGAGGAATAATCGGAGTAACATCTACCCCTACAGACCTAGCAAACATGAACAGTGCTAGGTTATCGCTCTTCACTATACCCCTGTATTTCTCCTTAATCTTCTGTACTCCCTCCGCTATCTGCTCATCGCTTAGCCCCTTCTGCTCCCTTATCAGCTTCTTAATATCCTCAGGGGGTAGTAGGTATGGCATACTATCCCTCCCAGTCCTTGTAGCCTTCTGGAGTTAGAAGAAGATACCTAACCTCCCCCCATGGAGGCTTTATGGGATGCCTCTCCAAGCTTATCGCTCTAAGTCCTGCTGGTTGCTCCTTTGGGAACTTTATCAGTCCCTTTACCGGTATGTGAGAAAGGTAGGTTACAAACTTGAAGGTGTATCCAACTATAGCTCCCCCACTGTGCCTAGGCTCTGGGAATGGGTTAGCAGGGTCTATAGTCTCGTGAATAGTGCAAACCACTGGTATCCTAAGCCTCTCCGCTACCTTCTCCGCCTGTATCAGCCATATAGAGGTGCAGTTAGCCCTAGCAGGGAAGTTCTGTCTCTCGGAACCAAACTCCAGCAATGGGTTAGTGATACTATCGTAGGCTAGGTACTTGATGTTGCATTCCTTTAACAACTTGTAAATTTGGCTTTCCTCTACCTTGGTTTTCCAGCCATCCTTCTTGGGTAGTACCGAAATCTTAGCCTCCTTAATCTCCAGCTCCACAGCCTTACCGTGGAATGCCAGTATCTTCTCTATCTCCCTAGCATCACACACAAACAGGTACCTCTTATCCTTCTCTAGCTTCGGTACTTCAACCCTACCCTCCTCATCTACAGCCAATCCAACCAAGTCAACCTCTATCCCATATCTCTTGGCAAGCACTGGTGCCCATAGAGTATAGTTGAACCCTGAACCCTCGGTATCTACCACTAGAGCATTACCTCCCAGCTCCTTCATGCAGTGGAATGCAAACTGCTCCACCACTATAGTCTTACCAGCCTGATGGGGTCCATAGATTCCCGTTAATCCTCCTAGGGGTAATCCCCCTACTAGCTCATCCCATGCCTTAAGTCCCGTAGATAGGAACCTAAACAGGGATGGAGCTATAGTAGGTACTTTAACCTTCTCCTCCTCCTTGTTACCGCTAAGTTTCCTAGCCAACACTGCCTGCAGATATGGTTGAGCTGAATCTCCATGGGCAAGAATATTTGCTACCTGATGGCTACACATGAACTTATCCGCTCCAAAAGCCCCTGCCTCACATCCACAGCTCCATGTGCCATCAGCCTTTATGCTAGGAGTATGAACATCCTCCCCGCTCTTTCCCTTAACCTCTGCCCAAATCATATCTCCACTCTCCCCAACTGCAAGTACATGCCCCTTCTCGTATAGCTCCTTACCCTTCTTGATTGTATCCTTGCTGAGACAAACTCCAACCAGCAGGTCTAGGGTTTCCTCTACTCCCATGCTAGCACCTCCCATAGGTCAGGGTTCTCTAGTAGGAACTTCTCTATACTCCAAGGTCTCCAGTTACCCTCCCTAGTCCTCTTGATACTCCTTTCAACATACCCCTCGTATACCCCCCAGCACTTACCTGTCTTCTCCACAAATACCTTACAGAAGGCTAGTATCTGGTCATCAGAATATCCCATGGCTACAAGGGTGGGTACTATTAAATAGTGGATTATCCTGTGCCTACCATCCGTTATCTTCTCCGCAAGACTCACTAGGTAGTTGAGAACCTCCGAATCCTTAATCTCAGGTAGCTCAGTAGGATAAACCCTAGGCTTACTCCTCCAGCTAGATACCTCCTTCCTCAAAGCCTCACAAGGTACTACCTCTATCTCCTTTCTGAACCTACACCTCTTGCTCTCCTCAAGTATCTCGTGAACACTCCAGCTAGGGTCAATAGGTACGCACAGCCTAGGAGTATCCCCCCTCAGGAGATTGTTGTAGTTGAGAGTGTAGGGTACCCTGCTAATCCTCCTCCTATCTCCCACGACATGGGTATCTACATAAGGAGAGTAGAATATGGACAGCACTGCCTCCCTTACCCCCTGAAGGTCTGCCTCTACTGACTCAAAGTCCAGATATATCGCAAATCCCCTACCCCCAGTGTAGTATACCCTAGGTGTGTAATCCCACCTCTCCCTACACTTCTGTACCACCATATCCAATGTCCTCTTGGCTTCCTCCAGAGTAGGAGAGTCAATATCCAGATAAATCTTGTCAATACTCCCGCCATTGTAGGGATACAGTGAGGTGTAGATGTTGGAGTATCTGACCATACTCTGAATCCTCTGCAGGTACTCCTCCCTAGTGTTTACTTGTACCCTCCAAGGATAGGCTACATCCCTTGGGAATCTCTTATCAATCCCAAGATGCTCCAACCATGCCTCTTGGATTCTCTCCTTCATTTCTAACACCTCTTCAATTCCTCCACTACCTTCTGTACCTCCTTCTCAGCCTCCTTCTCCCATTTCTTCAAAATCTCATCCCTCTTCTTCGGAGGAATGATAACCAAGTAGTCATCCCCGAATATTGCTACCTCCCTTCCACTCCGGTCTGGAATACCATGTGCCTCTACCCACTCAGGGGGGAGAGCTACAGCCCAAGAAGCCCCTATCTTAAACACCTTTCTCCTTGGTACCCTTATCATGCCCCTCACCCATAACCATCATGTACAGGGCATCATCCACACCCTCTATTGCTGTCTCTAATGCCTCCTCTACCTCCCCACCATAGCACAGCTGTAGCTCCCTAAGCTTATAGTATACCTTCAGAAGCTCCGTAACATCCTCCGCCAAGGTAGGCTCCCTTGCTGGCATACTATTCCTAGATTTAACCCTATTTAAATCTTTCCTTCTACCCTTCATAGGTACACGCTAATCTTCCTCTGCTTTTCTAGGTAGGAGGTATCAAGACCCAAATCCTCCAGCACAGGCTTGAGCTTATCCACTATAGCCTTCTCCGCATGCTTCTCCCAGTCTATCTCCACTCCCTTGGGTAACTCCGTATCCTCATCTATGGCTATAACCTCAGTTGGAGGATATCCGTTAGGCATCCTTTTGATGTGGAGGTAGTAGAACCTATCCCCATACCCAAAGTCAGTACCCAAGTACCTGTTGGAGTACTCCACAGCCTTAACATGGATACTCTTGACCTTGTACTCCTCTGGCTTCTTCACCAGCCTAGATGGGAATGCTACCTCTATAGGGCTAACCTTACCCGCCTCTATCTGGGAAATAAGAGTAGTGAGGTACTTCCTAGGGTCAATACCATCCAAGAGCATCCTGAAAACAGTCTCCTCTGCCCTAAGGGTTACCTCTGCAGAGTCTGAACGCTTAACCTCAAAGCCCTTAATCTCCAGCCTAGGTGGATTAACCCAATCCCCCTCCCATACCACTAACCCCGCATACCTCTTCTTCCTCCTGCTAAGTAGGAACTTTGAGTAAAGCTTCTCCAGCTTTATCCGTATAATACCCCTCTTACCCCCTGTCCTCTCGCAATATTTGTCAAACTCCTCATTAGCCTCCTCTATTAGGGGAGTTACCTCCTCAGGGTCTAGCCTAGGTATCTTAATCATCACTGAGTCCGTATCTCCGTACAACACAGGATACCCTATCCTCTCCGCTACCGTTTTAACTACTCCCAGCAAGTCCCTAGCTATAGAGGTAACCTTACCCAGCAACTTAGGGTCAAACAGCCTGAATCCCCGAGTCCCCAATACCCCATAGAAGCTGTTAATCACAGCCTTAAGTGGAGGTACCTTATCCTCAAGCCCCCTAGCCTCGTACTCCTCCCTAAGCCTAATCAACTCCCTGAGAGGTCTAGCAAGTACCTCCCCTCCTATCTCGTAGGCAATTATTATGCTAGGATAGGTCTTACCGATATCAACCACCGCTACATTCTCCCAAAGTCCCGGCTTAGGCTCAAAAACTATTGCACCCTCTACCTCCTCTGGCTCCTTATCCGAGTATGTAGGTAGCACAACCCCCTCAGGCTTATAGTAGAACAGCATACTGTCCACAACCACACTGTTAATCATAGCCTCCTCCAGAGTTACCCCTGCTAAATCCGCTAAGTTCTGGAAGTAGGTAAGTATACCCAAGTTCTGGTCTATAGCCAAGCAGGCATCAGCATGCAGTAGATTATATACACCCAGCTCGCTAGAAGACAACTCCGTAATCTCCTTGTAGCTATAGTGAGGTAGCTCAGTACCAAGTAGCTCCTTAACCACTCTAACGAGCTTGTAGCTTCTAAGTTCCCCCTTAAGTTTCCTAGTACCTGAGAGCAGGTCAAATAGCTGTATCCCCCCTATCTCCTGAGGAGTTATCCTAGCTATGGGGCTTACCCTCTCAGGCTTTACCCTATTAGCCTTACACCTCTGATACAGCCATTTGTAGTCAAACTTCCTTATTCCCCAACCCGTGAGTATATCAATCTCCTCCCTAGCCATGATATCCACCAGCTTACTCAGTAGCTCCCCCTCGTCTCTAGTAGCTATAGAGGTAACCCTAACCCAGTCATTGTGAGCATAACTGAAGAAACTATCCACCCTAGGACCTAGAAGGTAGTACTTCACCTTCTTATCGTATCTAAGAGCCAATGAGGCAGAGATTATCTCCTCGGACTTGTAGTCCCTCTCTAAGTCCATGTAGGCTATCTTCATGGGTATCTCAAAGTCAGGATTAGCACCCTTAACATACTCATAGGGCAGAGTAACCAGCCTAGCCCCCTTCTCTATGGGGACTTTGAAATATCCCCTAATCCCTCTGTCTATGCAGAATCTCCGTACATAGTGTATGTTACCCTCGTAAGTTACGCTGAACTTCTCCCTGTACTTCTTCAAGTCCTTGGGGGAGTTAAAGACTACCTTCTTTACGGGTTTACCGTCTATAGACCTCAAATTCACCTGCTCCACAGCCCTACAAGGTACTGAAACCTCCTCATCAGTAGGTACATACAGGTAGGGGTAGTAGTCGTTTATCCTAACTACCCTCCTATTTCCCTCCTTATCCCTAGCTATCAGCAATATACCATTGGGTCCTATCTCTTCAGCCCTTACCAGCCTAAGTATCACTCCCTAAAGCACCTCCCCACCCAAGAACAGTAATCGCAAAGCCATCCAGTAGCCCTAGGTGGAGGTACCTGTTTTGCTAGTGCCTCACTGAGTATCTGATACTTAGTCAGCATCTCCTGCTCCACCATCTTCCTGTCCGCTAGGAGTACATCGAATACCTCTATAGCAGGAGTAGCAACATCCACATAGAGCAGTAGCCCTCTCTGTACCTGATAGCCGTTATTCTCCAGCAGTACCTTGTAGTAGTTGAGTTGCTTAACATGATGGTCATAGGGGTTCTTGGGTATCTGCCTAGTGGTCTTCTTCTCCAACAGGGTCTTAGTATCGGGATGGTACTCGTCTACCCTACCCCAGATATTGTTCCACTGTAATTCCAGTTCATTAAGTCCTCCCAGTACTGAGGTTTCATGTAGCTTCTTTCCTATCCACATCCTCATAGCCCCCTCCAAGTCGTACATCTCCCCGTAGAGATGAGTGTAGTACCCTCTCCTCAAGCAATCGTAAACCAGCTCCGTAACATGAATGTTATTCTTCCTGCTATCCTCTTCTAACTCCCTCATAACTGCAGAGAAGAACTTCTCTTTAACATCTACGCTCATGCTCCACCCCTAAGAAGCCCACTTTTTATCTCCACCAAATCCCTCCTAGCCCTCTCCTCCTCGCACTTTTTCTGCTCCTGCTCGTTCAGCTCCTTAATCCCCCATCTCCTGAGTAATTCCAGCTTCTCCTTCCTGCTAAGGTCTAAGGAACCTATTATACACTTGGGATTGGGAGTATTCTCCAATCTACCCCAGCAGTCTGCCTCATAGATGCACCTCCTGCATGCTATAATCGCCATCTCCTAAAACCCTTAGACAAATCCTTTAAGGAATAGTTGCTGGCTAGCAAATATGGTCCCAAGGTACACTATTCCCTACCGGAGATAAACTCCTCCATACCCCTAGCCCATCTCTTAGCCATCCTAGTAGCCTTGTGCTTGGAGTACCCCAGCTTAAGCAGAGCCTGCCTATACTTCTCCATACCCTTCATACCAGCACTACTACCTCCTCAGTACCACACTCCGGGCACTTGGGGTCAGTACCCCTATACTCGAAGATATATCCACACCTAAGGCATTCGTACTCTGCATTCAGCTCCTCAACCCTCTTCCTGACTTCCTCTTCACTCCTCATCCTTCTCCTCCCTCGCATGGATATGTTCCTCCATAGGTTCTTCTGCTAACCACCAAAATATACTAATAACAATAAGGATAGGCGATATGATAATTAGCAGGAAGAAGGGTAGATAGCGATTATAGAGGAGCCAATAATAGGGTTCAAACCCAGTCTTGTCCATCTGCCTCCTTATGTCTTCTAAGGATTCCGCATAGTCCATGGAACCCTTTGGATAGTTCTCCACTGCCCTACACCTGACTATCAGGTTCTCGAATACTTGGAGGTCTATTGCCACATCATTCCCCGGTCCCTTGAAGATAAGGGCATAGTGTCCTTGGGTCATTCCGACCTTCTTCATCTCATTCACCAAATTCTGGAGCCAATCACCCACCTGCTTGGCATCTGCCCCCGCATAAGCTTGCGTGTACCACCCTTCAATGGAAATGACCTCAAACTTTGCCTTAACTAACATACCCATGCTCAAAAGCAGTGCTACAAACGAACATAGGAAGAGTACTTGGTAGTTCCTCATCCGCCTACCTCTCCTCAGATATAGCCTGTTCAATCTCTCTTTTGATTATCCGACCCCAAGCTACTCCGAGTAAAATAGGACATACTTGGCAGAACTTAGACAATACCTCAAACGGAGAGAATGCCGAAAGAGTTCTGAGAGACCCCGATAGGTTCTGGATAACCGCTTGGAGTTCTGGAGGGAGGAGAGTCGAATACTGCTCTATCATTTCTATTTCCTTCTTCCACAATCCCTCAGCATACTTAGAGAGCACTCGGAGAACCCTGCACTCCTGACCCTCTAGGAAGACACACTCAAAAGATTCTACTTGTTTCTCCTCTTTCACCTCACTCACACTGGCTACCTCCACCCACCCCTTCCCTCCGCAACCGTGGCATGTTTTATAGACGTTAGTGCCACCCTCATCCACGATTTTTCCTTTCCCTAAACAGATTGGGCAGAGAATCCTCTTCATTACTTTACCTCCACCAGAGCTGTCCTATCCTCCTCGTTAAGCAGTCTACTAGCCTGCTCATGGAGTAGCTCCCTCCTCTGCTCCTGCATCTTCCTGTGGTCTATAACATAGGTGAGAGCGTTGTATAAGTCCCACCATGTAGGCTTCCTATCCTGTATCTCCTTCTTAAGCTCCTCTAGTACAAGCTCCCTGTACTTAGCCCCGAAACCTAGCCTGCTCAATACCACCTCGGGGTCTACAGGTATCTCCACCCTAGCCCTAGGGATAACCCTCTTCAGGCTGTCCTCCCCACTAGCAATAAGGTCTATTATCATACTCCCGAGAGCTGAGATATCCACCTCCCCTATGTGCTTTCTGGAGTATCTCCCAAAGATTCCAGTACCTATCATCCCGTTGGTACAGACTACCCTAAGGGCATAGGCAGAAACAAAGGCTCTAACAGAGGCATCTATGCTATTCCCTACCCTAAGTCCCGTTACTATCCCTGCTACAGGCTCCCTGTCCAATAATATCTCCGCAAATACCTTCTCCCTTAGGTCTAGTAGCCTAACCTCCCTAACCTTGAGTTCTAGAGTATCTATTGCCCTAGCTACCTCCCCCAGAATCTGGGTATGCTGGATTACTGTGTACTCCTTGGAGACTATCCCAGCAAGCCTGTTATCCGTAACGTTCCATATCGCCTTGTACTTCTCTGCCCTAGCAGTACCAACCAATACCTCCGGTCTCTCCTCCGCTACGGCAAAGGGATAATGCTTGAACTGCTCCCATGTTAGTACCTGTCTCTGCATCCCTAACCATAGATTAAATTCTATTTAAATCTTACGCTTATCTACCTATAGGGGTAGCCTCTAACTCTGCATAGCTTAAACCAAGTTATTGCATAATTACCTATGATTTCTCCTAGCATTATTACGTATGCTATCCCTACCCTTATAGTAAGGAGTATACTCTTAATAGTATGGGTTAGGGTAGGAGTTAGATAGTATACTATAGCTACAGTTACAGCTATAACCATACTACTATAGCTATAGTATACTATCTCCAGAAGGTAACTAACTATAATAATAGGGGGACTTTGCAGTTATTTTTTGCCTTTGCAGTCTTCGCAGAGTATCTCCCTCTCCTCCATCCTATCTTACCCTATCCTTTCTAATAGGTATAGGCTTATGGTGGGGGGAGGGGAGGATGCCAACCAACCCCTGCTAGCCCATCGGTGAGGGGGAGCAATCTCTCCCCAACCCCCTATCACCAGCTATATACCCTTTATAGGTAACATAGGCTATCATCTAACCATCATCCCCCCTACGTTCCTTAGCTTCTTGTACTTCTCTGGGAATACCTGCCTGAATATAGAGGTAGCCCACTCCTGTGCCTCCTGCTGGTCCATACCAAGTGCATGAGCAAATTCATGTAGGTAGGTTATTACCGATAGTCTACCTTGAAGAACCATCCACTCCCTACCATCCAGCCCTATAGTATAGTAGCTCCCCTCAGAGCTGTACCAGTCCTTTGTATCCGCAGGTATATCAAAGGCTAGGTGTACCTTCTTGTTGAAAATTTTGCAAAGTTCCCCATGGAGCCATACAAATTTATCTATCCTCTCCCCTACAGTACCTTTCCATGGGTTCATAGCCTTAAACTCCCTAAGTACCTCTAGGACTTTGCTATCCTGCGGAGTTTCTACCCTCTTCATGGGATTCATGGCAATACCACCTCTGCAGTACATATTATTGTACCTGCGGGGAATGCTACCGATAATAGGTGCTCCTGCTCCTTGGGTAACCACCAAAGCAGGTACTCCTTGGAGTCGTAGTCTATCTCCCCGCATAGCCTAGCGGGGTAGAACTTATCCTCATAAAGGGTAGTATACTTCTTGGTTACCACGAGTATTATCCTCATGGCTCTTCACCTCCTCCTATCTCAGTAACCATACTCCAACCACCTCCAGTATCCTTCCAGCTCGGAGTTATCCTCCTCCACCTCTTCCTCTTTTTCCTCTTTGCTATTCTTGCTCCAGAAGGTGCTACCTCTATAGTAGTACTTGTACCATGGGGAGATGAACACCAGCTTCTGCTTCCTTAGCTTTCTTTCGGCTTTTTCCACCTTACCATAGAACTCTATCTTCCTTTCCTTTATCCAGAATACTGTATCAGACTTGGTTTCATATACCTTTGCCTTTACTTCTCCTAGTACCTGAGCTATGGCTGATTCCTTATTAGCGATAAAGATACCACTATTGGTTCTAACTATCACTAAGTCCCCCTTACCCCATATCTCTCCATCCCTAGTAAGTAACAGTATCCTTTCCTTGTTTATTGCCTGCAGGACTTTCTTGTAGCCTACTCTAGGAGCAAACTCCTCTATAGTATGGCATAGGACCTCGGAGTCTGTTTCCCCTTCCCATCTGTGCTTACCATTCAGGAGTATCCTAAGTAGCCTATGCTCCAAGAAGGTACCGTTATGTACTAAGGCGAACTCCTTATTGCAGGCTAGGAAGGGATGAGCATTGCCCTTACATATCTTACCTACCGAGGGTAACCTGCCATGTCCTATGGCTATCCAGCTTTCTCCAGTGGTCTTCAGCTTATCCTGCGGTACTGTATCCTTCTCGACTATAATCCTATTCCCCATGAGGTAGGCTACTCCAGAGCTAGACTGCCCTAGGTGCTTCTGAGCTATCATTATCTTCTTGGTAAGCTCTACTGCCCCAGAAGCCCTATCATACAGGAGTACACCACATATCCCGCACATTATCTCACCCTCCCCTCCTTACAGGCTTGTATAAAGTTGTTTATCTCCTCTTGCCCTACTCCCCAATCATAGGTAGCTACCACCTTCTTATCTCCCCATACTATTACCACTGCCCCTAGGAGTTTTTGGTTTACTGGGTCCCATTTTACATACCACCTTGGGTTCATTTGTTCGATTTCCCTTACGGAGTATCCTGTTTTCCTGCTAAGTTCCTCTAACACATTGAAAGGTAGGTAGCGTATCCTTAGCCATTGGGGTTGGATAATTTGTACAAAGTGCTCTATAACTTCCTTGGGGACTCCCCTGACTATAGGGGTATTTCCCTGCCTTAGCTTTTGGAGTTTCTCCTCTACCTTGCTTTTGGTACTTACCTCTATAAAGTATACCTCTCTAGCGTACTGTGCTAAGTCCTGCTCTGTTAGCCCTTGAAGTTTTAGCAGGAAGTATACCTCCTCGGTTAGCACAATAGTATCTAGTAAATCTCCCAAAGTCCTAGCCCTAGTAGCTATTTCCTTAGCCCTAGCCTTAACCTTCGCCCTCCATCCCTTTACCTCTATAGCATCCAAAAACAACCCCTCGGTATTAGCCTTTAGACAGAAATCATAGGAGTAACGCTCCACGAACTTAGCGGGATTAAGCAAGAAGCAGAAACTAAGTACCAGTACCTCTATAATGGGTAACGGGACCTCTAGGAGGGGTATATCCCTTACGGCTTGGAATACCTTCCTAGCCTCTAGCAAAGTCCTGTAGTCTGGCGGATAAAATAGGCATCTAAAGGCTAAGTTCCTGTTAGGCTCTTCAGCCTCTTGGAGTTTAGCCCATCTTTTTACTATTTCGCTAACCAAGTAGGCACAGGCTAAGGCTACCGCAGGTACATTGGCATCAAACATCCTTAGCTCCAAAGAGTTATGATGGGAAAGGTGAATCTCGCTTCTACAGTTCATCTCTTCCCAGCTTACAAGATAGGGGGAATAGTTCCTAAACGCCATACGGTAGCTGTAAGTACCTCTTAGGTAGGTACCATCCCTCTTTACGTAAAACCCGTTAGCGTTAGTGAAGTATAAGAAGGGTAGGAAGTTGTACAACCTTTTGGCTACTTTTACCTTTTTCTCGTCATTCCAATTAGGTATGCTAACATGAATGTGCCCCCCTAGGGATGGGTAGTACTTGTTACCCTTAAAGAATAGCGTAGTCCCCTCACACCATTGAGTCCAAGCTCTAAATTGTGCCAAAACATGGTTAAAGGCAGAGTTAATATCATTCCATGGCTCCGCAGGTCTTAGCTCCGTACCTGCTGTTGGGTCTCTTTGGTAACTCCAAGTTGATATAGTGTAATATCTGCGATAGCTGGGTAGATGCTCTACAACACCGTTTTTAGTAATAAAGTTAGCCTCAAACTCCACAGCAAAGAGGGAAGTAGGTTCTATTTCAGGTTCTATTTCAGGTAGTCTTTTCAGCTTAACAAGACCATTTGGTAGCCTTTCAATGTAGCCAGTTCTCCAAAGGCGTATAATTGGAGCTAGTGGGTAGGTGTAGGTTGCGTAATCCCAATCTCTCCAAAGGTAAACCCATTTGAAAGGTAGCTGTTTGCAGGCTTCTGCTAGTTCTTGCTCAGTTATTGTTTGTCTACCTGCAAATACTTGTAGAAGCCAAGGTTCCAGCCTGAAAGCTCCTCGCTCTTGAGGAGTTGCAAAGTTCTGCGGAGTTGTTGGGTTGGTTGGCATCAAAATAGGCTATTTTCAGCCTTTAAAAGTAATAGTTGCTCGCTGGCACATATTGTCAGTAGAGAAAATCTGATTCCAAAAAGGATAAGACGTAAGGAAAGAGGAATATACCTTAGAACAAGGAAATCTTACGAAAAACTAGTTAGATTCCTAAAGAAAATGGAACTACAAGGTTATCTCAAACCACTTAACCCGAACCTACTGCCCTCAGTATCATCTATAAGCGGTATGGTGCAATACTGCAAAACGCAAAATTTTTCAATTTCTTAAGTGTGGGTTAAATTTTACCTGTTACCTTTAATGGGTATCAGAATTGAGGGAGGACTTAATCTTCTTTGCTATTTCTCCAATGCTATCGTAGCAGTTTAGGAGCTGAACTCCCAAGGGAGTAAGCGAGAATACCTTCCTGTAGCTTCCATGGGAATGGGGTGGTAACTCCTTGTATTTGACCAATCTCCATTTTGCAAGAGTATAGAGGTACGCTAAATTGGTATTTGGGCTACCCCCTGCCTTGGAGATTATCTGCCTTATGGTAGCTTCCTTACTGCTCTGTAGAACTTTGAGCAACCTCCATACCTGATAGTTTGCTAGGTTTATCCACTCCTGCCTAGGGATTATGTTCCCCATCATAAGTAATTTATAATACTAACTATAAGCGTTACTAGGGTAATAACAGATGATGGGGCGTTTAACTGCAGTTGTGGTAAATAAGAACGAAGCCAAGGGGTTGGAACTTACAATTAAGTCCCTTAGGAACCAAGAAACTCCAGTGGAGATAGTAGTGGTGGATGGGGGCAGTACCGATGGCTCTTGGGAGATAGCTACCTCTATGGCTGATAAGGCTGTTAGGGGATATGGTCTGGGTATGGGGCTAGATAGGGTAATAGGGATTAAGCAGGCTACTGGGGACTTTATTATTTCTTGTGATTCTGATGCCATCTACCCCTCTCACTACTCCACACTAGCGAAAGAGTTACTTACAAAATATTGTGCATGGACTGGTCCAATATATCCCAAGTATACTAAGGATTGGAAGAGGCTAGCGGAGTTAGAATCTCTAGGTAGCCATTTCGTATCTATTGCTCCATGGGTGTACGAGCATAACTTAATTTTCAAGAAGAATGTTTTCCTAAATCTAGGGCTGGATAAGCTACCTTACCTAAGCAGGTTCGATATAGGAGTACCTGTTAAGCTTTTCATGAGACCCGATTACGAGCCTAGGCTTTACTGCTATAGCAGGCTACCAACTTACTTCTTCAAGAGGCTGTTCTGGTGGGGGGAGATACTATAGGGGTTAGGGCAGTTTGAGCCTAATCCGCTCATACGCCTTAAGCATCTCCGTTGTTGGAGCTATGTAGAAGTCATTCTGGTGGATGGCTATAGCCTCCTGTTTAGCCTTAGTAGCGTAGGTAGTTATTGCCTCTGCAAACTTACTGGCTGTAGGTTCATCCGTACACCTATGACCTACCTCTATTACCTTTACTGGCTCCCTATACTCCTTACCTTCTGCCCCAATGTAGTACCCCTCGGCATCATAGACAGTACTGCCTCCAAACAGTTCGTTCATCTTGGAGATTAGCTCCTCTACAGCATCTAGACACTTACCATGACAGGTTGGGGCATAGATTTTAAGCTTCTCGGTAAAGCAGGTAACTCCCTTGATACCCCTAAGCCATTCCTCTACCTTATCCCTTACCTGACTCCCCATTACCCTCCTTCTTTAACTGGACTAATAGCTGTTTAGCCTCTTCTTCGGTATCTGCAGATATGCGGTACCTTCTAAGTAGCTCTCCCCTAACTCCGGAGTCATAGTAACCAAGCCTCCTTAGCCATTCCTCAACATAATCTCCCTGCCTGATAACATCCTCTAGGTATGCCCTCTCTCTATCATTCAGGGGTCTACCTAGTTCCTTTTCTGCATTAGCCATGTACCTTTTAGCGGTATCTCTATTCTTGAGAGCGGGTAGGAGTGCCCAGAGCGGTACATATTTCCAGCCCATCAGAGGATACTGGGACTTTGCTAGTTTTAAGCAATACTTGCTAAACGGCAAATATCTGCAGGAGAGTACTATCTGCTAAGCTTGAATTTCCTCTTAAACTCCTCGTAGGACTTTACACCTGCCTCTCGGAGTAGAGCTAGATAGCTCTCAAACTTATCCCTTAGGTCAGTAAGGTCTGGTCTTATGCTCATTAACCACTCTATCTGAGGTCTATACTTTTCAATAAACTCATGCCTATCCATGGATAGCCCTCCCCCAAACAGCAGTGTTTCTAGGAAGGCTACCCTGCTTTCAAGCATCTTCAACCTTTTTTCTAGCTCGTTAGGGTCTACCATCCTACACCTCCTACTTTAGCCCTATAGCCATCCACTCATACTCCCCATCCTTGGTACCCTCTATGGTGAAGTACTCCCTAGTTACGCTCTTAATGGCTACAGGACTTATGAATACACCTTTCCTAACACCTACCATATCGTAAAGCCCATTGATAGCTGTAGTTACTGATTCATACGCCTTGGAGATGGCATCCTCTATAGCCTTACTTGCATCACTCCATATGGTATGCACCCTCTCGAAGTATGCATCTGAGAACCTCTTTGCATCTGTACCGAAGGAGTAGGAAACCCTAGATAGCTCGTTCTTAAAGTCCCCTATTACCCCATCTATGGTGTTCCTTAGCTCCTCCCACTTGGTCTTGATGCTGTTTAGGGTATCCCGGAGTTTACTTATCTCCGTAGACTGGTTGGTAATAACAGAGCCGATATCCCCTTGTAGCCAATCAACAAACTTACTAACGATATCTAGGGAGCCTGTACCATCCGGCTTAGTTAGGTTGCTTATCTGGGACTTAGTGTTATCTATGAAGGATTTTATCTGCCCTGAAAGCTTAGTATGGAAATCATCTATCTCCTTAACCCACTGGTCTAGGAGGTCCTTGAGTTTGCTTATAGGCTCGGATAGCTGTTTCCATAGTCCCTCCATCTGAGCATACCCCCTCTCAAAACCATCTGCTATATCATCGCTTACCCATGTATGCCCAGTAACCTCATCAAACCAGAACCATGCTAGTTTCTTGTACTTCCCTCCCCAGCTTCTATACTCCCCTAGAGTAGCATCTGTGGCAGAATTATCATACCAAGTTATCAGGGGTATCTTGCCTGCTAGGAAGTAGTTAACCCTATCGCTAAAGATTCTTCTGAACTCATCTAGCTTACTTCTGATAGTTGCTAATGCACTTTCTGCACTGGCTATATAGCTCTTAATGCTATCCAACCCACTAGTTAGTCCTCTCAAAGAACTTAATGCAGAGCTAAGAGTGCTCTTAAGACCTGATAGATTCCTACCACTCCACCAGCTATCATAGGAGGACCTTACTCCAGAGAAATCCGGTACTGTTATAGTAGGAGGAGTATAGAGGTTGGTATTCTTCTCCGTAACCTTGGAGATAGCTGGTACTGGTAGGGAAAGGGGGGATACATAGGTAGGTTCAGCTATTTTGGGAGGAGTATAGGGGGGAGGAGGCTTAACCTCTCCTACCCTAGCATACCCGGAGCATATTACCGTAGGTATTGCTCCAAAGGGCTTACTGAAGGGTATCCTATACTCCTTAGCCTCTGTAGTGGAGAACCTACCCCACTCTATCCTCCATGGTAGCTCTATAGGCTTACCTGCTTCTGGGGTAGTAGTGGGGGTTATAGCGGAGATTATTCCTGATATCCATGGAGGTAGCTGGGGACTTGGAGCCATTAACTACTCCTTTTTAGTCTTCTTAAAGTCTTAATTTGATAGTTGAGTGCAAGGAGTGCCTAGAGAAATACGCTAAGTTCTTCAGGGGGTTGGGGGAGCTTGATGAGGCATTACCCTATGCTCCGGAGAGAGCTAGGAGGCACTATGAGGCTATCCTATCTACCGTAGATGACCTACATAGGGTGGGATGTATCAGCAGTTCTACCTATGAGGGAGTAAAGAAGGACTTAGAAACAAGATGGGCTAAGAGGCTAGCAGAACCCCTAGAGCTTAGGACATATGGGTCCTACTTCGTTAGACCCAGACCCTTTGAAGCCTACCCCAATATAGAGGCTATGGTTCTGGAGATAGTCTCCCTTTGCGGTAAGGGTAAGCCTCTTACCTAGGGAGAGTATAGGGTTTTCCCCTACCCTTATTATCCCCTGTTAATGAGTAACTTTGTACCCTATCATGGGTAACTCTTATACCCATTATGGGTAGATGATTGATTCCTTGGCTATATTTTGCTCTTTCCCCCTAGCTCCAATGCCATCAACATGTGCCTCTAGAGTAATCTTCCCATTCCTCTCCTTGTAGAACTTACACCCTGAGGGATACCCGAAACAGTAGGTTAGCACCCTATCATACTCCTTGGAGTGAGGGCATTCTCCCAAGAAGGGGCAGATTGGGAAGTTAGAGTCCATGCTCTCTATTCCTCCTCCTTTACTTCTGGGGCAAATACTTCCAAGATAGCCTTACAAACTGGGTCTCTAAGTAGCCTACGGTATTCCTCCTCCCCCCTTCTCGTAGCCTCTTCCTCTGTTTCAGCTTCTAGGTAATGACCGAATTCATGCCTTAGAGTACTGGGACTGGTATAGGGAGTAACATGTATTTCCTTTAGGGCTGGGGAGTAAAAGGCAAACCCCGAATAGTAAAGCCTATTCCAGAACTCTGAACCATACTTCTGTACCATAGAGGTATGCTCTTTCCATTCTTCAGGAGTATTGACTTTGACCTTTACCCCTGCACATTTCTCCAATACTGCTATAGCCCTCTTAAGGGACTTTGGTATTTCTCGCATAGGTTTTAGCTCTAGTTAAGCATTTATCGCATATATTGCCTGCATACTCCCATTTCATGGTTTTCCAGTCGAATCTCTGGAGCATATACCCCTTGCCCCCATCTAGGTTTATCCAGCAAATCTTACACCTACGGTTAGCCATCCTCCCTACCCCTATAGTTACTAGGAAGGCTACTCCTCGCTCAAATGCTTCCCTAGTTACTCTGGGGAGTATTTCCTCTGCTACAGGAGGCTTGTACTCTGGTCTCCATGGATAGTACTCCATCATAAGATTTTGACTATCTTTAGAACTAAGAGGACTATAGAGGTAGCATAGCAGGCAACTGCATATTCAAGGATGTCGAGGTATGCCTTATCCCTCACTATCACCCCCTCCTGTATCTCATAAGCCAGAAACAGGGCACAGAGAATCCCAGCAAGCCAAGGAGCTACAAAGTAACCTACTATAGGGGTAAGTGCTCCTGCGATGAAGTGGGAGGGGTACTCCTTAACGTGCCTGAGGACTTTGCCTACTACCACTTTCTGCCCTCCTCGAAACCCTAACAATACCAAGTTGGACTAGGGCTATAGCGAGAAATATCAATGCAACTCCTGTTAAGAAGCAAACAACCCCTGCACTCATGTTACTCTGTTCGAAGAATTGAACACCTAGGGTGAACAATGTTATGGCTATCGAAAGGAAGGAGGTGGCAGTGATTGTTTCCCCTACTGCAATCTGCATCAGAACTTAACCATGAAGGCTTTTCCGGAGTAATCCCCCTCACCCCATTTATGGATGGTATCGTTCTGCGGTTCTATGATGAGTATTTCCTTCCCATCACAGAATAGGTTTACTGCATGCCCAAAGTTCTTCTCCTCGTTAATATACCACAGCTGTCCTATGGCATACCCCTGAGTCCATGTCTTCCTAGTTAGCTGTCCTAGTAGTAGGTCAGAAAAATCATCGCAATCACTAGTCTCCTCTAGATACGGCATGGTATCAGTATCATCTTCCTTAAGTAGTTGCTCCATCTGCTCCCTACTGATTACCCTGAACTTCTCATCCGATATCAGAACATGATACTCATAATCGGTACCAAAGGTTCCGAGTATCAACTGCTCTAGCTGGTCTGCAGTTATCTCCTCTGCCCTACAGGGAAAAAGGAACCTGAACCTCCTGAGCAACCTCCTGATGCTGGGCTTCCTCTCTGGTACATAGGTTTTTCTCTCTAGGCGGATTATTTCAACCTTATTTACCTTCTTGACCCTAACCATCAAACCAACCTCAGGAGTATCTGTATTAGGATGGAGAGGATAACCCCTGATAGCACTACCCATACCTTTTGGTCTAAGCTTTCAATCCTGTGCTTTAGGTCATTGATGATTTCCTCCATGAAGTTGGTTCGTTCTTCTACCTTAGCAATCCTCTGAACCATGTCTAGGAGTATTGGGTCTTTCTTCCTCGCCATACTACTTCAACAGCTCCTTTACCTGAGCTAACTTTAGTACTACAGTACCCTCTTCTGCAGGGTCTACCACAAACCAACATATCCTCTGCAGTCCTGTATCCACTACGCTAACTCCATTGCCCCACTTCATATCGTAAGGGAAGGAGAACCTAACCTCTGGGTCTATTATTATTTTATCTGTCGCTGTACCAGTGGTCTTGAGAGTGATTCCCAAGGCTGTAATCTCCCGATGTAGCCGTTCAGCATGCTTGCGGTTGTATATAGGTAGTACAAATACAGGCATTACTCACCAGCCCCCTTAGCCTCGTACACCTCAACCCTCTCGTAGGATACCTCCGCTGGTACTGTTGCATTACTGGTGGCAACTTGGAGGTAGAGGTTTGTCCCAGACTGGTAGAAGAAGGTATAGGTATTGTAGGTGTAGAGGGTTACAGCAGTGGTGGAGGTTGTGCTCGCTTCATTGGTGTAGTATGCAGTCTGCCCTCCGAGCTTTATATACCCCAGCAACCTAACATAGGCAGTAGCAGTACCTGTAGTCCTAGCAGACCACTGGACAAATACGTTGTTCAGATACCCCTCAGGTCTGCTGAAGCTGTGTACGGTGGTGTAGGATGTGGAGGTAATGCGGTGTACAGTGCTGTCCTCGTGTATTGTCTTTGCTGTGGGTAAGAGGAGCTTTGGGGCTTTAACAGCACCATCTGCTATCTGGTCTGTGTCTATACTCTTTGTTGCTAACTTCTCTACCCTAACTACTACACTCATGTTACCCTCCCCACAGTTACTATCCTAGTCTGGGCGGAGGCAGTGGCAGTGGATGGGTTTAGAAACACTAACCTAATCGTACCATACTGCAGACAGGTAACATTGCTGATTAACACCGAGGAGGAGACATCATCCCCGAACAATGCCAGCAATCTATCCCCCACCTTCGCGTTGAAGGGGGTGTCGATGGTTGCAGCGGTCAGGGGACCAAGCTCGGGGATGCTAACACTGATTGTACCCCAGTAGATGCCCTTAAGTACCGTACCATCTGGAAGGGTAATCTCCGTACCCGTTACCTTGATTGTGGGCATTACACTGTTACCTCCGTACCCTTCAGACCATCGTACTTGGCAGATTCCTGCTTCCTTTTCTCCTCTTCTGCTTTAACCTGCTGTAATAATTGCAACCTCTCCTGCACCCTAGCCTGCAACCATGCCTTCTGCTGGTCTGCAGTCATGGAGTTCCACTGGGAGACAGGTATGGTAACCCTGAACCCATCCCTAACCTGCCCCTCAGGCACTACCTCCTGAAGGATAATACTCAGAGTTACCCCATCGCTATCAACCCCAACCACCTTGTATGTTGTCATCTTATTATTGGGAAGGACAGGATTTATGGCATGGTCTTGTTTTTATTCCCCCCTCCTTACTTACCACCTTTAGTACCACCTCATCCCCTACTTGGAACTCCTTACCGCAGAGGGGGCAGGCATTCTCGCTGAACCCCAAATCTCCAGTAACAACGGTGAGGGCATAGACCTCGTACCACTTATAGTAGGGACTCCCCAGATACCTGCTTCCAGATGGCTCAGGAAATAGATTCCCCCTCACCCACAGATTAGTCATTACTGTGGTATCATATGGGGCTATCTCCAGCTTGTCTTCACCACCCAAAGCAAACCTAACTGCCCCCGCTATCCTGTACAACCCTGTGTTTGACTCCTCTGAAAAGGCTAAAGCTGGAGCAGAAACACTCCCATCGGGTAAAAGCAAGTTCCCAGTCATAGTATCACCATCCCTGTGTACAAACTCCTTTATAGCACTGCCATCAGGGGAGAACCTAAGCCTGCCCAAGTCGCTCCTGAACCATAACAATCCTGCCTCAAGAGATGGGTCTGAAGTATAGGACTTAAGGTTGAGGAGATTGGTATAGATGTTCTTCCAACGGTTAAATGACATACCAAGAGAAACCTCCCCGTCAAGAAGAGAAAAAAGAGAATACCATCCAATACTATACTCTATTCCACGCCCAGCAGAATCCTGAACACAAAAACATCCATATGCTCCCGCCCCAGCTGGTCTAATTCTGAGTATGCCACCTTCAGAACCAAAGACATAAATATCTTTGTTCTTTAAGTCTCCGAAGATTAATTCATTAGGTTGCCAGAATCTAAGCTTACCTTCCATTGTATCCCCCGCCTTGTTCACAGGTACATAGGTACCCTTCTTGGTTAGGTCTATAGTGCCATCTGCTATCTTCTCGTTGGTTATTGCTCCATCCGATACCTCTGTAACCACAACAAGGGTCTCATCGTGCTCCTTGCCAGCTTCATCGTACCATACCAAGTTATCCAGCCTTACCCAGTTGGGGTTGAAGGGACTCACTCCGCTAGGAGCCTTTACTACTGTGCCCCTGCCTTCTCCAGTAACGAATACCTTATCCCTAACATCCTCATCCGGAAATGTCTTGGAGAGTACATACTCCCCAGCCTTGAGGACTATCATGCCCCCCTCGGTCTTCTTTAGCTCCTCCTTGCACTGGATTAGAACCCTATAGAGGTCTTCATCTACGAACTGGTAGAGACCAGTCCTCCCATTCCTAGCTACAAATATTGGACCTGCCCTAGCAACAACATAGGATGGAGCTAGGGGTATCTCCGGGATAACATACTCCGTGTTCTTGTAGGTTACCGTAGGCATCAGTAACTAGTAGTTACCTTTTTTGTATCTTTTTCGCTAAGTCCCTGATTAGCCTCTCCATTTCCCTTTATCTTACTAAAGTCCCATAATCGCTTCTGAGAAATCCAGTACTCATCATAGGTATCAATGATATCGGATAGTATCTCCCTCTTAAGCTCCTCTGGGACTTTGTGTTTCTCTAGGAGATTCTTAACCCACAGCCATACCATAATCTGCAGTAGCCATCGGTAGGAGGTATCGTACCAGATAAGGGCTAGCCCTATATCCCTAGCATACTCCAGCCTACGAGCTAGAGTCCTACCCCCATCCGTACCAGAGCTATTGCAGGCTTCTATCACCCTATCCAGCACATCCTTGATGCTCCTAGTGAAGGGGTCTACCTCTATAGTTAGAGACTTATCGCCTATCACTAGAGTCTTAGGAGGCAGGTACTTCCTAACTACTCCGGCATACCTAGACAGGAGGGTATCTATGAAGGAGGATATTGGAGCCTTAATGAGGTCTAGGGCATCCACTACTCCAGAGATTGGAAATGCCTTCAGGGGGTAAGGTCTACCTTTAACCCAGAGGAGCACTCCCTTCTCCCTGTCTACCTCTATCCTCTCTACTGCCTCTTCCTCAGAGTGCTCTGATTGCTCGTACAAGGGCTAGCACTTCATCTAACTTCTTCTCTAGGGCATCCAGCTTACTGGATAGCCTAGACTCCGTACCACTCAGGGAGGTAGTTAGGAGATTCTGGGTCTTCCTCTCCTCAGATAGTACCGCAGAGGTGTTACTGTTAACAACTCCTACAATGGTATCCTTCTGGACAGTAACATGGTCTTTTATCCTAGCCTCGGAGGATACTAGGCTGTCTATTACCGACTTCCTAGCCCTCTCTATATCCCCCTGTAGCTTGGTAACTCCGGAGTCTATCCTTGAGGCTAAGCCCCCATAGTACTTATCAATCCTAGATGCCAAGTCCGCATGCCTCTTGTTCATCTCCGAGATAATAAGCTCCACTGCCTTCTTGATATCCCCCTTGGTAGCAGGGAGCCTTTCCTCTATTTCGGATATCCGTTCCATCGAGCACTACCTCTAGATTTACTTAAAGCCTCCTCTAGGATAGAGGTCTTTTTAACTTCAGCCTTAATGTTTCCCCTTACCACCCTAACCTCTGGGAGAACATCTGACTCTATCTCTGGGAAGTCATAGACAAACTCATAGAGACCACTAGTCCCAGTAACTCTTACTTTTTCCAGTACCCTTCCCGCATGCACTATTTCCAGTTCCCCTTCCCCTTCGATTCTAACTGATACCCTCATCCTATCACCTCGTACTCTAACAATACCCAGAGAGAGAAATAATAGTACACTGGATTGGCAGTAGATGCCTCGTATCCCTGTACTGTTCCTACAGCTATCCCTATCCTATCTACGTTCGCTATCTCCACGGGGGTAGTCAGAGGAGGAGAGAGTAGTGCTATTAAGGTGTCCGTTGGGTCATAAAACACTGCATAGGAAGTTACAATCTGAGGACTCTGGGAGTTCGGAGAAGCACCAGAACGATAGAAGCTAGAACAACCCCCACTTACCAAGGTATAGACCCTCACCCTCTTACCTCCTATACCTGTAACAAACCTACTAGTCCACCTTACCACATTCTCAGAGGTAGTAGAACTCCCGCTAGCCTCGGTGGAAGCGCCAATTATCGTACTTGACCTACTCCCCACTAAAATAGGCAACTTAGACAAATCTCCACTCCAATCTCTGCCTGTCTGGGGAACCCCTCCAATATGGGTGATATTCCTAGGATTGAGAGCACCTATCTGGCTGGTAATAGCATCTCTGTGAGCACTAAGGGAGATATCTAAGCTCTGCAGTTTAGCAAAATCTAAACTCCAATCCCTACCGCTAAGAGTAGTACCGGCTATCTGGGTAATGTTCCTAGGGAGAACATCGGCTAGCCTACTCTTGATATCCGCTAAAGGAGCGTTTAAGTTCGCAAAGTTGGGATTGTCTACCCCTATAGTCTCCGTAATCCTCCTAATCCACCTAGTATCTAGGAACCCCATCCTAGTACTCCCTCCCTGAAATCATAGCACTTGCTGTTATAGAGGTACCATCCGTACTCATAGCCTCAACTAGGACTTTATCATTGGCATCTAGGAGATTGCTCCTGTAGGGTATGGTTACTGGTACTGCAGATATCCCCTCGAACAGAGTTACCCACTTATCTGGCTTAGACTTGTAAACCCTTACCCTCCACTTGGTCTTGGATAGGTTATCAGAGGTAAGGCTAATCTCCTGCAACTCCCCTCCCCTAATGGTGAATATTCCGGAGTAAGTCTCCCCTACTACCCATTCCACAACCTTCTGGTACTCAGTAGCATCAGTAGTGATGGTATCCAGCTTGGATACGGGATGCCCAGTAAAGGCGAAAGCGATTAAGTCCCTAATCTCCCCTAGCCTGTAAATTTGTAGGTCTAACCTATCCCCTATAGGCTTCCACTCCACTGGTACAGGTAATGGTATTGGAGGAGCAGCAGGAGGAGCAGGTACAGGAGGAGGAGCAGGTACAGGAGGAGGAGGAGTGGGTGGTCTAGGCTTTACCTCTATAGTTACAGTATTGGACTTTACCCCAGCTACTACAGCTATTACACTGAACTTACCCACCTCCGTAGGGGTAAACTCCACCCTGAAATCTCCCAGAGCACCTACCTTACCCCTACCAACTACCTTAGTGTCTAGGAGTATCTGAATCTCCTCCATTGGAGAGAGAGGAAATACCGTACCCTCGGCTACTACTGATTCACCCAATACTATAGAGGTCTTGCTGAGCCTCAGCCAGACTGTCCCTACCCGCTCCATTATACCCCTACTCTTCCTTGGTTATTTCTACCTCTAAGTCCACAGAGCAGGTGCCCGTACCAGTGTGGTATAGGCGTACTCCCTCCTTGCCGGTGATACTCCTGAGTATCTGTGGTCTATTCTTCTCTAGGGTTATCTCCCCTGCAGAGGACAGGTACTCCCTAGAGAGGGTAACCCATGTAGGACTTGCTACCGTTACATCATCGCTATACTGAATCTCCAGAATAGCGGATGCATCAGAGCATAGCCTCTTGCACCAAATCTTGAGCTTGTTGCCCTTCAGGAGTCTAATAACATTAGCCTCACCGTAGATTATATCCCCCCTGATAGCCATTACCCCGGTGCCAGTTACCTGCCCCCTAATGGTGAATAGCTCCCCCATCATCCCTCACCCACCAAGACATTTTTTAGGAGTCCCGTATAGTCCTCTATAGCAGACTCCCTCTGGTCTATCCTGTACACTGGGAACCCCTCTATGCCGTAGGTATCCCTTATAGCACTGATTATCCTCGGGTCTGGTATGGTTACCGGGAGTATGTACCAGTAGCTGGGTACCCTCCTAGTTAGGATATCGAAGATTAGCTCCGGATTCCTAGGAACCTCTATAAGGTACTCTCCATACTCGAACTCCACTGAGGTCTTCAGGGGTAGGTTGCTATCATTACCCCATCTAAACCCATAATGGAGTTTGGGTATGTGGATAGTCTCGATAAGTCCCCTGTTAAACCCAGCATCCTTCTCTATCCCTAGAGTAACCCTATCCCTCTGGAACTTTGCTTGGTTAAGCCCTATGGGTATCTGAACATCTACTCTCAGGAAAGCAGGAGTAATCCTCTGTATCACATGGAACAGCCTCTCCCTCCAGTCCTCCGGAGTATACCACATATCCCCCTCATCGTATGCTCCTGCCAATGGGAAGGTTCTACCAACGGATAGATACCCCCTAGCTGGGATAACCCCATCAGCAGGTACACTTACCGTACCACCATCGTAGGAGGCTATTAGCTCCCCAGCCTTCAGGGGCAGAGGTCCATAGCACCACTGAGTATAGACATTAAGTCCCTTAACTCTGAATACCAGTGCCTTGTTAGTTGCGGGTAGGTATACAGTCAGGTAGCTATTGGGCTTCAGTATCTCCATCTCTTTCATGCTCCCACTCTCATTATACTCCGAGCTATAACTTTAAAAGCTTCCCCTAGCCGAGGTATATCAAGTCTAAGAACCTGATAATCCTCTCCTTGGCATCCATTATCCCAGTAGCCCTCCTAGAGTACTCCTCAGCCTTAAGGTGGTTACCCTCCCTCCTAGCTACCTCTGCCATCTCCGAGAAGTACCTCTGGATTACCTTGGCTTTCTCCTCTGCATAATCCTTCGCATACTTAACACATACACTAGCCTTACCCTTCTCTCCCATGTACTCCTTGAGCTGTAGGCAGGTACTCAGTAGCCTTAGGGTATTTGCCTCTAGCTTGGACTCCCCCATTGCCTATCCCCCCTAGCCTTTAGCTTCCTACCAGCACTACCCGTCCTTGGTTAGACCCAGCACTACCGTTATCTCACCCTATGTTATCCACTTCAGAGCAGAGTGGAAGTCGTACTCGTAGAAGTACAGCCCCAGTAGCTTAATCACTGCAGTACCTGCATACTTAGGCATCATACCCCACATCACTCCGAGGTCATGGTACACCAGCAGTGCCCCCATGGTTGGGTACTGGTAGATTACCTTGTGGTCTTCAATCTTCTCCTCCACCAGTGGGTGCACAGTGTAGGGTGCTCTGGTCTTCTCTATCTCCGTGAACAGGTGGAACTGGTCAATCTTGGGAGTGCTACCCACCTCTATAACCCCGTCCTTGATAATCGCTAGCAACACATGCTTACCAGTCTCTCCGCATGCCTTGTAGAAGTGAGTGCCATCCCCCAGCAACCAAGCAGAGGTACCAGCAGTAAGGTCAATCTCCCACAGGTTGGTCTTGTAGCTGGTGTATGCTGGGTTTGCATCAGATGGTGTAGCCACATACTTAATTGCTTGGGGTATCAGGAAGTTCACTCCTATAGTACCGGGCTGGGCTGGGTAAGTAATGGGCTTCGGTGTTGGGAAGTGTGCCTTCGCTACAGAGGCACTCCTAATCAGGAACTCCCTCTGCTCCCTCAAAGTCCTAGCAATGTTAGGAGACACCCTCTCCAGAAGGTTCAGGTTGTCATCGATGCACCTGTTCACTGCCTTAAGCTCTGCATCGGTAAGGTCTAGGTAGTCCACTTCCTTTCTACCGCCTCCATAGACATTGATTCCCTTAGCTAGGGTCTCCCCAAAGACCTCCTCCAAGGCTTTCGTTACCATCCCTTTATCACCTCCTAACTACTCCCAACCTACCAGTATTTAACTATAAGCCTTGTATCACAAGTGATACTAATGAAGAAAACCAGAATCCTACATATGAGGGTATCAGAAGACACCTACAGGAAGTGGAGAGAGCTACTGTACTACTGGAAAATATTCGGTTGGGATGCAGATAAGCTCCTAAGCGAGATGATTGCCTACTTCCGCAGTAAGCCTAAGGGGCAGGTTCTATAGTACCTCTCCAGCCACTGGAGGAGCTGGAGCTGGTGCAGGTATAGGTGCTGGAGCAGGTGCAGGTGGAGCTGGGAGTACTGCAGGCAGTGGAGCAGTAAGCTCTTCCCATGCCCTCTTGACTTCCTCAAAGGAGAACGATAGAGCCTCTGGGGTCTTTACCAGTTTTCTGAAGGCATCTACATACCTCTTCTCCCCGAAGGCTACCCCCATCTCCCTAGCCTCTCTAAGTGCCAATGAGAACTCCCCGGGGGAGAATATCCTACCAAACCTAGTTACAAAGTGTGCTCCCAGTTCATGTAGCCATCTAAGGTCTCTCTTGGAAATCCTGTCCTTCATAGCACTGCCAACACCGCAGATTAGCCCCCCTGTAATAATGTTGAAGAGTGCACTCCCTATCTTACCGAAGAGCGTATCGTAGAGAATATCACCAACAACAGTACCAGTAATCTCTGGCATCCAGACATCATTCAGCTCCTCTGCACTCAGTCCCGTTATTCCCTCCAGCCACCTGAATGCCCCATCCAGAGCCTCTACAGCCATCAGAGAACTAAAGGTACTATGCTTAAAAACCTTAACCTCCCCTCTCGGGTTACTCTTCACCTCGGGTGTAACACCAAATACTAAGCTCGTTACCCCTCCTACCTTCCTCCTTATCTCCTCGCCAATCTCGTATAACTCCCTCCACTCCTCCGGAGTAATATCCGCCCCTCTCTTCTCTGCCTCGGTTAAGTAAGTAAGAGCATCGTTCCAAGCTTCAAGGGCACATACGAAGCAACTAGCCTCCAAATATCTCCCTCCAGTGCCTATCCCTAAACCTAACCCTAAACTCCCTAACCTTTCTGGCTAGTTCTGGAGCTTCCGCTACCAGATGGTTCTCTGCGTGCCTAAGTTCCCTCAATACCGCCTCTAGGTATGGAGCAGGCTTCTCCCCCAAGGGAGCTACCATCCAATATTTATTCTACTAGCCTAATTCCTCCTTTATTATCCTCAGCTGTTTTACTATCCACTCCCTGCAAACATCGTCTAGGTAAAGACCCTTACTCTCAAGATAGGATATTATCTCCTGACCATGCACCTCTGGGTCTATCTGCACAAAGCCTCTAAGCCTCCTAGCCCTCTCCAACCACTCTAGTAGCTCCGGTCTCTTTCTCCTTGTGTAATCCAGCAGAGAGGTATCCGAGTAGGCTAACTGCATTATCCCCTCCACCCCGTACTTCTCGATATACCCATCAATGATAGTCTTCAGATAACCGAAGCCTAAAGAGGTGAGTAGCTCCTTAAGCTCCTGCCTAAGCCCCGGCATTCATATCCCCTACCCCTGCTTGCTTTTAGCCTCTAGCTGTGCGGTAACTTCCTTCAGTAGCTCCTCTGTCTTCTTGACAATCTCTGGAATCTTCTGCAATCTCGCCCCCAATTCCTGTTTTAGTTTCTGCAACTCCTCTACAGACATCTCGCTAATAGGCTTCTGTGGAGTAGTTGTGCTACTGGTCTTTGGTATAACTCCTGCACCCACTCTGTAGCCATCCGCAAATGCCTGTGCTAATGGTGCCCCTACCCTTACTATACCTTCCTTGATAGTGTCTCCAAAAATCCTCATTCGCTCTCTGCCCTCCTCCCTCTCTTCTTTTTTGAGTCTCATCTCCTCCCTCCATTTCTCCATNGCAATCTCCTGCTCATGTTTCCATCTCTCTANGTCTAGCNTCAGCTTCTCTACATCGAGGTTCACCGTATTTCCTACAACCCCTAGCTTCTTCAGTTGCTCCACCACATCCANTGCATCCTGCAATGGATTCCTAGATGCTAGAGCCTCCAGCCTCTGCTCTAGCTCTGCTACCTTAGCCTTAGAGGTAGCCTCTAGGAGACTCAGGTACTTCTCCTCCATCTTGTCTGCCCTCTCCTTTTCCATCTTGGCTATAGCTTCCGCTAGACCCTCCTTGGACTCTGCCTTAGGTGCTCCCCCTGCCATCCCCTCTGGAGGCATCCATGGTATAGTAGTTGTCTTATAGAGCGGGTTTCCAAACTCGTCTTTGACTACCCTTCCCGAAGAATCCAATACCGGCTCTAGTTTCACCGATACCCAAGGCATCGTCCATGGGAACGGTTGGTTCTGCTGTCTAAGGGTAGCTATGGTCTGTGCCTGCAGTAGTCTCTTCATGTACTTGTCTAGGTCTACCTCTTCCTCTTCCTTATGATTCCTAGGTGCTCCATAGGGGGAGGGAGGATAGGGTACTGGGCACACTGCTCCCTGAGCACCTTCCCATCCGTACCATACGGGGTAATAGCTCATCGGTACTCCATGTAAGACCCTCATGTACTGGGATACTATGAACCTTGCCTTCTGTGCCTTCACTCCGTAGGCTTCCAGCAGGTCTATGAGCCTATAGGGGTTGTACTCGTACTCCTCTGGAGACTCATCGTGGAAACTGCAGATTCTTTCTATGGTTTCCTCGCTAAGTCCCCCTACCCTCAGTAGCAAGTCCCTGAGCAATCTGGTGCTAGAGGCTTCCTCCTTTATTTCCTCCCCCATACCATCACCTCCTTTTGCCTTTTTTGAATGCGATTGGGTAAAATCAGGTTTGGGTAAATCTTTCTCGTTAGGATTAGCACTCCCCTCCTCCCCCCCTTCCCCTCCCCCTATATTAGGGAGGGTAATATTCCCATTTTCTGTTAGTCTATCCGTGATTTCCTTCTTTAACCCGTTTACCTTTAACCCAAGCTCCCTAGCCTTTTCATTCCATTTCTCCCTTAGGTACCTAGCAAGTACCTGATGGACCCATATGGGGGGAATACCTTGCTCCTCAATAATCTGGTCTATCTTCTTACCCTTCTCAAACTCACTAATAATAACCGACTCAGAGTACTTTTTAACCCTATTGACCATAGGTGTGCTTAGCTCCACTATCTGGGCTATCTCCACTTGGCTCTTACCCTGCCCAAGTAGCTCCATAACCCTCTGGTAGGTGGGGTTAGCTAGGTTTACCGCCTTCATTCTTCACCTCCTCCAGCTTCTGCTTCAGGGAGTAGTAGGTATTGGCTATGCATAGCCTCAAGAAAGAAGCATCAGTATCCCTAGGCAGTAGCTTCAATTGGTAGGCTAGCTTCCTGAAAGTAACAAATGTCTCATACTCCTCATCGGATAGCTTAACCGATACGAACCTCGGCATCAGTATATACTCCTGAGGATATATAAGCGTATATACTCTAGCCCGCTACCCTCTTCTTAACAGCCTCTACAGCCATACCCACTAAGGGTGATAGGGCTACAGCAACCAGAGGAGCAAAGAAGGATAGCATCGGGTAAACCTCCTTCGGTATCTCTAACTTTAACTCTTGATGAGTAACAGAGGAACTTTGCGATTTTTTGAGAGGTGGTATCCCCGGTATTGCAACAGCCAATGGTAGTGCCATAGCCAATACCTC
>JGI20130J15133_1000517_pt1 | contig 35989 bp, 28 predicted proteins | sample WasSprMetagenome_FD_15133 | JGI IMG/M metagenome (IMG submission 15133) | reverse complement strand
CCACTGAAAGACCTCCCGGGAACATCGCCCTTCATAACAACAGCGGAAGGAACACCGCCCTTCTGCGTGACATGAACGGTTGGAAGCTTGGCAAGATCCTTATCAGATGTGACATCGATAAGGACCTTGTCCCCATCCTTGAGGAGTGTCTTCCCGGCAGGGAGCGTCACCTTCACCGAAACTATCGGGGGAACGACGACCGTGAACTTACCAGAAGCCGTCCCCTTGTTCCCAGCAAGGTCCAATGCCTCAACGCTAACAGATGCATCCCCAACAGCGGTTGTCTCAGGAACCTTGATGCTGTATGTGTATGTGTTCCCAACCTTTGTCGGAGCAGGAACCGTTATCGCCACGCCTTTCGCATCCTTAACGACTACGGTCGGATCTGCCTTCAAAGCCTCGTTCGATACAACCGTTATAGAAACATCCCCTCCTGGCCTCACCTGCTTCGGGGAAATGGATATGGACAGCTCCGGCGGCTTGGTATCCAAGATTACATCAATAGATGCCTCCACGAGGTCCGTGGCCGTCTTCGCAACGACCTTCAGGCTGTTCTTCCCCTCAACGAGCTCGATTTGGACCGAGAAGCTCCCATCTACGCCGAGCTTCAAACCCCCCATATCCTTCCCGTTAACGAAAACCCTCGCCTCCGAAACAAGATCCGGGGGCGTGATGCTCCCCGAGAGCTCTACCTTAGTCGTTGAGAGGATTGCACCGGATACCGGCGATTTTATCGATATCTGAAGGGGCATAACGATCTCAAGGGACACATTTCCTTTAGCCCATCCCCCTTTGGAGTCGATCAATTCGGCCCCGACAAGCCTTACGGGATCTTTCGGAATCGGATCCTTCGACTTCCAATCGAAGGTAACGGTAGCGTAAAGGCCTGATCCGGAGACGCTCGCCCCTTCCCCAAGGATGGCGCAATCCAAGGATAGAAGGCCTTGAGATGGATCGTCCGATGCTATGAAGAAGGTCTGGCCCCCACCCTTCATAAACGGCCCTTCCTCAGCGGAGATGAAGGAGACGTTCCCAGGCTCGTATCCCAACGTGATGGATGCCGAGGCGAGGTCCACGACATCCGTCATAAGGACCTTCACGGTGAATTTAGCGGCGAAGCCGGACGATGGACAGCAAAAGAAGGCCAGGGCTATGATGGATCCAATCACCGCCTTGTAAAATCCCATACCTCCTTCACCCCCTTCCTTAGAACCCGCTTATGAGCTTAAGCGAAATCATGTTGCCGTCGTATGATGTGCCGTCTTCCCTCTCATCCCTGAAGAACCCGTATTCCAAGGACACAGCCCTTTCAAGGGATATATAGTATCTGACTTCCGCCGATCCCCTGAACCTCGACCTTATCGTCGTCTGGACCGCCTCCACACCGAGGATCTCCTCCATCCCTTTCCTCGAACCGGTCGATGCCGATCCCTGGAGGTATAAGAGGAGCTTCGACGGCAATATGCTCCACTGTATCCTCCCGATCCCGGACAAGAAAGAGGAGCTCCCCGCCGCTTCGCTTGAGATAGAGCTTGCAGACAGATAGGCTATAAGGCTTAGTGATGGCAACGGCTCCGATGAGATCGTAAGGCCTCCGAAATACATGGAGTAGCTCGAGGCGACGGGTATAGACCTATCCTCCCTTGCTATCGCCTGACCTATTACGGACACGTTCGTTCCCTTAAATAGGCTCATCCTCGCCGTCCCAGCCGCCCAATGTGTATCGGAATCCACCCTGGCTAATCCCTGTGCCCCTTGCATTTCCTGCCCTCTCCTTGTCAGAAGCCTATATGTAAGGGATACGGAATAGGATAGGGAGGAGATGGAACCTGAGAGCTCAAACCCGTTATTCCTGACCTTCGGCAGGGTTGGATCCTCCGCAAGGTTTGTCCTGAACGTCTCGAGAGAAAGGGATCCGGAGGCGGTGGCGGTTCCGAACTTCCCCATCCCCTGGGCTTTGAACTCGAACCCATCCCGGTCGGTATCCAGATATGGGTTTCCAAGGGTTTCGAAATCCGTCCCTATCCTCTTCCACAACCCAGATATGGACACTTCCTTCGTCGGGGAGATCGAGATGCCCATTATCGATGCGAGGTCCTTCCTCCCATCCCCCGAAGAGGATAGGAAAAGGTTGAAGTCGAATCCAAGGATCTCCCCGAATATCGGGAGGAAACCATCAAGCCCAGCGGTTCCCGCCCTCTTCGGCTCGAGGGTCCCGGGATTGGATATGGATTTCTCGTCATCCCACCCGTATATCGCCGATATGGCGAAACGAGGTCCTTCGCCTGAAAGGAGCCCGGCCCTCGTCCCTAAGATGTATCTCGCATATGATGCGGCTATGCCCGCCTTTGGATCCGGCTCTCGAGGCGGCCTGGTCCTCGCACCCCAGATGGTAAGGCCATAGTCCTTAAAAGGCGTAATCCCAGCCCTTATCCCCTTCATCACCGCCCCGCTTATGGTGAGGTCGGATATCCTCTCGTAGTAATCGCCTAAGGTCACAGATCCCATCTTCCCGGATGTGTCGATCCTTAAGATCCTCAATTTCGGACCCTTCTCCACGCTGTATATCATATCCATGGCTCCGGTCACCGTCGATTCCGCTAAAGATCCGACGATTGCGAGCTCTAAGGTGGATGCCGGCCCGATCGGTATCTCGTCTATTTCGGATACCCCATCCTCCGAGATCAGGTATTGGCCCCCTATCGTGGCCGTCCCCCTTATCATCCCTGATGAAAGGGATGGGAGGAAGATAATAGAAAAGGCAAAGACAAAAGAGACGGATTTCATTTCCCAGTCCTCCTTTGTGGTGGCATCGGAATTATATGGACTGTTAGATCTATAGGCCCAACCCTTGCCCTGTTCCCCGCCTCGTCCTCGGCTTCGATGAAGATCCGGTTCTTCCCAGGGGAAATCGGAACCATCCCGGAAAAGGAGTTGTTCTTAGGGTCGAACTTCAATCCGATCCCGTTCGCCGTTATGCTTACAACCTTTTCGCTAACGGTTCCGGAGACCGGGTATTCCCCCCTTGTCGTCACATAGTTCTCCCCGGGGATAGGCCTTGCAACGGTTATTATGGGGGGTTGGGTATCGAGGAATAGCTCCTTCTGCGCCTCCGCTACGTTCCCAGCCTCGTCCCTGGCCTCGACCGAGATAACGTTCCTCCCGTCCTGCGACAGGTTTATCGGCACCTTTATATTGGAGACCCCGAACGGGATCGCGGCCACCTCCCTCTCGTTGACCCTTATAACGAAGGAACAAGGCTCGGAAGAAGATCCGGATAGGACATATGCCTGCTTGTTCACTATGGACTTAACATCCGGGGAAAGGGACAGCCTTGGGGGGATGAGGTCTGTCCTAACCCTCCTTATTATGCTCTCCGATATCCTCTCCCCTTTCGACGCATCTATTACCAATACGTTATCGGCATTGGGCTTCAGGTTATATCTTATCTGGAACCTACCTTGGGCGTCCGCTTCCCCTTGGACCTCGTTCACCCTGATCGTCGAATCCGGGATGGCCATCCCGGAAACCGTTATCGAGGTCTGGTTCAGGACGATCCCATCCTTCGGGAACTCGACCGTTATTGGGATCGGCTCCGGCGGCGGTGGAGGTGCGGCCGGTGGAGCCCCCTCTGATGGCGCAGGGGTTATGTCGAAGCTCATGGGGCTCGAGAACCCGGCCTCCACCATCACAACCCCCCTTTGGAAGGCGGCTGCCACGCGCCAATAATAGGTCCCTTGATCGAGCCCTTTAACCGTGTAGCGGTTCGCCCTGAGATCCGAGACATCGAGGACGATGGAGGAGAAGGATATATCGCGGCTGACCTGGACCCTGTAAGACTCTGCGCCCTGGACATCTGCCCAGGATATGTCGAAGGACGATCCGAAAGGTATCCTCGAACCGTTCGGAGGATATATGGGGCTTGGGGATGGCAATATCAGCGGCTCCCACTTCTCCTTCCTCTCCTCTTCCCCGATCTGAACGGGGGCTTGCGGCGGCTCGTTCGGCCTGACCACGACGTATTGTCCGGGGCCCAGGACCACAGCCTGTTCCGGCAAGCTCTTGTTCCATACCTTCACCTGTCCCTCGAAGCATGCTACGCCTGTCGTCCCATCCCTCGCCAATATCTCAATCCCGAGGTCCGTTCCCTCTACCCCTGCAACCGCCACGGGGGTGGATATCTGGAAGATCTCGTTTGGTTTCCTCTTGGCCACGTTTGCCCTGACCTTCCCGCTCCAAAGCACAGCCTCGGATACCGTCTTCCCTCCAACCTTGGACGGCCGTTCTATCGCCAGTATAGAGTTCTCGCCCATCGATACCCTCGTATTATCCACGTAGAGCACGTCGAGCCTCGATGCAAGATATGTCTTGAGCATATCGCGATAGAAAAGGGCCATCCTCAACTTGGCCGAGGAGACAACCGCCTCCCTTATAAGATCCGCCCTCCCCGTAAGGAACGCTATGGATGCAACCTGTATCAGCTTCGGGCTTGCCTCCCTTGAGGAGCTAAAGGAGATCGCCAAAAGGAAGACCAATATCCAACATCGAATGTAGGCTCTCACCTTATCACCCTCCTTTTTCATCCATCCCGAGGAGCTCATATATCCCGACCTCCTCGGCCTTCCCCTTAACCTGGACGTTCCCGAGAAACCTCACCCTGGCCCTGTCCTTTATCTCCTCGTATGTTTCCTCGCCTATTATTATCCTCGTCCCGAACTGCTTGTTCAAACCCTCGAGCCTGCTGGCCGTGTTAACGCTATCACCTATAACGGTGTAATCCATCCTCCTCGGAGATCCGACGTTCCCTATGACCATATCCCCGGTGTTTATCCCAACCCCTATATCGAAGGTCGGATATCCCTTGGCCTTCCATTCCTCTTTAAGCTCCTCGAGCTTCGCCACCATCTCCAGGGCCGTCTTAGCGGCCCTCAGGGCATGGTGCTCCCTGGATTCGGGATCGAGTATAGGGGCTCCGAAGATAGCCATTATGGCATCGCCTATGAACTTGTCCACCATCCCTCCGTTTCTGAATATTATCTCGGTCATGGCGGTGAGATATTCGTTTAGGACCTCCACAACCTCCTCCGGCTTCATCCCCTCCGACATCGTCGTGAAGTTCCTTATGTCGGAAAATAGGACCGTGAGCCTGATCCTCTCGCCCCCAAGCCTTATCTCCTCCTTCCTCGATACAAGGCTTCTTACGACCTCAGGGGGCAGGTATCTCTCGAACATGGACCTTATCCTCCTCCTCGCCCTCTGCTCCTCAACGAACTTGTATGAAACGGAGGAGCCGTAGGAGAGGGCCATGGCTCCAAGGGGGAGAGCCGTATCGACCCATATGTTCCAGGAGATGAAAAGAAGAAACGAAAGTCCGACATATAACGCCATGACACCGATCGATACGAATATCCCAATCCTCGCCGAAAGCCCTAAGGAAATGACCGACACGAGCACGGAGAGGAACAAAAGAACGGGTATATCGAGCCAGAGGGGGCTTTCTAAGATGAAGGACCTCGTGATTATGCTGTTCGCTATGGAAAGGTGAAGGCCGACCATGGGATACCTCGGGCTGAAAGGGGTTGGGTTGAGATCCATCGTCCCGGTGGCGGTGAGCCCGATAAAGCATATGCCCCCCTTAAGGGCGTATAGGTCCTCGAGAGGGGCTATCGGGGTTCGCCCGTTTACCACGTCCACATATGAAATCCCCAGAACGGAGTAAGGGATCGTCCTGAAGGAATCGATCCTCGGGCCGACCCAGTTAACCACTATCCTCCCACGCCTATCTATCGGGATCCTCACGCGGCCATTCCGCCCCTCGATCTCCACGGATCCGCGCCTTATCCTCATGGAGCTCGGGTTTCCCCCCAAGGCGAAGCAGGCGGCCAGGAGAGCCACATGTGGATATAACCTCCCATTATGCTCGACGAATAGAGGCTGCCTCCTCACAACCCCATCGGGATCGGGCATAACCGTTGCGAACCCAACCCCTTTTGCCGATGAGGAGTAGATATAACAAGGGGGGATCAGATCGGATGCTTTGGGAAACACGCCCCTCGCCTCTTCCGGGACCGGGATGGAAAACCTTTCCACGGCCATCCTCGACCTTATCCCCTCTACCTCTTCCCTATATGTCTCGGCAAGATATGGGTTGGTCCGGAATATCCCTGGATATATCCCCTCCACTATATCTATCGCCGAGGCAGATATGTTCCTGGACAGGATCTCCTTCGCCTTTTCCACGAACTCCCTATCCTCCTTTGGGGTTTCGCTCCCTCCCTTGAACCTCGAGATTAGAAGGACGTTCCCGGCATTCCTCATCGCCTCCGTTAGGAGGTAGTCGTCCTCTGGGAAGAGATCATCAGGGCTTACGAAGAATATATCGAAGACGGCGGCCTTTGCGCCGAAGTAATGGAGTGCATCTATTATCGCCTTGTGTTGCGCCCTTCTCCAGGGCCATCTCCCTATCTCCTCTATGCTCCTGTCGTCTATAGCCACGAGGACGATCGAACTGCTTGGCCTCACCTCCCCCCTCGCCTTGAAACGCATATCCAATAGAAGGAGCTCCGCCTCCGGAATGGCCCTTGGGAGGATAAGCCCGATAATGGCTGCGCATAAAACCCCTATAAGCCCCCCTCTCAAAAATTCTTTCCTTATCATTCCAGCCATATTCCGACCTCCAATTGGAATTTTAACACGGATATGATCCCTGCGTCAACTCAGCCTGCCCTCGATCAGGAATTCGGAATTCAGAATTGGAAAATCTATGAGGAACGCCCAACATGGTTGGGCTCCTACCCCTCTCTTGGCGGAGGGGCCAGGGTGCAAGGGGGAAATCACCTCTGCTCCCTGGCTCCTCTGCCCCTCTGCACAAGTAAGGGGTAGCAGGCCAATCGCATTGGCCGTTGGCACGTTGAACGTTCCAACGTTTAAACGTTCAAACGTTCATTACACAAGGGGGGTAGCAGGCCAATCATATTGGCCGTTAGCACGTTGAACGTTCCAACGTTTAAACGTTCAAACGTTACAACGTTACAAGGGGCAGGCCCCTGGTTTTATGGCGGAAGGCGAATTGCGAAAAATGAGAAGTTGCGAAGGGCGGATTGATTATTTCGGATCAATTTCGCAATCCGCAATTCGATTGTAGGGGCAGGCCCCCGTGCCTGCCCATGATTTTGGGCAACCACAGGGGGTTGCCCCTACGATTCCGAATTACGGGGGGCTTGATACGATGGCCGACGATATGCTATAATTCACTGGAACTCATCCTCCTTAAGCGAAATAAAATAAAAGGGGGTGTTTTGTCCTTGGAGGTAATAGACCTATGCGGGACATGGGAATTCTGCGGGTTCGAGGAAGGTGAAGGGGAACTAAGGGGAGCATTCGGGAAGGATGGACCTGGGGAATGGAGGGAAGCGAAGGTCCCCGGGGTCGTTCACCTCGACCTCATCGCCCACGAGATGATCCCGGACCCTTTCTTCGGAAGGAACGAGATAGAGGTCCAGTGGGTGGAGGAGAGGGAATGGTGGTATAGGAGGAAGTTCCAGGTAGGGGAGTCCATCTTAGAACACGAGCTCATAGAGCTTGTCGCGGAAGGACTCGATACGTTCGCGACGATTTATATAAACGGGAATAAGGTGGCGTTCCTGGTTAACATGTTCATCGAACACAGGATACAGATAGAAGACCACCTCGTCCCTGGGGAAAACACGATAGCTATAAGGTTCGACTCGCCGACAAGATACCTGGAGGAGGTGGAGAGGAGGAAGGGGAAGCTCGGAGCCGCCTTCTATACCCCCCGCGTCTACGGGAGAAAGGCCCAGTATTCATTCGGATGGGATTGGGGGCCGAGGCTTCCGACCTGCGGAATATGGCGCCCTATAAGGATAGAGGCATTCGACGTGGCGAGGATATCCGGCATATTCCCGAAGGTGGTGGAGATCTCGGGGAAGGAGGCGAGGATAAACCTTAAGGTCGAACTCGAGGCCTTATCCAGAGAGGTCGAAACATCCCTCCATATAGAGATAGGGATGAACGGATTGGTCCTCGCAAAATCGGTGCCGATAAGGATATCGGAGCCAGGACATATAGAGGAGGAGATACCGATAGCCATATCCGATCCGAAGCTATGGTGGCCGGCAGGGATGGGGGAACAGGCCCTCTATACCTGCACCGCATCCCTAAAAAGCAGGGGGAGGGTCATCGGCCAGAAAAGGATCAGGTTCGGAATAAGGGATATAAAGCTTTTGAGGGAGCCGGACGTCGAGGGTGAGTCCTTCACCTTCGCGGTGAACGGGATCCCCGTCTTCTGCAAGGGTGCGAACTGGGTCCCGGCGGATTCGTTCCTCCCATCCGTATCAAGGGAGAGGTATGAGAAGCTCCTCTCCATGGCTGTGAAATCCAATATGAACATGCTAAGGGTATGGGGAGGGGGGATATACGAGTCCGAGGATTTCTACGATTTATGCGACGAGCTCGGGATACTGATATGGCAGGATTTCATGTTCGCATGCGCCGAATACCCGGAGGAAAGATGGTTCCACGAAAAGGTGGAGGAGGAGGCAAGGGCGGTGGTGAGAAGGCTCAGATCCCACCCCTCCATAGCCCTATGGTGCGGGAACAACGAGAACGATTGGGGATACGAGGCCGGATGGTGGGGGAAAAAGGATGTGTTCTATGGGAGGACGATATACCACGAGATCCTGCCGAGGATATGCGAGGAGCTGGACGGAACGAGGCCATATTGGCCGAGCAGCCCCTATGGCGGATACCAAAACAACGGCCAGGAGGCAGGGGACAGACACGCGTGGGATGTATGGTCTGGATGGCAGGATTACATTAATTATAAGCACGACAATGGAAGGTTCATAAGCGAATTCGGGTTCCAGGCCCCTCCAACCTTGAAAACCATAGAGTCGTTCACGGAACCACAGGATAGACATCCGCAGAGCGAGGTAATGGAACACCATAATAAGATGTATGAGGGGACGGAAAGGCTTTTCAGGTTCCTCGCCGCACACATCCCAATCCCATCCTCGTTCGAGGAGTTCGTCATAAAAGCACAGATAAACCAGGGATTGGCCCTTAAGACCGGAATAGAACATTGGAGGACGAGGAAGTTCATGACATCCGGAGCCCTCTTCTGGCAGCTTAACGATTGCTGGCCTGTCTCAAGCTGGTCTGTAATAGACTATGCGCTCAGGCCGAAGCCGGCCTATTATTACGTCAAACGGGCCTTCTCACCCGTCCATGCCGTCCCCGTGGACGAGGACGACCACGTCTCCCTTTATATCATCAACGATACCCTCCAGCCGAAGGAATTGCTCCTCGAGGCAGATCTCTTCGACGTCGACGGGACGAGGAAATGGGAGGCGAGGGCTAAGCTCGTCATCCCCCCAAACTGCTCCAGAAAGGTGAGGAGCTGGAGGAAAGAGGACATAGCGTTCCAATCCAGGAAGAGGGATGTGCTCTTCGTCAGGATCTTCGAGTCGGATGGGAAAATCCCTTGCTCCGAAAACGCCCTCCTTTTCTCCAGGATAAAGCATATGGAGCTGCCAACCCCGGATATAAAGGTGACATCGCTGGAATTAAACGGAGATATAGCGGAACTGGAAATATGCTCCGATGTCGTCACACTCGCCGTGGAGCTAAAGCTCGATGGGATAGAGGCCGAATATTCCGATAACTTCTTCGACCTCGCTCCAAACGTCCCGAAGCTCATAACCATAAAGCTCCCTAAGCCGATTCCTATGGAAGAGCTCAGGCAATCGCTTAAATTAGGGGCTCGGCTCCCTTAAAAAGAAAGGGGTGAGGATTGGTTGAGAAAGGGCATAGTTTCGGCAGGCCTCATAGCGGCCCTGTGGGTCTGGAGCCTTCACACGCTCGGCCAGGTGAAGGATCCGGAGTTTATAGGATCGATCAGGTGCAGGACATGCCATAGGATCTTCCAGAAGGAGTTAATAGAGAACTTCCTGAAAAGCCCACATGCCAAGGCGATGGCGGATATCCGGAAGACAAAGGAAGCCATTGTATCCGACCTCACCACAGCCCCTTTCCCTAAGGAGAAGATCGCATACGCATTTGGAAGTGGGATAAAGGAACAAGCATACCTCGGCCAGGACCTCAAGCTCCTCCCCGGGAGATGGCTCGCCGCGGAGAAGAGATGGGTTCCGGAAAAGGAAGCGGATGCGAGGAAGGAATGCCTCGGATGCCATACCCTTGGCTACGACCCCTCCTCCGGGAAATGGTTGGAGATAGGGGTTGGATGCGAGTCCTGCCATGGCCCAGGATCGGAACACGAGAAGGCGGTCTCCTCCAACCTGCCCGTGGATGCGATAAGGAAGGCCATCCTCTCCCCGAAGAAGATCGAGCCGAAAAGGGCTGGGATGATATGCGGCCAGTGCCATTCATCCGGAAAGGATAAATCCGGATCGTATCCATTCCCGGTGGGATTCAGGGCCGGGGATAACCTCGAGGACTTCTTCCTCGACTCGAAGCCAAAAGGGCCTGGGAGAAACCAGCAGTTCTCGGATCTAATCCGGAGCAAACATTGGGAGAAGGATGTTATATGCTATAAATGCCATGATCCCCACGGCTTCACGAAACAGCCGCATCTCCTGAGGAAGCCGGTGAACGATCTGTGCATGGAATGCCATGGATCCACCGTTAAGGATATAAAAAGCCACGCTCCAAATGCCCCCGAAGGCGCCACATGTGCGACATGTCATATGCCGAATGGAAGACATACGTTCGAGAAGCCGGGGGAGGAAGGGGGGAAGTAGAGGCTGGCGGCTGGGATATCCTGGAAATCCATCGTAGTTGGGATCGTGGCCTCGATCCTCGTGGTCCTCGTCGTATCCTATGCGGAGCTCGTGGTCATGTATATCCAAATAGGCTTCCTCCAGTTCCCTCCCGTGGTCATAGTTTTCCTCTTCTTCCTCGTCCTCCTCTCCAGGGGCATAAGGAAGGCGACCGGGAAACCGTTCCTTTCCCCCCAAGAGCTCACCGTCGTCTACCTTATGATGCTCATAAGCTCCATGATCTCCTCAAGGGGGCTCATGGAGAAGCTGATACCGGCCCTGGTTGCCGTGAACTACTTCGCAAATCCGGCGAACAACTGGGTCGATCTCTTCTTCAAACATATACATCCCTGGCTTGTCCCCTTCAACCCAAGGGGAGGGGAGGCAAGTCCGATAGCCGTCGGGTTTTACGAAGGTCTTTCCAAGGGGACCGGAATCCCCTGGAAGGCATGGGTTGTTCCTTTCCTAACGTGGAGTTCCTTCGTGCTCGTCCTCTTCTTCGGATTCCTATGCATCTCCGTCATCCTGAGGAGGCAGTGGATAGATAACGAGAAGCTCTCATTCCCCCTCGTCCAACTCCCCCTTGAGTTCGTGAAGGATGAGGAAGGGGGGTTTATAGGGAACAGGCTTCTTTGGATGGGATTCGCGGTCCCCGCCGTCGTCTTCGCCCTAAATGGGCTTCATGAGATATTCCCATTCATCCCCGGATTTCCCATAAGCGGCAGCATAAACAGATATATGACGGAAAGGCCTTGGAGCGACATCTTCTTCACCCCTGTATATCTCTCCTTCGCGGCCATAGGCTTTTTTTATTTCCTCCCATCCCAGATCCTCCTCTCCCTGTGGTTCTTCTTCGTCCTTTCGAGGATCCAGGACGTGATCTACTCCGCCCTCGGGATGAGGCTTGAGGGGATGCCCCTTTATCCAACGAGGATCTATATGGGGTATCAGGTGGCAGGGGCATACATCGTGCTCGCTGGATACCTCTTATACGTCTCCATCCCACATATAAGGGATGTCCTTAGGAAGGCATTGGGGAGCAATGGGGGATCGGATGAGGTCCTCTCATACAGGGTTGCCTTCTTCGGCCTCATCGGATCCATGGCCTTTTCCGTGGCATGGTGTTCTTTCTTTGGGCTTTCCCTTTGGTTCTCCTTCTTCGAGATGACGATATACCTGTTCGTGGTGGCGTTGATCATGGCGAGAAGCACATCCGAGGCCGGACTTCCCATGACCGAGACCTCCTTCAGGCCTATCGACCTTTACCACCTCTTCTTCCTTAAAAGGAGCCTCGGGCCGAGGAACTTAACGTTCCTCTCCTTATTCGACGCCGTATTCACAAGGGATCAAAGGGGTTTGATCCTCACGGCTTTCCTTGACGGGCAGAGGATGGCGGAGGGGGTAGGGATAAGGAGGAGGGATCTCTTGACCCCGATAGCCCTTGGGATAGGCGTATCCCTAATCGCCTCCGCCTCTTTCCAGCTCTGGTTGCCTTACAGAAGGGGTGCTCTTGGGATGTATTGGTATGCATATCAGGGGAACCCGCTTTGGGCATTCCAGGACAATGCGGCGGCTATAAGCGGGGTTGATAGCCCTCTTGGGGCGATGGGGATCTCCTTCTTCGTAGTCGGCATAGCCGTTACCTCTTTCCTCGCCGTGATGAGGACCCTTTTCTGGTGGTGGCCTTTTCATCCCTTAGGCTATGCCCTGTGTGCCTCATGGACGATGATCGTATTCTGGTTTCCGGTCTTCATAGCATGGCTCCTGAAAACTCCCATCCTCAGGTATGGGGGGATAGGGTTTTATAAAAAGCTAAGGCCTTTCTTCCTCGGGATGATATTTGGGGAGTTCTCGATGGCGGTTGTATGGACGTGCGTAAGCTGGATATTCGGGACGAGGGCCCCTTTCTTCCCATGGCCTTGATCCACTTCGTAAGTGGAATGGCTCCTCCATCCTGTCAACCTCCTTGCCCTTTGCGCTCGTTATCGCACACCCTCATTAGGCTCCAGCCAACTCAGGGACACCATACGGGCGATCCGGTTTGCCTGCCAACTGGAAACGGCTAAATTAAACCCTTCCTCTTTGCAACGTCTCGCGCCCTCGCTCCGAAATCTCCCAGATACCTCGAGGGGAATCGTCCTTTAGAAGCCCTTCTCGCACTAATTTGTAACGGCACCACTGCGCTGTGTTTTGCCAGCGAATGGTATGAGGGTTCGAGGGAAGAGGCTGTAGATCGGAGGAGTTCAGCACGCCCTGCATCCTCTCCTCCACCTTTCTCAAAACCTCGTCTATCCGGGCACGCCCACCTAATTCGACCAGCACCTCGAGGATTGGGCGACGGAAAGCTTTCTCAGGGGTTCTCAATCCACGCGGAAGCTTCTCGAATTTGCGGCGCTGCCCCTTGCGTTTCACCTTTGGGACGTGCTTAGCAAAGAGGTCGCTCCACTCCCTTTGAAGTCCCTTTACCTTATCGCGAAAATCCGCAAGCCGCGTTGCTACTTCGATCATTCGCTGAGCCTCATCGTAAGAACCTCTTTGGAATGCCTGCGAGCCTGCCTCCCTAATACTGTTCGCCACCGCTTCGATTTCCTCAAGAAGAATCTCAAAGGCTATATAGACTTCGTTTTTATCCACCATAGGACCTCCTCCCTCCAGTGATCCACTTCGTAAGTGGAACGGCTAACTCAAAAGACCTTCATCCAAGCAATGCACTCGAGGTCCTCTTCTCGCTCTGGTGCGATTCCTCCTACTACCTCAGGCGTCGCAGATAGGGGATAGGGATGGCTCTTCGCAAATTCTATAAGCCTCTTTATCAATTGATCCAGGGAAAGCGTCGACCGCTCTCGCCAGAGCCGGCGCAGTTCTTTGAGATCCAGACTATTCAACGCACGCGCTTCGAAATATTCCAGCAGGCGGTTTCGTTCAGCCGTCGGCGGGAAAGTATGAAGCCAGTTCACGATCTGTCGTTGTGGGGAAGGCAAGGCCCTCGGGGCCAAACTGGCCTGTCGGATGCAGTTCCAAAGATGCCTGCGAAGCTTGAAGATGTAATCCCTTGGATCAAAGCCCTCCGGCAGAGGCTCCGCAGGTTCCGACGACTCACACCGGATCGAGCGGATGGCCTCCAGACGCCTCTCCACTATGCGGTCCTCCTCCTCATTGTAGAACAGCCAATGGTGCTGGCCGGTTTTCGGGTTGCGGAATGCAGCGAAGAAGCCTCGAGGCCCTTCCCGCTGCCTTCGTGCCGTTCCGACGCCCAATGGAATGCGGTTTAACTTCTCCTCGCCCACATCCTTCAGAAAGCGGAGCAGGTCCTGCTTGAGGAATTCCCCTACGGTCAGCTCGCTTTCGGCTTCCAGCTCCTGGAGCACAGTCCGATCCCCTCGCTCCAGCCGACGCAGGATGTTGAAATCCATCGGATTGGGAGTCTCCCCCAGGATGGAGGCATCTAACCCCACGGTGCGGTTGATGTCATCCAGCTTTTCGCGCAAACGCTCCAACAGCCCAAGTAGCTCCTCGAGCTCCTCCTCAGGGAAAAAGTTATAGACATGGATAATGCTGTGGGGCGAACCCAAGCGGTCAAGTCGACCTACCCGCTGCACCATGCGCACCGGGTTCCAGTGAAGGTCATAGTTGATAATGATATTAGCATCCTGCAGGTTCTGCCCCTCGGAGAGCACATCGGTGCTGATGAGGATGTCGATCTCCTTGTCTCGGGAGAGGTCCAGCCTCCTATTCGCTCGGGGCGCAAAACGCTGGATTCGCTCCGTCCGCTCTGAGGGTCGAACGTCGCTGTCGACGATGTCGAGGCGCCGGCCCGCGAGGACATGATCCCTTGTCAGGCACTTGTGAAGATAGCGCGCCGTGTCCTTGAAATACGAGAACAGCACGATCTTCTGTCCCCGTAGTTCCTCAGATGCCAGTAGCTTCTTCAAGGTTTCCAGCTTGCCATCGGGGCGGTCCTGCTCCAGCTCCCGCAGGATTTCCTGGAGCGACTTGAGATCGGCTTCCACAGCGGTGCGGAGCTTCGCGATGTCATAGAGTTCTGCCGGGAGCTCCGGCAGGGAGTTCAGGAACGCCTCCCATCTCGCCTCTTCCTCCACGCCTTCCTCGTCGGCGCCCTCTATCTGAAGCCACTGCCGGTAGTCCTCGGCGTTCAGCAGCCGCCCTGCATTCAGGACTTGAAGGAACTGCTCCAGGAAGCAATGGAGGCGGCGTAGGGAGATCCGCAGGGCTTCCAGCGAGGATTCCAGGCGCTTGAGATACAACACCCGCATGATGTGGGCCAGCGCCCTCTGTCGGCCCACGGTCATCAGGAACTCATGGGCCTGCTCGCGTGACCATCCCAGCACCGATTGCAGGCGGTTCATCATGCTCTGCTCGCCTTCGTCGGAGCCCTCAAAGAGCGAGGGCCGACTGGGTTCATGCCTACGTGCCTCGATGAACTCCTTCCGATAGGTCTCTACCTGATAAGGCGCAAGAAGCAAGTCCTCAATAGTTTGGGCGATCTTCCGATAAAGGTTCGGCCCATAAGCGTCTTTCAGGCGGTAGCGGACGGTGTGAAGCTCCCGATCGGGGAAGCGGATCCGCTGGCCGTCGATCTCCGCCTCCGGATAGTTCTGGCGAATGAACGGCCGGCTGCGGCGGACGGCCAGAGCCTCCAAAACTTCGTAAAGCGCCTCCTTGTTCTCCTCGGCCCTGCGGAAGTATTCCGAGAGGTCAGAGATGCCCGCCACCAGTAGGAAATCCTGGCGACCTCGGGCGATCAGGCACAGCTGATGATACAAGTCAAACACCGTGTTGTTGACCGGGGTTGCGGTGAGAAGGATCACCTTTTTGTCGGAGTCTCCCTTCGTGATAACTCGGAACAGGTTCTCCCATCGATTGGTTCTCGGGTTGCGGAAGTTGTGGCTCTCGTCCACCACGATTACTTGGAAATGCCGGGCGTACTCGTCGGCCGGGAACTCACGGCGGCTGACCTCCTCCATGGAGACCAGCTTGTGCGGAATGGCGAACCGCTGCAGCAACGGGTGCCAGACGGTATCCCGGATCGCTGCTGGGCAGATGATAAGGGCCGTCTGTCGCTCTTGGTAGGCGTAATCGTCCAGGAGCCGCAGCGCCAAGTAGGTCTTGCCCAGGCCCACCGAATCTGCAATAAGGACGCCGCCGTAGTTCTCGATGATCTCCCTCGCTGCCAAATACCCGTCGTGCTGGAAATCCGCCAGGGCGATAGGGGAAGGTTTCTCGCCCTGCTCTCCCAGCTCCTGGTCCAGCTGGTCCCGCATGGCCTCGTAGAGCACCTTGATATAGATCTCATAGGGGCTGTAGATGCGGGTGAAGCGCTCCAGAAGTTCCAGGAGCTCGGCCTTGTAGTCCTCGGCCTCCTGCCAAAGGACCTCGAACCATTCCTGTAGCTCCCGGACCGCAGAGGACTGTTTCAGGACGGCGTTGAGTTCCCGGTTCGTGGTGAGTCCAGCGCCGGTGAAGTTGGATGAACCCACAATACCCACGGCACCCAAGTTGGGGACGCCGTGGACGATGTAAGCCTTGCCGTGGAGAAAAGCCTTCGCGTAGCGCCGCACATTCACGAAGGTCTGGCTCAGGAAGTCCCGCCAGCGCTGGATCTCGCGGGCGGTGGTTTCCCCCCGGGCGGTGGCATCCTCCAGCTCGGCGAGCAGCCGCTCCCCGAGGACGAAGGCCTGCTCCTGCTCTTTGCCCAGGAGCAAGCGGAGGGCCACCAGCTGCTGGAGCTCTGGCTCCAATGCCTCCAGCCCCCGCAAGTTGAAGAAGGCAGCGACCACGTCCAACCTGGGATCATGGCTGTCGGCCAATAGGTCTTTGAGCGCCTCGGCTAACTGGCACCGCTCGTTGTCGATAAGGTCCGGAATCTGCTGCATGGTCATGCTCTTTCTTTACACGCTCCTTGCCTTGAGCAGGCGGTCCTTTACCAGTTGGGCCACGGCCCGGTAGACCTCCACGCGCTCCTCGTCGGTGAGCCCCAGCGCGTCGAAGACCACCCGGTCCAATTCGAACCGGTCCGGCGAGGCCACCCGCACCTGCTCCAGGGTGAGGGCCTCCGGCCGAACATTCTCATACGGGTGCTCGGGATGGTCACACTTCCGCTTCCGGCACAACTCAAAACCTAACTCCTCAAAGATGCTGCGAACAGGACGCTCGCAAAAGCAATTGAAAGCAGAAAAGAGGGCGAGAGATGGGTCAGGAATATCGGTCAAAACTGGATAGCCTTGCAGCCAGTAAACATTCGTGTAAACCGCTCCTTCGCCGAGGTTGACGACGCCTTGCAACTCAATGAAAAGAGGAGTGATAATGCTATTCAAGTAGATAGCAGGCAAGAAAAAATTTTGCTGCAGATAGATGAAAAAGAAGCGCTTGTCGCCATAAATTGAGCCTGAATTAATAGCTACCGGATAGCGATGATTATAAGCATCTGACCAAAAGAGGGTAGGATAAGCCCATTCCCCCAGATCCCACCACCACGCCCGGCTCGCGCAGGTAGGTCGCGTGGGGTATCCCTGCCTCTCTCCCCAGCGGATGTAGGCGGCGGCTTTCGGGTAGCGGGAAGGTGTGGGCTGGCGGCCCTGGTCGATGGCTCTCCGAATGTCCTCCGGCGGCATGAAAACCAGGTAGCGCAAGTCCTCCAAATGCACCCGCAAGGTCTTTATCTCCCGTGGGCTTTTGATCACCGGCCGGAGCCAAGCAGCTTCAATCTCCCCTTCCCAACCAGCGCCGTTTTTCACCTGAACGAAGGCCATCGGGTCCCGCTCCCGAAGTTCCACAACCTCTTTCACCGTCATCTCCAATGGCTCCAGATAGAAGAACTCGTTGGCGCCGGTGGTGAAGCCACGCCGCACTTCGGCAATGTCACCCAAGCGGACCAGTTTGTCCTTCCCCTTCTCCAGGATTGTGAAGAAGATATCCGGCGCCCGCAGATACTTGCCGCCCCATTTGTTGCCAGCATAGGGACGGAGGTCGACGCCGCTCAAGGTCGGCGCGCACCCCATCCGCCGTCGAGCCCTCCCCCTGGAAGGCGCCGCTTCCTCTTCCGGCTCAGCCAGCCCTTCTTGGTAAAGCGACCATTGGTCGGTGAGGATGGCACGGAACTCAGGACGGTGCAGGACCCGGAAGCCGGCCAGAGGATCGTAGAGGCCTTCGTCCTCGATTTCGGAGAAGACCACCGGACTCATCGCCTCCTCGAAGGGCACGCGGAAGGCAACGAAGTGCACAGGGCGACGCTTCATCTCATCCTCGCTCAATGAGCACCTGCGCTCGGGCGGGCCGGCCAGGACGATGACCGTGTTCACGTCCGCCCGAGCGAAGCTACGCTTGGCCCGGTTATCGATGACCATCTTCAGATGCCCGAAGCGCAGGAAGAACTCCTGCAGGTCCTTACCGAAGTCCACGTCCAGCCAGGAGTTGGAGGTGATGAAACAGAAGCTACCCCCGTCGGCCAGGAGGGAAAGGGCGTGGAGGTAGAAATACACGTAGTAATCGGCGCGCCCCCTGATCTGTCTGCTCCTGCCCATAAAGCTTGGATAGATAGCCCGCAAGCCCTCGTTGAGGCGATGCAAATACTCCCTGCGGTCAAAGCGCCCCAGGTAGTCCTGGATCCTTTCCTGGCGCACGTAGGGTGGATTGCCGATGACGATGTCGAAGCCTGGGTTCTCGTCCTCGAAGATCTCCACGAAGGCCATGTCCCAGACGAAGGGCGGCGAGCGGTCCGAGGCGATGGCCTTCCAGGCTTGCTGAAAGCGCTCCAGCTCCTCTTCCAGCTCCCGGATCTCCTGCTCCAGGCGGCGATCTATCTCCTTCTTTAAAGAAGGCACTCCCATCTCAGGCAGTGTTTGGTAAGCCTGGGTGCTGAGTAGATACGAACGCTTTTTGGCTTTGATTTGGTTCTCTAACTCATGAACACGATGCATCAGGATCTCCTCGAAAAGATTCTTCTCCTCTTTTTGAAGCATTTCCTTGGTAAGCCCGCGCTCCTCTCCCTGGAAGAAGCGGCGCTTTTTGCCCTTGAGTTGAGTGAGGCGACCCAAAAGGAAAGAAGGGATGCCAAGTTCTCCTCGGCGGAAGGGGCTGAGGTCGAGATCTCCTAAGGTCTGTAGCAGGCTGTCTCCGGGCCGGAGTTTCAGGTCGAGGTTCGGCAGAAGGGGATGGGCCTTCATCTCCCACCACTGCAGCTCCGTCTCCACCACCAATTGCAGCCAGAGGCGTAGCTCGGCCACCCGCACGGCCCATTCCATCACATCCACCCCGTAGAGTTGGTCCTGGAGGATGCGCTTGCGGCGTTCGTAGGTCGTTTCGCTGCGGCCCAGGGTGCGGTTGCAGCGGGCTTGTAAATCGTCCAGGACCAGGAGCATCCCGACCAGGAAGGAGCCGGAGCCGCAGGCGGGGTCGCATACGCGAACCTGGCGGACCAGCTCATCAAGGGTCTCCCAGAGGCCTTCCTCGGCGACGTTCCGATCGGCCTGCTCTTTTTCCTCCTCTGAAAACGCAAAGATCCATTCGTAGAGAAGATCCCAGTGGGATCGGCCCAGCCGGTTTAAGAACCAGTCCACCAAGGCCAGCCGGCACATGAGATCGATTTCGGTGCGAGGTGTATAGAAGATGCCGGCGGTGCCTCCGAGCTCTTCTTCACCGGTTGTATCCCCGCTTTCAAAGGTCACGTTTACCAGGCGTTCATAGACCATTCCTAACATCTCGGGGTCTACGGCCACTTCTTCGTCGAAGCGGCCGCTCTCCACCACGGTGAAATTGTAGCGCTCAAAGAGGCCAGGGGAGGTTCCGTCTACCCACTGCTCAAAGAGATAGGCGAAGAGGTCATCGGGGATAGGCTGGCGGAGGCGGTCATCCACATCGAGACGCCGGGTATAAAGGCCGCCATTAAGGAAGGGAGCGCTGGCGAGGGATTTGACCAGCCAGTTAGGGAATCGCCGTAGGTATTCAGCTCGATTCTGCCAGTGGTTGTTGAAGGCCTCAAAGAAGAGGACGTCCAGCCATTCCTGGTGGAAGGCATCCCGCGCTCCGGTCTCCCTATAGGCATCCCAGAAATGGCGCATGAAGTTGCGGTCAGGCTTCTCATCGGGACCTAAGAGCCAACCTTTACGGGCGATGAAGTAGAGGAACATGATGCGGTTGAGGAGTTGATGGGCGTAGTCCCGAGCCCACTCAGCCCCGTTTTCCCGATGGTTCTGAATCAAGTAGCACCGGATCCGGTTAAAGGCTTCTTCGTAATCTTCGTAGAATTGCTTTGTAACCCGCTGGACGCTAAAGGCGTCTTGGTGGCGCTTCCAGATTTCAGTAGGGTCCCGGATGCCATCTGCTCGGATTCCCCCCAATACCTCCAGATCTGTGCGGTAGGGTTGCTCTCTCCGAACCTGAAGGATACGAAGCTTGAGGAGCACTTTGGTGGAATCTCGGGGATCCCTCAGTCTATAGGGGGAAACGAAGGCCAGTTCATCGGCTTGCCCGGAGGGCATGAAAACGAACAGATTTTCCCCTTCCGGGGAACGTCGGTAGAAAGCCTCCAGAAAGCGACGGATATCCGTCCGGTGTATGGCGTTGTATCGGAGCTCCACATGAAAGATCCGAAGCGGAGAAACCCCTTCTACATAGACTATTTGGTGCACCGAACATATCAAACGCTGGACGCCTTCGGGTAGGTTGTATAAATCGAAGGGGAGAGGCTCCATCACCGGGTAGCCGAGGGCATCAAAGAAGCCTTGTGCGCCTCTAAGGTCTTTATAATCAGCCAATATGGATTGGATGTTCTTAAGGTCCTCCATATCCAACCTCATCGTTCATTTGAATCTCAACAAGCCGCTAGGGACTCGCCCCTTCTTTATCCCCCTTGGATCCGATTGTTGGGAGAAGCGTTTCGCTTCTTTCCAACCCCTTCTTTTCCGATTGTAGCATATCCTGGAACGATCGTCAAGCAGAAGCCCATTTAGGGTATGATTGCGTTACCCAAAAGGGGATGTGGTTGTCCAAAAACAGGGCAGGCACGTTGAACGTTCCAACGTTTAAACGTTCAAACGTTCCAACGTTTTTACACAGGGCCTGCCCCTACAAAGACCTGGGTACCCGGCCTGCGACCCGACGCTATCCTCTGCTGCCCTTCCTCGTAAGCCCAGTATTGGCTGGGTTCTTCGAACGGCGAGTTCAAGATGGGGGTTGTCAACGAGCATGGTTACCTGCACCCTTGAATGATTTTGTCGGCAACCTCGATGCTAACACTAACTCGCTGACGCAGCTGAGGCACCTGATCATCGTAGTCGCACTCATTCCGCCACCCTCGCAACTTGTTCAGATGCGAAGCCAGCATCTGATGCCGCTGGCGTTTGAGGTGCTCTCTGAGGCGCTTATGATCGTCCGGACCTTTTTGCGGCTTGAATCCCAGTTTTGCCTCCGCGTAGTTCCTCGCCCAGCAAAAGGCGGCGTAATATGCTCGGCTGACGGCAGAGCGATCTGCCGCCTCCTGGGAATAACCAGATCCTCGCAGACCCGCAAGCTCCCTGGCTAACTCCAGATACTCGCGCCAATCAAAGGACATCCTCTCCCTCCGGCTCCCGAAAGTCCGTGGTCAGCTGAATCCACCCTTCTTTGTTCACGAGTTGGTCCAAAAACTCCGCTTCCGCCTTCTCCAACCGTTCGATGACCGAATCATCATAGTGCTTCAGTCTGATGAACAAGACAAGATAGCAGTCGGCGATTTCAGGATCCTGGTAGACATCCATAACAAGCTGCGCCTCTGGAAAATGCTTCTTCGCGGCGTCTACCGCTTGTGGGATCACATCCAGGAGCTCGGTAAATCGCAATAGGTATTCTCGAATGCTGTGAGGGTTTTCGAGCCGCACCCTCCGGGCTATCCACTCCATCAACCTCTCGATATCGATTACAACCGATTCGGATCCCCTTTGGAGTAATAAGGAAACGATTTCCACCGAAGACTGCCGCGAACTCTGTAGGAAGTCGCAGAAAGTTAAGATATTAGGGGATTCAGGTTTAACATCCTCAGCCTTTGTCCCCTGCAATTCCATCATGGAGGTTTTCAATTGCGGTCTATGAAGGTAGGGGACAGTAGTTACCATATCACAACACCTCCTCGAACATGTTCCTCAGATTGTCGGTGATACAGCCTTCGAAAACCTCTTCTACTCGGCTGTGTGCTTCCTCGACCCAAGCCAGAGCATCCGCTACCGCCACGCCGCGCGGTCGAGCAAGAAAGTAATCCAGATCGAGTATGAACGCTGTCTTCCCTTCTGCCCCTGAAATGGGAATAGGAGCAAGCTGCACGCGACAACGATCTCTGCCATCGGCATAGGAAAACTCTACATATGCGAGGAAAGAGACCATCTGCTGAGGAAATCTCTTGCCCACAAATGGATAGAATTCAAAGTAATCGCCTAATTCTACACCCTGAGCAGGCAATTCAATGCGATTGATATAACGCAAGCCTATGCGCTCTAAGCCCCGCACTTCTATGGTTTCCTGTAAGCTTTTCCAAGCCATCTCAATGCGAGGCTTAAAGCCCTCCCAATGGGGATAGGGTTTCAGCGCGTTGACCACGAGCAATCGAGGACCCACTTGTGCAAGCATCTTCCTATCTTCGGTGAAGAACAAGAGGCGTTCGCTCGTGCGGATCTGCTGCTGCAAGCCCTCTGGCCCTTGCGTGAGTTCCACCTCTTGAACCATCCGCTGCTCTTTCTGAGGGAATGTCTCTTTCAACCTCTCATAGAGCAATCCGGGCACCGTAAGGTCCCATTGTGTCTCTGAGGTCAATCTGAATTCGCAAACTGCCTCTATGATAGGGGGATTTGCGTATTTTCTACCCATGATAACCCTCCTCTTTTTGTAATTCGACCACCCTTACCACTCCATTGACCTGAAGGGCAATGCATGTATGCTCGCCAAGCTGGAAGGAGAAGGAGACGGTGCCACACATTGGCTCAAAGGCTTTGAGGGACATGACTGCGCACGCTCCTTACGAGGCAATTCGCTGAAGGAAATCCTTTACCTCCCCAAAAGCCTCCGCCTCCCACGGCCAATAACCCGCCTGAGCCGCTTCGCCTAAGCGCAGTCCTGCCTTGTGCCTCGAAGCGAGAAAGACTTGAACCTTCGCTTTGGATATGTTGCCAGGCAAAGGAAGATTCTTTTGTTTCAGGCATTGGAAATACTGCTCCATACAACACATGACTTTCCTCTCGTGCAACCGCATCGAGGCAACGGCCATTATCGCACCTCCAGGCCCGCCTCACAGGCCGCCTCCAGGGTTTCCTGGTCATAGGTCACAGCACGGATGGTTCCGTTAACACGTTCCAAACGATGCAAACGGAAGTCGTAGCGCTCACTCTTGGAGAACGCTCTATGAGCCGCCACAATACACTCCAAGCTATGGGTTGTGGCAAAGACCTGGGTGTCGAACCGCCGCGCCACTTCCCCAATGGCCCACCACACTTTGGGCAAGACAGAGTTCGGTTCGCCCGCCACGACTATAGTCGCCAGGCGCTTCAGCCTTGGCTCCAAAAGTTGCAAAACCCTCAAGACCACATCTTGCTCCCCCCGGATTTCCAGTCTCCCAAAACGCTCGGCCTCCTCTCTAAAAGGAACACGCGTCCGAGCGCCTTGGAAGAAAGCTGGAAAGGGAGGAATAGGCGGAATTGGCTCAGTGCGAATTCCCCTGAAGTCTAAGATCATATAGCACTTGCCATGTCGCCCTTTCTCCTGGTATTCAAGCTGGAGCACCTTGGCCCTCTCCAGAGACATCACTCCGCTCCCACAATCGGCAATTTTCGGATCCGCACTCGAAGCTCTTCCAACACCACAACGCTCCCCTGTTCCAGGTCTTCCGCGATGCTGGGCAGATTCGCGAGAAGCAGTCGGACCTGGGTATCCGGCCTGCGACCCGACGCTATCCTCTGCCGCCTGCATCCCATAATCCCTGACATGCACCGCATCATGCCCAGCCTGTCGCAGACCCTTCGCGACCTGCGGCGAGAGGGCGTTGTCCACCAGAAACTTCACGGCACTGTCAGCGGCAGCTCACGCTCGCGCACCGCCTCGGCCGCATAGCGGAGCGCCTCCCGGATGTCTTCCGGTTCAAGGTCGGGATAGGCCGCGAGGATCTCCTCCTCCGTCATCCCGTCGGCCACCATCCCCACGACTGTCGCAACCGGGATCCGCAGGCCCCGAATACAGGGCACCCCACCCATTTGGTTGGGATTAATCGTGATCCGCGTGAACCTCATCGCACAAACCCCCTACAATTAGGCATGCCCCCTCGTGCGTGCAGATCGTGACAAAATACGCCCCAGGCTGGCTGTGGTCGTATCCCCTCAGCCGAATGCTGCGGCGATGATGGCAAAGAGGCTTTCCCCGGATCCGATCGTTTATAGAAGCGTTTCCCTTCACCCCGATCATCTCTTTTGCAGATTATAGCATATTCTGAGACAACCGTCAAAGGGAATTCGGAATTGTAGGGGCAACCCCCTGCGGTTGCCCAAAATCATGGGCAGGCACGTTGAACGTTCCAACGTTTAAACGTTCAAACGTTCCAACGTTTATTACACAGGGCCTGCCCCTACAAAGGATATCGAATTGCGGATTGCGAAACGCGAATTGCGAAAAGGATAGGATGACCGACTTAGATTGCGGATTGCGAAAAGACATGTTATCATTTCTCACTTTCGCAATTCGCCATTCGCCTTCCGCAATTTCTCTATCGGTGTTTGCCCAAAAACAGGGCAGGCACGGGGGCCTGCCCCTACAAAGACCTTGGATGGAAAAATCGCTAATAGGGAAGCGCTAAAGCTTGAAAAGCTTATCGTCTAAAGGAACGTTCAGCTCCACATCCTTGTATATCTCATAGCTCACAACCTTCCCATCCTCCAAACCCTCCCTCCTCAGAGGGATGAGGGTATCTGCGGAGAGGTATATCCTATCCGATGTCTCCCGTTGGGACGAAAAATCTTTCGCTTCCATAACGTAAACCTCCTTCCCCTCCAGCTTCCCCCTCCATACCTTCATCCTCCCAGCCCTCGACGCCCTCTCCATCTCCTCTATCACATAGCCCCAATCCGTCGTATCCATCCCCTTCCCCCTCCTGTCGCAAACCATCCTATCCCTTGCATCGAAGGTGAGAACTATGAAGGAAAGGATCCCTCCCTTGTGAGCCCTGACCTTCCCATCCCTGTAAACTGCCACGGATCCCTTGTCCTTTCCAGACGTTATCTCCATCCTGATGAGCTTCGGCTTTTTGAAGTAGTAATTGTAAACCCTCTCCTCTATAACCCCATCGAACTCGGATCTATAAAAGCATTTGCATCGATATGTGGATATCTTATCGAAGGATTTCCTCCACCTCGATAAAACATCCTCCCCATAGGACCTAAAGAAGGTTGGGAACAGGAATAAGATGGTGAATGCCAACGCCTTTGCCATAATCCACCTCCTCAGAACAGCCGGATCTTGAGCCTTATCCCATCCTCGGGCAGATCCATCTCGAGAAGGACGAAGGGACCGGACCTCCTTAACTCCCCAATAGCCGCCGAAAAGCTCATACCACGGTTATCTCCACGACGGTTCCCTCGGGCTCCCTAACCTCCACGATCTTCCCATCCGGAACCTCCGATAGGGCCGATACGAGCTCGTCGACGTCTATCTCCCCGAGTTCCCCTACGGGAACTTCCACTTTCCCTATCCTGAGCTTCCCAAGGACGCTTTTCGGGATTAACTTCAAGAAGAACTTGGCGAGCTTTATCGGAACGTTCACGTTGACCCTGGTCCCACCTGCTTCCTCCACCTTGATCGTCAGGAGATGGGGGGATGGCCTCTCCGCTCCCCTCTTCTCCTCAACCCCCATCGCCTCTATGAGATTTGCCCCCTCCTCAGCCGATACCTTCCCCTCTTCCACCATCTTCAATATCCTTAAGATCTCCTCCTTCATACCTCTCACCTCCTCAGCTCCTTAAGCCTTTTTATCGCCTCCTGAGCGGATATCCTCCCCCCTTCGAGCTCCTCTATCACCTCCATCCTCCTCCGCCCTATATCCTCCCCTTCCTCTTCCAGAAGGCCGAGGGAAGAAAGGAGGGAATCGAGCTTCGCCTTAACGGTAGGATAGGATACCCCGAGCTCCCTCTCCACCTCCTTTATCACCCCCCTGCACCTTAAGAATACCTCGAGGAACTCCGCCTGCTCCTCGTCGAGCTGACAGAACCTCGGCATCGGAAACCTCCCCTCCATCCTCGTCCTGCAGGACCCACAGGAGAGCTGGGTTATAAAAAGCTCCCCTCCACAAACCGGACATCTCCCCACTACCCTAACCATTTTCATCACCCAATTAACATTATACATCATTTGATCGATAATGTCAAGTAAGGGCGAAAAATTTTTCGCACCTACCCAAAAATTTTGAACTTGACGAGCGGCCCTCGCCTTTGGTAGAATTTCCACAGCATCGTTTGGGAGGGGGGTTGAGTGTCCCATATCCGCGGAGGGGTTACAGGTCGGGCGATCCTGGTAGGCATCTTCGGGACCATAGCCGTCATAACCTGGATCCACGTAGCAGAATTGGTCCTTGGAGGTGCGAGGGGCCATACGGCTCTCGCAAACACCTCGATCCCCGTTGGAGCGTTCTGCGCCCTTTCCACGCTCGTCGGAATAAACTTCTTAATAGGGAGGCTAAGGCCTGGCTCGAGGATGACAAGGCAGGAGCTCCTGACATCATATATAATGATGACATCCGCTACCGTCATAGCATCTTCCGGAGGGGTTCACTTCCTCGTCCCGGCCATGACCGCCGCTTTTTACTTCGCATCCCCGGAGAACGGATGGGAGAGGTTCCACAGGTATATACCGACTTGGTTCGGACCGAGGAACGCACATGTCCTCAGGGGCTTTTACGAGGGTGATTCCTCCGTCCCATTCCTCCAATGGCTTATCCCAGTCCTCGTCTGGAGTTCCTTCCTCATGCTATTCACCTTCTCCACCATATGCATCTGCGTCATCCTAAGGAGACAATGGGTTGACAGGGAGAAGCTCGTTTTCCCAACGGTCGTGCTCCCGCTCGAGATAACGAAGGAGAGGACAGGCTTCTGGAGGGATAGGCTTATGTGGATTGGCTTTTCGATAGCATTCCTCATAGGGACGATAAACACGGCGAGCTTGAACATACCGGCTATCCCATCTATAAAGGTCAGGCCCACCGATATATCCGGATATTTCACAGAAAGGCCTTGGAACGCCATAGGCTATACCCCCGTCTCCTTCTACCCTTTTGTGATAGGGATAGGCTATCTTCTCTCGCTCGATGTCTCCTTCAGCTGCTGGTTCTTTTACATCCTGACGAAGGTTCAGCTCGTATTCGGGGCGATGATGGGATGGTATGGGGGCGGTGCGACGTCCATGGCCAGGTTCCCGTTCCTTGGCCATCAAGGGGCGGGGGCCTTCTTAGCCTTAGCGGCCTTAAGCCTCTGGATAGGGAGGGGTCACCTGAGGAACGTCATATCCTCGGCCATCCGCGGGAATGGGGATAAGGAAGAGCCTCTCCAATACAGATGGGCCCTGATAGGGCTTGTGGCGAGCATAATCGCCCTCCTATCCTTCTGCATGGCCTCCGGGATGTCCCCCATCCCTCCCCTCATCCTCCTCTCCATCGCCTTCTCATACATGATAGCGGCGACAAGGGTTAGGGCCGAAACCGGGAACGCATGGCTCTTCGGACCTCAGGTAGACCCACATATCCTCACCACGACCGCTTTTGGAACGAGATCCTTCTCCCTAAGGGATCTGACGATCATGGCATATCTCAGATCCATAACGACATTCGACCTTAGATGCCTCTCCATGCCCCATCAGCTCGACGGGTTCAAGATGGCCGAATCGGCCGGGATAAACCAGGGGAAGCTCCTCAAGGCGATGGTTTGGTCCATATCCATCGGGATAATCTTCTCATTCTGGAGCGGGCTCTTCATATGGCACAGGTATGGAGCCCTTGCCAGGACGGACGTCTGGAGGACGATGATGGGCATGCAGCCATTCGTGGAGCTCCAGGGAGAGCTGGACAACCCATCGAAGCCCGATACCTACGGCCTCGCGTTCGTCGTCATAGGAGCCCTCTTCACGTGGTTCCTCTCGCTTATGAGGAGCAGGTTCCTATGGTGGCCCTTCCACCCAGTAGGATACGCCATGGCCAATACCTTCACCATGGCCCAGCTCTGGATGCCCTTCGCCCTGGCATGGCTTGCCAAATCGCTCCTCATAAGGTATGGAGGGATCAGGGTATACAGGAGATGGCAGCCTTTCTTCCTTGGACTGATATTCGGGGACTTCATAAACGGAGGCCTCTGGACTTTGGTCGGATGTTTCGTCCCGATCAAGGTATATCCGGTGAATTGGTGAAGGAGGTGGTAGGGAATGAGCAAGATATACGTAGGAACGGGGAAGGCTGACATAACCCCTCCAGTTGGGGTAGAGCTGACGGGTTACGTCGCCAGGACATCCCCCTCCGTGGGGATAAGGGACAGGTTATACGCAAGGGCTTTCGTCGTAAAGGATTCGGAAGGAGGAACGGCAGGGCTCCTCATCTGCGACCTCTTAGGGCTCGATTTAAAGAAGATGAAGGTCAAGAGGATGGCGGAGGAGCTCTTAGGGATTCCGGAGGACGCGCTCATAATAGCATGCACCCATACCCATTCCGGCCCGGCGACATCCCTTTCGCTTAGGATGTGCGGGGAACCGAACAAGGAATGGCTCTCCCAGCTCGACGGATTGCTGATCCAGGCGTTGTCCTCCGCCCTCTCCTCCCTCTCCCCATGTAGGATCGGCTTCTCAAGAGGGGAAACCCACATAGGGATTAACAGGAGGAGAAGGCTTGAGGATGGAAGGGTTGTAATCGGACCCAATCCGGAGGGGCCTGTGGATAGGGAACTGCTCCTCCTTTGCGCCGAGGACGAGAAAAGGATTGCGGTTTTGATGAACCATGGATGTCATCCCGTCGTCTTCGGGAGCGATAACCTCCTCATCTCCGCCGATTATCCGGGCTATGCGGTATCCATCCTCGAGGAAAGGATAAGGGAAAGGAAAGGGAAGGAAGCCTTCTGCGCTTTTGCGAACGGAGCATGTGGCGATGTAAACCCAAGGACAAGGGGAGGGGAGGATGAACTCAGGGAGATAGGGGAGGAGCTCGCCGGGGATGCGGAAAGGCTCATAAACGGCGAAATGGAGTTTTTAGAGGAAGGAAAGGTCAAGGCTGGAATAAGAAGACTTTCACTTCGCTGTTCCCCCCTTCCACCTAAGGAGGAAATAGAAGGGCTTTTATCGGAAGCTATGGAGAGGGAATCATCGGCGAAGGAAAGGGGGGACGAGGTAGCCCTAAGGGTGGCGAAGGCGGAGGAGATGTGGGCGAGGGACATGCTGAAGGCGAGGGAGGATGGGATAGAGACCCCGGAGATAGAGGCGGAGATAGGGGCGATAGCCATAGGGCCTATCGTCCTCGTCGGGATACCTGGGGAACTCTTCTGCGAACTCGGGATGATGGTTAAGGGAAGGGCGAAGGCCAAGCTCACGATGGTCATAGGATATGCAAACGGGGACATAGGATATATCCCGACCTCTTCCTCCTACAGGATAGGGGGATACGAGGTCGAGGAGTCGTATAAATATTACGGGCTAAGCCAGATAGCCCCTGGAGAAGGGGAGAGGATGATGGAGGTGGCCATATCGCTGGCAAACGAGCTTTTATCTATCAACGACCATCACAACCCCACACCTCTTTAGGGCGTTTTGTAAGGATTGGATCTTGAAGAGCTTAAGGTTTGATCCTATTATAGGATCCGTCTTGTCCGGCGAAAGCCTCCTTACATCGATAATCAGAGGATTCTCCCCAACCCTATCCTTTATCTTTTCCAGGTCGAGGGAATCGGTATACATGACCATTCCATTCTCCACCAATATCTCCCGATCCACCATCTCCAGGGAATAGAGCTCCTCCCCCTCGCATATGATCCTCGGGAAGATCGAGGGCTTGAACCCCGTGCCGCGGAGGTCGAGGACGAGCCCGGTGTATTCCGGGACCGGCTCCTCCTGCAATGCCCCCCCGTATCCGAGGGATTTCAAAAACTCCTCTATCGCCTCTATCCTCCTCTCGAGAGCCCTGAGGCGGTCCATCTCCGGGGATTCCAACGGCGGCATCTTGGACTTCAGGTCCGATGAAAGAAGGGCCTCGGCAACCCCTTCCTTCCCCCATATCCTCACCTCGAGCGAAAGCTCGATAGTGCTATCGGAGAGATACCTTATGCCCCTCATCTTCGCAGACCTCACGATCTTCAGGATCTTCGACCTGAGCTTCGGATCCACCTGGACCAAATCCCTTACCTTCATCCCGTCCGAGACCCTTAAATCGAGCAGGACTTCATACAGCGCCCTATACCTTTCCGACCCGACGACGATCGATCCAGCCCTCCTTACCCCTCCCGCCTTAATCGAGACCACGCCGTTTATCCAATCGACCTGGCCGACCTTCCCTATGGGCTCTATGCCCCCAGCCAATACGGATACAGGGGAAAGGAACGTCATAAGCAAAGCCAAGGACCATCTCATCACAATCCAACCCCCTTCGCTAAGATATATCCTAAACCGAGGAGCAGTTGGGTGAAAAGGACGACGATGACGTTCGACCCCATCGCCGATACCAGCCTCGGCCATTCCCGCCAATAGAAGGCATCCCTCATCGCCTTCACGGCGAAGGGAACGGTCAAAAGGGCCACGAGGGCTGGAGGGGGTAGGATTCCGACGATGACGCCTCCTAATATCCAAATGTAAACGGCGGATGTCAGGGCTGCATAAAGCCTGCTCGCCTTACCCATCCCCATCACCCGAGGGAGCGTCCTCTTCCTCCCTACCCCATCCGCCTCCACATCCGGAAACTCGTTCAGGAAGAGGAGGTTGTGGACAAGGATCCACGAGGGGATGGAGGCGAGGACGGCATCCAGGGTATAATGCCCGGTTTGGATGAAATAAGCCCCGAGGACCGGCAGGTTCCCGAGGCCGAGGCCTGCCCAAAACTCCGGCCATCCAAGCCTGCTGAGGAAAGGGGTATAAAGGAGAACGCAGATGGATCCGAGGAGGAGGATGGGAAGGAGCGCAAGCCCCCTGATCGCTAAGAAGTATATCCCTATTGGCACAGCTAATGCGAAGGAGATAACCCCAACCCGAAAGACGGATGCCGGTTCGAGAAGCCCCGCCGGCAGATTCCCGCTCCCCCCGCTGAACGGGGTCCTCCTCGTATGAAAATCCACCCCGGTCTTATAATCGAAGTATTCGTTAAGGAGATTTACGCTTATGTGAAGCAAAAGGAGGCCAAGCAAGGAAAGGAATGCGTGGAAGATGTTGAGGGAACCCTCGTGCCAGGCAATGGATGTCCCGAGGAAGATCAAAACCACCGATAGCGGAAGGAAGTTCGCCCTTATCTCCGACATCCATATCTTGAGCTTCATCTCCATCACCTCCGACTCACCTTACCATGACAATACCTCGATCCGCAAAGGTTATTCGGAACGTCCTCATCCCCCTTCCTCCCTATTACATGGCAGTTCGCACAGGAAGAGGGATCGCGGTGTTGGATAGAGCCCTTGGACGAAACCAACCCCTTAAACCCCGGAGGATGGGGGTTTATCGCCCTGTGGCAGGAAACGCACCTCGATTCATCGTGACAGAGGACACATAGATCCATGTTCCTCCTCGCCTCGGAACCATGGGCAAACGTCCACCCGGACGAATGAGACGATGGCTTAACTTTTTCCTTTACATGGCATTCGCCGCAGCGCTCCAACTTATGGCAGCCCTTGCAAGACCTTAAGGACGAAGCCGCGATATAAGAATGGGTTACGTCGAAATCTTCGGGATGGGGGCTTTTAAGCTTCCCAAAGCCCTTATGGCAGTCGGCGCAATCCCTCTCCTTATGGCAGATCATACACCGCTCCCACCCCCTCCTCGCATCGGGACCGTGATTTGCGACCCAAGCCGCGGTATGCGTAGCCGGCTTCCTCCCCGTTCCCCCTTCCCCAGCCGATTTCAGGAAGGAGCATGCTGGGATGTAGAGGAGGACGATAGCGAGATACCGAAGGGCCTTCATCGCACCTCGAAGGGGGTTGTAATGGAGATCCTAACCGTTCCCCCATTGCGATATACGGAGTTCACGGATAAACTCGCCCCCGCCGATAGCCTCACACCTCGCCATGGCTTAGCCGATATCTCAACCCCACCGAGAAAGGCGCCCCTCATCCCCCTTCCGAAGCTAAAGCCAAGGGCAGAAAGGTTTACCCCAATAGCGGCCTTAGGCGAAAGGATTTTGTTCCCCATCGCGGATATTTGGATCCCGGATCCACCGTATCCAAACCTCGCCTTTAGGGAAACGGAAAGAGAGCGATCCTGTAAATACCGCCCTCCATTCCCCTCCACCTCATACGCCAGTCCATCCCCAATCCCCGAAAATCCGATGATGGAAGAGGAGATCCCTAAGGAGAGCCCTTCGGACGATCTGAGGTCCGCCCCTATCCTGAGCTCCTGGTTCTCCCTCGCCCCGAAAACGTTGTATATCGATCGCGAGGCAGGATAAGGTCCGTTTAGATCGTAAGCAAGGTAGAGATCTAAGTCCTTAAAAGATCCACGTCCGTAGATATTCGCCCTCCTCAGGCGATGGAAGATCATATCGTATTGCGATATCCCGGAGAGGCGGATCCCCGATGGAAGATCCATCCCAAAGGAAGCCACCACTTCTTCAAACGCCACGAAGCCCGTCTTATCCACCCCCGACGACCTCCTCCGGCTATAGCCGATCCCAACCTCAATCCAGGAAAGAGGTGATATAGAGCATTCCAATCCGAAGATCCTCCCCCCTTCGAGATAAGGATATAGGCCGCCATAGAGCGATATGGACATAGGACCTATCTTCCTTAAGGAAAGCTCTATCCCATCGAATTGGATCGTGCCGATCCCTTCATAGCGGAACTGCCTTCCTAAGGAAATCCGGAGCATCCCCCTCGGATCCCGATAGCTCGCCCAGAGGCAGACCGGATAAAGCCTGGGACCTTCCCCATCCGGAAGAAATGAGATCAACCGGAGATATGCATATCCGGCCATCCCTCCAGATGAGGCAGATAGCGATAGGTATTGGGAGATGGAATTCGTCCATGTTCCGAAGGAGTTCCAGGAGGAAAACTCCGAAGCGAGGGATCCGAAGACCTCCTGGGGATTACAACGCCCATATCCGGAAAGGAGGACCGCCAAAGCTATTAGGAACGCCCTGATGCCCTTAACCACGAGCCTCGGCATCCTTCGTCTGGCGAATACGTTTTATATGGAGAACCCAATCGTTCTCATCCGGGGATGTGAACTTACGTTTCCCCCCTCCGGCGACCTCGATCGGTTCTCCGAACTCGCCGTTCCGCGGGTTAAGCCAGCGGGCCTCAAAAGAAACGTTCGCATCCGTCAAATCGAGAACCACCGTTCCTCCATAGGGGGCGTAAACGACGTATTCCTCGCCCACCTGTGCGAGGCAAAGGCCTGTATTAGACAGCTTTGGCTGAGGCACCATCTTCCAGAATGGAATCGATTCAAAGAATTCGCCCAGCACTTTCAGGTGAGGGTAGAATAGCCCTTGAGGCTCCATCTCCGCGCCGTAGACATCGAAGGTCTTCACCCCTCGCTCCCCGAATCCGAGGACACGACGGGGGGAGGGGACCGAATCGTCGTAGTTTATCTGTGCTCCGGATAGGGCGATCGTCCAAGCCGCCTTGCGAAGGTTGTCTATATCCAGTCCGGCCTCTCCCTGATAGCCGTTGCCTTCCCAGAGGGATTCCTGCGCCAGGATCGGCTTTTTAAAACGCCCGAGGTCTATCAACCACATATACTTCCCCACATTCCAATCGCATAGCTTATCTTGCACCGTGATGTAATCATACCATCCTGCCCAACGCACCGCATCTGTGCTATCCCTCCAGGAATGCACGCTGATGAGGTGCCGACCCCCATCGAGTTCCCGCAGCCGTTGTCCAATGCGAAGGATCTCCGACTCCCGAAAACCCTCCTCCCATTCGCTGGTGGGCTGGAAGGTCGCGTTCCAGAACCCGCCCCACCGGGCAACCCAGTAGCGAAGGAAGAGCTCCTCCTGCTCCCGGGTGGGGATCTTGGGCATCCCATTGGTGCCTCCGAAGATGTTGAACGGGATGAGAACCATGCCACGGGCGGCCATCATTTCCAATACACGATCGAGATCACGCCACACCCTTAAGTTGAAACGGGAGAAGTCCAACTCCTCATCCGACTTCCTCTCCCACGGTAGCCGTTCCGGCCCGAGATGAGGACCGTAAACGGTGTTGAAACCCTGCCCTTTCAGGAAATCCAATGTCTTTCCCAAAATCCCTTCATCAAGGGCATCGACTTGCCACAGGTGAAATGCCCTCATGTAGAAAGGGGTCCCATCGGCGTGTTCAAACCACAGCGGATTATCCCTGCGAACCCGAAGAGGGCCGTGTGATCTCCCACGTTCGCAGATAAAACGCCCTTCCACTCCATGTGAACCGTCTGAGAAATGCGCTTGGTAATGCCATTCCCCTTCCTCATCAGGCATGAACCGCAACCGCCAGATCCCTTCGCCATCGTAGAAACCAAATTGGGACCACTTTCTCCCCGAAGGCGAAGTGAAATCCCCATTCAGGCTCACATCGCTGAAGGGATTGGCATATTCCCTGGGGTTGGTGAGAACCAACTCGAAAAGATCCCATCGCCCCACCCTGGGAATCCCTTGCCCCTCAGCCATAGCCCCTTTAGCCATTACCAAGCTCAAGGCGATCCAGACCCACATCCCTCTAAAACCCACCTCTCATCGAAATGCACGTATTTGATGGACTCCAGAACCCCTGGCCTTGGATGGTAGCTATATGTGATATGGATGGTTTCATCCCTTCCCTGGACGACGGATGGATAGGAATACGAGCCAGCCTCGGGACCGGGCTCGTCGTGCTCCAGATGCCTCTTCCATCTCCAGCTCCTCCCCTCATCCTCCGAGATCATGACAACCAGGCTATTCCTTCCGACCTCCGTATCGTTGCAGACCATGAGCCAATGTCCGTTCCTAAGCCTTATGACCTCGAGCCCGGAGCCGGGGTTCGGAAGATCTGTCTTTTTAACGGGGCTCCAGCTCATCCCCCTATCCTTCGATTCGCTCACCATCACCCGCTTTGGGAAAGGTCCGTTATCGCGCATGTAGGCGACGATGGTGCCATCTTCCCGTCGAACCAGGGTCGGCTGTATGCCTCCATAGGAGATCAAGGGAAGGCTTGGACGCCAAGAAAGGCCGAGATCGTCGCTTATGGCGATAAGGGAGAAGTCGAAACCGTCAGAATAAAGAGGGAGCAAGATCCTGCCGCCATCCAAGACGAGGGGATGTGCTCTCGGCATCCATCCTATGCGCAACAAGAGCTTGTTCTTCACACGCCTTCTCCTGTCCTCTATATAAGCTCGGAGCTCCTCCCTCCCCTCCTCATCGCATGCCTTAAGCACCTCTTCCACGAAATCCTCGCGTGGGGTTATGTGGATGAGATCCCCCATCTCCCATCTTGGCTCCTCATCTTCGAGATACGAGCTGGAAACCCTGTATTTGAGAACAGCCGTATCCCATTCGTTTGCGAGGATCGTGGCCCATATGAGCCAGAGCCTCCCTAAAGGATCCAGGAACATGCACGGATTACAATCCGGGTAATCCGGCGTATCCGCCATCACGAACCTACTCCATCCCTTCCCGCCTTTCCGTTTCCTCGCACCTTCTATCCTGACGTCGTCCGCCTCCTTCTCCCCGGACCCGTTATACCAGCAGACCAACAGGTCTCCATTAGGGCATTCCAATATGCAGGAAGCATGGTTATGGCGATGTTCCGGCGGGAATATCAGCTCCGCCTCGTAAAAGGCATCGTCATGCCCTCCCATCCTTTCCCCTCCTTGTCTTCGCTTCCGACGTTTCATCATTCTATCATAGGAACCAAGCCTTGTCAAGTAGGGGCAGGCCCCTGTGTAAAAACGTTGGAACGTTTGAACGTTTAAACGTTGGAACGTTCAACATGCCTGCCCATGATTTTGGGCAACCACAGGGGGTTGCCCCTACAAGAGATCCTCCCATGCTC
>JGI20130J15133_1000492_pt1 | contig 37029 bp, 40 predicted proteins | sample WasSprMetagenome_FD_15133 | JGI IMG/M metagenome (IMG submission 15133) | reverse complement strand
CGATCCATCATACACACAACACTACAACAAATCAAGACCGAACTCAAAAAATCCTGACCACCTGATAAAAAACCAACTACCACCAATCAGATATGAGCGTTGGGCTAATATACGGCTGGGCTTATGAGAAGATTCCTGGCAGAACGGCTATAATAAAGGGCATCATCTTTGGAATAATTTTATGGTTGATCTTCTCTGTAATACTTGGATTTGGTAATTTGGGATATGGCGTTACTTACTATCTATACAGTCTAGTAGAGGGTTTGATCACATCTCTTATCTTCGGTCTTCTTCTAGGCTACTTCTATAACAGATTCACTCCTAAGACTATCGGCTAATTTAACATCATAAAAGTGATGAGCTTTTGGCTTTCGAACTTCAAATCCCTAGTTGGGTTGCTATTCCAATAGCTCTAATCCCAGCTTTTGCTGTGATCTTGTACTTTGCCAGAGCTAAGGGGTCTATGTGGCTTGCCTTCATAATTGGAGGAGCAGGCTGGTTTGGTGCATTACTTCTAAGAGTTCTACCTCTACAGCTCCCATTGTTGATTTATGGGCAGGATTTTGCATCAAGTTTGATTTACTTTGGTTATGCATCTCTCCTTGCAGGTCTCTTTGAAGAAGGCATTCGGTACATCTGCATAATAAAGGCATCGTTTGTTAGAGAAGATTATAAGCATGTCCTATCCCTTGGTCTTGGATGGGGCTTCTTAGAAGCAGTACTTATCTATGTGCTAAACGTTCTTATCATCCTTTTCCTGATGCCTGAGTATACCTTTATGGATCTATTACCTGGAGCCATAGAAAGGAATATTGCTATTCTTCTACATGTCGCTCTAACCTTTTTGGTTCTCTGTGCGCTAACTACGAAAACATTTCTTATATTAGCAATAGGAATTCATTCAGCAGTAGACATGATAACCTTGTGGATTTACCATTATGTGTTCAGAGAAGTCTGGCTTGCTGAGGGAATCCTATTTGCCATGGTCCTTATCATTACATTATCCATATACCTTATAGTGAGGAGATATTCGCCTATAAAACAGGGACAAGCACTAGAAGTGGTATAGAATTTGTAGCCATTCACTTCTTAATACAAAGATCATCATGTGTACTTGGAAAATCCTCAAGCATTCAAATATATAGAAGAATCATCTCGAGCAAGTTCATAGCATTAAAATTCTTATATTTTTTGATCTCATTAAATAGTTCCATAAGTACCTATTTACTGGTTTTATAAAACTTCAATATAGTAGCATAGTTTAAAAGTTCAAAACCATAGTATGATGATAATCCATGAAGATACTAGTAATGGGAGCGGGAGCGATAGGCTCCGTATTTGGAGGCTTTCTATCAAAATCACAAGATGTAACGCTAATTGGTAGAAAGGCTCATGTATCCGCTATTAAAGAAAAGGGGCTTAGAATATCTGGCATTTGGGGCGAGCATTTATTCAAAAATCTTAAAGCTTTCACATCTGCCGATGAATGTAAGATTTATGCGCCTTATGATTTAGTGTTAATAACTACAAAATCCTATAATACTGAGTACGCTACAATGCAAATATTACCGTTGATAGGAAAAGACAGTATTGTAGCATCTGTTCAGAATGGTATAGGGAATGAAGAAATAATTGCTAAGATAGTTGGAGAAGAGAGAACTATGGGAGGCATGGCTATCTTTGGAGCAATGATGTTGGAGCCTGGGCATGTCAAAGTTACAGTTTATGCTAGCGAGTGCCTCTTTGGCACTCTTTCAAAAGATATAGAAAAATCGAAAATTATAGCAGAGATGATATCCAAAGCTGGGATTCCTTCCTTGCCAACAGACGATATAATAAGAGAGAAGTGGATAAAAGCCTTCTACAATATTGCTTTAAACCCTCTCTCAGCTATTTTAAAGGTTCAATATGGCAAACTAGGAATTTACGATGAGACAAAAGCAATAATCGAGGTTATGCTTCAAGAGGCTTTCAAAGTTGCAAAAGCAGAAGGCATAAGGCTAAAATTCACTTGTGAAGAATACTTTGACTATCTTATGGAGAAGCAATTACCACCAACTTCCAAGCACATTAGTTCCATGCTTCAAGATTTGGAAAGGCGCAAAAGAACGGAAATCGATTTTTTAAACGGAGCAATAGTGAGATTAGGAAAAGCTCATAAAATCGAAACTCCTGTTAACGAGACTATGTTAAATTTAATCAAAACTTTGGAAAGAATGTATGGATCGACTTTCCTTGGCTAAATTCATCATTCTTCTAAGTTTAGAAGAATTGAATGAAAACAAGTTAAGAATGTTATGATAAAGTTAACCAATCGTTCAATTAATTCTTTTTAGTACCATCTTTCCTGTTTAATTGTACAAATTTTATCTTGAAATATGAATATTTGTTAAAACAATTAAGAAAAAACCATATATGTATTTTAAAATCCCTATGACAATTATTCGGTGAAGAGAAGATGCCTTATAAAATAGGCACTGATGGTAAGCTAGAGCCATTGATTATAAGTCCTGAAGAAGCTTTGCAAATTATTGAAGAACAGAGAGTAAAATTTGTTGATCTTCAGTTCACAGACGGTCCTGGAAGGCTACAACATGTTACTATACCTGCTCATACTCTAAAGCTTAATCACTTTAAAGAAGGTTTACCAAAGCTGGATGGCTCTTCCATTAGAGGGTTTGTCGATATACATGAATCAGATATGAACCTTAAGCCAGACCCTTCTACACTAGCTATAATTCCTTGGATCTCAGATAGCACAAAAACGGCGAGAATGATTTGTGATGTATATTGGGGCTATGGGCTTGGGAGATTTTTAAGAGAGCCTAGGGCAGTCGCTCAAAAGGCTGAGGAAGTTCTAAAGAACGAAGGCTATGATACTTCTTATTGGGGTCCAGAGCTAGAATTCTTTGTATTCGACAAAGTGACTTTTGATACTATAACGCCTTTTTACAGCCAGGGCTATAAGATAGAGTCAAAGGAGGCTTTATGGAGCTCTTCAGGGATGAACTATCCTATAAGGTTCAAAGAAGGCTACTTTCCAGCTCCACCTCAAGATACATTGATGGACTTTAGGTCTGAATGTGTTAAAATATTGGAAGAATCTTTTTACATTCCTTGTGATGCCCATCACCATGAGGTAGCAACAGCTGGTCAGTGTGAGATAGATATGCACTATGATACTTTGACAAGAATGGCTGATAACGTCATGACCTATAAGTTTGTCGTGAAGAACATAGCTCATCAGAAAGGAATGATAGCCACCTTTATGCCCAAACCCATCTTTATGGATAATGCTTCAGGAATGCATGTACATGTTAGCTTATGGAGCAATAAGAAGAACTTGTTTTATGATCCTGATGATTCTTATGCAGAATTAAGCCAAATAGGTCGATACTTCGCTGGAGGGTTGATGGAGCATAGCAGGTCATTGGCTGCAATAGTAGCTCCTACTACAAACTCTTATAGGAGACTGGTTCCTGGTTATGAGGCACCAGTATTCATAGCTTGGTCTCGCCGCAATAGATCTGCCAACATAAGAATACCTGTGTATCAGAAAGGTCCGAATAGCTCATCAGCAAAAAGGATAGAGTTCAGAACTCCTGATCCTTCTTGCAACCCATACTTTTGCTTCTCTGCTATGATCGCTGCTGGATTAGATGGTATAAAGAAGAAGATAGACGTAGGAGACCCTGTTGATGAGGATATATACAAACTAAGTCCTGAAAGGAGAAGGCAACTTGGAATAAAAGAACTTCCAGGAAGCCTTAAGGAGGCGATAGAAGAGTTGAAGAGTGATAGAGATTATCTAAAGCCGATATTCACAGATGAGTGCATAGATAAGATCATAGAGAATGGTATGAGGGAGTATTTAGAGATAGCCATAAGACCTCATCCTCACGAGTTCCATTTATACTTTGATATTTAATACTAACAGGATATGTAAGCATAAATATTCATGATCATAATATCTAGCTTTGCAAACTTTCCAGAAGCCATAAGTAAGAAGTTCGAGATAATAAGCCCTCCTGCTGAAGTTTCTTTGACCATTGAAAAGTCTGCCTCACCACCTAGTGGTAGTTCTGTCAACCCTGGACAAACGATAATCTACACTATAACCTATGGCAATACAGGCGGTAAAGATGCAACCAACATAGTAATCATAGATGCCATACCGACTTACACAACTTACGTTACAGGTAGCGCCTCTGGAGCAGACACAACTATAACCTATAGCCATGACGGAGGTTCGAATTGGGATGGGATCGATTCAGCCCCTGTCACTCACATAAAATGGGAAAGAGCAAGTTTGACTGCAGGTACAACTGGACAAAAGGTTTCATTCCAAGTTAAAGTTGATTCTGCACCCGATGGCACAACTATCAGTAACAATGCAAGCATTGATAGTGATAATACAGGACCAGATGAAAGCAATACAGTGACTCACACAGTTACCAAACCACCTTGCACATGTGAAGATGTACTGAAAGCCGTACTAGAGATAGAATATAAGCTAGATGAAGGAGGATCTTTCTGGACTTTTGTGAATAATTGGTTCAAAGATATAGAGGGCAAGCTATGGTCATGGGAAAATAGCGTAAAGAATGATACAATGGCTATATGGACGTTGAAAAACAATGTTCATAACTGGGCTAACTTGACAGTTGCGTTAGATGATATAAAGAGTGAGATCGAAAATATAGAAGAAGACATAAGTGGTCTTCTTACAACTAATTACTTCGACACTGTCATAGGAGACTTCACTGGCAATACCTATGGATGGAAGAACATTGTGGATGCCTTAACCGACATAAAGAGCGAGATTGAAGAAATAAATGGAGGAGCTACAGTCTCAATAACAAAACTCGATGTTCGGATACCAGAGCTAGGGGACGTTGGGCAAAGCGAATGGGGGAAAATTTGGGATCTAAAACCTGATCATCAGCAGACTGGTGACCTATTCTTCTTAATCATCACGAGGGCAGATAATGGACAACCAGTGACTGGACTAAACACCAGTAACTTCTCGGTTACTTTCCACGACGGAGACGACGCAAGTATCACGAAATCGCTAACTGTCTCGAGTGTAACTGAAAGTGGTGGTGTATACAGGATCGTGCTTAGCTCGAACGGACTCGTCAATGATGATGGAGTGTTGAAGGTAACGGTCACAAAAACCATCTCCAACGAGACGTTCACAGGCACTATTCTTATCGCAATTAAGAAATAACAGAAAACCATAACTTATATCCTTTATTTTTTTATATAATTATTTTGAAAGAAAACATCATGAATACGTAAAGTGTAAAAAGTGTGGATTTGAAAATCCAGAAGGATTAAAGTTCTGTGGTAATTGTGGTGCAAAACTAAGTGTTATTATTGAAGTTCATAAATTCGAAGTTTTGGCAATATTGCACATAACAGCTAGCATTTAACTAGTAAAGGCTTATTAGTAAAATCGAATACTTCTTTTATGATGATTTATGGAAGTTGAGGCAAGAGTCTCAGAGCTTGAGAGAAGGGTTAGCATCTTATCAAGGGCCCTCTATCTAATCTTATTTGAAGAAGGCGAGACCCTCCCTAAAAATGAGATAGATGATCTGAAGAAGAGACTGAACAATTATAGAGAGAGAAGAGAAGAATTCACGTCTCTCAACGAGTTGCTTAAGGATGTTCAGAGTAATACTGCACAGAAGAGCTATAAATGAAATCAGATCATTGCAAAATAAAGATAGGGAAAGGGTATTAGAAGCTATTAAGAACATGGAATCAAACCCCTTCTCTGGCGATGTTAAACCTATAAGGACATTAAGGGGTGTTTTCCGAAGAAGAGTTGGTGATTATAGAATAGCATTTGTAATTAATTTTGAAGCCAATGAGTTAGTTGTACTTAAGGTCAGTAAACGTGAGAAATTCTATGAAGAACCATGATACCATTACCATAAAATACTGAATGAGTTTTTCTCATTCTTTAAATATAAATAGCTCGAAGAGATTAGGAAGAAATATGCAAAAATCTAAGAAAGAGGATGATATGTCTAATAGCATAAAGTGTAAAAAGTGTGGATTTGAAAATCCAGAAGGATTAAAGTTCTGTGGTAATTGTGGTGCAAAACTAAGTGTTATTATTGAAGTTCATAAATTCGAAGTTTTGGCAATATTGCACATAACAGCCAGTGCATATTTGCTAATTTCACTAATCTCATCATATAGGCTCATATCCATATTCTCCAACGCTTTAGTAGGAGAACGCAATATCCTTATGATTCTATATCTTGTATCAGGAATACTAGGATTATATGCTGGATATGAGTTCTATTTGGGAAAAGTTGGCAGGTATTTGAAGGTTATATCAGCGTTAGCAATAATAATTGGCTTAGTATCCACATCCCTCTTATTCTGGGCAGGACTAGCAGTAATGGGCGTCATAGGTCCTGCTTGGATAATATTCCTGATAAATGCATGGATTCTATGGAAAGAGAGAGGAAGGCTGTAGCATCGTGAATCTAACTTTACTCTCCAAGGAAACTGGCAAGACGATTATAATGAGGCTCATCAGAATTCATCAATTTTATCATTATCTACGCCAACTCCAACTTGATACTCTATTATAGACATTTACCATTATGTTAGCATCTGCATAGTTGCCAAATTTATCGTAGGCTCTAACAGTTATTGTATGCCATCCGTTGCTAACAGACTTTGTATCCCAATAACAATTGTAAGGATTACTATAATCAACGCTTATCAGATTTCTATCTACGTAAAACTCTACTCTATCGATGCCAGATTCATCGGATGCAGATGCTGATATCTTTATCCTATTTGAAACTTTCGAACCGTTTATCGGTCTTGTAATTTTTACGATGGGTAGAGTCCCATCACCATTTATTTCATTAGCTACATTCACCTTAACCATGTTGGATTCTCCTATGTTATTCGATGTATCATATGCCTTAGCCATTAAAGTATGGTAACCATTAGATTCATTACTGGTATCCCAGTAAAAGCTGAAGGGAGCAGTGTTATCAGTTGCATATAAGATTCCATCCTTGTAAAGCTCCACTCTTGATACACAATCATTATCATAGGCATCAACATTGATGGTAATGCTTCCAGAGACCATGATGCCATCGCTTGGATAAGTTATTGTAACGCTTGGAGGTTCTGTATCCTTATAAATTACTAGGTTAGATGCTTGAGCTAAAGCCCTTAAGGCATCTATTCTACCATAGCCATAGTATACATCGTAACCAGGATCACCAAGATCAACGGCTGTAGACTTCATAATCTGCTCTACTTGAATAGGATTCAAAGATGGGTTGGCTGAAAAGATTAAGGCTGCCAAGCCTGCTGTCAATGGTGCTGAGAAGGATGTACCAGAAACACTACCATAGCTACCTCCTCTAATAGTTGTGTAAATGCCTGAACCAGGGGCTGATAGATCTATGTAAGGACCATAGCTAGAAAACGATGCTCTAGAATCGCTACTCGTAGTTGCACTAACAGATATTATGTAAGGATTGTCAGGGTCTGAGTGATATGTATTATCATTGCCTCCAGCAGCGATTACCAATCCTCCTTTATCCATAAAGTACTTTGCAGCATCAGATATCATACTACCACCAAATATTGCAAAGCTGATGACTGCTACCTTAGCTCCTCTATCAGCAGCATAAATCAGGGCTTTTGCTAAAAGAGAAGAGTAAGCATAGCCATTCGTATCAGTAACTCTTAAAGGCAATATAGAGCACTGCCATCCTATGGATGATACACCTATAACATTATTCGTCAAAGCTGCAGCAACTCCAGCAACCTTTGTCCCATGACCATAGACATCAGTGGTATTGTAGTTGTTATCATAGAAGTTATATCCTTGAAGCAATTTCGATGACAAATCGGGATGGTTAGGATCAACACCGCTATCAAGAACAGCTATTGTAACATTAGAGTCTCCTTTTGAAATGTCCCATGCTTCTGGGGCTGAGATTTTTTCCAAGTGCCACTCAGATGAATAATACTGATCGTTAGGAATTATTGAAGGAGGAATTCTGAAGTCTTCTTCTACAAAATCTATCAAAGGATTACTCAATAGCTTTGATTTAATGTTTTGTGAAGCTGATGCTATAAAGACTTGAGTCTGAGGAATTTCATCCTTTATTTCAAGCCCCAACGAATTAAAAAGTTCTAATTTATATTGCTCACTTACCCCAGGCTTAAATTTAATCAAAAGTTCATCTGATAAATTACCTAAACTGATAGTCAACCCGAGCATAGGAGTTATAAAGAGCCAGGCAAGGATTACAAAATTTAATATGAGGCTGCATGCCCTTAGAGGTTTTTTCTTTTCTCTTTTTAACATATCCATAACTTATAGATATTAAATATATTTAAATATGGTAGAACGTGCTTATTATCTATGGGTAACGTTAATTTTTTAAACAAAATATTATTTATAAGTTATACATAATGTACACCAAAACAAAAATATGCTTCATTACGTCCTAGAAGGAAAAGATTAAACTTTATGCATTGAAATCTTTCTTATGACGATTCTGTCAAATTTATCTGGGCTAAAGATTGGGGATGAATATCCAGTAAGAATAATGGGAGTGATTAATGTAAGTCCTGAATCTTTTTACAAGGGATCGGTAAGAACTTCTCCAAATGAAATAGCAAATTTGGCAAAGAAGATGGAGGAAGAGGGAGCTGATATAATAGATATTGGAGCCATGTCAACAGCACCATACTTGAAGACAGAAATACCAATAGAGGAAGAGATCAAAAGATTATCTATTGCTATAAAGGTTGTAAAGGAGACTGTCCCATTACCAATATCTGCTGATACAACGAGAAGTAAGTCCGCTGAAGCAGCCATAAAGGCTGGAGCTACAATCATCAACGATGTTTATGGTCTGAAGGGAGATGAAAATATGGCAAGAGTAATTTCTGATTATAACGCTAACCTTATAATTGCTGCTTATGGGATAAAGCACAATCAAGGAGACCCTATAAAAAAAATCAAAAAGGCATTAAAAGAAAGTTTGGATATTGCTAGAAAGGCTGGGATAGATGATAAGAAGATAGTAATAGATCCTGCAATAGGATTTATTCGTGATGCAAATATTCCATGGTATGTTTGGGATTGCTATGTGATAAAAAATCTTAGAAAACTTCGTGAACTCGATAAGCCTATATGCATAGCTTTATCAAGAAAATCCTTCATAGGAAAGATATTGAATCTAAACGATCCTGAAGATAGGCTTTTTGGCTCTTTATCAGCAGCAGCCATAGCTGTTTATAATAGTGCTCATTTGATACGCACTCATGATGTAATTCCCACTTTACAAGTTGTAAGGCTTGCAGAGTTCGTAAGAAAATTGTCTTTATACAGTAAGAGAAGATAACAATAACGGCTTAAAATAAGATAGCATAACTTTAAGCTTATCTTACATCATCCAGTAAGAATTAATAAAAGCGATCAAATTAAAATTAGTAGAGCGATGCTGATCACTCTGAGTAGCATCTTCTTGTACCATCAGCTAGCTGGAGTGTTGATATAATTAAATGTCTACTGAGAGTAGATTAAGGTTAGGGATAGTCCTTGCTCTTACCTCTTCATACATGATAATTGAGATCATAGGAAGCATTTTAACTAATAGCTTAGCCTTGATGTCTGATGCTTTTCACATGCTATCTGATGTTATGGGATTATCTATGTGCCTTTTTGCCAGTTTCTATGCTATGAAACCGCCAACTCCTAAAAAGTCCTTTGGATATTATCGTATTGAGATATTAGTTGCTTTAATAAATGGTCTGCTACTCATAGCATTAGTAGCATACATATTCTTCGAAGCATACAAGCGTTTTTTCAATCCTCCAGAAGTTCTAGGATTAGAGATGTTCATAATAGCTCTGGTAGGGCTAGTTGTGAACTTGACAGGGGCTAGGATACTATGGCACTCTTCAAGGGAGAACCTTAACCTTCGATCAGCTTTTCTTCACGTAATTATGGATGCATTGGGGTCTATAGGTGTCATTACCTCAGGGACAATAATCATAATAACAGGATTAAGAGTTGCTGATCCTATAGCGAGTATAGCCATAGGTCTAATCATGATGCCTACCATATACAAGCTATTGAGGGGGAGTGTGAACATACTTATGGAGAGCGCTCCAGAGCATATATCTCCTAAAGAGGTTGAAGAAGCTTTATTGAGCATAAAAGGCGTTAAAGGGGTTCATGATTTACATTTATGGACGATAACATCTGGCATGTACTCTATGAGTGCTCATCTTATCATAGATAAGTTTGAAGAATGGAGCTCCATCTCAGAAGAGGCAAGAAGAATCCTTAAAGAGAGGTTCAAAATTACTCATAGCACAATTCAGATTGAGAAGAGGCTTATAGAATGTAACGATACAGGATGCAAAATAATAAAGCAAAAAGAATGATTAATAAACTTATTTGTAATACAATTGTAGTGCATCAATCAACGCTTATATAATTTGGATAATCCTACCAAATTAAGGTGGGATATGATCACGTTTAACATTTTTTATAATTCGATTAGATAAGGAGGAGATTATTTTATGAGAGCAGCAATCTTAAAAGCTCCGGAATGTCTTGTGGTGGAGGAAGTTTCTACACCTAAATGCCCTCCAGGCGGCCTTCTAGTGAAGACTCGAGTATGTTCGATATGCACGACAGATGTGAAGATGTTTTACCATGGTCAAAAAGACTTGGTCTATCCGCGAATTCTTGGGCATGAATTTACTGGGATAGTTGTCGAAAATCAATCTTATAATACTAAATTTAAAATTGGGACTAGGGTACAAGTTGCTCCTGGAGTGAGTTGTGGGGAGTGTATATATTGCAGACGGAGAGCAGATAATCAATGTGAACACATTAGAATTATTGGGTTTAACTATGATGGTGGATTCGCCGAGTTTCTTGCTATCCCGCCTCAAAGTGTACGCTCTGGAGCTGTAAATATAATCCCAGATGAGCTTAGCTTTGAGGAAGCTGCCCTAACTGAGCCATTAGCTTGTTGCCTTAATGGACAAGAGTTAGCCGGCGTAACTGATGGAGATACCGTACTCATATTTGGTGCAGGTCCGATTGGTTGCCTTCATGCAATGCTTGCCCGTGCTAGGGGAGCGATTCATGTCCTTATCGCAGAATGTTTGCAAAATCGAATCAAGATGGCAGCCTCCACTAAGGCTGATCGAATTATTAATGTTTGTAATGGAAATGATGAAACCATCAGGAAGGTTGTGGAAGAGGAGACTGAGGGTCGAGGAGTTGATGTAATTCTTTTAGCTTGCCCAGAATCAACCACAGCCTACCCCTTACTAGAACTTCTTGCACCCAGAGGACGGATTTGTCTTTTTTCAGGACTACCACCAGAGAATGCCTTGATCCATCTAAACGCTAATTCTATTCATTATCGAGACATATCTATTGTTGGGTCCTATGGTTGTACTGCAGCTCAGAACTCAGTTGCACTCAAGCTTATTGCTTCAGGCGAAGTGAAAGTTGATTGGCTAATTACAAAACGAATTTCTTTGGATCAAATTCATGAGGGAATAAAATATGCCGCTCAGCGAGAAGGTCTAAAAGCTATTGTCACGGAATTTTAAGAGATGATATAATGCTCGAGGAAAAGATGAAGGCTTTTGGTAACAAGATTTCTGATATCATGATGAGAAAGAATCTTACACGTGAAGAGGCAAAGGAGATGTTCAGTCAAGTACTCTTAAATGAGCAACCAGATTTGCAACAAGGGGCTTTCTTAGTAGCATTAACCATGAAAGGGCCAACCCCTGAGGAGATCGCTGGAAGTTGGGAGGCTATTTACGAACTCGATACAGTAAAGGTCACACCAAAGGTGTCTCAACCCTTGGTTGAAAACTGTGGCACTGGAATGGATACGCTCAAGACCTTTAACATAAGTACTGCTGCCGCTGTGGTCGCTGCAGCCAATGGTATTTACATGGCTAAGCATGGGGCTAGGGCTATTACATCTAAGTGTGGAGCTGTCGACATCCTGGAGTCTGTGGGAGTTGACGTTGAGTGTGATGCGGAAATCGTAAAAAAGAGCATTGAAAGAGCAGGGATTGGCATCTTTAACGGCATGAGTCCAAAAGTCCATCCCCAAGCACTTTATAGAATTTTATCTCAGATTCGTTTTGGCACCATTCTAAATATCGCTGCATCTCTCGCCAATCCTGCACTTCCTCGTTACGGCGTAAGAGGCGTGTATTCTAGGGAATTGGTCAAGCCTACTGCCCAGGTTATGAGAGAGATAGGCTACAAAAAGGCTATCGTAGTTCATGGTCTAAACGAAGATGGGACAAAAGGCATGGATGAGATCTCTACTGTGGGCGAGACGATAATCGCTGAATTATATGAAAGTGGGGAGATAACCTCTTACACAATTGCCCCAGAGGACGTAGGAATTCAACGCACTAATGAATACGCCCTTCTTCCCTCTCCAGATAGGAAAGAGGAAGCTCTGAGCTTCTTGAGAATATTAAGTGGTAAAGATAGAGGTCCAAAATTTGAGATTGTCTGTCTAAACGCTGCCCCTATTCTCTACATGATGGGTCAAGCCAAGGACATTAAGGAAGGATTCAATATAGCAAAAGAGACAATAGAAACTGGCCAAGCAGTCATCAAATTGAGAGAATGGGTAAAAGAACAAAATTTCGATCCTGAATTTGGCGAAAAGAAACTGAATAGTCTGTTAGAGCGGATTAATGTTCGCTTATAGGCATAAAAAATAGGACTAACTTAACTCGAAAAGCTGATGGAATGTTCTTTAGGGCTATTGCGCGTTACAATTGTAGTGCATCAATTAATGTTTATATGATCAGATCTTCACCCATAACAAGACGTGAGACGATAAAGGAGTTGATGAGAATGAGTATCAGTCTTAAGAAAGTCAGCATGATAGGTGACGAGGTTAAAGCATCTAAATTTATAGAGAAATTAATGGGGAAAAATCCTGTCTTCATTTGCACTATAGCTAACACTAAAACTGCTATGGTACCAGGGATAACTGTTGCTGGTGCAGCCCCTGAGATTGTAAAGTGTACGCCCCCAGCAGATGCTGAATTGATCTACTACGGTAAGTGTAAGTGCATTCCTGGAATACCAGCGACTCCTGATGGGAAGCCAACACCAGCCATAATAACTCTAAGTGCTCTAAGACTGGCTGATATACCATTATTTATTGTAGAGGCTGGCTGTGAAGTGAAGCCTTATGCACCATACATTTCCATCGGTATTCAAAGTCCTGGAGACAATATACAGAAAGGCAAAGCGTTAGATAGGAATGCTGTTGAGAATGCTGTTAATTATGCTGAGCTGATAGGGAAAAATTTTGCCAAGTTGGCTGATTATTTAGTTCTAGGAGAGAGTATACCAGCAGGGACTACCACAGCATTGGGGGTTTTGATGAGCCTTGGTATAGATGCTAGAGGAAAAGTCAGCAGTAGCATGCCTGAAAACCCTCATGAGATAAAGAATAGAGTTGTTGAGGAAGGAATGAAGGCAGCAGGCATTAAAATAGGTAGTCTTAGAGATGATCCAATAGGAGCCATATGCACTCTTGGCGACCCTATGATGGTAAGTGTTTTAGGCATGACCTTAGGTGCTGCACAAAAGGTCCCGGTGATTTTAGCAGGCGGGACCCAAATGGCAGCAATAGTTGCATTGATTAGCAGAATCAGACCAGATATTCTTAGAAATGTTGCTATAGGTACAACCAGATACATAGTTGAGGATAAAACATCCAGCATAAGTTGGCTCATAGATCAATCTGCAAGCATTCCTATCTTTGGGGCTGACCCAGGGCTTAGCGAATCTAAGAAAGAAGGACTTAGAGCCTATGCTCATGGCTTTGTTAGAGAAGGAGTAGGAGCTGGTGGAGCAACCTTAGCAGCGATGCTGAAATCCAATGGTAAGATAACAACTGATTTAATAAGAGTTGAGATTGAAAGAAATTATGAAAAGATAGTAGAATCTAGACTAAAGAACCCTTAATCTTACTTTTTTCTTTAGAATTCCATCACAAGCATGGCAATCATCGGCATCAACATCAGGCTCAATATATTTATGAAGCTCACATAAAAGCTTCGACTCTCTTATATAATCACAGGCTTCTGTCATTCTAAGCCTAAACTCCTTTCGACTCATCTTCCCTTTAAAAAGAAGATAAGCGATCTCATTAGTTATATGCTGAATTTCATCCACATTATCCAGTCTTAACATTATAGCCCGCTTGCCTTTTATATAATAGCTTACAGCAGCCTGTGTTACTTCCAATTTCTTGGCAACCTCTTTTTGAACTAGACCGTAATCTTCCATGAGCTTTCTTGCTATCATGGCCCTCAGAGTAGGAATTACAGTTTTGTAGACAATCTCATAGGGCAATATCATAACCTTTCATGTAAATAATAGCATAAGTGTTTATTAAATATAACTTAAGGGGATTTGACTTAATTTTCTTTTATAGGACAAAATTAATTTTCATTCCCAACTTACGATTTTACCTTCTTCTCAGTATTGTTATAGCTCTAGTCAAAGTTCTATGGACATAAACCTCATGCCTTTCTTTTACTTCAAATGTGTTTAAATTCTCTAATTTAATCGTGTTTGGATGAACAAGAACACAATACCTTCCTTTAGATATGAGTTCATCTGCTTCAAGGATGAATTCTTTTAATAGATTTAGAGTTTCTATTCCCCTAGATGATGCGCATCTTCCATATGGAACATCTGTCACTATTGCATCCACGTTCTTTATTGGTAGCATCAAAGCATCTGAGTTTATTATGCCAAGGCTTTCCAGCATAAAATGCTTTAAGTTATTCAAAGCTCCTTTACACATCTTCATAGATATGTCTATCCCAATAGAATTAATTCCAATAATAGATGCTTCTATCAATATGCTTCCTGTGCCACAAAACGGATCAAGGATTATTTCTCCTTCTTTAACACGAGATAGATTGACAAGCCCCCTGGCAAACTTTGGGTATAGAGCTGAAGGGTGGAAGAAAGGTCTTGCCCTAGGCCTCCTTAACTTCCAAGTTTTTTTAGCCACATAGTCTGTTAAGCCTAAAATAAGATAATCATCAAAGATTATGCCAATCACTATCTTTTGAGGGTTCTTCAATGAGACTTTTGCATTAGGTAATCCTCGCTTAACAGAAGAACCTATAATTGTTTCAATTTTTTCTGATAAAGTTTGATTAGATAGATTAAAGACGGATGCAGCAAAGCTTATAGATTCATCCATAAACTCATGAAAGGCTATAGAGTTAATGACCCTTTCTGCATCCTTTATTTTACAAAGGGTCAAAAGATTGGCGCCAGCGTTAATGTATGCTCCTCTCTTTAAGATTGCGTTTAAATCGAATTTACCATCCACAATTATAACTCTATCATTAACAATTTCAAATTTTGCTTTTTCATCGTAGGTTTCTACTAATGCCCTTAATTCCCCTTGAGGTAAAGTACTTCTCTCCCCTGAAAGCAAGAAGAATTTTTTATTCATCATCCCTTGATGATTTTAATGATTATAAAGTATAAAGGTAAGATGCCAAAATTGGGGTTACATCGATCTTACTTATAGAGCTTGGTACGGTGTTAGTTCCTATTACTTCTTCAACTCCTGCTCTTTTGATTCTATCCAAAGCATCCCCAACCAATAATGGATGAGTGCAAGTTGCAAATACTCTTTTAGCCCCAAATTCCTTTAACTTCATTGCAGCAAGCTCTATGGTCTTACCACTACTTATTATATCATCAACAAGAATTATATCTCTATTTTGAACTTGCTTACTCATATCCTTAAATGAAACTTCGCCAGTAATTTTGTCTCTTACTTTAGGGAAGACAATATAATCCGTCTTTAGAATTTTTGCGAAGGCTTCTGCCCTGATCGATCCACCAAAGTCTGGGGATGCTACTATCGCCTCACTTAAATGATAATTCTTACTGAAGTATTCAGCCATTAAAGGGATTGCAGATGCGCTATATGCTGGTATGGAGAAGAGCCCTAAACCTTCGACATTGTGTATATCGACTGTAACTACTCTTTTAATTCCTACAGACCTTAGCAAGTGAGAAAATACACCTAAACTAATTACTTCTCCCTGTAAAAATGCTCTATGCTGCCTAGCATAAGCAAGATATGGGATTATTGCATGAACTTCTGCTCCATCTTCACTAAGCTTATGAGCTAGAAACAATAGCTGTAAAATATGCCTATCAGTAGGAGGATAAGTCGATTGAACTATTGCAACTCTCTTGTTCCTCACATCACCTGTTATTCTGAAATAGCTTTCACCGTCTGGAAAGAGCTTTGAATCGACATATAAGGTATCAGCCCCAAGATTCTCGGCTATGCTTATTGCCAATTCCTTTGATGCAGGCCCCGGAACTATCAACCATTCTTTTCGTGAAGATTTAGCCATGCCGATGAAGATTGATTTGAACTGCTTTTTTTCCTTATCGTTCTTTACTTTTTAAGCAACCTTAAGTTATGAACTCTAAAATTTTGATCTATTTTTAAGGCTACCTAATGATCCATAAACTCATCTTAGCTTAATCTCTAAGTATAATGAAATGATTATAATAATTAATTGGCTTCATTATTTAGAAAGTTCTATAAAGAACTGATACCATAGTTATATTAACATTCTTGCTAAAGAGTAGAGGAGTAGCGCTAATGGAAAAGGAAGCTATGGCTTACGCAAAGCTTGAGAATAATAATGTCAAGTGTAAGCTATGCCCTAGATCATGTATAATAAAGAGTGGTAGAAGAGGAGTTTGTAGAGTTAGAGAAAATAGAGATGGTACTCTTTTCACTTTAATATATGGTTTGGCTACTGCAGAGGCTATCGATCCAATAGAGAAGAAGCCTTTGTTTCACTTCTGGCCTGGTAGCAATACATACTCAATATCAACTTTATCCTGCACTTTCTCCTGTCCATGGTGCCAGAATTGGGAGATAAGCCAAGCATCACCTGGCGAAGTTTATGCTACTGAAATCACTCCTGATGAGGTCGTTAAAAAGACTCTTAAATTAAACTCATCATCCATATCTTATACTTATAATGAGCCTTTACTTTGGTATGAATTCATTTACGATACATCGAAGTTGGCAAAAGAGAACAAGATTCAAAATGTATTGGTTACTAATGGCTACATAACAGAAGAGGCTCTCCTACCATTAGTCAATTTTATAGATGCTGCCAACGTTGATATTAAGGGTTTTACTGAAAATTTTTATCGAACCTATTGTAAAGGAGATCTAGAATCGGTACTATCAGCAACAAAGTTGATGAAGAAAAAAGGAGTACATATAGAAGTCACAAATTTGATAATCCCTGGTTTAAACGATTCTTTAGATGAAATAAGACAGCTTTCCATATGGGTAAGAGATAACCTTGGAAAAGATTGCCCTTTACACTTCTCAAGATTCTTCCCTCATTATAAGATGGTTGATAGACCCCCAACATCTTTTGAGACTTTGTTAAAAGCCAAGAAAATAGCTGAGGAGGAAGGGTTACAATTCGTTTACATAGGAAATGTTCCAGGAGAGGGAGAAAATACCTATTGCCCAAATTGTAAGCATCTTTTGATAAGAAGGATGGGTTTTGACGTGCTTAAGGTTGATTTATTAGAGAGGAATGCATGCCCTAACTGTGGGTTCAAAATTAATTTAGTAGGAAATGCCAATACTAGAACCTTTGGGAGATGGTTTTATTAGTAGATCAGGAAGAACTTATAAGTAATTTTAAGGACAAAATAAGTCAATCTAGAATTATGTAGCGTGACTTAAATGTGGAGAGCGCTTCGCCCAGATTCCATAAAAGTGCTTTATGATGAAAAGTGCAGAAAATCTTTATCAAGATATTTCGATATAATCTTTGACAAAAAGCTTGCAAAGTTTAAGCTCTTGAAGACTTTTCCTGCAGAATTCCAAGATATGGATAGTGCTAAGATGTGGAAGATACATAATAATTTGTTAAAAGAATTCAAAAATTATGTGAAGGAAGTTGATTCAGGCGATAGAAAGCCTAAAGAACCTGCTAAAATTAGCCTATTGGACCTTAAGATAGAATTGGCCAAAAATATTCTTAAGAGATGCTCATTTTGTATGAGGGCTTGTGCAGTAAATAGACTTGAGGGTGAGACTAAGTATTGTGGATGTGACTCAAATTTCTCTGTCTCAACAATGTTTGATCATTATGGGGAAGAACCAGAACTAGTACCATCCTTTACTGTCTTCACATTAGGTTGCACAATGAAATGTCTTCACTGCCAGAATTGGACTATAAGCCAATGGTATGAACCAGGAACTTTATACGAGCTTGAAAAAGTGGCAAGGCAAGCAGATTTGGCAAAGGTCAGAGGTTGTAGAAATTTGAACATGGTAGGAGGGGATCCCACGCCTTATCTTTATCATTGGTTAAAAATATCAAAAGCTATCAATGAGAATATAGCTACTGTCTGGAACTCGAATAGCTACTATAGCTATCCTTCCTCACAACTATTGGCCGAGTGGGCAGATGTCTACCTACTCGATTTTAAGTATGGCAATAATGATTGTGCAGTAAGAATTTCAGATGCACCTAATTATTGGGAGGCTTGCACAAGGAACCATCTTATTGCTAAAGAGCATGGAGAGTTGATAATTCGCATACTGGTTTTGCCCAAGCATATTGAATGTTGCTTTAGACCCATAGTCGAATGGATTGCTAAAAATCTTGGTAAAGATGTTAGAGTCAATGTAATGTGGCAATATACACCTCATTGGAGGGCTAACGAGGTGCCAGAATTAAGAAGGAGATTAAACAGTGATGAGATGGAACAAACTATAAGAATAGCAAAAGAGGTTGGCTTAGAAAATTTTATCACCTAAAATTGTAACTTTTTAAGCAAGTAATTTAAATTAACCATGATAGAAATGCAACAATATTGTGTGGAGTGCGGCGGAAAGATGATCTATGATACTTCTTCCAAGCATTACTCTTGCAAGAACTGTGGCTTATACATAACAAAAGAGCAACTTTTGGATTTAAAGGATAAGTTAAGGAAAGAAGGTGAGGAGCGTAAGAAGAAGAGAAGAGAGATAAACGAGTATCTAGAGTGGTGGCTCTCTAGTAAAAAATCTTCATAAGATGTCTTTTCCTGAATCTGTGAAAATATGTATGGAGAAATGTTTGATGTTTATCAAAATTCTTGAGCATACCAGATAACGCCTGAGAATAAAACTATATTTAATTTTTCTCATTTGCTAGTCTTTTAACAAATTAATATGCTAAGGCAGAAAGTGAATTGTTTATTCTATGCGTAAGTACCTTCTGGAGGTGTTGTCTCACTAGGTTTTTTCTTTAAGTTCTCAGGTACATTAAGAACTCTAACTATGTTTTGAGTATTAATTATATAAATGGGAGTACCATCAGGATTGTACTTTTTGAGCCTTTTAACACCACGTAAGACCAATTTTACTTTCAATATTGTGCCATCACTTAGTTCGTAGGTATTCCAGTGCTCTATCTCCTTTTCTTTAAAGTCTACATCTTCTCCACTTGCTACGTCCTCAGGTTTTATTTGTACCGCCATAAAGCATCATTTTCTTATACTTACAGGTTAACGCATGTAATAAGTTTTTGCCTTCACCTATAGGTTGCGTGTTAACTGTATTAAGAAGTCCAAATTTTGGCATTCCCAGATAGATGCTTCAGAAGTCAAGGTGTTAGCAATAAACATCCCAAAAAGTACGGGATTTCATTTAACTATCATACATAAGGTACATTGGTACTTATTGAATTCATTTATATCAAATCAATCTTTTAAGAAATTTACCTCTTTTAGTAGCTTTCTTGTAGTATCTGTCATATTCAAATCCTTTAACTCTTCAGCCTTAAACCATTTAACTTGTGAAGCTTCTTCACTACCCCTAACCTCTCCTCCTACGATTTCGACTATAAAGCCCACTATGACATAGTGAAAGCGAACTCGCCCCTTATCATCATACACTATGCTGTCAAAAACGTCTACAATCTTGACCACATCAACATTTAATCCTACTTCTTCTTCAACTTCTCGCTTTATTGCATCCCTTATTTTTTCACCTAAATTCACAAGTCCTCCTGGCAAAGACCATTTGCCTTTGCCTGGTTCATGCTCTCTCTTCACCAAAAGAACAGAATTGTTCTTCTTTATAAAAGCTCCAACCCCTACTAGGGGAGTATCAGAGTATTCTCTCCTTATCATATCAATTAACATCTCCCTATAATCCCGCCATGCTCTATTATCATGGATTTTAATTGCTCAAGAGCGTCTTTAACCCTCTTCTTTGCTATGGAAGATTCTTCAGCTATCGCCGTTACTTGAATTTCAATTTCAGGAGTACCTTCCTCGTAACCTTTTGGATGTGATTTAATATAAACTAAGGGGTTATTTGACAATGTTTTTTCTATCAAAGGTGCTAACTCTGACTCAACAATCCCAGTAGCATGGACACTCTCTTCATAGTAGAAATTATTCATGACTTTCTTTATCATAGATATAATACTCTCTTTGAATATTGCCTTCATCTCTATAGGAACTCCAGGAAGGCAGATGATCTTTCTATCTCCCTCGTCTATCATAACTCCGGGAGCAGTGCCTATAGGATTTGGAAGGGCTTTAGAGCCCCTTGGCAATTTAGCCATTTTCACCCTTGCTGGTGTTAGATTAGCCTTCTTTATTATGCCATGATGGGCCATTAATTCATACTTCTTTTCCACCATCTTTAAAGCTTCAGCATCTATAATCAATTCTCTATTCAATGCTTTGGCTACACCTTGAAGAGTTTTATCATCATAAGTAGGTCCTAAACCCCCTGATACTATTAGCCAATTTACTCCTCTCTCCATAGATTCTTTTATAGCAGATGATATGTCATCAACATCGTCTCTAACGACTGTGCAACGCCTTACGAACCCTCCTAGCTTGGTTATTATCTTTGCAAGCCAACGGGCATTTGTATTCAAAGTCTTCCCATTAAGGAGCTCGTTACCCACTGAAATTATCTCAAAGGCATCCAATCTCAAAGATTTTAACCCCTAGTAATCTAATTAGATCGATCTAATTAGTTTTGGGTCTAAAGAAGGTTTATAGTTAGCATAGTAATGTTAAGTTAACAATATATGACTAAGAATTTTTAAGTTTATCTTGACATCATCAGTTAGCATAACAGTAAAGTTGATAGGTACCATAATTCAATATTATTTAGAGGGAGTATGGTGAAGAAAGAGTACGTAATCACGGAAATTTCCGCTGCGCCCGATGGGGGGCCTTATGTTCTTGTTTCTCTTGTCGAGCCTAGAGATTTAAAGGGACCAACACAACCTCGTCCTAATCCTAGCGTTATCATGGGCTTTACATCTATGGAGGATTTGATGAAGGATCTACAAAGAGCCCTTTCAGGTTTATCAAGGCAGATGATGGGCGGAACAGTAACTGTGATTAAGCTCGACATGAGAGAGTACGAGGAGTCAGGGTTAAAGGTAGGCGATAAAATTTACTTAGAGATCACAAAGACTGAGAAGGAAGGGGTTTAATCTATATTCTTTTCTTCTTGAGTAGAATCCGGCTATTTTCAAAATTAAAATGCAAAAAGTTATCTTCTAGTTTAGGGTTATAATTCATGGTTATGCAATTCAAAATCTATAAAGAGCCTGAACTTAAGGAGCCCTACATGGTCACAGGACTTCCTGGTATAGGATATGTTGCTAAGCTATCGATGGACTACTTGATAAAAGAATTGAAAGCTGAGTTATTTGAAGAGCTATATTCCTCGTCCTTTCCTCCCTATGTCTTAATCAAAAAGGATGGGACAGTCGAACTATTGAAAAACGAATTCTACTATTGGAAAAATATTAAATCGAAAAACGATTTGATAATCTTTACGGGAAATACTCAGGCAATCTCTCCAGAAGGGCAATATGAGGTTACTAATGAAGTTTTGAACAGGGCTGAGAAGTTTAAGGTTAAAAAACTCTTTACAACAGCAGCTTATGTGACTGGTAGATATGTTGAAAAACCAAAAGTTTATGGGGTTGCTTCTGAACCAGAACTAGTGGAAGAGCTGAAAAAATATGATGTCATACCCATGGATGCAGGAAGTATTAGCGGTACTAATGGGTTGCTATTCGGGCTTGCCAAACTTAGGAGAATTCAAAGCGTTTGTATTCTAAGTGAAACTCCAGGTTATATGACCCCATCAGGTCATGTTCTTGCTGATGTAAGGGCTGCTCAGGCACTACTTGAAGTTTTAAGTAAAATGCTAGAAATTGAGATCGATATAAAGCCTTTGGAAAAAGAGGCCAAGATGGCTGAAGAGTTTGTTCGGAAAATGGAAGAGTTAGAGCGCCGTTGGGTTGAGGAGATGCGCAAATCTGTTACTCCTCCACCTAAAGACATATACCTTTAAGGCGAGATAATGACTTGGATGAAATACCTCAAAGAACCATTGGTAAAAGAGCCGATAGCTATTGTAGGTTCCCCTGGCTTAAGATCCGTCGGTAAGATAGTAGTGGACTATCTGATTGAGGAACTTGAACCGAGGTTGATTGCTGAGTTGTATTCACCACACTTTCCCATCCTTTACCAAACAAGACCTTCTTATGTGCCACATCCAGACTTCCCCGGTCAAGCTGGTATTTTATTAGAAGAAGGACGGGTAGAACTCCCAAGAGTTGAGTTTTACTTATTAACAAATCCGGAATTGCTGATAACTAAAGGCTATCATGCCAATTTTCAGGGGCAGTATGAAGTAGCGAACCAGGTTTTGGATTTTTATCAAGAGCTTGGAGTCAAGAAAATGATGGTAATTGCAGGCTATGGGACAGAAGGAAAAGAAGTTTGCTGTGCTGCTACCGATTTAGAGCTGATAAAAGAGCTAAAGCAATATGATATCGATATTGGATATGAAGGCCCCTTCTACGGCTTTTCAGGCCTTGTCTTTGGTTTAGGAATTTTAAGAAACATAAAAAGCATATGCCTATTTGGCAAAACTCAACCAAACCCTGAAGATCCAGAATATCCAGATCCAAAAGCTGCAAAGGCAGTTTTAGAAAAGCTTAGTATTATGCTAAATCTTAGCATAGATCTATCAAAATTGGGCGAGAAGAAGTTTTGATTTAATTCTTTAAAGTTTTAACCTATCAGCTCTTAAGAGCTAAACCCAGATGAACTATTAACTTAAGAGAAAAACATTAAACATTCATAAAATAATTTAATGTTATTATGTTTGTGATCTTCATAGTAGGAACTGCAGGGTCGGGTAAATCTCTTTTAACATCTACTTTAGCCTCTTGGTACACCGAAAAAGGCTCTCATGCTATAGCTGTTAACCTTGATCCAGGGGCTTTAGAACTTCCTTATACGCCCGATGTTGATGTGAGAGATCATATTGACCTTCAGAGTATAATGGAGTCTTATCAACTAGGGCCTAATGGAGCCTTGATCCTAGCTTCTGATCTTATAGCTACGAAGCTTAATGATCTCCAGGAAGAAATAGACGAATTTAGACCTGATTACGTGATAATTGATACCCCTGGCCAGGTTGAGCTCTTTGCATATAGAAACAGCGGCCCATTTATAGTCAGCAATCTAAGATGCGATGGTAAAGCAGTTTTATTCTTATTCGATGCCTTGTTAGTATTAACTCCCATGAACTTTGTCTCTATAGCGCTTTTGGCAACATCCGTTCAACTTAGACTGAGATCACCACAAGTATCTGTTCTTACAAAAAGAGACATTATAGGAAAGGAGGTAAAAAAGATAATGAGATGGTCATCGAGCTCCATTGCCCTTGAAGAATCTATAAGAGAAGTACGGGAAGATTCTCAGTACCTTTTGAGTAGTGGAATTTTGCATGAATTGATAAGGCTTGGTTTTGCTCATGAGCTCATACCTATATCATCTGTCACTCGTGAAGGAATGGTAGAGTTGTCCGCAACATTAGCGAACATCTTTCGCGGAGGAGAAGAGGTGGAAGATTGATCGAAACGATTCCAAAAATAGAGAAAGGACTTGTTCACATAATTACTGGAAAAGGTATGGGCAAGACCACATCAGCCATAGGGCTAGGTCTTAGAGCAGTAGGACATGGATTAAAGGTCTACATGATTCAGTTCATGAAGGGAGAATGGGAAGGGAAAAGGTATGGTGAGATAGAGTCCATCAAAAAGTTTCAAAACTTTAAGGTAGTTCAATTCGGTAGTGGAGAGTTGGTTTCTCATTCTAAACCTAGCAAAAAAGACTTTGAGCTGGCTAAGAAAGGTTTGGAACATGCGAAAGAGATCATCAATAGCAATAAATATGATATGGTCATACTTGATGAGATATGGGTAGCAGTGCACCATAAATTGATAGATTTATCAGAAGTTATAAGCTTAATAAAGAAAAAACCGGAACATGTAGAATTAGTATTGACAGGAAGATACGCTCCAAAAGAAGCATATGATTACGCCGACTATGTTTCAGAGATAAAAAAGATAAAGCATCCTTACTCAAAAGGTCTTAAGGCAAGAATCGGTGTAGAGTACTAACTCATAGAACTTTACCAACTACGGTTATAGGCCTTCTGATGAACCATGCCAGTTTATCTATTTGTGCTTCATCCATAGTTGTCAAGATAGCAGTAGCAGGACCAGCAGGCTTCTCTAAGTTTATTCTTTTATTATCATAAAACTCGACCCGGCGTCCTATCATGTGGGCTATCATCCTTGCTTCATAGACTATTCCTTGAGTATCTATTGGAATTATATCATGAACGAATTCTAATTGAGTAAGTCTAATCAAGTCTTGAAGATCAGCTATCTTTCCCTCTTTTTCAGCTTGAATAACCTCATTCCCAACCTTTGGCTCACCTATTAACACTAATGCATCGTTTGGCTGAGTTCTTCCTATTCTTAATTCGTCTTCATGCACTAACCCAACAACAGTAACTCCCAAACCTGTCTGATCTGTACTTATATTCTCTTCTGTGTTTATGCTTATAGATTGGTCTGGATCCATCCCTATCTTCTTCGCCTCGCTTTTTATGCCTCCTAATATTTCTATGCCAGTAGGGCTCATCTCTACGCTTAAAGTAGCTACTATCAGCCTTGGCCATGAGTTTATAGAAATTGTATCCATTAGAGCTACTCTTGTCATGAATCTGCCAAGTGTAAAGCCGTCTACTTTAATTCTATCCATGGGCTTTGGACCTATGCCGCCAGAGGATGTATAGCTTAAACTTAGAATCAAGCCTGTTGGTAACTTCATTAGGGTTACATCTCCTCTCTTCATTAACGTGACTTGTGAAGGAACTATTTTGAAAATTGCCGGACGAACCATGCTTCCTATGTTCTTGAGCATAGTTAGGTAAAAGGTCAAGGCTTGGCGAATCACTTCAGACCTATTCAGCTCATACCCTTTTGCGAATTCATCTATATCACGAATCAGCTTATTTGGAAGTCTTACGTTTATGGGACTGCTCAAGTCCTTATCAACCTAATTGGCATAAAAAGTAAAATCTCCTTATATCCTCTTTGTTTAATGTATTACAATAGTAGCACAACGAATAGAGCTTAAATATTGCTTAACTTTACCAATTCAACATGGCAAAGATTGAGACGAATGCAAAACAACCTTACTGGACACCGAAAAGGATGGCAAGGATGGCCATATTCATAGCTTTGAGCGCTGTTGGTTCTTTCATAAAGATTCCTAGTCCTACTGGAACTGTTGCTTTGGATTCGCTTCCAGGCTACTTCTCTGTCCTTGCTTGGGGCTATTTAGAAGGCGCCATAGTGATCTCTCTCGGTCACATGCTTACAGCTGCTACTGTTGGCTTCCCTTTGAGTATACCTTTACATATAATAATTGCTGTTATGATGATAGTTTGGGCAATAATATTCAGATGGACGAGCGAGAAGATACATTGGATAATAGGGATAGTAGCGGCTACATTCTTTAATGGAGTGGCTGCTCCAGCAGCATTCATCCCGATATTTGGCGAAGGTTTCTTTTACGCAATGCTCATACCTCTTATTGTAGCTTCCTTCGTGAATATTGCTATTGCTGGTGTTGCGAATCAGATAGTAAAGAAGGCAGGATACATCTAAAAATACCACCTTCACTTTTTTTATTTTATGCAAAGGAAGATTATAGAGGTAGAGAATCTTTGGTACAAATATCCAAAATCTGATAGACCGGCTTTACGGGGTATTAATCTTCATGTAAACGAGGGAGAATTTTTAGCCATTATGGGAGCGACAGGCTCCGGTAAGACTACTCTCTGTTTATCCTTTAATGGTTTAGTCCCTCAATATTTTGAGGGAGGAGAGTATTCAGGTAAAGTCATAGTTAACGGTCTTTCAGCATTAGATACCCCAACCCAAAAGTTGGCTCTTCATGTTGGCATGGTCTTTCAAGACTTTGAAAGTCAGATATTCGGAACGATGGTAGATGAAGATGTGGCTTTTGGTCCATCTAACCTAGGTCTTGATAGAGATGAGATCATGGAAAGAGTTTCTTACTCTCTTTCAGCCTTGCGCTTAAAAGGTTATGAAAAACGTGAAACAGATACATTATCAGGAGGAGAAAAGCAGAGGCTAGCTTTGGCTGGAGTTTTTGCCATGAAACCTAAAATTTTGGTCCTTGACGAGCCAACTTCTCAGCTCGACTCATTAGGTAAAGAAGAAGTATTTTCATCAGTAGCAAGGCTTAGAAAAGATTACAAAACTACGATAATAATGGTGGAGCATAGATCTGAAGAGATAGCAAAGTATGCGGACAGAGTTATCGTCATGAAGGATGGCAATATAGCTTTAGAAGGTTCTCCTAGAGAAGTATTTAGTAAAGTATCAGATCTGCTTGAGTTAGGAATTTGTCCTCCTCAAGTCTGTGAGCTAGCTTTCTCTCTTAGTAGGAAAGGATTCTTTCCAAGATTCTTTCCTATAACAGAGGATGATTTTACATCTGCCTTTCCTAAATTGCCCATTAAAAAAATTCTTACATACTCCAATATATCTCAAGATAAAGAAGAAATCATAGTTATAAAAGATTTGCACTATATATATGCTAACGGTGTAAAAGCCCTCGATGGAATAAATTTTACTATTAAAAAAGGAGAATTTCTGGCAATAATTGGTCAAAACGGCTCAGGGAAGACTACTTTGGCTAAGCATTTGATAGGCTTGTTGAAGCCAACTTTCGGAAAAGTATTGATCAAAGGCCTTGATACTAGAGAGCAAACTACTGGCAAATTGGCAAAGATAGTTGGCTATGTCTTTCAGAACCCTGACCATCAAATATTCTCTACTTCGGTAAAAGATGAAGTTGCCTACGGTCTTAAGAACTTAAAACTATCAAAGGAAGCGATAGAAAAGAGAGTTTCTGAAGCACTAAGTTTTGTAGGTCTTGACGGTTTTGAAAATTATCATCCTTTCTTACTCAAAAAGGGTGAGAGGCAGAGGGTTGCCTTTGCATCCATATTAGCCATGAAGCCTGAAATCTTTGTCGTGGACGAACCCACAACGGGTCAAGACTATCTCGGTTCAGAGAACATGATGCACATGCTCTTAAAACTGAACGAAAATGGCCATACAGTCATAATAATAACTCACGACATGAAAATTGTCGGAAAATATGCAAAAAGAGTTATAGTTTTAGATAAAGGCAAAGTTGTTTTAGACGGGAGTACAAGACAAGTCTTCTCTGAAATTGATGTTTTGAGAAGATGCTATTTATTACCTCCTCAGATTACAAGAATCGGTAGAGAGTTAAGCTTTAAGGGAGAAGAAACAGTGCTAACTGTGGAAGAGATGTTATCTATGCTGGAGGATGAAAATGGCCTTTTTTGAATATATTCCAGGAAAATCGATAATTCATAAGATGGACGTCCGCCCAAAGATTGCATGGTTCATCTGCACAGTAGTGTTAGCCTTTATCTTTTGGGATCCTGTTTATCTTGCTGTTATCTTGATTTCTATAATGATTTTAGGTTACCTTGTCAAGATTCCTCTTGTAAAATTTCTAAGCTTGATGAAGATTCTTCTTATACCATTGATCTTCGTATTCGGTTACGAAGCCTTTTTCTGCCATGGTAAGACTATCTTGTTTTATCTTATACCAAAGATAGATGGCTTTGGACCTTATATAGCAGTTACCTTAGAGGGGGTAATGCTTGGTCTAACTTTTCTTCTTCGAATTTTGATCATGGCAATGGCATCGTCTTTGCTCACTCTTACTACTCCTATATACCATTTCATAGCATTTCTTCGCAAGCTTAGACTTCCTTATCAAATGGCCTTTGTTATTACAACAGCAATAAGGTTTGTACCTGTTCTTGAGAAAGATGCACTGGCAACGATAGATGCTCAAAAGGCAAGAGGAGCAGAGCTGGAAGCTTCAAAAAGCTTTTTACAGATAATAAAGGCATATGTGCCAATAATGATCCCTATGCTCATAGGAGCTATAAGACGTTCAGAGACCCTTGGCATGGCAATGATTGCTAGAGGGTTTGGAGCAACAGATAAGTGGACAAATTTTTACGAGATAGAAGCAAAAAAGTCTGACTACTTTTACACTTTTCTATTCCTCACCATCCTTGCTTTTGGCTTATATCTTAGCATGAAGGGTTATGGGGCTGGCTATAGATGGAGTTAGATTTTGACTCAATATTATCAAGAGCGATTGGGTGTTTAGCAGGTGTAGCCATCGGGGATGCTATGGGCATGCCTACCTTTGGATTCTCTCCAGATCAGATACGTGAAAAGTTCGGCAAAGTTACAAATTTTATGGATGCGCCTACTGGGCATATGATTCATGATGGTTTGAAGGCAGGCCAGGTTACGGATGACACTCATATAACTCTAGTGTTAGCAGATGCCATCATTAAGGATGGATTTGTATCAAAGGAAGGCTTTGCCCAACGGTTGTTAGAATGGAATAAGAGAATAGGTACTTCAATGGATAAATTGCTTGGACCTAGCACAAGAAAAGTGCTGGAGAAGATGATTAAAGGAGCCAAACCTCATGAGATTACTGGGACAGGAACTACGGATGGTGCAGCTATGAGAATATCCCCTGTTGGGATTTTGAACGCAGGTTTCAGTTTAGAAAAGGTTGTAGAAGATGTTGTAAAATCATGCGTCTTAACTCACAATACTAGCATAGCCATCTCAGCGGCTTCTTCCGTAGCGTGTGCCATATCAAAAGCCATTGTAGGAAAATGTGGAGTTGATGTAATAGAAGCTGGAATAGAAGGTGCGAAACTTGGTGCCAAGTTCGGAATTTTTTATCCAGCAGCCCCGGTTGATAAAAGAATTGAATTAGCCATAAAGATAGTCTTGAAGGCAAAGAATTTTGAGGAAATGACAGATTCTCTTTACAATTATGTTGGGGCTGGCATAGAGTCTAATGAAGCCATACCTACTGCCTTTGGAGTCTTTTTCGCTACCAATGGTGAGCCTATAGATGCTATAATAATGGCAACAAACATTGGAGGGGATTCTGATACTATAGCATCTATAGCAGGAGGCATGGCAGGAGCGTTCAAAGGAATCAAAGCCTTTCCAAAAGATATGGTTAAGAAAGTTGAACAAGTTAATGGATTAAATTTTGAGAAGATAGCAAAAAAGCTTCTTGAGGTAAGAGAAAGGAGGCTGATGAATTTATAGACATATTAGCTTTTGGAGATATAGTCTTAGACTTGATAATACCTATAGATCATTTTCCAATAAAAGAGGAAGATGTGCGGATAGCTCGATACATGAAAAAAGAGGTTGGAGGCGTTTGTAATTTCCTTATAGCTTCATCAAAGCTGGGCTTAAAGGTTGGAATAGTCGGTTGTATAGGAGAAGATGAGAATGGCAAATTCATCAGAGATTTATTAGATGAAGAAGGCATTGATGTAACAAGTTTAGATGTAATAAAAGGAGAGAGGACAGCAATAGTTCTTGTTTTTGTGGATAAAGACGGCAAGCATTCCTTTATAGGAGTTAACGGGGCTGGTATAGAGCTTTGTAAAGCTGTTGATGTTGATAAAATAAAATCTTCAAGAGCCATATACACATCAGGACATACTTTAGTCAGATCGCCAAGCCTTGATTTTACTCTTGACGTTATAAAAAAAGCATCAGAATTAAGCATACCTGTATTCTTTGATCCAGGCCCTTTAGTGGATAAAATCCAGACGGACATCTTAGATAATTTTTTAGCAAAAACAAACACTCTTCTACTAAATAGTATTGAAGTAGAATTCTTGACAAAGACTCATGAATTGAAGCAGGCATCAGAAATTCTCTTAGAAAAAGGTGTTAGGACAGTTGTGATAAAACTAGGTGCTAATGGTTGCTTCATTGCTCAAAAAAATTTTTCAATTCATTTACCAGGCTTTAAAGTTCCTGTCGTAGATACTACTGGTGCTGGAGATATTTTTAATGCAGCCTATATCTATGGATACTTGGAGCAACTTCCTATAAATTATTTAGGGATAATTGCTAATGCTGCTGGGGCCATCAAAGTTACTAGATTAGGTGGAGGAACTCAGGCTCCATCAAAGAAAGAGTTGGTAAACTTCCTTAAAGAACAAAAATCCATCAGCAAAGATATTGACCAACTACTCAAGCAGTTGGTCAATAGATAAAAAGTAAATTTTTGTTTCATTTATTCCAAGTGTTGTTGCTATATGACCTTTATCTTAGCTATATCATATGGATGTTGCTCAGTAGTTCTAAAAGATAATAACGGAAGTAGAAATAACTCAATGTTATGCTTTAATTATAAAGCCTAATGCGTAATTTGGCATATTTTGCATACATCCCAAAACTTCTATCTTTAAGAGTAAGGGAGGTTTATGTGACTATCTTATCGAGCTTCTTCAGATTTAAAGCTCTCCTAATCTCTAAAGCTATTCTATCTCCCGTACTCATTCTTCTATTATATTTTGCATTTGCATATTGAGAACCTATTCCCATGTGCACATTAGTTCCTCCACCATGCCTTGTCGCAACATCTTGAGTTACTGGGATATGGGCATAAACCTCCTCTCCATCAGGAACATCGTACAAACCATACTCTATAGCCTTTCCTGGAACCTTTCCCCAAGTTATTAATGTTTGAAGACACCATGCTCCAATTATTCCAGGAGGTTCATAATCTTTCGTAGCTAAAAGGAAAGCGTTTGCAACTTTATGAATATCTTTTAATAACGATTCCCTTAAGCTCATGGCTATATGGCATGTAACTTCGAAGGACGGTACTTTACTTATCTTCTGCTGAACATCTATCGGTAACCTCCTCAAACCATCCAGTATCGTCTCTCTTCTTTCATCTATAGAAAGGAATTCATTTGCTAAACATAGTCTTGCTTTATCCAGATCCATATTGTAAAGCTCAGCGTAAAAATCATCTATATCTCCCCATTCCTCTTCTGCATTTATTGGTGACAAGAAGAAGTTAAAGTTAGCATGAGGACCTAATACTATCTGTTCTACCCTTGCTTTTTTTAATCCTTTTTCATTTATATTCCCAATTTCCATCTCTGCTTTTACTTTCTCTTCAAGATCGTTGCTATCAGAAGCGAAGATGAACTCTCTTTCAAGCTCTCTCTTTGCATGCTCACATTTCAATACCATAGGCTCATCGATATATTCTTTAAACCTTATTCCCCCTGAATAAACATCGAAATTATAGGATTTAGGGTAAGGTATGCCTGCCTTTTCTGCAAACCAATAATAATCTTTCTCAATTTCTCCTCTATTCTCTATCTTCAAAAGCTTTCTTGAGCCTACTATTGGTATTGAGAATTCTTTCTCTATCTTGCTACAATACTCATCTCCCCCTAAGTATACAGAGAAGGCCCTGTTTGGTACTTGAAGACACTCTAAATCCAGCAATTCATCTAAATACTTGAAAACATCTTGATACTTATCAAAGATTAATAAAGCAGCCTTCCAGTCTCCTTTTTTCTTCAATTCCTTAGGATCATAAACACAAACCATTTCTTCTCTAGTATACTTAGGTAAATCTTCTATCTCTTCCCTAACTTTACCTACTATGGGATTCTGTAAGTATATGATGGCTCTTCCTTTCGTTGTGTAAATGATCCTTCTTAGTCCATAATTCCTAGCCCCTGCTGCAGCATCTAAAGCAGAATGAGAGCCTAAGATAAGCTCTATAGGCTCTTTGTATCTTTTAGCCAGTTCTTGCATCTCTTCTCTTTTTATCATAAACTAATATCACCTATAATTACTCCATACTTTTCAATGACCTTGCCTATGGTCCTTGCAACCATGCCATAATCTGCGAATATTTTAACTATTCTATCCTCTTCACTCATCGGTGAAAAAACACAAAAGCCTATGCCCATGTTAAAAGTTCTATACATTTCCCTTTTAGAAATATTACCCTCTTTTTGAATTAGTTGGAATATTGGTAATGGTTCAGGCATATTATCGAGCAAGAAGCCTATCTTCGGCTTCATCAATAGTCTTTTGAGCTTTGAGAAGGCTCCACCAGTTATATGGGCTAATCCATGAACTTCACATTTTTTCAATAATTTAAGAACAGGCTTGACATAGATTCTTGTCGGAGTTAATAACTCTTCTCCTATGCTCTTACCAAGCTCTGGTATAAATTGATCAATTTTGTATCTTTGCAACAATACTTTCCTTGCAAGAGATAACCCATTAGAATGGATTCCACTGCTATCAATTCCTATTACTACATCGCCATGCTCTAAATTCTTACCATCTATTACCTTATCTTTATCAACTACACCAACGGCTAAGCCAACAAGATCGAAACCTTTGCCATCGATACCTTTTATCACATCTGGCATTATAGCAGTTTCCCCACCAACGATTGAGATTTGAGCTTCCTCTGCACCTTTTGCAAGACCTCTCATTATTCCTTTTACAATTTCTCTATTAGGTTTCTCAAGAGCCAAGTAATCAATTAAGGCTATCGGTTCGGATCCTAGACATATTATGTCGTTAACATTCATGGCTATACAATCAATCCCTATAGTATCATACTTGTCCATCATCTGAGCTATGAGAACCTTTGTACCAACACCATCAGCATGAATTGTCAACGCTTTATCACCTATATCAATTATGCTAGCATAATGCCCTATCCCCATTAGCGCTCTTCCAAATTTGCCTTTTCTTAGCTTTAGGGTATCATGGAGTTGCTTCATAATATCCTTGTGTATTTTACTTACTTCATCAAGATTAACGCCAGCTTTAGCGTATGTGAACTTTTTCATATTTATCAATTAAATTTCAAACCAGTTATCCTCTCAAAAGCTGAGACGTATCGTTTCACAGTTTCAGATATGAGTTCATCTGGCAATTTTGGAGGTTTAGGTAATGGGCTACCTTTCTTAATAGCCTCATCTAAATCCTTCTTAAAACCAACACTTATTAACCAGTCTCTTACCAATTGCTTATCATAACTTTCTTGAACCTTTCCTACAGAATACTTTTCCTTTGGCCAGAGCCTGAATTCATCAGGACCTAATGAGTCTGCCAATAGAATTTTATCACCATCTTTACCAAACTCGAACTTGACATCTGCCACTATGAATCCAGCATCTTCACATCTTTTAGCCATTTTATTGTAAAGCTCTATGCTAATTTTTTCTATCCATGTTAACTCCTCCTTTCTTAGCAAGCCTTTTGATAAAATCTCACTTCTAGAAATTGGTAAGTCCTTGTCCATGGATTTTGTAGTTGGGTCAAATAATGGATTCGGAAGTTTGCAAGCTAGCTCAGGTTTAATATTTAATTGAACTTCTCCTCTCATCAACCTCTCATACAAACTACCATAAAGGTATCCTCTAACAACAAACTCTATAGGAATCATAGAAAGTTTCTTCACTACCATTTTATTCTTGTCTATGACCTTGATCATATGGTTAGGAACATTCAATGTGTTGAACCAAAACTCTGAGAACTTACAAAGTATCTCTCCTTTACTTGGTATAAGGGATGGAAGAATGACATCAAAGGCTGATATCCTATCACTAAACACAAAGAGTAATTTATCATTACCGATATCATATATGTCTTTGACCTTGCCTTTTTTCAGAAGCTTTCCTTCTTTACTCATAAACTTTCACTGGACCTATACTTAGATAATCTCTCTTTTAGTTCAGGATACTTTAAGCCAAGTATTTCTATAGCTAGTAAGGCTGCGTTCTTGCCGTTATCAATTCCAACACAAGCAACTGGAACTTTTGATGGCATTTGCACTATTGATAACAATGCATCAAGCCCTCCAAGCTTTGCTGAAACTGGAACTCCGATTACTGGCTTTGTAGTCATAGATGCTATGAATCCTGGTAGATGGGCAGACAATCCTGCTATGGCTATGAACACATCAGCCTTTGAATTCATTATGTAATCTTCTAACTCCTTGTGATTTCTATGGGCTGATAAGATCTTAGCATCATAGCTAACTTGAAAATCCTTTAGAATTTCACATACCTCATCTAAAATCTTTTGATCGGATTTGCTACCTGCTATTACTGCAACTTCCATTCTAAACGTCCCCTTTATTTTTTAATAATTCACTTTTAAGTAGTGCCACTGGGTCCATCTTACCAACCTTTGGTAGCCAATCAATCCTCTTCCCTAGTATGCCTTTTTCTTTTCTATACTGATAGAGTCTTCTCACACGATCTGCAACATCGATCCTTTTACTCAATAATTCATAAGAGCCTATATCACTTCTATAAAATAATCCCCAACCATCCAAGAGTTTAACATAAGGTATGCAATTATCAACCATTCTGCTAGCTTCTTGCATATCATCAGATATAGCTAGAATCTCAACTAACCTCGAACCAGCGGATAGAATTTTACCATTTTCATTTAAATTCGCGCTTGCCCAATAGAATTTACAGCCTTCTTTCTCTATTGCTTTCTCATCAACAAAAACAGGATGGTTCTTTGCCAGTTCTCTATATTCAGGATAGCCTTTAGGTGCTACAGCTTTTACAACTGTTGCCTTTTTATCAAATTCTATATTCAACTTTGATAGTTCTCCATCGAGTATTGCCAAGCATATATCAACAAAATCAGTCCTTAATGTGCTTAAAACGTTTAAAGCTTCAGGATCACCAAACCTTGAATACATCTCTATTATTGTAGGACCTTCTATCTCTGTTAACATCATCTGACCTGCAACTATTCCATGGTAAATCTTACCAGTCTTGTCTTGTATTGCTTGAACCAATGATTTTATTATTTCAAGAGATTCGTCATATTCTTCTTTTGTTATAAAGGGTAAATTAAAGTCTGGACCAGATATGGAGCCCATTCCACCTGTCTCTGTGCCTATGTCAAACTCATGAGCATGCTTATTATCTTGCACCAAAGGCATGCCCTTTATGCTTTTACCATCTGTGAAGCATTGCAAAGTATATTCAGGACCCCAAACCTTTTCTTCCACAAGAATTTTGTCATCTATGTCTGAATAGCTCTTCATATAATCTTCTAACCAATCAGCATGCCTGGACTTGAACTTTTGCTTTTCATCATGAAGGTATAGTTGCTGATCTTCTACAACTTTAACACCTTTACCACCAGCTTGCCTCGCAGGCTTTAATGCAACATTCTGCAACCAAGTTAGAGTATTAGAATATCTTTCTAAAACTGTATAAGCGTCTTGGGAAGATTTGAAAGTTTTAAATAGAAGTTTGCCTTTTATTCCATACTCCCATTGTAATCTTCTCATCTCAGCCTTTGACATCTCTATCATGGCTACGTCTTTACTAGCGCCAACACAAGGTATTCCTCTCTTCTCCAATTCATCTGGAACTCCGTGAAAGTTTGGTTCTTCTGGCCCGATTATTACAAAGTCTACTCTCCATTTTTTAGCATAACTTGCAACTTTGTCTGGCTCAGTAGTCTTTGATAAAGTAAATTCTCCTCCTGTCCTTTTACATATTTCAAATATCCCTGGATTCCTTATCTCAGCTAACCAAAATACCTTTGGATGATATTTGCTTCTCTCCAAAGCCTCTGCTATTGCATGTTCTCTTGCTGCATTCCCTACTCCCATTATCTTCATGTAGATACCCTACTAGGAACCCATTACTATTATAGCGGGTCTTCCGCATGCTTTCTTTGCAAGTACATCTAAATATACCTTAAGCCATAAGCCAGATTAATACCAAACTAAAAGAACGAATTAAGGGATTGTAGGAATGTCCGGATGTTCTTGTCGTGTTTAGTTGAATGGTATAAGTATTTAGTAGAAGTTTTGCTTTCTGGGGTTGAGAGTGCCTATTTTAACAGCGTGACTTGTTATTTCCAGTGAGCAAGCATGACGCTTGGAGCAGAATCTTTCGCACTTTTCAGCCCAAGTCTTCTCTCTATAGGTGAAGCCGCGTTCTTCGCAAATATAGAAGGCTTCACCTTCCTTTTTCACTTCTTCCACCATGACAGCCAAGCATCCTCGTTAATTAGTTAACACTAATATGAGAGAAACAGTTTTGGGTTTTTGAGGCTAATTTCACGAATGTTAGCATGGATGGAACTTCCCATAAAGGTCCCACCACCTTTGCCAAGGCCGCTCCGGAACCTGCGCCAAATACGACTGTGGCGGTGGCTATTGCGACCTCGAATTGGGTGCCTGAGCTTATGAAAGCTATTGTTACAACGTCTTTATGGCTGAATTTTAGAAGCCAAGCTATTACGTAGTAAAGCGTGGCCATTGTAAAGAAGTGCATCAGTAATGGTATAGAGATCAATCCTACAATGAGGGGTTGGCTGGCGATTATTTCCCCCTTCAAGGAGAAAAGTATTATGATTGTTGCAAGGGACCTTGCAACTTAAGGCTTATTAGGTCAGCTTGGTTTAAGTTCTTTATGCTATGTTGAGTATTAGGTCTCTGGTTGAGGGTCTCGGCGTTTTTGAAAGGAATAAGGTACCTTTGGAGCTGAAGATTCTGGGGTT
>JGI20130J15133_1000490_pt1 | contig 37152 bp, 38 predicted proteins | sample WasSprMetagenome_FD_15133 | JGI IMG/M metagenome (IMG submission 15133) | reverse complement strand
TTCCCAGAAAATAGGAAAAATGGCCTATTCTCTCCCGGTTGTTCCCAGAGTAGTCTGGAGGCAGAAAAATCCAAAAGGAGGTTTCTGGATGAAGAAGGTTATACTATTGTCCCTTGGTGCTGTGGGTCTTGTGGTTCTGCTCCTTGTGGTGGGTTGCCTACCGGGAGCCCAGTTCGGTGCTCCTGGAGTGACCGGAATCCGTGGTAAGGTGGCGATGCCGGGGAACAACTGTTACACCCTTTCCTGCGCCAGCCCCCAGGTCTCTGAGGGCAACGTCCCGGCCCCGCAGGCGAAGGTCCGTCTTGAGGGGGAGGGGGGACAGGTCCTCGAGACGCAGACTGATGATTGCGGCAACTACGAGGTCAGCGGCGCCAGCGATTCCTGTTACGTCCTTTACGCCGATGTTCCCGGAGGAACTGCCCGGGTGAAGAAGGGTATCATCGTGGAAAGTGGAAAGACCAACGACGCTGGTGAGGCCAACTACTACACTACGGCGCAGATCATTGTTTATGAGGTGGCGAAGCAACTCTATCCGGGCCTTGTGAAGTGCAGCGATATCCCGAATTTTGACCTCACGAGGTACCCCGAGTTTGTCGAGGCAGTGAGAAGAGTCCTTGCCCGGTGTGAGGACGCCCAGAAAGACGGTTCTGTCCTCCGGTGGGCAAGACGCATCGCCGCGGCCTACTTCGGCGCCCCGGGTGGAGGTGGAGCAGTGGTAGGTGGTGGTGGAGCACCGGCTGGAGGTGGCGGCGGTGGGACCGCACCAGCTACAACTACCACCATCACTGCTTCCAAGACCGCTACTTTCACTTCGGACTCGGTCAGCGGAACGATTACGGTCAAAAATACCGGCACTGTCGCTACCACCGGTCTCACCATTGAGGACCAGCTGCAGAAGTGGAACGGCACCACGTGGGTGGATGTAGGCTCTCCCAACCCTATTTCAGTGACTTCGCAGATCCCAGCCGGAGGAAGCGCAACCTTCGGTTATTCCTTCACCAATCTCACCTTTGAGCCAGGCGTTAAGTACCGGAACAAGGCTGTGGTTTCCATCACCAACGGAAACTCGGTAACGGTTTATGCCCCAGAGGAGGATACCGTGCCGGTTACACCTCAGCCTGCTATCAAGATTGAGAAAACCGGACCAGATTTTGTTCCTGCCGGGGAAACGGCAGAATATCACATTACCGTCACCAACACCGGTAACGTTCCTCTAACCAATGTACGTGTGGATGACAATTGTGGTGGAGTCAGCAAAGAATATACCGGCACATTAGCACCAGGCGGCGTTTGGAGGTTCGATGTAGAATGCACTCCAACTTGGGAAGGGCCTACGCAAGTTGTCACCAACACCGCTACGGCCTCTGGGAAGTATGGCGACACTACAGTGAGCGATACCGATAGCGCCAACCTCTACGCTTTCATCCTGAGGAAAAAGCTTGAGGGTTACAGCAACGGGAACCCACCCTCTTTCTCTTTTAAAGTAATGAAGGATGAGCGTGAAGTGGGTACTTTCACAATCACCGGTGCTGGAGAGGCGAAGTTTTTCTTAGGAGAAGGTACCTACACTATCATCGAGGATCCTGTGCCCGAAGGCTGGTCACCCCAGTATCCTGGTGGTATTACCGTCATTACGGGTAGTGGTAACTGGTATGGCGATTGGACGATTACGAACACCTACACAGGTGGAAGCGGCGGCGGTGGCGGAACAGTATGCGTTCCAGCTACCATAACTGGTTTTAATGTTACTGCTTCTTGTAGCTGTCCAGAGGCACTTAGCACTGATTTTCAGAGTACCTGTAGCACCTGTAAAAAACCCCCAGCACCAACACCAACACCACCTTGCAAGACCTGCACGATTGAGATAACCGATGTCCAGGCCAGTGGAAGCCCAACTCTTGAGTATCGTTACTCTTACCGCAAGAAGATATCACGGACATCGTGGACTGACTGGACTTCTTCCGATTGGACAACAGCAGCTTCTTACCAGTTTGTAGATATTGAAGAATGTGAGAGTAGAACCTATGAAGTGCGGGTTGAGGTCCAAAATACATGTACGACCCTTCCAGCCACCCTTACGAAGCAAATAACACTGGGTGGCGAGTGCTGCTGCTACTTCAAGCTCATCAATACCGACCAGCATCCAATAAAAGCTGTATGGCATAGGGAAGGTGAAAAATGGAAAGTTCTCCTTGACGGCTGGGTTGACGACAACGTATGCAAAAATAGGATTAATGTGAAGGCAGAGTTGTACAAAGGAGACCAAGCCCAGAATAAGACTGATGCAAAAACTGCAAACGGTTATAACTTCAGCATCGAAGACTTAAAGATTGATAGCGGTATCGGAGGAGGCACTAATCCTCCCTCTGGTAACTACAAAGTAAAAATCACCCTCAAAAACCTTGACGATTCGAGCTGTCCGGAGAAAGTGTACTGGGTGAATGTAACGAGCAGCTAACAGCGCTTCTGCTTAATCGCAGGCGTGAAGGTGTAATACAGGGGTGGGCTGAGCCCACCCCTGTATGGCATGAAAAGGCTCGCATTTGGCAGAATTATCGGCATCACCGCCATGCCTTCTTTCGGTACCCCAGAAGCTTTGCTGAGGGAATACCCCACAGGGAGGCTATAGAGCGCCGGGTTTGTGAAGGTAAAGCTTGATTCTGGTTGAGTGCCTGGTGAAAAACCTTTGGGGAGCTATAGGCCCCTGGGTCCGGGAGAAGGACAAAGGAAAGTGACTGAGGGTTTTCCTTCGTGTTTGGGGCTACCCCAAAATCTCCCGTACCTGTGTTGAGTCGGTGGGTGGAAAAGAGAGGAAGCAAGGAGCGTGGGCGCCACGATTGCTTTGGGGTTTCTTTTTGCGCTTCTGGACTCGTTGAAAAGAGAGACTGCTTCGCAAGCGAAACTACGAGCTCGCAGTGATTCCTTCTTCAGTCACTCCGAACCCTTCTTCTTTGGTCATTCCGAGCCGCGAAGCGGCGAGGAATCTCAGAGACTGCTTCGCCAGGCGAACAAACGAGGCTCGCAGTGACAAAGAAAAAGGGCGAAACTACGAGCTCGCAGTGACGCTTTTTGTTGGTCATTGCGAGGGCCGAAGGCCCGAAGCAACTCGATGGACGTTTTCTCCGTTGTTGCGAGCAAAGCGAAGCAATCCCGTTTTCCCGGAAAAACCCGGAAGTACATGCAGGGTGACGTAAAGGCTTGCTCTTCCCCAGGGGAACTTCAGGGCAAGGCTCCTAAGGTCAGTCCAGGGTGGGGAACCTCTCTGGTGGTAGCTGTGGTAGACTATAACCGATTTGAGTAGCGAAAAAGAGGAGATGGGGCATGAGGGAGTTCACGGTGGTTATCGAGAAAGACGAAGACGGCTGGTTTGTGTCTACGGTGGTGGAGTTACCCGGCTGTCACTCCCAGGGGAGGACTCTCGATGAGCTAATGGAACGAACCAGGGAAGCTATAGAGGCCTACCTCGAGGCGCTGGGGGAAGAGGAAACGCATATCGAGTTTGTGGGTGTGCAGAAGGTGAAGGTGTGAACCCCCGGTTTCCGAGGGTCTCTGGTGAAGAGCTTCTGCGATTCCTGCAGGATAGAGGTTTTGCTGTGGTGAGGGTGAAGGGGAGCCACCACGTTTTGAGGAACGCCGCCGGGAAGATGGTGGTTGTTCCCGTTCACAGGGGTGAGACTCTGGGGACAGGTCTTTGAGGAAAATCCTGCGTGAAGCCGGGATTTCTCTAACGGATTACCAGAGTTACTTCCTGGGCTGATAATCCAAAGAGGCCGTTTCGGTTTTTCCTGAGCTCTGCTTGGTAAAGTCGCGGTAACACGTTGGGGAGGGGCGCCTTTCTCACCCGGCCTTCCTGTGTGGTCTTTCTGTCGGAGTCCTTCTTGTATCCGTGAGAAATGAGGAAAGGAGCAAAGTCACGACTTCGAAGTGGCCCCTTTTGTCACTGCAGGCGAAGCATTCTCGTGCTTCCACAGGGTGAGGGAAAGGAAAGAGACTGCTTCGGAAGCGAAAAATGCGACCTCGCAAAGGTGACGAAGAAAAGGGACGAAACTGCAGCTTTGCAGTTGAGGAGAGAAACGGCGGCCTTGCATTGTCGGGGGGAACACGAGGAAGACAACCCATGGTGACAGGAAGTGGGGTGCAGGGTACCGGAAACCTCGAGGAAGCGTTATATAGTATAATGGGGCTGTGGGAGAGATGGAAATTCGGCTCACCATTCATGCTCGGGAGAAGCTTTCGCAACGGGATATACCCCTGGAACTGATACGCCTTGTCGTCCTTGAGCCGGAGCTCATCCTGCAGGACAGAAACGACCCCGGGCTCATCCATTACGTTCGGGAATTCGAGGGGAGATTCCTGCGGGTTCTTGGGAGATGGGAGGAAGAAGGGGTATTCGTGCTGGTGAGCGCTTTCTTTGACCGGAGGCTTCGTAAAGCGAGGGAAGGGCATGATCAGGATTCTGTACGATAAGGAAGGCGACCTTCTCGAGATACGGTTTTCCGAGGAGCAGGTGGCCTACAGCGAGTACGTTGAGGAGCCGGGGATAGTGATTGACTATAGCAAAGAAGGAAGCATCATCGCCCTGGAGTTCCCCTCCTTTTCCCGGAAATTCTCCGGGGGTAAGGTCCCCGAGGTTCTCTTGCTTTAGGGGCACCGCTCACGGGGTTTTCCCTTCCTTTGAGGTGACCTGTGTTTTCCGGGGAGACTGCTTCGCAAGCGAAACCACGAGCTCGTAGGGACTCTTCTTGTGCGTCATTGCAAGGGGCGAAGCCCCGAAGCAATCCCGTCATTGAGATTGCTTTGCAAACGGAAAGACGAGCTCGCAATGACCTGCCTGAAGGACGAGACTGCTTCGGAGACGGTACTACGACCTCGCAGTGACTCCTTTTTCGGTCACTCCGAGCCCTTTTTCTTCAGTCATTCCGAACCGCAAAGCGGCGAGGAATCTCTGAGATTGCTTCGCAAGCGAAACTACGAGCTTGCGGTGACAGAGAAGGAGGGTGAAAAACGGGGCTTGCAGTGACAAAAAAGGGAACAAAAGCGAGGCTTGCAGTAGCAGGGGAAAAGCAAAAGTACGGTCTTGCTTCAGAATAGCCCGGTACTGAGAAGGCCGCAAGGTACCAGGGCAATGCACATGTCCGCAGATGGTGTAATTTCAGCGCCAGTGTGGGAGTCCTGCATCTTGGCCGGAGGGCGTGGAAATGGTCGTTGATGGTGCTTGCCAGGGCACAGTCGCCGCAAGTGAAGCAACAGATGGTGTTCAGGATGCTGCGAAGAGCTTCTGGCGCAAAAGTCAGAGGGGATCGGATTCCCCGAGCCCTGGGGGGTTATTCCCGGTATAATAGAAAGGGGTGGTGCTGGTGAAAAGAGAGGACATTCTTGGTTTTCTCAGAGCTCATAGGGAAGAGCTGGCAAGGGAATTCCAGATTCGAAAAATCGGGCTTTTCGGAAGCTTTGCCCGTGGAGAAGGCGATGAGGAGAGCGATATCGACATCGTGGTCGAGATGGAAAGTCCGGACCTTTTTGCTCTTGCCAGGTTGAAGGAGAAGCTTGAGGAAGCTCTGGGGAAAAAGGTCGACGTGGTCAGGCTGAGAAAGCACATGAATCAGCTCCTCAGGCAGAGAATAGAAGATGAAGCCCTCTACGTATGACCGCAAGCTACTCCTTGAACTTTTCCGCAGAATCCTCTGGTCCACGGAGCAAATTCTCCAGAGAATGCAACCCTTCCATTCGGCAGAGGATTTCCTGAGGAACGATACCGGAGTTGAAAAGCTCGACAGCATCTGTATGCAGCTTATAGCCATAGGGGAGGCCCTGAAGCAGGTCGATAGAATGACCAAAGGAGAACTCCTCAAACGGTATCCGGAAGTGGACTGGAAAGGGGCAAAAGGCATGAGGGATTTCTTAACCCATCACTACTTCGATATTGATGCTGAGGCAGTGTTCAATACCTGCACAAAACACGTTCCCCTTCTCAAGAGGACCATCGAAAAGATTATCGCGGACCTCGAGAGCGTGACAGAGACCTGAGCGAATGTTTTCCTGTGGCGTTTCTGTTGTTTTTGGTCTGCAAAACAGTAAAGGACTCCTTCTCTGGAGGATGAAACTGCCTGGCGATGAAACCACGGCTTTGTGGTGACTTTCAGGGGTTGTCCTTTGCGAAAGGATTTTTAATCTTGGTAAAGGGCTTTTCGTTTGTCCTGAAAGGGGCAGAGGGTGAAGCAATCCGACTTTGAGGCTGCTTTGCAAGTAGGAGTATGGCCCCGTGGGGATGTCCTGTTCACCACTGTACGCGAGGTAGTCCATTGGGACCGCTTCGCGGGTGAAATAACAGGCTTGCGGCCCTTCTTTTTTGCGAGGTCCTTTCCTTTTATCTTTGCGAGGAGCGAAGCGACGAAGCAGTCTCACGAGATTGCTTCGCCAAACGAACAAACGAGGCTCGCAGTGACGAAAAAGGTGCGAAACGACGACCTCGCAGTGACTCTTCGTGCGCGTCATTGCGAGCGAAGCGAAGCAGTCTCAGAACCAAAGAAGACAAGACTGCTTCGCCAAACGAAAAAAGCGAGGCTCGCAATGACCGAGGAAAGGACGAAAAGACGAGCTCGCAGGGACCCCTTGTTCGTCGTTGCGAGGGGCGCAGCCCCGAAGCAACCTCGTAGTTCTGGGGTGCCTTTTGAGACTGCTTCGGAGGCAAAACTACGACCTGGCATGACAGAAGAAAAAGGATGAAAAGATGGTCTCGCAGTGATGAGAAGTAGTCCTTGTGGAGGCCGAGAGTTCAAGGCAGTCTGGCTTTGTGATTGTCCCGGAAGCGGTACATAGTTCTGAGAGGTGTCTCTCGGTTTATCACCATGGAGACTGGGGCCGGTCAATGCTTCCTCTCTGATTCAGGGAAGGACTCAGGTAGGCCGGGTGAGGTGATATAATCAAAGCGGCAGGAGCAAGAAGATCTGGGATACGGAAAAAATCAGGAGGTTTTTGGTAAGGAGAACTCCTCATGCCTGAGCGGAGTGCCGACTGGTGGAGGCAGGCAAAGCGGGACTGCGAAGTGGCCGAGGCGATGGCGCAAGAGGGCTTCTACGAGTGGGCCTGCTTTGCTGCGCAGCAAAGCGCCGAGAAAGCCCTAAAGGCCGTTTTCCAGAAGATGCACGCGATCGTCCTCGGTCATTCCCTGAGCGAGCTCCTGAAGATCCTGGGGAAGAAAGTGACAGTCGATGAGGAACTCCTGGAATGTGCCCGGACCCTTGACCGCTTCTATATCCCATCCCGGTACCCCAACGGTTTCAGTGAGGGTAGCCCCATGGAGTACTTCACCGAAAAGGAGGCACACCATGCCATCCTTTGTGCGCGAAGAATCCTCGGGTTCTGTGAAGGTCTTCTGGCTGGAGGAGAGAGAACTCCTTGAGGCTCTGAGGAGGGAGGCACAGCGCCTGGGAGAAGAAAGCCCAGAAGTTGAGCAAATTGTGCTTTTCGGTTCTCTGGCTCAGGGGCGGGCGCTGCCGGGAAGCGATGCCGACCTTCTCATTGTCCTTGCGCGGAGCGACAAACCATTCCTCGAGCGCATCGGAGATTGGCTGACCAGAATCCGGCTTGACTTTCCAGTGGACGTCTTCCTGTACACCAGGGATGAACTCCACACCCCTCTGGCGAAAGAGGCCTTAAGGACTGGCATTGTCCTCTTTACACGGGAGAGAGTGCAGGACGGGTCATGAGGTATGGGGATTGTCCCGTACGTGAGACTGCTTCGGAAGCGAAACGACGACCTCGCAGTGACAAAAGAGAGGTCACCGCGAGTCCTTTTCCGCTGCTGTGTTCTTTTTGCCACTGCACCCCTTTGTTGTCACTGCATCCCTTTGTTGCCACTGTACCCCTTTGTTGTCACTGCGAGCGAAGCGAAGCAGTCTCGTGTTTCCTGGAAATTTTTTCCTTGATGGAAGGAAGATTTTGGGGTAGAATTTCCCTGTCATGATGAAAGATACCCTGAAGTCCATCATCTACGAGTTCCATACCGGGAAACTGCCGGACCTCATAGAGCGAGACCTGAAGCTACCCTTTGAGTCTGGGAAAATCGTCTCCGTGGTGGGGCCGAGGAGGGTGGGGAAGACCTATCTCTTCTTCCAGCATGTCAGGGACCTTCAAAGAAGGGGTGTTGACGTGCGGCGGGTGCTCTACCTGAACTTCGAGGACGAGCGGATGGACCTCGACGTCCACTCACTCGACCTCATCCTTCAGGCCTACCGGGAGCTCTACCCGGACCTCGACCTGGAAGGTTGCTACTTTTTCCTCGACGAGGTCCAGAACGTCACCGGATGGGAAAGGTTCGTGCGCCGTCTCTACGACAGCATGAGCCGGAACGTCTTCATCACCGGTTCAAACTCGAGGCTCCTCTCCCGGGAGATTGCCACAGCGCTCCGAGGGAGGACCGTCAACTACGAGCTTCTGCCCTTAAGTTTCAGGGAATTCTTGCGGTTTAAGGGGTTTGATTTTGACCCGGAACGGGACTTCTACAGTTCCCTAAGAAGAGCCAGGGTGATACAGCTTTTCCGGGAGTACCTGGAATTTGGAGGGTTTCCGGAGGTGGTCCTGCTCAAAGAGGAGCTGAAAATACGGACCCTGCAGGAGTACTTTGAGGTGATGCTCTACCGGGATATCGCCGAGCGGTACCAGGTCCGGGACACTCTGGTGCTCAAGTACTTCCTGAAGCGGATGGCGGAGAACTCCGGGAAGTTCCTTTCGGTGCACAAAATCTACAATGAACTCAGGTCCCAGGGCATCAAAGTAGGTAAGGATACCTTCTATGCGTATCTTGATTTTGCCGAAAGCGCCTACTTCGTGAAGCTCCTCCGGAAGCACTACCGGTCTTTAGTGAAATCCGAGCTTGCGGAGAAGAAGGTCTACCTCATCGATACTGGACTTTTGCGAGGGATACGCTTTCTTCGGGAAAGTGCGGGGGTCCTCCTGGAGAACGCCGTTTTCCTGGAACTCCTGAGGTCCTCCCGGGAGCTTGTGTGCTTCAAGGAGCAGAAAGAGTGCGACTTCATCCTCGATGGGAAAGTCGCTATCCAGGTGTGCTTCTCTCTGGGGAACGAGGAAGTCACAAAGAGGGAACTTGCAGGTCTCAGAGAAGCCTGCCGGGCTCTGGGGCTCAAGGAGGGGTACGTCCTCTCCTTTGATGAGCGGGGGGAGTTTAAACTGGACGGTGACATCACCGTGAAGGTTATCCCCGCCTGTGAGTTCTTCCTGCGGGGGTTACCCTGGGCTTGAAGCGGTGCGACCTGGTGGTGGTTCTTGCACCGTGAGGACGTATCTTGCCCGGGCTTTTTCCTTCAGGCGTTGCAGGGATGCCCTTGTCCGTCATGCAGTGGTTCCCTTTGCCTCGGGTTGTGGGGTGGCGGGAGACCTCGTTTTCTTTGAGGGAAGAGACTGCTTCGGAAGCGAAACAACGACCTCGCAGTGACCCTCTCTTTCTTCTATCACTGCGAGGAGCGAAGCGACGAAGCAGTCCCGTGTTTCTGGAGGGCTTTTGAGATTGCTTCGCCAAACGAAAAAACGAGGCTCGCAATGACTGGGTGGAGAAAGTGGGACTGCTTCGGAGACGATACTACGACCCTGCAGTGACTCCCTCTCCCATCATTGCGAGGGCCGAAGGCCCGAGGCAACCCGACGGACGTTTTCTCCGTTGTTGCGAGCGAAGCGAAGCAACCTCGTACTCCTGGGTAAGGGTTTTTGAGACTGCTTCGGAGGCAAAAACAACGACCTCGCGGTGACTCTTTTTGTCGGTCATTGCGAGGGGCAAAGCCCCGAAGCAATCCCGTACTCCCACAGGGTGGAGGAAGAAATTGCTTCGCGAACGAAAAGACGAGCTCGCAATGACTACCTAAAGGGCGAAAAGTGAGACTGCTTCGCCAAACGAACAAACGAGGCTCGCAGTGACAAATGGGGGACGAACAGATGAGGCTCGCAGTGACAAAGAAAAAGGGCGAAGCAACGACCTCGCAGTGACTTTTCCCCAGTCATTGCGAGGGCCGAAGGCCCGAAGCAATCTGGTGGTTGAGACTGCTTCGGAAACGAAACGACAACCTCGCAGTGACAAAGATAAAGGACAAAACGACGACCTTGCAGTGACAGGTTGAGGGATTACTGTAAGCGATGCAGTCTCAGAATTGCTCTCTCAAGGAGCAGACAAGGTTCACAGCAGTGTGCTGGGGAGATCGTTGTGGAGGCAAACCCAGAGCAAACCGAGCTATACGGTGGGGCCTTTTTCCCTGCTTCGTCACCAGGAGAATCTGGGAACAGAGCAGGGCGCTGGAAAACCAAAATTGCTTTTCCAGCGCCCTGCACCGGATTGCAAGGCGGCAGTCATCAGGATATACTTAGTATATCCCACGTGAGGAGGACGCATATGGTGCGCGTCAGGAAATGGGGGAACAGCCTTGGAATTCGCATCCCTAAGGTTTTCGCCGAACGCCTTGGCCTTGCCGAGGGGACCGAGGTCGATTTCGAACTCTGGGAGGGGAAGCTTCTCGTAAAGAAAGTCTCTACTCTGGAGACGCTTCTTGCCGAAGTCACCCCTGAAAATCTCCACCAGGAAGTTGACACCGGGAAGCCCTGGGGACGGGAGGCATGGTAGGGGGAAAACGGTACGTCCCGGAGAGGGGTGATCTTGTCTGGTTGCAGTTTACTCCCCAGAGTGGGCACGAACAGTCCGGGCGACGACCGGCTGTGGTGCTCTCCCCCCGGGCGTACAACGAGAAAGTGGGTCTGGCCCTGTTTTGCCCGGTGACTTCAAAACGTAAAGGTTATCCTTTTGAGGTTGTCCTTCCGCCTGATCTTCCGGTTCACGGGGTCATCCTCTCTGATCAGATTAAGAGCCTCGACTGGCAGGCACGGGAAGCAGAGTACATCGCTTCGTTGCCGAAGGAGGTCATTGCGGAAGTCCTGCAGAAAGTCCGGTTACTCCTTACGGACTGACCCGCCGTGCTGCAGGATCTTCTGTCACCTGGGCTCCTTTGTACTACCGTGGGGATGTGCCTCTCATCTCCGGGGTTTCTCTCTTGAGGGGGACAAAGCTTTCGAGACAATCCGGCTTTGGGATTGCTTCGCAAACGAAGAAACGAGCTCGCAATGACTACCTTTATGTGTCACTGCGAGCGAAGCGAAGCAATCCTGCCCCTGGACAAGAGTTTTTGAGACTGCTTCGGAAACGAAACGACGACCTCGCAGTGACAATCCTCATCAGTCATTCCGAGCCGCAAAGCGGCGAGGAATCTCTGAGACTGCTTCGGAGACGGTACTACGACCTCGCAGTGACAAATGGGGGACGAACAAACGAGGCTTGCAGTGACAAAGAAAAAGGGCGAAACAACGACCTCGCAGTGACTTTTCCCCAGTCATTGCGAGGGCCGAAGGCCCGAAGCAATCTCGTCGTTGAGACTGCTTCGCAAACGGAAAGACGAGCTCGCAACGACCAGCCTGAAGGACGGGACTGCTTCGGAAGCGAAAAGACGACCTCGCAGGGACCAGGGAAAAAGGCGAAACGGCGAGCTCGCAAGGACACGGTGAAAGTCGTTGCAGGCAGGGCAGCCTCAGAGGAACGGGTCATAGGAAATCGCCTGGGCCCTCTCCCCTCTCAAAATAGTCCCTTTTTCCTATGGAAAATTCCTTTTGTCCTGAGTAATCTTTCTGGTATGAGGGTCGCGGTGCTTGTGCTTCTCTTTGTGCCTTTCCTTGGTGGGTGTCTCCAGGGTCCGTCTTTTGGGACTCCGGGGAGATGTGGTGTGGAGGGGAGGGTGGTGCTCCCTTCCTGCGAGGCAGTCTCTCCCGGAGAAGGGGTGGTTCTTGCGTACAACGAAAGGGGAGAGGTCTTCCAGGGTTTCCTCGGCGAGAACGGAAAGTTCTCCATTCCTTCCTTTTCCGGGTCTTCCTGCCTTGTCTACGTCAGGTGGAAGAACGTACAGCTTGCGGGAGGATTCTATCCTCTCCAAAAGGGTGCCCTCAACGACCTTGGGGAAATCACCGCCTACACCACCGCACAGGTCCTCATTTATGAGGCGGCCCACAGGCTCTATCCTCAGGCGGTCTACATCCGGGATATTCCCCATTTCCTCCCTCCGGAGGCCTTTGTGGACCTTGTGGAGGGAGCCATCTGCTCCTGCCAGGATCCTTTTTCTTCTCCTGAGGTCTTAAGAGAAGCCCAAAGACTCGTTGAGGTCTGGTTCTAAGTAGCATTTCTTCATCAGTTACCGGAACCTGTAGTAGAATACCTTTGGGTGCTACAAAGTGGGTAACGGATGGTACCGGAGCTTCGGGAAAAGGGTTGTAGACATCGTTCTGGCTACGCTGGCCCTGGTTATCCTTTCCCCTGTGGCTTTTGCCGTAGCTCTGGTCGTATATTGCACCATGGGTTCTCCTGTCATTTTCCGCCAGGAACGCGCTGGCCTTCATGGGAAACCCTTTGTCATGTACAAGTTTCGCACCATGCTTGACCTCAGGGATGAAAAGGGTAATCTCCTGCCCGACGAGGAACGCTTGACAAGGGTAGGGAGGTTCCTCCGTTGCTTGAGCCTTGATGAAATTCCAGAACTCTGGAACGTGCTTAAGGGAGACATGAGCCTCGTGGGCCCGCGTCCACTCCTTGTGGAGTACTTGCCCCTGTACACTCCAGAACAGGCCCGTCGCCATGAGGTGAAACCCGGTGTGACCGGGCTGGCAGCCGTTTATGGCCGCAATCTCCTTGACTGGGAGGAGAAATTCCGGCTTGATGTCTGGTATGTCGACAATGTGAGCTTTCTGCTGGATATGAAGATTCTTTTCCTTACCGTTCTTGCAGTACTGAAGCGTGAGGGGGTTTCCCACCCTGGATTTGCGACGATGCCGAAGTTCCAGGGAGGGAAGGCATGGGAGTCTACATCATCGGTGCTGGAGGACATGCAAAGGTAGTTCTGAGTACCTTACTCGATGCTGGTATCAGGGTTGACGGATTCTTTGATGACGACCCTGGGAAGCAGGGCTTGGTTCTCTTTGGAGTAAGGGTTATTGGCACAATTGCCGATGCGAAGGCCATGTCTCCTCAGGCCGGAGTCATAGGGATAGGGGACAACCGGCTTCGGAAGAGACTCGCTCAAGAGCTTGCAGGTTGGGAATGGTTGTGTGTTGTACACTCCAGGGCTTACGTTCATCCTTCGGCGACGCTTGGTCCAGGCACGGTAATTTTCGCCGGTGCGGTGGTACAGCCTTGTGCTCGCCTTGGGTCTCATGTTATCGTAAACACTGGAGCTACGGTGGACCATGATTGTGTTGTGGAGGATTTCGTACACCTTGCGCCGGGAGTGCACCTCGCCGGTTCAGTGGTTGTTGAGGAGGGAGCGTTTTTGGGCATAGGTTCGGTAGTGGTGCCTGGTATAAGGGTGGGGTCCTGGACCGTTGTGGGAGCGGGAGGGGTGGTTATTCGAGACTTGCCTCCTTCCATCACTGCAGCCGGGGTACCGGCGAGGCCTCTGCTTTCCTCTGGAGGATGCGGTTGATGCGTGAACGGATAGCCATGTCCTCCCCGGATATCACCGAAGAGGATGTCCAGGCAGTAGCAGAGGTTGTCCGTTCTGGGCGGCTTTCCCTGGGGCCCAGGATTGAGGAGTTCGAAGAGCTTGTTGCCGGCTACATCGGGGTAAAGCATGCCGTGGCCGTGAGTTCGGGAACGGCAGCGCTCCACCTCATTGTGAAGGCTCTGGGCATTGGACCGGGGGATGAGGTGCTCGTTCCTTCTTTCACCTTTGTGGCAACGGTCAACGCACTGCTCTACGAGAGGGCAATACCGGTTTTCGTGGATATTCGACCTGATACCTACAATCTTGACACTGAAGACCTGGAGCGGAAAATCACGCCCCGTACCAGGGCCATCATGGTCGTCGATGTCTTCGGTCACCCTGCCGATTGGGATGAAATCCTGGATGTTGCAGAGCGTCACAGCCTGAGGGTTATTGATGACGCCTGTGAAGCCATTGGTGCTGAATACAAGGGGAAAAAGATTGGCCAATTTGGTGATGCTGCTGCCTTTGCCTTTTATCCGAATAAGCAGGTGACTACTGGAGAAGGTGGGGTGATTGTCACGAACGACCCTGGCATAGCCTCTTTGTGCCGGAGCTTGCGCAACCAGGGGCGCAGAGCGACCGCAGAGTGGCTTGAACACGAGTACCTTGGCTATAACTACCGAATGACCGAGATGTCTGCGGCTTTGGGGATTTCTCAGCTACGGCGGATTGAAGTGCTTCTGGCTAACCGGGAAAAGGTGGCCCAAATGTACTCATCCTGCCTTCAGGGTGTTGAAGGAGTGCGTCTTCCGGTAGTTCTGCCGTATGTGCGCATGAGCTGGTTTGTGTATGTGGTGACCCTCTCTCAAGGGCTGCACCGGGACAGGGTGATGCAGGTTTTGGCTGAAAAGGGGATTCCTACCAGGGGCTATTTCCCCCCGGTGCATTTGCAGCCGTACATTCGGAAATCTTTGGGAACTCGTGAGGGGTTGTTGCCGGTTACTGAGTCCGTAGCCGGCCGCACCATAGCCCTTCCCTTCCATGGCCGGATGTCGGAGTCCGAAGTGCGGATGGTTGTGGAAGCCCTGATGGAGGCTGTTTCCCGGTGTACTCCGTGAGCTCTCAGGTGGGATCGTGAGGGCCTTCTGGTCGAAATTCATTCTGGATGTCATTGCCTGGACGGTCACTGTTCCTCTGGCGCTCTTCCTGCGTCTTGAAGGTATCCCTCCGCGTTATCTTCCGGGAATGATCGCCTATTTCGTTCTGAGTACGCCCTTTAAGGCCTTCTTAATCTGGGCTTTCGGCTTACCCCGGCAGTATTGGTCCAGGGCTGGGGTACGGGACCTTCTAATGGTCGTAAGATGCACCGTTTTAGGGGCGGCTGGAATCTTTCTGCTTACCGTCTATGTGCTCCTTCCGCACTCTTATTCTGTTCCCAGAAGTATTCCTATTATCGACGCCCTTCTTGCCACCTTTCTTCTTGGGGGTATGCGGTTTGGGGCTCGCCTTCTCTATGAACGTCTGAGAGCAGAGAAGGTTCAGGGAAGGAAAAGAGTGCTTGTTGTCGGTGCCGGAGAGGCTGGCACCATGATCGTGCGGGAGATGCTACGCCATCCAGAGGCAGGGCTTGTGCCGGTAGGGTTTCTGGATGATGACAAGGCGAAACAGCGTCATACCCTTGTTGGCGTTCCGGTTCTTGGTGGGCTGGATGACCTCTCTCGGGTGGTGCACGAAAACCGTATTGATGAGGTACTGATTGCGATTCCGTCGGCTCCTGGAGAAGTTGTGCGGAAAGTGGTGGAACTGGCAAGGGAGGCAGGAGTACATTGTCGGATCGTTCCCGGGATCTACGAGATTCTCTCGGGAAGGGTCTCCATTACCCGCATCCGTGACGTGAGCCTTGAAGACCTTCTCCGCCGTGAGCCGGCTCGCCTGAACCTGGAAGAAGTCAAAAATTACCTGAAGGGTCGAACTGTTCTTGTTACCGGGGCCGGAGGGTCTATAGGTCAGGAGATTGTTTTCCAGGTCGCTCGATTTTCACCCAAAGAGATTCTTCTTCTGGGGCACGGCGAAAACAGCCTGTTTGAGACCGAAACGGAGTTGAAGCTGAGATGTCCTGATGCGCGATACCGCATTATCCTGGGAGACATAAGGGATTACCCCAGACTTCAACACGTGTTTTGCCAGTACAGGCCACAGGTTGTATTCCATGCTGCAGCTCACAAGCACGTTCCCCTTGCAGAGCTGAACCCGAGCGAGGCGGTCTTCAACAACGTGCTTGGAACGAAGAACCTTGTGGATCTCGCTCTTGAGTATGAGGTTGAGAGGTTTGTCAATATTTCCACCGATAAAGCCGTGAACCCTGTTTCGGTCATGGGGGCCACGAAGAGAGTGGCGGAGTACCTTGTACATCAGGCGGCCCGAAAGGCTCGCCCTGGTCAGATTTTTGTCTCAGTGCGTTTTGGAAACGTCCTTGGAAGTCGGGGGAGCGTAGTTCCTCTTTTCCAGAAATTGATTCAGCAGGGGAAACCGATACCGGTAACCCACCCCGATATGAAACGGTACTTCATGACCATTCCTGAGGCGGTCCAGCTTGTCCTCCAGGCTGCAGGCTTAGGGGAGAATGGGGTGGTTTATGTCCTTGATATGGGAGAGCCGGTCCGGATTGTTGATCTGGCCAGAGACCTTATTCGCCTTTCGGGTTTTGATCCTGACAAGGATATACAAATCGAGTACGTTGGGATTCGTCCGGGGGAGAAGCTTTTTGAAGAAATCCTGAGCGCTGAGGAGAGGGTTGAGACCTCCCGCCATGAGAAAATCTTCATTGCTCGGACGCCTGTCCCATCTGATGAGGAACTCGAAAGGGGTATTGCACAGCTTTTTGCGGCTGCTCAAAGCTACGATAGCGATTCTATTCGGCAGGCTCTTCGGGCCCTTGTTCCCACGTATCGCCCTGATGGCATGTCTACCCGGGAACCTGAAAGAGAGGGTGTGTAGGAGCTGGTGATAGGATAGTCTTGCAGGTCCTGGGGTTGTCTTGCCACTTTTCACCATTAAGGGTCTAGAGGAGGCCCTGCTGACAAAACCACCAGCACGCCTTAGAGCTGAGATCCTGTGGATGCACTCCGGTAGATCCTCAAAGAGTTCCAAAGGCCAGTGCTTCCTCGATGACCAGATTGGCCTTGGGAAAAAGAAGGATTGAGTTCTCCTGCCAGAAAGCCGAGAAGGACGTCCTCCCTCAAAATCAGGAACACACCGTCAGCCCTGATGTGGTGAGGGACCGGTCCATAACCTGAGGAAAGATGCTCTCACGGGTTGATGCTGTCCCCTCCAATTCAGCGTTGACACCTGTTTGGCAACTTGTACAATAATAGAAAAACAGACGCTCATGAGTAAGCCACGGAAACGGCGATTTCTTGTTACCGCAGTTGGTGGAGGTGTTGGGCAGGCTATCCTAAAAGCCCTGCGATTATCGGGCCTTGACCTTTTCCTTGTGGGGACCGATGTTCATCCCTTCAGCGCTGGATTCTCCCTCTGCGATAGAGCTTACCTTGTTCCCCGGGCTGAGGAAGAGGAATACAGGACGAGGATATTTGAGATTTGCTCAAGAGAACACATAACGTATCTCTTTCCAGGGTCCGACCCGGAACTCTTGTCTTTGGCGAGGATGAAGAAGGACCTCCTTTGCAGCCTTGGTTGCCAGGTCATTGTATCTGACGAGCCCTGCGTCCAGGTGTGTCGGGATAAACTGAGAACTTACGAGTTCTTCAAAGAGCAAAGCCTGCCTTTTGCCGAAACCGTTCTTTACGACTCCCTTGAAGTGCTGATCGAAAGGCAAGGATTTCCTATTATCGCGAAGCCCCTTGATGGTTCAAGCTCCTCGGGAGTAAGGGTGCTGTTCTCGCGCGAAGACATTCGCACTCTGCACAACGTCAGGCGATACATGTTCCAGGAGTACCTTATCCCGGTGCAGTGGGGTAAAGAGCGAGTCACTCCACAGGATGTTTTCGCTTCCTGGGAACTTCGGCAAGAACACGAGATATCCATTCAGGTTCTCAAAGGCCTGCGTGGAGAGACTCTGGGAATATTCGTAAGCGAGAATGTCCTCAAAAGCGGCACACCGATGAGAGTGGAACCGCGGAGCATTCCCGAAGTAGAGCATGTCGCCCTGAGGATTGCCGAGGCCTTCTGCGACCTCGGCCTTTTTGGTCCCCTGAATATTCAGGGGAAGATTACCCGGCGAGGCTTTGTTGCCTTTGAGGTGAATCCCCGATTCACCGGCATAACAGCAGTCAGAGCGCTTCTTGGATTCCGTGAATGTGAGGCGATCATTCGCTACCTTGAAGGAGAAGAACCCAACACGATTCAGTCCTTACTTCGTCCTGATACGACGAAGGTTGCGCTCCGGTTCGTCGATGAATGCATAGTCAGCCGGGAGTCGATAGAAACCCTTGGTAAAAGAAGGGAACTGGATGTATGAAGGTGTTTCTGACCGGCGCAAGTGGGTACCTGGGGAGTAACCTTCTCCTTGCACTGTCGCGAAGTCCTGACATTGCGAAGGTCGTCTGTCTTGTGCGTACCCATGAAAAGCTGTCATTTCTCAGGGGGATTCTTCCAGAGGGAACGATGGTGCAGTACGTTGTGGGTGACCTGAATGACCCTGCAACGTACGGGGCATATCTTGAGGATGCGGATATCGTCGTCCACGCGGCGGCAGTGCGAGGAATAGAATTCTGTGAAAGCCATCCCGACGAGGCAGAGCGGGTCAACGTCTCTGGTACGAGAAAACTCCTTGAAGCCGCGCTGCAATCTGGGGTGAAGCGGATACTCTACTGCTCCAGCCAGGCCGTATACGGAGCAAAAGACCCTTACCCTTACCGTGAGGACTGTGCGCCACGTCCCGACACTGTGTACGGTCGGACAAAGTACCGCGGCGAACTCTTGGTGCGAGAAACCCAGCAAAGGGGTATGCAGTTCCTCATTCTTCGCTTCTCGAAGCTTTACGGTTCTGGGACTTTTATACGTGAGGAAGAATTACCTCACCGGTTCGCTCGTTACGCTGTCGGTGGCGTTTTTCTTCCGGTGTACCATAACGGAGAGGATGTGGTGGACCTTCTTCATATCCGGGATGCCGTTGCTTCCATCGAGTTCTTCCTCCACCCAGCAAGGAACCATTGCTGGAATGATGTCTACAACGTCGGGAGTGGAAGCCCGCTCAGTGTTCTTTCTCTGGCTGGCCTCTATCAAGAGCTTTGCAGAAAGCTCGGTCTTGGGGTCCCGGCACTTCGGACCTTTCCCCCCTCACCGGGGCGAAAACCAAAAATCCTTGGTCTTGATGTTACCAAGCTCAAAAAAGCCGGATGGACTCCTGCGATTTCTCTTGAAGAAGGGATTCGGGAGCTTCTTCTTGTCTATCAAAAAGCACGGAATAGTGCTTCCCCTTGTGGTTAAGAGCCTTCCCGATATCGCTGAGATTCCTCGCATGCTGTAAGGTCGTATCTCCTTTTCCCAGGGTATAAGGCTGCTTCGTTGCTTTGCTCCTCGCAAAGACAAAGGAGGGGGTCACTGCGGGATTGCTTCGGGGCTTTGCCCCTCGCAACGACACACAAAAAGGGTCACTACGAACTCGTCGTTTCGCCCTTTCCTCGGTCATTGCGAGCCTCGCTTTTTCGCCCTTTTCTTGGTCATTGCGAGCCTCGCTTTTTCGTCTGGCGAAGCAATCTCATGAGACTGCTTCGTCGCTTCGCTCCTCGCAGTGACCCCTGCCGTGTCACTGCGAGGTCGTATATTCGTCTCCGAAGCAGTCTCACCTTTTTGCCCCAACAGGAGAGTGTCAGCTCAGGGATTGCTTCGTTTCGCTCGCAATGACCTTCATTGTGTCCCTGCGAGGTCGTCGTGTCGTCTTCTAAGCAGTCCCGTCCTTCAGGCAGGTCATTGCGAGCTCGTCTTTCCGTTTGCTAAGCAATCTCAATGATGAGATTGCTTCGGGGCTTTGCCCCTCGCAATGACACACAAAAAGCTCACTGCGAGGTCATCGTCTCGCACCTTTTTCGTCACTGCGAGCCTCGTTTGTTCGCCTGGCGAAGCAGTCTCAGGGATTCCTCGCCGCTTCGCGGCTTCGAGACAACTCAGAATGTTCCATATTCAAAACCAGGTTCCCCAGAGGGCAAAGTTTCCTTTCTGCGCCCTTTGCTGGGGTCACGGGGAATCCCGTTTCTCAGGGTGACAGAACAGGAGGCAGGCTGAGGAGGTGCGTAAGAGAGGATGATCGTACTGGAATCTGGGAGGAACTTCAAGACGATGGACTTTCCGGGTGTCCCACATGATGTGGATCCATACAGTGGGTTGCGAGAGTATAGAAGAGCCAGTATAATTTTCCCCGGGGAGGGGTGTCCGAACTGGCTAAGGAGCCGGTCTTGAAAACCGGTACGCCCTCGACGGGCAATGTGGGTTCGAGTCCCACCCCCTCCGCCAGAGTTTTGCGGTGCTTCCCCTCTTGCGTCCTGAGGAAACTCCGCTTTGCGGGATTGCTTGAACAAAGCCTTGCCCGGTTCTTTGCTGTCCTTTGAGCCGTTTTCAGGAAGGTGCCTGGTGTTCCACCGCTTGAGTTTACCTTGCCTTCTGGTCTTCCGTGCAGCCCAAAAAGGTATAATACCCCCAGAGTGCACGAAGGAGGTGGGAAGATGCTCCTCTCGACTCTTGAGTCCATTCCTGGGAAAGAGGTCCGGGAAGTGCTTGGGGTGGTCTGTGGAAGCACCATTCGTGCCCGCTGGCTCGGCAAGGACATCATGGCCGCTTTGCGGACCCTGGTGGGTGGAGAGGTCAAAGAGTACACCGAGATGCTTTCAGCAGCGCGGAGGATTGCCCTTGAGCGGATGGTGGAAGAAGCGAGGAAACTCGGGGCCGATGCCGTTTTGGGGGTTCGCTTGGCGACAAGCATGGTCATGACTGGGGCGGCAGAAATCATCGCCTACGGAACGGCGGTGAAGCTCAGGAATCCTTAGAGAACTCCTCGACCCGTGCGATGTACTTCTCCACGCTGAACTTCCGGGCACACTGTGCAAGGGTCATGGGGCGGATTTTGCCGAAGATTTCCCGCTCCGGGAAGGGTCGATCGTGCACGCCCCCTATGGCCCAGGCAATCCCGGTGTACCCGTTTGGGTCCCGCCCGTCAAGGGCGTACCGGTCATTGAGGTCAATGGCCCGCCGGAGCGCCTCTTCTTCGTTTTCCGACCACTCGAGGATTTTCTTTGCCCAGTACATCCGCGTGTAATTGTGGATTTTCCCTGCAAAAAGGAGCTCCCTCTGGGCGGCGTTCCAGAGGGGGTCGTGGGTTTTTGCGTGCTCAAGCTCTTTGAGGGTGTAAAGATACGGTCGGTTGTCGGTCCTGTGGGCTTTGAGGGTCTCCTGAGCCCAGCGGGGGAACCCCAAAGGAGTGTCGTAGTGTTCCTCGTAAGTGCAGAAATTCTCGGCAAGCTCCCGGCGCACGATGAGCTGTTCGAGGAAGGCGTCCACGCTCTCTGGGTATTGTTCTCGAAACCTCAGCACTTCAAGCGCCACCTTTTGAGCCGAAATCTGTCCGAAGTGGAGGTAAGGGGAGAGGAGGGAGGTGGCAGGGACTGCTGGGTCGTTTCGTTTTTCGGCGTAGTGGGGGAGGCGTTCTTTGAGGAACTCCTGGAGAGCGCGCATTCCTGCGGCATATCCAGGGGTGCAGGGGAGCTTTGGTTTTTCGGGGAAGAGCTCGAGGAAAAGCCGCTCCCAGTCGCAGGCCCGGAAGGTAATCCCCCGGAAAGGCTGTTTCCCAAGCTTCGGAAATTCTTTCAGGAATTCTGGGAGGTGGCGGTGGATTTTCCGGCGGATGGTGAAGGCCCCGTACTCTTTTACCGGCGAGGTCACCCAGACGGGAACGACGTTCCTCGCATCGACCTCGAACACGGTGGCTGTGAGGTGTTGCAAAACTTCTCTTTTCCAGGCTCGCACAATTTTCAGAGGGTTGAAGTCCATAACGATACCTGAAGCTTCAAGGTCACGGACAAGACCCGGGATGGTTTCTTTCGGCTTGCCCCGAAGGAGCACAAAGGGGATGCGGAGCTCGGCGAGTTCCCCCTCAACCTCCCGCAGGCCCTCAAGCATGAAGCGGTACGCCCGGGACAGAGCCCCGAGGAAATCAGGCACAAGGTTGAAGCAAACGCAAAGCGGAACATCGCTTTCTTTTGCAAGCACAAGGGCAAAGTACAGTGCCCAGTTCTCTTGGACTCTTTGTTCTCGCTGCATCCAGTAGAGAATGGGTCCTTTTCTTTTCCTTCCCGCTTTGACCAGCCGTACTCTTCTTCTTTCCATGGGGCGCTGTTACCTGTGGCTCAGCATCTCGGCAACGAGGAGAGCTCCCAGAAAAGCGGCGGCGGCAAACCCGAGGATGCCGAGAATCCCTAAAACCCTTGAATAGGGGTAGTTGGTGTAGATGAGGGAGGACCCCACAAGGAGCGAGCCCAAAATCACGCTCAGGGAAAGGCGGGTGCTCATGCGCTCAAGACGCCGGTTCATCTCTCTGAAATCCTGACTTTCCGCCTGGAGACGGATTCTCCCCGAGAGCGCATGGGTGAGGAGCTGGTCCAATCGGTGGGGGAGGTTTTCAAGGAGCTCTTTCCAGTCGAGGACGTACTCCTCAAGGCGCCTCAGGACCTCTTCTGGGTGCATGGACTCAAGGAAGAAGCGCCGAAGAGCCCCCTCAAGTTGAGGAAAGACGTTGAAGGTGGGATCAAGGAGAAGCCCTGTCCCCTCTGCCACCACCAGGGCACGCAGGAGGATGGCAAGGTGCGAGGGGAAACGGAGACGGTGTTTCCTCGCCAGGTAGAAGAACTCGTGCACCACGCTCTCTAAGCGAATCTCCTTGAGGTTCAGGGCGATGTACCGCTCAAGGACCTCACTCAGGTCCAGGCGCAGGGCAAGGGGCGAGGGGAGAGGGGCAAGGAGGAGTTCCTCCTCAAGGAGTTCCACCACCCGTTCGGTGTCCTTCTCAAGGAGGGCAAGGAGCAATCGCGCCATGGTTGCTCTTGTCTTTCGGTCCACCACCCCCACGGTCCCAAAGTCCAGGAAAACGAGATCCCGCTCGGGGAGGCGAAGGAGAATGTTCCCTGGATGAGGGTCGGCGTGGAAGAATCCGTCCTCGAAAATCATCTTGAGGATGGCCTCCACCCCCCGTTCGGCGAAAGCTTTTCGGTCTTCTTCCTGCAGAGCTACAGTGTCAAGGTGCGTGAGGGGAATACCCTCGATGAGTTCGCTCACGAGGACTCTTCTGGTGCAGTAGGAGGGAAAAACGCGGGGGATGGTCACACCGGGGAAGTGGGCGAAGTTCTCCCGGAACCGGCGCATGTTCTGGGCTTCGGCGAGGAAATCAATCTCCCGCAAGAGGTGTTTGCGGAACTCCAGGAAGAGTTCCTCCACCGGAATACCTTCCTCGAGAACATGCATGCGGTCAGCAAGGTGGAGAAGGCTCTCAAGGATTTCGAGGTCCTCAAGGATGGTTTGCTCCGTTTTTGGTTTCTGCACTTTTACCGCCACCCGGGTCCCGTCAGGGAGTTCCGCCCGGTGGACCTGGGCGATAGAGGCCGAGGCAAGAGGTTCAGGGTCAAAAAAGCGGAAGACCTTTTCTAAAGGAGCTCGGAACTCCTCCTCAAGCACCCTGCGAATATCAGGAAACTCGACAGGAGGTGCCTGGTCCTGGAGTTTGCGGAGTTCCCGGCAGTACTCCTCAGGGAGAAGATCAAAGCGGGTGCTCAGAATCTGGCCGATTTTGATGAAGGTGGGCCCGAGTTCCTCGAAAATCCGGCGGAGGTTCTCCTGAGGTGGATGCTTCAGGGCTTCCCGGGAGACCAGGGGGCCCAGGCGATCCAGGAGAGGGAATCTTTTAGAGAGGAACGGGAAACCGTAACGGGAGAAGGTGGTGAGGATCCGGCGGAGGCGGCGGGTGTGGCGGAAGGGCAGGCGAGAGAACATCAGGAGTACACCCGGCTTAAGAACTCCTGAACGAACTGGCGCAGGGGATGCACAAGGAGTGCCGCCCCCTGGGTACGGCAGACGGTGGCGAATTTCTCTGCCTCAAGGCCCTCTCCCACGAATGTCCCTTCCGCCACAAGGTGGACGGCAAAACCCTGCTGCCCTTCTCCAAAGAAGTTCATAGTCAAGGTGAGACGACCCTCATGTTGTCCCTGGGGGTTTTTCGACACCCGGATTTCCGGGTACACGTCAAACCCTCCTTTGTCCTGCTCCTCCAGTGCTTTAAAGGTGAACTCCACAATGCGCCAGGCAGTAAGCCGCACACCCGGGGTAACATCCCTGGGAAGGGAAAGGTTCACTGGGGCACCCCTCCCGGAAAAAGCACGGTGACGAGGGCGTTTCTTGTTGCCAGGCTGTCCCTCTCAGGGGATGTGGAGATGTTGAGGGCAGCCACGGTGGTTGCGCAACGCAGGGCAAGGGGGAGAGGATAACCCTCAAGGAGCCCGAAGATGAAGCCAGCGTTGAAGTAATCCCCTGCACCCACGGTATCGGTCACAGCAACAGGGAGGGTAGCCGCAGAGAATACCCCGTCCCGGGTGTAGGCGGTGCATCCTTTCTCGCCCTGCTTGACGATGGTCCCCTTACGGGGAAGGAGCACAACGCCTTTTCCTCCGGCACCTTCGAGCTCCTTTTCGTTGGGGAGGAAGTAGTCAAAGAGAGGAAGGAGCGTCCGGATTTCCTCCCGCACATCTTCGGTCCAGCCCTCGGTGGGCCAGCCTGTATCAAAGAGCATCGTAACACCCCGCTGGCCGAAACCCGAAAGGACGTTTCTTACCTCCGGGATCCTGAGCCCCGGTGAGAGGAAGTACCCGCAAAGAAGCAGGAAGTCTCTCTCCTCAAGGAGGGGAGATATCGCCTCCAGGTGCTCTCGTGACAGGCATTCCTGAGCTCCGAGGTCCGTGAGGAAGCTCCGCTCTTTGGTCCGGGCGTTCGTCACCCCCACGGAGATGGCCGTTTGCCTTGTAGGGCAAAGGTGAAGGAAGTCCACCCTGATGCCTCTTTTTGCGAAATGGTCCCGGATTTCTCCTCCGAGAGAATCCGTTCCCACTGTGGCCACGATGAAGGTTGGGACCCCCAAAGCCGCAAGCGCAAGGGAAGCGTTGCTTGCCGCTCCCCCGGGGCGCATGACGTACCCGGGGATGAGCACTTCCGTCCCCCAGGCGGGGTAGTCGGGGATGCCCCCAAGGACAAGGTCAAGGCTCACGTTCCCCACCACAAAGACCTTCGGCATGGCTACTCCCTCAGAGTCGTTTTCTGGATGAGAAAAGCCTTCCCCGGCTCTATCCCCTTTTCTTCGGCCATGGTGTAGGCGAGAAGCATAATGGGAATGACCGAGAGTGCGGGGGCGAAGTATTCGTTCGGGAAGTGCAGAGGAAGGACCTTGAGGTTGTACCGCTCTTCAAGCGTTGCGCCCACAAGGAGTACCCCCACACCCCGCTCGGCAAGCTCCTCCGCAAGACGCACCACAAGTTCCTGGGTCTTTCCAGGAAGGGCAAGCGCGATAGCGAACATGGTCTTTACGGCAAGCTCCAGGGGGCCGTGGCGGAATTGTCCCCCGGAGAAACTCAGGAACGTCTCCTTGGCGCACTCGTACATNAGNAGACACCCGTGCCAGGCTGAGCTCAGGGCTGGGCCCCGGGCGATGAGGACCTTGGTTTCCGCTCCCTGGGCAAATTCGAGGCTTTTGAGTATTTTCTTGGTCCACTCAGGGGAGGTTTCGATGAGACGTTCGGCCTCTTCCGCAAGGAGCTCAAGGTCTAAAGAAGCGTGGAGGAAGGCCTCTTTATCTCTTCCCTGGGCCATGGCCCAGAGGTTCAGGGTAACGAGCGTTGCGGTATGGGTTTTCGTGGCGGTGACGGCGTATTCTGTGCCACTTAAGATGTCGATGGCCTTTGTAACCCTTCGGGCAAGAGTGCTCTTTGGTGAAGCGGTGAAGGCCAAAGTCTTCGGACGGGAGGGCAGGCGGTTGAGGATCTCAAGGACCTCGTAGGACTCTCCCGACTGGGACAGAAGCACAAGGGTATCGACGTCCCGTATTCCCTGAAGGCCATAGTGGAGGAGCTCTGAAGCGTCGATGTACACCACCGGGAACCCCCGGGAGAGGAGGTAGAGGTAGGCGGGATAGGCGGCGAAGAGGGAACCTCCCATCCCCGTGAGGTAGATGGTTCCCGGATGGTCCTCATACCAGGACACAAAGGTTTCCTCGTTCACGTAGGTTGTAGCAACACGACGGAAGACCTCAGGTTGTTCGGCGATTTCCCGGTAGAGCTGGTTCATGACGTTTCTCCTCATTTCTTGGTAAGCTGGATTTCCTTTGTCCCCTTGGCAAGAACCCCTCGCAGGGCGTACCCATACTTGGCAATATCCTGCTTGATGTCCTCAGGCTGCCCCTCCGAAGAGGTGTACTTTGCCTCGTACACGTACACCACGACGTTTTTCCCTTCGGCAAATTCGGGGATTTCCTCGTTGAGGTTCTCAAGGAGGTTCACCCGGCGGAAGTCCCCCTTGGTGAAGCGGAGGACGAAGAAGGGCTGGGGCGAGGAAATCTCCAAGGTCACAGGCTCGGTGACGTAGGTGTACTTGTCGTAGTCGGTTGAGGCCTGGACGAAGATGGTGCCGCTTCCCTGGACCTCGAGTTCCACCCGAACTTCGGGGATGTTCTGAACCTTCAAGATGTCAATCTTTCTGACCTTCACCTTCTCCACTGCAGCGAAAGCGACGCTTCCGGAAATGAGCACAGCGACAAGGCAGAGGACAATGAACTTCCGCATTCCCTTTCGCCTCCTTCGCGAGTGTCTTTTTCATTCCAATACCTCTATGGAAAAGCGCCTGTTCCCCTCAGGGGAGATGGGGCCAGGGATTTACGACCTTGCCGTAGCGGCGAACCTCATAGTGAAGGTGTGGGCCGGTGCTCCGGCCAGTATTCCCAACTTCTCCAATTTTCTGCGCCTTCTTCACCCGGTCGCCGACGTTCACAAGGATTTTTGAGAGGTGCCCGTAGACCGTCTCAAATCCAAAGTCGTGGCGGATAATGATGCACTTCCCGTAATTGCCGTTCCACCCTGTGAAAACCACCCGGCCTTCGGCCGCGGCCACAACGCTTCGCCCTGGTGGGGCGGCAATGTCCACGCCGGTATGCCAGGCCCGGCAGCCGGTGAAGGGGTCCCGCCGCCAGCCGTAGTTCGAGGAGACTCTTCCCCAGGTGGGCCAGCGGGAGGGAACGACCTCGAGAACCCGGTCTTTCTTCTGCGCAAGATCCAGGATTTCCTCAAAGGCCTTTCGCCGCAAAAGAATCTCCCCTCGAAGCCAGATAAGGGTATCTTCAAGCGCATGGGTGGTGAGGTCCTGAGGGGTAACCGGTGGAAGGAGAGCCTGCGGGAGAGGAATGAAAGCGGCGAGTTCCGGTCCTCCTGCGCCCTCCTGGGGGGCAAGGAAGAGCCCCGCAAGGAAACGGTGCAGGGGAATACAGGTCTGTACTTCGCTCGTTGAAAGCGACAGGGTCACCCCAAGCCTTTTGAGCTGGGACTGAAGGCTCTTTTCCATGAGTTCCCGCACCCTCTGTTCGAGTTCCCGGAGGTTGTTGAGCTCGTTGAGGACGTTTTCCGCTTCTTTTGTGAGGTGTTCGAGTCTCGCTTCCTGTTCTTTTTTCTGAGCCTCAAGCACAAGGAGATTTTTCCGCATTTCCTCGATTCTCGCCATGGTGGTGAAGAGTTCCCGCTTCATCCGGGACTGGTACCAGAGGACGCCCCCGATGCCAAGGCCAATGCCCACACAGAGGATGACGAATCCAAGAAGGAGCGTCTGCCACCGCAGGTGCAGACGCCGCATCTGCCCCCGCAGGGGACTGATCCAGAATACCGTGAGGTGACGCTTCATCCTTACCCCTCCTTATTCTGCCCGCGCGATGAGCGTATAAAGCCTTTTGAGATCATCGAAATCACGGTATTCGATGGTGATCTTCCCTTTCCCCACCCGGACCCGGGTACCGAGGTAGTGGGTGAGGAGGTTTTCGATGTGCCTTTCTTCGCTTTGGGGGAGGTCTGCAGGTCGTGTTTCCCGTGCTTTTCTCTGGCGGGTGAGTTGCTCGGTGTCCCGCACAGAGAGCGACCGGCCAAGGATTTCCTCAAGAAGGGCTCGCTGCTCTTTTTCGGGAAGCCCAAGGAGAGCTCTGGCGTGCCCCGGAGAGAGGGTACCCTCTTCCACGAGCTTCTGGATATCCTCGGGGAGCTCGAGGAGCCGGAGGATGTTGGCCACCGTGGGACGCTTTTTCCCCAGGCGTTCGGCGACTTCTTCCTGGGTGAGCCCGAAGCGCTCCATGAGCCTTTTGATTCCCCGGGCAAGCTCTATGGGGTTGAGGTCTTCCCGCTGGAGGTTTTCGACAAGGGCAAGCTCGAGTTTTTTCTCTTCATCAACCTCTTCGACGATCACCGGGACGGTCTTGAGCCCTGCCCTTTTGGCTGCTCTCCAGCGTCGTTCTCCGGCGATGATCTCAAAGCCCTCGGGGCTTTTGCGCACGAGAATCGGCTGGAGGATCCCGTGCTGGCGGATGGACTCGGCGAGTTCCTCGAGGCGTTCCTCGTCCATATGGGTGCGGGGCTGGAGGTCGCTTTTGTGGAGTTTTTCGATGTCGACTTCCTGGATGGTGCGGTTCCCAAAAAGCCCAGCTCCCGGGATGAGTGCCTCAAGCCCCTTACCAAGACCGCGCTTTGTCATGGACCCTCTCCAGAACCTCCTCGGCGAGTTCCCGGTACGCCTGAGCCCCCTTTGAGGTTCCTTCATAGAGCGTGATGGGTTTCCCGTAGCTTGGGGCTTCGCTCAGGCGGACACTCCGGGGGATAATGGAGCGAAAGACCTTTTCTTGGAAGACCCTTCGCACCTCGTCCACCACCTGCTGGGAGAGATTGGTGCGGGGGTCGAACATCGTGAGGAGTACTCCCAGAAGCTCAAGGCGAGGGTTTAGGGCGCTCCGGACCATGGTGATGGTGGTCATGAGCTGTCCCAGCCCCTCAAGGGCATAGTACTCGCACTGGATGGGGACAAGAACGGCATGGGCAAAAGTCAGGGCGTTGATGGTGAGCAATCCCAGAGAAGGGGGACAGTCCACGAGAATCCAGTCAAAGCTCGGCACAAGGTGTTTGAGTCCTTCCTTGAGACGAGTCTCCCGGTTGGGCAGGGTGGCGAGTTCCACCTCTCCTCCTGCCAGGCGGATCGTGGCAGGCAGAAGCCAGAGGCCCTGGACTTCAGTCTCCTTGAGGAGCTCTCCTGCTTCCACGCCGTTTATGAGGAGGTCGTACACGCACTGGGTGAGGGTTCTCCGCTCAATGCCCAGGCCACTTGTGGCGTTCCCCTGAGGGTCGATGTCCACAATGAGCACCTGCTCTCCCCGTTCGGCAAGACACGCCCCCAGGTTCACGCAGGTTGTCGTCTTCCCCACGCCGCCTTTCTGATTGGCCACTGCAACTGCTGTCCCCATAGGCGACCTTATTGTAACACATTGCCTTTTCCTCCCTCAACCGGAAGGGAACCGGGCGAGGAAGAGCCCAAGACCGAGAAGGAAGAAGGCAAGAAAGACAAGCCATTCCCCTGGCCGGTCCTTTTTTGAGAGAAGAAGCGCAAGCCCAAAGAGTACCGAAACGCCTGAGGGTGGGAAGAGGTACGGGCGGAGAAATGCTACCCCGAGCATCCCCAGGGCAAAGACCGCCTGGGAGAGCCCTCCGGAAAGGAGCACCCCGAGGAACGGAGCGGCAAGGAGCACCTCAGAGGGTTGAAGGGCAAACGAGGGTTTCTCGAGGGCAAGAAAAGCCCCAAGGCTCAGCGCAGGGTCAAGGAAGGGGAGGAGCGGATACCCCCCGTAGACCCAGCCGAAGAAGAGGCTCATCCCTCCAAAGAGCAGGAAGGGAGAGAGGGCGAGGATGACGTGCGTTCCCCGCCGAAGCCAGGACGCTTCAACAGACAGTACTGTACAGAGAGCGAAAATGGGAAGGAGCCAGAAACCCACGGGGTGGCAGAGTGCCGAAAGCCCGAAGGCAAGGTTCCCCAGAAAACGCGCGGTGTGGTCGTCTTCAGCCCTTTGGAGTCCAGAGAACCCGAAGGCCAGGAAGAGCGCACCCATGGTGAAGGCGGGAGATGACAAAACCAGGGCGAGGAAAGGCAGGGAGAAAAAGAGGAGTACTGAGGCGATGAACTTTCGCCCTCTCAGGGTGCACAGCCCCCCAGAGACGGTGAGGCCTCCGGCCACCACGGGGAAGAAGTCTCGAAAGAGGAAGGCGAAAAGCGTGGTAAGGCACGGGGTGGTGGTGATGATGCCCCGAGCGGGGTCAGGGAGGGCAAGGAGGGTGGGAATCCGGAGGGAAAAGAAACGGAGCTCCGGAGAGTTCTGCAGGGCGAAGGTGTCCTGGGCAAAGCGCTGGAGGGCAAGGAGGATGGCGGTGGTGGTGCCAGAAAGGGCGATGAAACCTGCCCAGGGTCGTCTCATGGGCCTTTCCTCCGGAACATCCCGTGGACGGTCTTTTCCCAGAAGAAGGGTCGGGAGAGGAGCTGCCCGATGCCCTTCCAGGCGGCAATACCGGCAAGTGCCCAGTAAAGGGGGTTGAGGAGGGCAAAGGGGAGGAGATGGTCGAGGTTTCTCCGGAACACGGCGAACATCGAGAAGTACACCCCGAGGAAATTCCCCACAAAAAGGTTCATTGCGCCGATGCAGAGGATTGGGCCGGAGAAGTACGGCTCGAGGAGCTTCCCGCGACTGAGGAGCCAGGCGAAAAACACCCCCCAGAGCACCACCGAGGCCGCATACCCAAGGGGTGTTCCCCCGATGAAAAGCTGCAGCGTAAGCCACCCCCTGAAGCCAGAGGTCTTCAGAACGTGGAGGGGGCGACGGTTGTGCACGAGGAAGGTCTGGAGGTACCCCTTGAGCCAGCGGGACCGCTGACGAATCCAGTTCTTCAAATGGCTTGTGGCCTCCTCGAAGGTGGTGGAGGGGAGAATGCCCACCCGGTATCCCCGGTAGTGGGCCCGCATGCCTAAGTCGGCGTCTTCGGTGACGTTGAAGGGGTCCCATCCGCCGAGCTTTCGAAGCGCTTCTACCCGGAAGTGGTTGGAGGTCCCCCCAAGGGGAATGGGAAGGCGAAGGCGAGAAAGCCCAGGCAAGAGGTAGTCAAACCAGAAGGAGTACTCGAGAGTGAAGAGGCGGGTGAGGAGGTTTTGCGTAGCGTTGTAGAAATTGAGCGCTGCCTGAAGGCAAACGTACTCTTTGGGGAGTTTCCGGAAGGCCAGAACCGCCTTTTTCAGCTGGTCTTTTTCGGGAATGTCCTCGGCGTCGTAAATGGTGAGGTACTCTCCCCGGGCGAAGGCCAGGCCGAAGTTACAGGCCCGCGGTTTGGTTTTGGGGAAACCCCGGGGAATGAGGATAAAGCGGACGTTGTAGGGAGGGTGCGCAGCCTTACAGGCCCTGAGGGTTTCAGGGTCATCCTCTTCGATGAGGAAAAGAATGTCAAGCTTCTCCTGGGGGTAGTCTAAGGCACGGATGGCGCTGGTGAGCTGTTCGATCACCTCAGGGGGCTCCCGGTGAAGCGGCAAGAGCACCGTGTACACCGGGAGCTTGCGGGGGTCGAGGGATTCGAGTTCCTCCTTGCTGATTGCAAGTGACTCACGGGAACTCCCGGCAAGGCCCACAAGGAGCTTGAAGAGTACCTGCGCGAAAAAGGCCAGGTTGACAAGGGCGAAGAGCACCTTTAAGGTGGTCTGGGGGGCGAGGAACACCCCAAAAAGCAGCGCAAAGAGGATTCCTGAGAGTACCCCCCACTGCCAGGGAACGAGGACCCGGGCGGCCGACTCCTCCGGGGCACGGAAGAAGAGCCCCGCGGTGGCTTCTTGAGGAAGCGCTCCTTGAAGAAAAAGTGGAGGAGCCAGTCAAGCTCATAGGGAGTGATGAGGGCCATGTGGATTGCGGTTTTCGGAAAGTTCTCCTCAAGCCACCGGTCCCGATGGGGGTTTTCGGGGAAGGGGGTGAGGATTTCAAGGGCACCCTGGTTGAGGCGTCGGGGGAAGAACGCAAACCGCAGAAGGTCTTGAGGGTCGAAGCGCTCAAGGAGGGTCCTGTCGATGCTCTGCAAAAGCTCCTCAAGGTCCCTCCCGGCGTAGAGGAGGTTCCCCTGCTCGGCCAGGACCTCATAGAGCTCCATGGGATGGACAAGACCCCGCAAGACAAGGATTTCCCCAAGGAGCCCTCCCGTCTCTTTCTGGAAACGAAGGGCTTCCTCGAGGTCCTCTTCCCTGATGATGCCTCGCTCAAGGAGGAGTTCCCCAAGGAGCTTTCGTTTCATAGCGGTCGCAGGCGCACGAGTTTCCGGTAAAGCACCGCACACCACACGCCTAAAACCCCACAGGCACCGGCGAGGATGAAGAGCCGGAAACGCCAGAGCGGTTCAAGGAAACCGGAAGGCGAAGAGGGGGGAGTCGCCTGCGTTTCGCCAAAACCGCGCAGGGTGAAGAGGGCAACATTGCCATGGAGTGTCCGCAGGGTCTCTGCCCCCTTGAAGTGCCTGAGGAACGCCGCAAGAGCCAGGTCTTTTCGTCCTGAGGTGAAAAGGTAAAGCGCCGGCTTTCGGGAGAATTCCCCCACGGTGAGGGCGCTCCAGGGGTCATCAGGGGAGAGCGCGAAGGTCTCAAGGCCGAAAAGGTGCGAGATGGTAAGAGTGTCTCCTGCGAGTGCCGCGGGTGCTTCGGGGAGGAGTCCCTCGGGGTGACCGATGATGAGGAAGTACTCGGGAAGCACAGGGGGTGGGGAGAAGAGAAGGCGGAAATTTCCGGTTTTGAGCCATTTTGCAATTACAGCAGGATTCGGGAAGGAGGTGGGTTGTCCTCTTCGGAAAGCCTTCAGGTCTTTCGGGAAAAGGACCTCAAGGGCAAGTGGCGTAGCGTCGATTTCCCGCAGGGCTCCGTAGATTCTCCCTGCCACCTCAAGCTCCTCGAGGGACGGATTTTCGGGGAGCACCACGTAGGCTTTCCCTGAAAAGAGGGTTGGAGCATCGGCGAAGGTGAGAGGTGCTTCGCCTTTTGCAAGCATCCCGGAGAAGTACGAGTCCTCAAAAATTGTGGCCTCAAAGGGCATGGTCCCCCGGCGACAGTTCCCCACCTCCGGGAAGTACGAGAAGGCAAGCTCCAAGGCGTTCTCCCGGCCAAGGAGCCTCGCCGGGAGGAAGATGCGCTCCTTCCGCACGGCTTGCCTTGCCCCGGAGGGGATTTTCCGGACAAAGACCAGGCTGCCATTCAGAAAAACCTTGAGGAAAGCCTCACCGCGGGGGGTTTCAGGAAGCGGCGTGCTTGCCCAAAAGAGCGTGAGCCAGAGGGACCGGGGAGCTCCACCAAGATCGGCAAGGGTGAAGTACAACCTTTCGCGGAGGTCGCCGATGCCCCGCAGGGTCGTGTTCCGAAAACCGAAGTCCCTGAAGGTCCTCCTCGACTCCCGGGCAAAGAGCACACTCCGTACCCTGAAGGACTGTCCCACAAAGAGTGGGGATTCGGCGATGAGCCCGTCGACTCCCCTGGGGGTAAGGTAGAGGGTGTTCCCCGAAAGTTCCACGTCCCGGAGTGCCCGTTCCCGGAGGACGATCCACCGCTCCTTCGGAGTGGCCTCCTCAGACCTCCTGAGTGCCCCCGGGGGGTCGGTGTGGATGGTCACCGGAAGCCCCCGGAAGTTCCGGCGAAGGAAAGCGTAGAGTTTCAGGTAGGCGCCGCAGAGGGGCTGGGACCAGGGGGCTTCAGGAAGGACGAGGTGGAAGTGCCTGGCCGGAAGGCGCAGGAAATCCCGAACGGTCCACGTTGCTTTGCTAAGACTCAGGTTCAGGGTGCTGTCCTTCCGGATGTGGAGGAAGAGGTCTTCGGCGAGGAGGTCCTCGCAGAGGTTGTCGCTTTTCCTCAAGGTTGCCCGGATTTCGAGTTTCACCGTGTCCCCGAAGGAAGAATCCGCCAGGGAGCTCAGGGGGATGCGGAGCTCGTGTTCTCCCGGGAAGATGCGGAAGGCGGCAAGGAAGACGTCCTCACCGTACACCATGAGGGTAGAGTCCTCCCCACACGCTGGAGTGGCGGCGTACCGGAGGGTCAGGGAACTCTCTCTGAAGGAGGTTTTCGGGAAAACCGGGAGGTAGAGCGCAAGCGACGGCGAGGGTCCCGCAAGGATTGCGTCCGTCCGGAGACCTGCGCATTCCTCGAGGGTGAAGGAAAGCTGTAGCTCTTCCCCCCATGCGAAAGCACGGGCAAACGCCACAAGGGCAAGCAGTATGCCAAAGAGCACCCAGGACTTCATACCTTTCCCCCTCCTTCGAAGGTGCGTTCGAGTTTTCGGAAGAGGTGTTTGAGGTGCCTGATGGCGGGGATGCTCACCGGGTCTTCTCCGTGGAGACGGGCAAGGTGCAGGCTCACCCAGTCGGCGAAGGCCACAAGGGACATCGCCCGAGCAAGAGAGGATTCCCCCTTTGCCCAGACCTCGAAAACAGGCATACCCTTCCCGGTCACGTGCTTTGCATAGGCTCTGGCCATGGTGGTGAAGAACACCGGTTCTTCCGGGGCGTGGAAGAAGAGGAAGGAGAAGGGGAGGGAGGAAGGGTGAGAGAACCCCACAATTTCGTTGTGCATGGCCTCTGGGAGTGTGCTGGCAAAAGCCGTGTGTTTGGCGTTTTCGTTGAGCTGGGTCTTGAAGCGCCAGGAGGCGAAATCGGTGTAATGGGCAAAACCCACGGCGACCGGAATGGTGCCGGCGATGGCTTTGGCGACCTCAAGGGGGAAGCCCCCTCTGGCGTACTCCGGGAGGAGTTCTCTGAGAACGGTCACCGTCTCTTCGAGGTCTTTCTGGAACGCAAGAACAGGAAAGAGCCCCTCGAAAACCCCAAGAAGGCCACCCACGGTGTACCCCAGGGCGCAGCGGGGTTGCAACCCCCCGGGAAGAAGCAGCAGCACCTCATGGTCTTCCCGAAGCTCCCTCAGGGGTCCTCCCGAGGTGCAGAAGACGAGAAAGGCTTTCCGGTTTTTGGCTTCCCGTGCCAGGGCCAGGGTCTCTTCCGTGTGGCCGGAGTAACTCGAGACGATGCAGAGGGTTTCCGAGTCCACCCAGGGAGGAAGTGGAGGGGCGGCGATGGTGAGAAAGGGGAAGGGGAGGAATGGCAGGAGAATCCTTCTGAGGACGCTTCCGCCTGCGCCTGAGCCTCCAACGCCGCAAAAGAGCAGGGCCCTGGGGATGTTGCTGAGCGGCTTCGCCACACTTTCTTTGCCCTTTGCGTACCCCTCCTTAAGGTGTGCTGGAAGGCGAAGGAGCACCTGCTCCATCCTTTCACCCCCTTTCCGTCATTGTACCAGAAAAATAGGGGTTGTGCCTCCCTTTGAGGCAAGAAAACGCAGGATGTCACCAGCCGATGTGTCCTGGGGTGACTTTCTGGTACGGGGAGGGCGAAGGAGCGCTCCTTCGCCCTCGAGTTTACGCCCGTATGGGGAGCCTTGCCCCATCCCGTAAGAAGACAGGGATGCGGTCTATCGGGGCATCGGCCTCAATCCACTGGCCTCCCTCGTAGGTGACTTCCGTGTAGGGGTCGGTGAAGCGGGCACCCTTTGGCAGGTACACGCGGCGTTTCCTCGCCCCTTCTTCCACCACTGGAGCGACGAGGAGGTCCGGTCCAAAGAGGTACTCATCCTCCACGGTGTAGCAGGTGGGGTCTTCGGGGAATTCGAGGAAAAGCGGTCGCATGAAGGGGATACCCTCTTCATGGGCTTTCCTCATCCCTTCGAGGATATAGGGCTTCAGGCGTTCCCGAAGGAAAAGGAGCTCTTTGAGGATGGCGTACACCTCCTCTCCGAAGGACCACACCTCGTTCGGGCCTCCGGTGAGTTCATATGCCGGGCAGCGGTTGGGGTCTTCGGGGTAGGGGAGGCGGAATCCGTGGAGACGGAAGACGGGGCAGAACACCCCGAACTGGAACCAGCGAACGATGAGTTCCCGAAAACTCGGGCTCTCCGGGTCTCCACCGTAGAATCCCCCGATGTCTGTCGTCCACCAGGGGATGCCACAGACGGCCATGTTGAGGCCGGCCTTGATTTGTCTCCGGAGGGACTCAAAGGTTGAGGGGATGTCTCCTGACCACACCACGACACCAAACCGCTGGCTCCCAAGCCAGGCACAACGGATGAGGTTGACGATTTCGGTTTCGCCGGCTTCTTTCATCCCCTCAAAGAAGGCCTGGGCGTAGAAGAAGGGGTAGATGTTGCTCACCTCAAGGCCATTCCCAAGGAAGTACCGGAGGTTATCGTAGTCGTAGGGGAGGACGTTGTCGTACCCGAACCCAGGCATGCCGAATTCCGGCTCGGCCTCGTCAAGCCAGAACATCTTGATGCCGTAGCGGTAGTAGTTCTCCCGCACCTTCTCCCAGATGAATTTCCTAGCTTCAGGATTCGTGGCGTCGAAAATGGTGGTGATGCCCCGGAAGGTGAAAAGAACCGGAATACCCCGCTCCGTCCGGATGAGAAGCCCTCGTTCGGCCATCTCCCGGTAGTTCTCACTCTGGATGTCCACCGTGGGCCAGATGGAGACCATGACCTTCACGCCGAGTTCCTGGAGTTCCTGGACCATTTTCTGGGGGTCCGGCCAGTACTGGGGATCGAACTTCCAGTCTCCCTGGTGGGGCCAGTGGAAGAAGTCGATGACGATGACTGAGAGGGGCAGGCCCCGTCTTTTGTACTCCCGGGCAACCTCGAGGAGCTCCTCCTGCGTCCGGTAACGGAGCTTGCACTGCCAGAACCCCAGGGCCCACTCGGGGATCATGGGTGGTTTCCCGGTGATTTCGGCATAGCGGCGGAGAATGTCCTTTGGAGTATCCCCGGCGATGACGAGGTAGTCGATTTGCCGTGCTCCCTCGGCGACAAAGAGGGTGTGGTTGCGCACAAGCTCTGCCCTCCCTATGGAGGGGTTGTTCCAGACAAAGCCGTATCCCCGGGAGGATAGAAGGAAGGGAATGCTCACCTGGGTGTTGCGCTGGGCAAGCTCCAGGACGCACCCTTTGAGATCAAGGCAATCGTTGGCGTACTGCCCCATGCCAAAGAAGTGCTCTTCGGGATGGGCCTTGAAGTACAGGGCGATGTGGAAGAGTTCAGAACTCCGGGCCTTGTAGTTCCTGGCCTTCAGGAGGTCGGCATTCAGCACCCTCCCGTCAATCCAGAGTTCTTCAAGGAGCACCTGCCCGTTCTTCCCCCTATAGCGGACGCTCCCCCGGGCATCGATTTCGGCGGTGATGTTCCCGTTCCGGATGGTCGCCTTTTCAGGGGTTATGGTGATTTCCGGCTCCACCTCGTTTTGAGGAAGGAGGGTCCAGTCAAGAGGCTCAATGCGTCCCCGCAAAGAAGATCGGAAACGGAGGCAATCCCGTCCGAAGGGCTCAATCCAGATGAGCTCGCCACCTCCCTCTGCCACAAGCCGTTTTCCTTCACGATGGAAACGCACAGCTCATCACCTCCAGGTTCACTCTTTGAACGCTCCTGCCGTGAGTCCCGCGACAATCGCCTTCCCCGCAAGGAGGGCTACCACCAGGGGGAA